>JAABUP010003039.1_pt1 | contig 30513 bp, 41 predicted proteins | sample 5559201 | NCBI WGS metagenome assembly JAABUP01 (sample SAMN10711887, study PRJNA513373) | rock metagenome | isolation source: Antarctica rocks | place: Antarctica | reverse complement strand
TTCCACCAACAGTAAAAGCTGAAGGAGTCACTTACATGGTGCTCATTGGAGATTAGATCTTTCTGCCATGTCTAATGTCCATCAGGACACTGTCAAAAGGTGAGGCATCAAACGCTGGTAGTCAGAACCTGAAAATGTGTATATTGCATTAGTTTCAGAGCAAAGCACTTCAAATGTGCAAGAAATGCGGCGCATAACCAACAACGGGCTACAGCAAATGGCCCATGTTCAAAACAGCTAAACACTTTGGCAGAAAGATTGAACGCACAAACAAATCAGGGAAACAACGTTTATATGGACATACTTGGAAACTGCTCCCAAGTCTGCCAAACCTGTGGAGCAGCTTTATGACACATGGAGAACAGCGCTGATGCTCTGCAGTGTACGCTGCAGGACAACGCAGAGTCAGCCAAGACCGAAACTGCAAGATAACAGCACAGGAAGTCGGGATGACTGGCTTCTACGCCTGCTCATGCAGACTTACTTGTACAGACGTAAAGAGACAGCAAGTAGACAGTGGAAGCTGAAGAACAGCATCACCTTGCTTTGCTCCCACTAGGCGCACTCATGCCTCACCAATGGACTGTCAAGTGGCAGGCACCTTGACGTGAGTTGTCATGGCTGGAGGAGCCAACACTATCCTGTACAATGCCTGTGGAGCAACCGTCTGCAAGCTGTCATTCAACAGCTTTGCCTCACGAGTCGTCTGCATTTCCTCTCCACGCTCCCACGCCGGCCATCAGCACAAAGGTAATTTGAAATGGCCCTATGATCAGTACACGATGGCCGCCTGAGTAGGTGTCCTTTGGCAGTTTGCTGCACGCTTCCTGCACACGCGAAAAGCGTCCGTCATGACACACACGGGCGTAAAGGTGCGGTTTGACAGGCGACCTACACAACTCAATGGGGGCAAGCGAGCGATCCCTAAACCCTGTACACAACTTGTCGAGTTGGCGTTAGCAGTGTGTCGTGCGGAATGCGAAACTTTCGCAATGCGAAACTGTGCGGAACGTTTCGCACGGCCTGCGTCGACGCCCCAAGCGGGCGAAATGGGCGAAACCAGCTCCGCACTGACTGTTAGTGCGAAAGTATTTGCCGCTTATTGGCAGCCTGGCAGTCACGGCGAAAGCTTCCGGCTCACCGCAACTGTCTGTACCTGCCAACTTCAAGCGCAAAGCAGATGGCAGGCCTATGTGTATGTAGATATATCATGTATACACTTACGTAAGCCTATATATGTACAGGTATGTCTATTCATCGAAGTATATAGGGTTTCGATTTAGGGTTTAGAACTGTGAATGCAGCCAAAGATAGCATCAACGTTGACGTAAACTTCAACAGCAAAGCCTTTTAAGTCAAAATATGTCAGCAAACCAGCAACAAAATTCCCTTTTCGATGTCAAACAACTTTTAGCTAGGTATCAGTACAGACTAAAGCGGTTTTTGATGTTGCATGCCGGTCCGAAACATGGATTTTGACGACAATAAACTTTTCTACTTAAACATCTAGACGGGACCAGCTGCCTTTTCGCTGCATTACGCACCTACTTTGAGTAAAAATGGTGAGGGTCTGCTATTTCGCCGGAGTTTCGCACTGTTTCGCACATAATTTCGCCGGGCGAAATTTGTCCCTGAGTTTCGCACGACACACTGGGCGTTAGCCAAAAAGGCGCGGGAACATTCCGCATGTTCAAGACCTAACGACCGAACTGTAATCCTAGCTCGCTGCCTTCACACTTCTATGCCAAGCTACGCTTTGTCAGCCGGACACACAGAGCCTGTTCACTTCGGCAGTTCATGCGGGTCATCAGAAGTGCTCTGATCAGGTTGACAGTATAGAGCTGAAGATGTTATGACAGCCAGCCTGAGCAGCCGCACGCAGCAAGTGCTGGCTGTTGACATCTCAGAGATGGATACAAAGCTGATTACAGCCATGAGGGAAACAAGCTGTTTGGGCTGGTCTGCAAGAACATGTCTGGCATGGCATGACCTCAAGGTGCTCAGTGTTTCCACGCTGCAACTGGGCCCATTACATAACCTTAAGGTACACCACCAGTACTAAAGTTAGCATGTAGCTATCAAAGTACGCCTGTTTAGATCAATTTAGTTAGTTCAGAGGTGGTACACTGCAGTAGCTCTGCAGCGCTTTCGTGTCATAGCTACACTATAAACGTGTTCTGCTTCCTGACGTGCATGAGACAGTTTCACAGCATGTCAAATACACCAGCACTTTCAGCCTTTATAAGATAGAATCAGACACTGCAAGCTAGACCTTGCTGATCGCACTCTAGTCACTTTCAGCAAGCATTGTATCCTCTAGACAAGGCTGAAAGCGTTCAGCCATGAATTAGATAACATCAGACATATAAGCTGAAAGTTGCTGAGCATACTCTAGTCAGTTTCAGCTAGTATAAGACAAGGCTGAAAGTGTTCAGCCAGTTTCAGCTAGTACAAGACAAGACTGAAAGTGTTCAACCATGAATCAAATAACATCAGACATGTAAGCTGAATGTTGCTGATCATACTCTAGTCAGTTTCAGCTAGTATTAGACAAGGCTGATAGCGTTCAGACATATCTTATCACTTTCAGCTAGCGCAAGACAAGGCTGAAAGCAGGCAGATAGCCGTTCAGCCGCGCTTCGTTCTCATAGTGACTACAAGTTGCATGGACACACCTGGATGCCTTCACACCCAGACCTGCAAGTCCTTGGCAAAGTCTTTCTGCGTGTTTCCCCCTGCACATGGCATCTGATACTTGCATGTTATCTCAGTGCTTCAGTCAAAAAAGAGCTTTCAAATCTTGGGTGTGTTACAGTAGCCCTGCGCAGCAGTCATGGGCGAACATCAGCTCTCAAATCAGACAAGTCATACATTGGTTATGGCTACCACACTGAACAAAATACAAGTGTCAATGCTGAATGTGCTAGAGCCTCATGTTAACCACATGAACGACGACAATACAATTGTTATTGTCTGGGATGAAAATGACAAAGACAGACTAGTTGGGACTATGGCGGCTGTCTTGAAGTGTGCCGCATGTTTAGGCTTTGCAGTGAACCTTGTCCTTGGCACTCTGGCCTGAACATTAGGCCAAAGAGTCTGGCTGCAATCTGTGGTTTTCACTAGAATTTGTGCTGGTACAATTGCAAGCCCCCGCCTGTCTGCGTTTGTCATATGGGCAAAGCACTTGTGAGTGTCGAAGGGCTTGTGTGTAGTAAAAGGGTACGGCCGTTGCTATCATGGCAACTACAGAGCCCATATGCGCATCCCAGACATTACATTGTGGCCAACATCATGACAACTCCAGCAGTTACAAAGTAGTGTAGCTGCATTTAATGCTCTATACTAGACTGCTGAACTCTCTGTTTGCTTCTGTGTTGGTTTTGAAGATACACATTAAGATTGCATTGAACACAGCAAGTCACAGTGCACTTTTGAACATAGTCTGTGCGCAAGCACGCTGCTAGGTACACACTGTAAACTTCACACTGTGTTGCAGCAGCACCGCCTGTATGTAGCAGCTAATCTAGCTGTATGCATCAGCCACTGTCAGCACATACTCAGAGAAGACAGACTTTGTGGACAGCAAATGCAGTCACCGCGTGAAAACTTTCTCACCTCTCATCTTGTCGCAAGCAGGACTGGACTTTGCTGATCTGCTGCTGAATGCCTTCTGCCCTCTTGCCTGCCCCAATGAGCTCAGATTGGACTAAATTTCACCGTCCACCGAAAGCAGCCTCTCTCTGCTGTCTAGTTCCCTGTTCAATGTATGGTGACCATCAGTGCTTGCTAGCAGCACTGTCCGTGCCTGTGTCTTTTGCTTGTCTATACTCAACCTGGCCACCTCCTGCTTTCTCAATGCTTCTGACTGCCCCTGAAACAGATTCAACACTAGTATCTGGCCACAAGGCTTCCCACTGGAGTTGCCTTTTGAGCAGATGTTGGTAGGTAAGCCTTGGTTGCTGGGAGTAAACATAAATGGATCCAGCTGTAAAAGTCCAGGACTACACAAACTGGGTTGAACCATGCATCTGCTGACTTGGCACTTTTGGAGTCAGCATGCACTGCTTGGGCATGCAGTCCTTCCTTCTTCTGTTGGCCGTCAAAGGAGATGTGATCAGGCTTGCAGCAAGGCAAACAACAAGTGGACATGCCTGCTATGCCAGCTACCACTGCTGATGAGGCACTGAAAGGGTGATGCTGCAAAGGTCCTACGGGGCCCTGAGCAGTTTCAGTCAGACGTGGCCCAACCCCTGTAATGACATGTTGTAATCTGACACCTGCGGCGCTTCCCAGCGGCAGGCATAGCTGTTTTGCAGCTGAACCCTCTTGTTATATATTTAGGGTTTAGGGTTTGCCCAAGCAGTCCTACACTGCAGTGTGGCTCGAAGTTAAGAATGCTCAAGGATGCAACAGATGGAACAAATGCTTGGGCAAAATTTTAGTATGTAAGAGCAGCATGCAGAACTGAGCTAGCACTCAGGTGCACCCAAAATGTAGTGCCAGTCAGAACTCATTCCACACACTGCAGTGAGAGAAACTTGTACATAGTTTCCCTAAGGGCCAGCAGCTCAAGGTGCTCATGCCACTCTGTTGTTTGTAGTAATCGTCTTGTTTGCTCTGTCTGTCAGCGTCAGGGTTTAGCAGGTAGTGTATAAGCATGTCAGCTTGGTTTGCATGAGCAACAGCAATTTACATCATCACGCCACCGTCGCATCAGCTGTGCTTCAGAGTGCGCACAACATGCACTGCTGATTTGCATGTTTATGAGCATATGCATTGTTTTGGAGGACGCTTTGAGCCAAATATGTACAGTGACACCACTGCAACACTGTCCAGCCAGATTGTGTAATATGGTAAGCAACAAATGTGTAGCTTGAAGCTTTGCAAATCGCGTCATGACACACAGCAATGTTGTAGGCATGCTCTTGCCATGCATCCAGTCGTGTTCAAGGCATGCACAAGCTGAGCAAAAACTATCCGATATGATGGTGATCAGCAAATGTATGGACTGCAATGAGGGCATACAGGTCCAGAAGTGCTCAACTCTATGCAACAAATACTGACCATTGCTTCAACTCTGCTTGAGCAGCATCATAGGCTTCGCTTGCTCAATTTATTGCTGGTGAGCGTCTGTCATACGATTAGGCGCGAGAGGCCCTGCGCAGACAGTGGGTTCTGCTCCGAGACCAAATTAGCATAGCTCTTCTGGGCGCATACCGCAGGCTTGATCACGCCTTGCTTTCAGGAGATCCCTAACACGCGACTTCAGGGGCTGAGGCATGGGGGGGGGGGGACGATTCCCCAGCGTAATCCGCGTTACTAGAACGATAAAGTACGCCAGAGCTGCGTGAAAGACAAATGTGAACGGATGTTAGTATAAAGTAATCTGAGTTGGTAGCGACAGCAAGCAGCAAAAGCAGCAGCAAACACAAGCTCAATGGGCTATGGTGTCCAATAGGTACTGAAACTGTATATTGCATCTGGGCTGACGGGCTGAAGCCGACTGCGCTGGGCTGTTCGTAGCTGAGTGCACTGAGCTGAGCTGAGCTGAGCTGTCGGTCGCGAGCGTGCATCAGGCACGCTATGCAGTGAGTGTAAAGCTCTCTCGTAGGGAATACCTGAAGTAGAACAAGGAGAAGCGGTCTTGACTAGCGTGGAAAAAGGAGCGGAAACAAAAGTAGGGTCCAGGCACATGCTCAGACACTCAGTCAGGGCGTGTAGGCACACATGCACTCGCGACCGGCTGATGAGCTGAGCGTCTGAATGTGGGTGGCGGTATGGGTATAACGCGAATTGGAAGCTTGTGTAGCGTGAGCGTCGCAAGCAAGAGATCCCTGCAGCACTGATCCAACCGAGGCAGTTCCAAGAAGGGCGCGCCCAGAATGGCCCTGGGCCCACCCATGCATACAAGGGTCCCCTGAATGTCGGGAATATTATATGTGACACAGCATACATCCTGAGCCAGTGCATGCAGTGTGCCTGGGACCTGTAGTAATGACATGCATGCAGCCCGGGGAAATGGGAATTGTGTGTGACAAGGTGCAATAATGCACTCCCCAAGCCACTGGGCATACGGCGAGCAGTGACTGCTTGTTGACCTGGCAGGCCTGCGGGCGCACACAGCAAGATCTCGCTTCTTCACAAGCAAAGTCGGTTCCAAGCCACTTTGTTCGGCAGCAGCTGCAGCGACGGGCCTTCAAGGTGGGTTCCTGCAGCAGCACGTCAGACGTAAGCAGACGATCAGCTGACTATGTTTCTTCTGTGGCTCACAGGCCTCAACGGCTCAGCATGTCAGATGCACACGCCTAAAATTTGAGTTGTGCTGCAGGCCAGCACTTGCATCATGGACAGAGATGTCAGCTCACTACCTCTAGAAGTTTGGTTCAAAGTCCTCCAACACCTGGAGCCAAGGGTGGATCCGAAGACGGGTTATTGGGTTCCTGCAGTGGAAGCACAAGCATATTTCTGGCAATTGCCCAGAGTGTGTAAGGCTTTCCAGAGGGTGCTCAAGGCGCATCCACAGCTTGGCTGCCAAGTGACTCTGGAGAAGGCGCCCCTCAAGTCGCCAAACAAGAACCTTGCAACTAGCTTGGTGCCTTGGCTGCAAGCCCGAGCTGCTGTGATGCAAAGACTGGGCATAGAATGTTGGACACCAGATGTCATCAAATTTCTGCGGGCTCTGGAACACCCAGGCAGCGCATTATCAGCCATCCATTTCAAGGCTAGATACAAAGCTGAGATCTGCACCCTTGCAAGCTTCACGTCTCTGACATCCTGCAGCTTGAAGTCTTCTGACAAAACACAATATGAGACGGCAGACCTACAACCCTTGCAAGGCCTGCCCCACTTGACGCATGTCAGACTTGAGCAAGGGGACTTCAGTACCCTCTCTGCTGCAAGCCACTTGACACGTCTGGAGCTCAAGTTTGCTCAGGTGACCAATGCAGTATATTGCACTTTTGCCAGCAGCCTTGTAGACCTGTACATGGAATTCAGTGACCTAGGTGGGTTGCATGCAAGGGGGTTGCTGGCATGTACAGCGCTGCAACGCTTGGAAATTTGGGACCGCTGCTCCATCGCTGCGGCAGATCAGGCAGACTCATTCCAATGCTGCCGTGACACTATTGACGTTGAGGACGATCATTGGCCTGCTGATATGTCATCCCTTGCCTGTCTGACTGACCTATGTGTGTATCTTCGGGAAGGCTTTAGTGGAGTCAATCTCACAGGAGTGGCCACCCTTACAACTTTGACCAATTTAACTTTTTTGGTTAATGGACAGACCATAGTGGGTCCAATGATGGAGAGTTTGCACAAGCTTGTTTGTCTGGGCTTAGCCAGCTGCTTTTATTCTGGTTCAGAATTTGACTTTTCATGTGATTGGCGTGGGTTTCATGTCTTGCAGCAGCTGCATATAAATGGACAATTCAAAGCAGACAGTAAGCTTTTAGGCCTGGCGAGTTACCACGCCTCAAAAATGTGAACATGAGGCACGCAAAGCCTGCAGACCATGCAAGCGCATTTTTCTTAGGGAGCCTTTCCAAGCACATGGCTCTCAAGCGCAGAAGGGTCAAGTTTCAGTGTATGTGTTTAGACCCGGAATTTCAGTCCTGAATTGTGAGGTACTGATTCTCAATCTGCCTAATTGGCGTAGCAAAGTCAAGCCTGCATCGACTTTGCACTACAAGTTGCATGCACACAACTGGATGCAGTGACACCTAGCTAGACCTGAAAGTCCTTGGCAAAGTCTTTCTTCGCATTTCCCCTTGCACATGGCAGATGCTATGTGCATCTCTTCAGTCAAACAAGAATCAAACTGTTGGCCCCAGCGCAGTGATCGTGGGCAGATATCAGCTCTCACATCAAACAAGTAACACATTGATGATGGCTAGCACACTAAACAAAGTACAGGCTGAATGCGCTACAGTCTAACATTGACCACATGGGTGACGACAACGCGATGGCCAACTTGTGTTGTGAAAATGACAAGGACAGACTTACTGGTACTATGACGGCTGTCTTGAAGTGTGTTGCATGTTTAGCCTTTGCAGTTGACCGTGTCCAGCCTGAACACCTAGGCCAAAAAGTCTGGCTGCATTCTGTGGCTGTCCCTGAAATTTGTGCTTGTGCACCCCCCCGCCTCCCTGCAATTTTCATATGGCAAAGTACTTTTGTAGTGTCAGTGGGCTTGTGGCCAACAGTAGTGGCAACTCCATCGACTACAAAAGGCTAACTGTTGCTGTCTCTGTTTGCTTGGGTGCTTGTTTCAAAAACAATGTTCAGCTTGCGTTGAATGCAACAGGTCAGAGTGCATTTTAAGCATAGCCCATGTGCAAGCACGCTGCTAGACACACTTTGTGAACCCCATACACACTGTGCCGCAGCAGCACCGGCCTGTGTGTAGCAGCTGTTTGTTTGGATACATGAGTCTTTGTCAGCATATGCTCAGGGAAAGACAGACTTGGTGAACAGCAAATGCAGTCATTGCATGAAAGCTTTCTCACCTCTCATCCTGTCGCAAGCAGGACTGGACTTTGCTGATCTGCTGCTGAATGTCTTCTGCCCTCTGGCCTGCCGCAATGAGCTCAGATTGCACTAAATCTACCCATCCAATGATAGCAGCCTCCCTCTGCTGTCTGTTTCCCTGCTCCTCTGCAGGGGCCCTCTCAAGGTGCCCTCCCTGCTCCTCTAAGTTTCTTATGTCTTTTGCCATCTCCTCATCAGCAGCGACAGACCTGCCTGTGACCAGGAATGTCTCAGCAGCGTCAGCAGGAACAAGTCCCAACTGAGGCTGTGCTGCTGCTGTCACGTCCTCTGCCGGTACATCAGAGCTTTCATTTGTCGACAGACTGCTGCTCTTCTCTTCCTGCCAGTGGCAGTCAGCCTTGAAACAACAGTCACCAGGAATACGAAGTAAATGGCAGCCAGGGCTACCAGCATGCTGTAATGAGTGAGGTCACTTTCAGGATTTCGGCGTCTTATTGACAAGAGCAACAGCCAGTGAGGACATGCCATGGACACCCGAGGCCAACATCAAGACCAAGCCAGGCAGTTGAGCTGCTCCAGGAGCACAGGAAGAGCTGACAAGAGTCGAAGCTTACCAAACTGAGCCTCACAGCTTTTGCAAACAACCCCATAGAGATGAGGAACAGAAGTATTGGAGTACCATTCAGCTGCAGCACCAAAACACGACGCTAGCTGCTATAGTTGGGTGTAAATATTCATGCATGTTCCATTCATAGGTTGAACATCACAACTCTGGTTGCTAAGGCATGAGTCTGGTAGTTGCCTTGATAGCTATAAGCTGCACAGAAAGGACACTTGCTATACGTAAGTTCTGTGCAGTCAAGCACGGCATCAGTATATCCACAGTGAGGATCTCACTGCTGTCCTGCCTGTGTGCTGCATGCAATATGTGCAGCGCTGCTCCAGTGTAATGCACTGAGCCAACAAGTTAGCATACCAGAAAGCCAACAAAGTCCATCCAGCCCTTAGCACTCCCTGAGTTGACCCACTGTAGCATGGCAAGAGGAGCCTTTGCGGTGCCTTCAAAAAATGGAGAACTCAGAGCAATCTCTTTCCATACACGAGATGCACCAAAGTTGAGGCTCCATGCCGGCAACCTTGTCGCGCTCATTGCATGAACAAACACGCCTGTGAGGCCTGCTGCAGCTACTGCTGGGCTGAATTTATTTTTCCACAGCTTGAGAAGCAAAGATGCAGCGCCCGCAGCCACTGAGGTGTGGAGCCACACCCTGTAGTAATACTGCAGAGCTGTGAAGACCACCACACAGAAACCTGTGGGCAACAGCTGGAAATGTCAGATGCACCACATAAACCCACACTGTAGGCTTGAGCCTGGTCAGCATCATGCAACCTAATGGTACACATTTAGACAAGCAACATCGGAGGCTGACAAGCCACAACGGGCAGGCATTGATCACTGATGCAGACTTTGATCTCAGCATTCCAGCAGCATCATTGACAAGCTGTACAAACATAACTGCAAAAGGCATTCTTGCTTGTGGATGTATCCCAGCTCAGCAGAGTGTTGTACCAACAGCAGCCAGGATGCTCACAGAAATGGTTTCAACATTGCAACAGCATTCATCATGCTGTTGTTTTTAGCAACTACCTTGAGGGGTTGAGAACTTCTGCGCAGCGTAGGCTGCAATGCCCAATGACAGAGCCAAGAAAGCCTGCCAAGCTGTTCTCCTTTCCATAGCTGCTTCCCATTGCTCATCTGCAAGATGCTTGGCTGCACCTATCTGTTCTGACGTTTGATTACCATGTGGGGGTTCTGTGGCGCCCAAGGCAGCACATAGTCTGCCATACACTGCCTGCGTGCAATCGAAGATCAGCATTGCCTTATGCAGTAGCTATAGCACAGCAGATTATGAATTGATGCAAAAAATGCATGTGAGTTCTGGGAAATCTGCAAGGGGTGCTGCACTATCAATCACATGTTGAGCTGTCAAGTGCCTCACAGCTGCTCATTCATATAGCAAAGGATTTTGGCACACCCAACAGGGATCTGGTTAAAACAGCTGGAAGAATAACAAACAAACAAATTAATGCATTTGGCAAAGGGCGCCTGCATATGCACAAGCTGCCACACTGCACCTTTTACAAACATGTGCAGATATTGCAGCACAGCATGCTCCTGTCTAAGCATGTGCTTTGTTGCCTAGCAGTACTCTCTGGAGCCAGACATCTGACGAGCTTTGTCAACAAACTAACGACATACGACAGTTGCAGAGCTGTACAAATGCAAAGCGTGGAACAGGCACACCATTTTTGATGTCAGTCATGGTGAACTTACTGCCATCAAGGCATAGGTAATGAGCAAAGCCAACCTACCGCAAAGTCAGGAGACACCTTTCGCATCCATGAGACAAGAGCCATGGCCAGCAGCCCTTGAACACCCAAAGCCATCTGCAGTTACACAAACAAGGAGGTATGCATTGCAGCATTTTCCAGAGTACATTAGCTGCCCAACGGCAGCGCAATACCTCGTTTAAGCTGAGCAGTAGATTCTCACTGCAATACACTTGTCTACAGAAGCCTTTGTGGGTGGAATATGTGTTATGCCAATGCAAAGCATGCATGCAAAGGTCTATCTTTACGCCATGATTATCTGAACACAAAGTGGAGAAGCATGCAGTGGACTCTGCATGCCAAAGCACTCTTGCAGGAGCAAAGCTAGTCTGAAGCCATTGCACGACAAAGCAGCCTAGTGTACCTTGGTACATTTTGATAATCATTGCAAGCGCTCACTGTTGTGTATAGAGCGCTAGCCATTGCTGGATTCTTTGACATGTTCCAAGCAGCCAAAGGTACTGTTAGAGTGCCTTGGATGTGAGAGCAAGCGACGCTGACTGTGGTCATGACGCAAGTGCCTGTTGCGCCTGCTGCCATCAGAAGTGACTGTGCTGCGCAGGATATGTACAGGGCATAAGGCACTGCTGTTGCAAGCTTTAGGGAGCTCTTGCTGATTGTGCTGCCCAAGCTGGCAATTATGACCACAGCAGCAGCAATGCCTATTGCTTTCTTGTAGTAGACCCAGAGACTACTCAGGGCCAGGATGAGACCTGTGAGAAGCCATGAAGTCATTCTGGACAGCCGTCTTCTGTCTGTTCTGCAGCGAAGTACAGGCAACAAAAGCCTGCGCTCAATCCAGGCAAACTGTAGCATGAGAGGATGACAAATGATGTTTGGAGGGCAGAGGCTGACCTTCTGAACCAACACCGTGACCCATAGAAGTCAAGCAGCCTGCCAGCAGAAACCAAGCCGCTGCTTGCCAGGGAAAGCTAGTAACTGCCCATTTCAACAACCCCCAACACATTTCAATATCCGCATCAACCTCAGACCAGCGGGGGGACGCGGGCACGCTCAGTGACCAGTTCATGAACGCTGCAAGTTCGACCTCGCGCCTGTGGGCAAGATCAGCATAAAGTGGGTGACCCACTGCCTGGCTGTAGTCCAGGGTCGTTCCGGCCATGATGCTCGGGTCTTGAAACACGTCGCGACCGAGTACAAAATTCGGGTACACGCTGTGATCAAGCAAGCCGTCCAAGGGGCCAGGATCATAGTGAGCAACGTCCATATGCCCAAGACCTACAAAAGCTCCCATACAGGACTTGATCACGGTGAGCGACCTTTTTGTGGTTCTCTTGCACCGGACGTGCACGAAAGGCTGCCGTTTTGACAAACGTGAGCCCAGCAGCTTGAGCGGAACATCGCTGCAGGGCTTTCGCTGCAGACCTACTTTGTTGTGCGATGAGAGACAGCAACGGTCAAACGCTGCAGAGTTGCGCAGGTAGGATGGCTTGCACATAGCCATGATGGCGTGAAGACTTGACTGTTTCTAAAGTCACCCCCGCTGTTCTGAGCTCGAGACCCCCGAGGTAATCGATGGGGAAGTCGAACCGTCGCCGCAGAGAGATATCTGGAAAGATATTACAATGCTGACATGATATGCTCTTCCTACGGCAAGCCTGACAGCGAGAGGAATGCGCACGACAGGAATCAGACGACAGGATTGCATCAATCGCCGCTGAAGCAGGGTTGGAATGTTCATCAGCATTTGATGAAAGACTTGCTGGAAGAAGCATGCCTTGCCCTAGAAATGCAGCAAGTACAAATCGCAGCACCTACCAAGGTCGTTGCTGAATGCAGCCCCAACATGTATGGACTTACACGCGCGTGATGGGGCCAGACAAGTAGTACACTAGAGAGAGGGTTCACACAAAAGCCAGACAAGCACAGTCTGGCATGTCATAACAGGCGTGTCATAACCTTCCTAGGAAAATGTGCAGGCCCATAAACAGCATGACAGCTTGACCAGGGCAAAGAGCGACCACACTTGAACAAGACTTGTAGCGAGAAAATCACAGTCAAAATCAGCCTGGTATTGACACTGCTTCGTCCCGTGATGGACCCGCATGCTTTGTGCCTGATCTCATGGCCATCAGAGCTTCTACCAGTTTGGCCTAAGCCCTGACGCAGATTCCTTCACAGCTGATGGCTTGCAGTATTTTGGCACTCAGCCAGCTCCTATTGTAATACAACACTTCAGAGATGTATATGACAACCCTTACATGCAGGCCAACCTGTTTTGCAGAAACACTTTCGTACACACCGATCCTGACGGTTTTCCAAGTTTTGCTGAAGACTGCAGTTTCAGGAGTTGGTCCAAAATTCACACCACTAAGAAAAACCCAGCCTGAACACCAGCTTAAACAAAGCATGTACATGTAGTTTATGGCATACAAAATTGTACACATCTGATGCAGCCTCAGCTCAAAATATGATACAGGTAGTTGAGTGAGGTAAATGACTTCCACAGCTGCCGGTGCTACAATGTTACTTGCAGCCTCAGCCCAAAATATGATACATAGTGAGTGATGTCATGGACTTCCACAGCTGCCAATGCTACAATGTTACTTGAGCATGCTGACAAATCAGCTGCACAACATCGCGTGGCAAGTCAGGAGCAACACGAGCACCCAGAATCATGACAAGCAGGTGCCGCCGTATGGCAAGGGCCTTTGCAACAGCAGGCTTCAAGACTGCTCCTGAAGTGCCAATTGGAAAGTCATATATGACTTGACGCACCGTTTTGGTTGTGCTGCATCCAAATCTGAACTGTGCATGGTGTGACTCCAGATTTGCGCCATACAATACAAGCAGCTGCAGATGCTCAGGGTGTTGCTTCTCCACAGCTACACTCAGGGGTGATTTGCTTGCACCATTGCGGCAGTGCACTGTGGCGCCAGCAGTCAGCAGATATTGTAAGAAGGTCACATCTTTCAATTGAAGGGCTTGCATGATAGGCAGATAAGGTGAGATTGACACCCCAAGCCCATTGGGGTCTGCGCCATGCTCCAGCAACCACGTGACCAGAGTCCTGTTTCTGGTCTTGAGTGCAAGCGTCAGCGGCACACAGCCCTTCTGGTCTCTGGCATTCAGGATGTCTCCTGGTAAGTGAGATGGCAGCAGTGCAATGACCTCAGCATGCTGACAAGACATGGCTGCTGTAGGGGGATTGTTGCAGAGGTGATGCATGGCTGTCATGCCCACATGCTCCGTCTGCATGGCATCAGTCACACCAACTTAAGGCATTGCACCAAACATCAGCAGAAGAATGGTCACGCGATGCTTCTGCTTGCAAGAACAAAAGAAAGCTTGCCTGCTCAGTTTGTCTGAGCTCCCAATTGATCAATGTTGGTTGCAGCAACAGCTGTTTTAGGACTGCCCAGCTGTTGAACAGGGCAGCATGCATGCATGCTGTGCGTCCAAACCCATCCTGAGCTTGAGCTTGCTCAGCAGAAAGAGAGTGCAGCATTGCCACATCATTGCGTGCTGCAGCACCAGCGACTCCAGGACAGAGCTTGATGGTCTGTCGCTCAATCACCCCATTCTGATCTGCATACAGCCTGCCAGTGTCCAATGCTTCTTCTCCTGCAGGCAAAGCATGGCACAGTGTGGTGACTGTCAATCACAGCATGTTGCATGTGCAGATGTGACTATGCTCACCCTGATACCAGACTTCACCTTGAAGCCTCAGGCCATACTGTGGGAAGATGCGATCTGTCAGGTGCTTGATCCACTCAAACACTAGGCGCCAGTCGGACCATGGTGCTGAGTCAGAATTGAGGAGTGTCAGGCCTGATCCATCTGAAAGTGGCCGCCAAAGGTTAGGTGCAGCAGGCTGAGCAACAGAGTGATACAGCTTGTCCCAACCTGGCAAGCAGAGATGCTTAGTCAGCTTTTGTTTGCTCACACGTCATAATTGGAAAGAACATGTGTTGTTGCTTATGCAACCAGGTCCACCTTGAACCTGTTCTATGGAGAGTTGTTTGCCCTCTGCAAAGGTGAAGCTGCCAGCAAAAGTGGCGAAGGTGTTTATTGTGAATGTCATGAAACTGGTCAACTGAATTTTGTGCTCTGCTTCTCAGCGTCTTTGCAAAGGCTGCTTGGGTACCCAATGCGTGAATATTGCAAGCTAACATCGTGCGACATACTGTACCCGGTCGTGCTGACGCAGCAATAGGTCATCGCTGCAACTGCTTGTCTGTAGCTCGATAGGTCACAGGTGTGTCGACGGAGTGCGCCGACGCTGATCGTGCATGCGGAGATGTTCAAACCTTGAAACTCAGCTATCTCACTAGTGATGCCGGCTCAGTTCGACCGTCTTTCTGTGCCTGCTGTGTTAAGGCGACATGGCGTCGTCAGCTGACATTGACAGCTGGAAAGCCCTGGGCGGAAAAGTGGATCAGTCGGAATATATTGCACCCACGGGTGAGCGATCTGCGCTCTGCTCAAAGCTCAACGGCTATTGTTTGTGACGCCCATATGCTTCAGGGGAGAGTTTCAAGTCCTGGAACGAAGCTGCAATATATCTAGACGTACACATGGTCAAAGGTATGATCTGTCAGTAACGAACTCGTTGATCAGTAGTCTGCGTTGATCTGCAGAAGTCTGTGAACACCCTGCAGAAAACGTGGCCACAAACAGCAAACGACAGTCGCGCTCAGACGAGCCAGACCAAAAGCCAGCGAACAAAAAAGCACGACTACAGGCTCAGAGACCAGCTAAAAAAGACACTCCTGTAGACAAGCCTGCTGTCAAAGCAAGGCATGCCAAAGCAACTAGCAACGTTACCAGCAATGCACCGAAAGCTGCAGAGAGGACAGCAGCTCCTGCAGATCCTCAAAGCATTGTTGTAGGATCTGGCAGACAGGCTGCCCAAGGTGTGGAATATAAAGAGAAGGCATCGCTTTCCCTCCCTGACAGCAAGGTTCTGGTGAAGGAGGAACACATTGCAGCAGATGAGATACAGGCCTTGGACAAAACTAAGTCTGAGGGCGAAGGTCCACGCAGGTAGAGCTCAGCTTTGTGTCAATGTAGACCATGTGCTGTGTCCTGCATTGTTACCACAGCAAATTTTAGCAATATGCAGGCTGACTGACTTCCAGCTCACCAATGAGCAAGGTGAAAAACAAGGAGTGGAGTCTATCAACATTGACAGCAACTCTATGTACATCACAGGTGATGCTCAACAATGGCTATGAATGACAGGCAATGACTGACAGCACCCCAGCACTTCTGTCTGTGTCAGGACCTCTATGCTACCACCTGTACTGCCTGTCTGAGTCAGTCTCACGTCTTCAATAACGGGCTTTGTTGCCGTGGCAGGTTGCATACACGCAGCTACAGGTCCCATGAAAAGGGAGTCAGCATGGAAGGTTGCCAAATTTGGCCCAGTCACTGCTTGGTCACTAAATTGTGATGCAAATGCAGTCCAGGTATAGTCATACTTAGGTGGCTCGTTCAAACAAAGGATTGCATGTGAGCAGTGCAAGAGCTTGTTGCAAATGCACAGGTACTGTTGGCGACCAACAAGTCAGAGTACCAGCTTGTCAGACCAGCAGCTGGTTACAAGAAAATCTATAATGACATACTTGAACAAGCAGAGATTCTATATGAGGTATGTTACCTGACTGGGCAGACCTACTAAGACTGCAACGCATGGCTTTGACGTCCCTGATGCCAATACTGGGTTGCAGTTGGAGAGTCAGTCATGCACCATGATTCATTTGGGCTGAATGACCGTTACGAGTGCTCACTTGTGAGGGCAGCTCACAGTGTTGGGGAGCAATGCCTATACAACTGTATGTGCATACCAGCTCAGCAATGTCTGCGCATGTGCAGGTGTGCCATGCTTTGCATCCCAAGTATGGTGGACGCCCAGATGCAGAGCTTGGCGAGGTTGCAGCCAAGCTATCCAGAGCAAAGGTAAACTCGAGTTCCTGCTCTGGCAATGCTGCATGCTGCTGCCATGACGCTGCTTTCCTTGGCTGCAACATTGTTTGTGAGTATTGACTGTGTCGACTGGCAGACACCATTTACCTGATATCAACCAGATACATGTGTGTTTGATGTTTTTGCAAGCTCAGCTTGTTGAGGTCACCAGGCCATGTATGCATTCAGCTGTATTGAGCTGAGAACTTGACTGCAGGTTGGCAAGAGCTACTCATCTGCAAAGGAGGCTATCATCATGACTGGAAACTTCCTATTGGAGCAGCTGCAGATGCTAGACAATGCAGCAGGAGGCAAGGCTACCTTTGCCTTTGGAGCAACAGCCTTCGCCACCTCCCTGATAACAGAGGTGAGCATCTCGCGGGGCAGAGCAGCCAGTGACACAAACATTACACTGCCTGTACAGATGTCCTGGAGACACTAGTCTGCAGCCATAGGTTATCCAATGCAGTGCATGACCAGCTTTTCCTCACAACGTATAAGCTGTCAAGCACTGCATGTTGCATGGCATGTGGCACCCTGGTGTCAATGTCCTGTGATTGTCTAAATTGCCTGAATTGCAGCGGTGCACTCTGCAGGTCAACAGTTTGCGTAGTCACAACCCCAATGGTGGCATTAGCATCAAGGAGAGGTCCGCAACAGCAGCTGAGGAGAGACCATCCCTGAATGCAGAGGAGAAGCAGCAGCAGGCAGATGCTGACTATGCCTGGCAGCTGCAGGCCAAGCTGGATGCTCAGGAAGTCAGAGGTGGTCCCAGGTTAGCCTCTGCCACTGCTGTCATGTCAGTCTGTCATGTGATTAGTGGTATATATGTGTAGATATATATACATATGCATGTTTGCCTGGAGGCACGCTTTGTGTCCGATATCGGCTTCAGTAGGCTGACTGCCTGTGTCACAGCAGACATGAGTATCTTATGTATCTCTCTCTGGCAAAACATAGCCCAGAAATGCAGAAACTTTAAGTCAGACGATATGTCAAGCTAATTTGTGCAGTGACGCATGTTCTGGCAATGTGAAAGGCGTGTAAAAGGGCTGCTATGGCCGCAGGCGCACAGGTGGAAAGCAGCAAGTGTACATCAAGATCAGCGAGGCTGAGATTGCTGACGACTACCCTGAGCCCAAGCAGTATGACAAGGTACACCCTGCATATAGCTGCTTGCCAGTGCAGTTGAGACCAGTTGGGGCAGTGCCATCATGATTGTGCCACATCACATACCAGCAGTCACTCTTGAACATGCACTGTGCATCAGATTGAGTCCACCACTTGCACTGCACAAACTCCACGTGCAGCAGCTCTCATGTCCTTTTTGCTGCCATGCATCTCAACCCGCAAGGCCTTGACAATACAACATGATCAATGACCCATGTTGCAGGTTGATGATGAAATGGATGAGCTGGTACTCATGGATGAGGATGCAATGGACCTGCCACCAGAAGACTTGCCTCGCCGTGTACTGTCAGACTTTGCAGTGTACAATTCTGAGGGCTTCTGCTCCAGTCTGGAGCTGTTGCCTATGTGGAGCGGAGTGGATCCTGATGTTGACTTGTATGCTTCTGGGAATGTGCTGGATGATGATGGTGAATGGGCTGGGGGCCAAGCACTGAATGCAGGCAAGTCTCTATTGTGCTCCCAGCTCTCTTCTGACGCAACATTGCATTTGATTCTCCAGCCACATGTGCATGATGCAAATATGTCAACTGAAGCTGCCAGCAATCTGACGGACTGTTGTGCATCATCATACGCTTTGCTGATTACTTCACAATGAAGCAAAAGAAGATGCCCAAAGATGCAGTTGTCTTAGCTGTGCTACCCTGTGCAACAGCTGATGCAGTGGAAACCTGTAATGAGATGAACACTGAGCACAAACTGTTTCATGCTTACAGACAACAATGATGAGGCAGCAGCAGGGGGCTCTTCTGGTGAAGCTGGCCCGTCAGGCAGCGGCCCTGCTGCTGGGGGCATGCGCCTGTACCTGAGTCAAATCAGAGAGTGGATCGTGGAGTTCAGCTGTGACATGCTGTTCATTTCCATGCGCACTGATGTGGCATGGTACCGCCTTTCACAGTAAGTGACCTCTACGCAAAGACCTCCTTAATGGCTTTTGTAATTGGTGCTCACGCTGATGTACTGACGCAATTGCAGTGCCTGTCATGTTGGTAAGCCTATCACTGTTTTGCAGTTGAGGTCCTGTTTCATGCAGGCCTGCCACTGAGTACGCCCCATGGTTTGCCACAGTGCTGAAGACTTGTCGAGTGGCTGTCAAGGTCATTCACATGCTGGTGGAAGAGGTATGATTGCAGGGATCTAAGTCTGAGCAAAGTTATGGCACTGTGATCTGAGGGCTCAGGGACAGTGTACATCATCCTGCAGCAGTCTTGCAAAGTGCAATATCCAATATCCAGGTGTTGTGCAGTAATTAGCATTTGTGATCAAGGCCTCAGTGCAGCTGACACGCACTGCACAATGCTGTCAATGTGAAAGAGGTCTGTCATATCTGATGCAGCTATCAGCATCTGCTCTAGTTGCCAGATGGGTTGACAATGCCCCTGTTCTAGTGTCAGACGTCTTTTTGCATGCCCGCGCAGGCAAGAGCATCACGCCTGTCATTCTCTGACATCTTGAAGCGGCTAGCAGCTCTGCCATCAACAGAGCCTATCTTCATCTCTAAACAGGTATGATCATCAACTTACTGTCTGATTGCTTATTACACTGGTGACATTCAGGCCAACCTTTACCCTCTATAGACAGCTCTATGGTCTCACGACCATCAACAGCCATAACATCATTGTGTCCACTCTTGTCTATATGCAAAATGTCAGTGACTGCATTGCTCTGGGCTTAGCTGAGCCATGATGGGCACGTGCCAAAACCGTCAGCTTTTTTGCTGAACTAAGACTGTGAGAATCTGGAACACAGCTGAGATGTGCTTACACTGCAAGAAGGGTGTGTCACCATTACATCTGTGCCAGTAAGATGCCAGATGCTGCAGCTGAGTTGTCAGCTGCTCTGCAATGCTGATCACAGCTGTCATGATGCAGCTAGCTAGTGTGGAAAGGTTCATAGTGGTCCATGGGCAGATCCTCCTGAACCAGTTCAAGCACTTCCCAAACAAGGCCATCCAGAACTGTGCCTTCGTGAACAGCTTGAAGACAGCCATGGAAGCCCGCAAGCACTCCAAGCTGTACTCATCCACCAAGAAGAGTCTCAAGTCCAAGTCAGTCAACCGCAACCCTATGAAGGTGAGAGTCAGGGTTAGATTACCAGTGAGTCGTACCCTGATGGCACTGCTTTAAATTCTGTATCTAGCACCTGTCAGGCATGCCATTGAATTTTGAGCCCGCAATGTAGCGTGCAAGGGTTACTACATTGCTAACTTGCGCTGGTCAAAAAGACACCCAAGATACCCATGCGTAAACGCCCCGTCTGCCAGCAGAAAGCTGCAAAATTGGAAAACTGCAATCTAGTGACACATCAAGCTGAAGTCACAATTGATGCAGGACCGAGCGTGTGGTGCACGGGCCAAGCCCATGACAGCCACTGCCACCAGCATGGTCAAGGCCATCTGGCAGTCTTACTTCCCATCTACTGCAGCTGAAGGTGTGCTGACTTGGGCTCAACACAACACTGTACCATGCACATAACTCCAACATATCAGGCCTTGAACTTTCATGGGATTGTGTGCTGCCGCATGACGAGCACCTGAATGTCCTTGCTCAGTAACGCTGCACCTGATCGCAGCTGTATCCACAAGCCCAATCGGTGCACTGCTCTGACTGCAAAGCTTGTTGCGCAGATGAGGCACTCACAGAGGCTGTTGCTGCACCTGTCAATGAAGACTTGAATGAAGAAGAAGATGAAGCGCCTGAGGAAAACGCTCTTGCTGAGACTGCTGCCACTGAGAAGAAAGCAGCCAAGAGTGCTGCCAAACAACAGAAAGTCATCTGGCTTGGCAGCTCTCAGGCTGGTGTCTGTGGGGAGCAGTTGTACAGGTACAGACATACAGAACTGACTGTTATAGATTGTTTAGGTACGGCCACACAGGTCATATGCAGGCAGAAGCAACCAATTTCTTTGCTTGTCTCAATCTTGGCATTCTGCATGTCAAAGGGGTTATGCCCAGACACTGCATGTTTTTCAAAAGTGTGCAAACTGCAGGTCTGTCAAGATCGCTTCTTTGGAGGTTGCTGTTGGTGATATTGTAGTCGTTGCAGCTGCTGATGATGAAGCAGATGGAGATGCAGAGCCGCCACTTGGCCTTTTGCAAGCCGTCTGGCAAACAACCAAAGGTCAGCTACAGCTTCTTGGTTGACAAACATGGTGCAGCCAAAAGAGCAGCATGCGTGTCAGGCCTCACCTCATGTCATCTGTATGAAACTCAACAAAAGTAAACTGCTGATGATGACTTGCGACAGCTGTGCTTGATGCTTACCATTACATGAAGCTTGCAGCAACAAGAATCCTGACAATTCAATATTGGGTATGGCATGACAGGTGCAAAGGAGATGCAAGTCAGGCTGGTGGCTCGAGGCTGTGAGACTGTGCTTGGGGATGCTGCTTCAGACTCTGAGCTGTTCCTCACCAGCGACTTTCTTACTAGGTGCATGATCAACCCACAGCAAAGAACATTGGGCGATGGTTTGCTCACAGCAGACGCAACAACATTTTTGCTTTTGGCATTTGTCCATGTTGACATCTAGTATGCACAGCAATTTGCCATGCTTGCATGCTTACGTCTGCCTCAGCAGGCCTGTGCGACACAGCTTCTGGTTTTGCATGACAGCAGACAAAGTATGGCACTGAAAAAACTGCAGAGCTACTGCTTAACAGTCCTGCTGTGTGCTGCAGCCCAGTGCAGAACATCCAGAACAAGGTTAATGCTCAACGCCTGCAGCGGCCCTGGTCACTCTCAGACCGCCGCCAGCAACTAGCAGAGGATGAGGCTTTGAGGAAGCACAATGCAGATGCCAAGGGCAATGGGACACCGCTGCGCTGTTTCTGGCGCAGCCTATACTTGCCAGAGCAGGGCATGTTTTGCCAAGCCCCTGTGGACCTGCATCTAGGACACAAGCAAGAGGTGAGGATCACCATCTTGGTCACATTGCTTGTCTTAGCAATACAGTTACACAGAGGCATAAATGTCTCCAAGACAGGGAGTGTTTCTATGCCTGTGCCGGCAGCAAATGCAATCTTACTCAGAAGCGCAGCTGCCTGTGTTATATGTGACGCCTTGCATGCCTATGCCAGCAGTGTGTACAATAGGTCAGCTTGAGTCACACTGGCCATGTGTAGTCCAGCCAGAGGGTATGATGCAATGGCACTAACAGTCTGTGAATTTGATGCCACCAAGCAACAGCACAGCTGTCTGCTTTTGGCTTGAGTGTTCAGTGCTTCAGCTCCAAATGCCCACAACTGCATATTGCACATGCAGGAGGCAAACAGTGATTTGGCAGGCACAAGCATATCTGCAGATGGCAAAACCCTGATTAAGGACGGTGTGTCCTACCAAGTGGGCGACCAGGTGTATGTCTACCCTGAGACCTTTGACCAGCTGGAGCAAGCAGCACAGGCAGAGGTGCCAGACTATGCAGCCAAAGGCAGATTTCATAAGGTGAGTAGCAGCTTCTGTCCTTAGCATCTAGACCGCAGGGCTGTCAGTCTCTTCACCAAAATCATGTGAAATTGTGTGTTCACTGAATCTTTGTCCTCTTGACTGTGGGATTCCTGTCTAGTCTCCCATGCCCTTTGCCAGGCGCAGCAACTTGGTTGGCACAGCAGATGAGCTACCTTGATTTTACTGCAGGGAGGCACCAACGCTGGCTTGCGAGCATGGGGAGTGGGTGAGATTGTCAACTTTGGCGTTGCAGGCAGAGCCAAGCAGGTGCTGTCTTTGCTCTGTGTGTCCCCACCATGTCACACCAAACATTACTGATGTTGCCACTGGTAGCCCACAACGTAGCTGTCCCACTGCACACGTCAGCAAGGTCGTATCAGGCATTTCTGACACCCCAGTGGCATGTTATTGCGTCAAGCTTGTAAGCGTCAAAAAATGTGTTTGTAAAAGCAGAGTGTGGTAGCATGCTGGCAAGTGACCTTCAAATGCAGGGTCAGGTCCCAGCAAAGGTCACTCTGAAGCGCTTCTACCGTCCTGAAGACATCAGTATAGACACAGCCTATAGGGCAAACCTGTACGAGGTTTATGCCAGTGTCGAGACTCAGTCAGTTGAGGTGGACAGCTTTGTGGGCAAGTGCTCTGTGGGTGTGGAAGCCGGTGAACCTGGTGAGTTCAGTGCAAGCTTGAATCCAGAACCAGTGTATGCATGTACACAAGTGCAGCAGCAAGCTGGTACATGTTGTCGTAGCAGTTGAACAAGAAGGCAAATACTCAGTTGCCTTGTCTGTCAAGGTCAGAGACTTCAAGATGTCAGAAACAAGACCTCATGCTTTCTCCAGCAATAAGATTTGCCTAAGCAGGCAATATGTACAATCCCCCTGTGCTTTCATGCAGGCGAGGACCGGTTTATCTGCACCAAGCAGTTTGATCGCAAGAGCAAAAAGCTTTCTGATCTATCCTCAAGCAGCCATCAGGCACCCTCACAGCCTGCTGAGCCCAAAGGCAAGGTATGACATCCTCGTCGCCATCAATATGTTCTGGTAATATAGGGCACTCAACATCAATTAATACATCACAAGATTGCTATTCACCCAGGATGTTGCCATTAGCTCTAAACGGCTTGCTTGAGCACTAGATTTGCATGTTTCCTGACAGGTGTCCTACAGTATCCCGGTGCAGCTGCTTCTGGCCATTGGTGTGATCTGCAATTTGTATGCATGTGGTGCATGGAGGCAATCACCTCATGTAGCAAGCACATGCAATCTATGCTCTGTGGCAGACAGAAAACCTGTTGCTCAGCATCATTCTAAAACGCAGTGTATGTCTGCAGGGGAAAGGCAAAGCGTCGACTGTTGACAAGGGCAAAAGTGCTGCATCAGGCAAAGGCAAAGGAACTGTGCAAGAAGAAGCTGCCACAGCCAGTGACAGGTCAGATACCAACCATGATCATCTGACTGATTTGTGTATCTGCGAATTGACCACGCAAGCACAACACCACGCTTGGTCCTTGCTGAAGCTGATCTGCTACACTTCACATTGATGCTTCTTGCACACAGCAAACATGATCATACAACCTCCCTGCAGCATGCCCTTGTATTCAACTTGCTGAGCGACAGTCACATGGTCCTGTAGGCCGGCTCAACCAAGTCATTGCTCAGCACTTGTGGCATTGTTGTGGTTGCAGGGCTCCTGCAGAGGATGATGGCGTTGCCTTGCGCACAATGGACATCTTTGCTGGCTGTGGTGGCCTGTCAGAGGGCTTCCAGCAAGCGCGTGCTGCTGTCTGCAAATGGGCCATTGAGTATGAGCACCCAGCTGCTGAGGCCTTCAAGCTCAACCACCCTGAGGCTCATGTCATGTGCAACAACTGCAATGTCATCCTGACGGCAGCCATGCACAAGGCTGGCCTGCAAGACATCTGCAAAGCCTCTCCTGAGGTGAGCTGCTGGTCTCATCCACCAGTATGTGTGGGCAGCAGAACACATGGCAACAGCTAATGTCAAGGGTGTCTGCAGCCAATTTTGTCAAGTGCAAAATGTCTGTGATAGCAGTGTGCAGCAACACATATGCAGGATGGTCCTGCTGGCCGCGTGTGCTGCCATCATGCATAGATAGGATACCACAAAGCATGCTTTTTCTGACCTCGGGCTGGTTGCATGTCATCAGTTAATGTTACATCTGTCTACCTGTTTCTCATGCTGCCATAAGGCTGCCAGGGTGCGCACACTGAAATGGCCAGGAGACTTGCTGCTTCTGTATGCTTTGTCTGGCCATGCTCGTTGTGATGTGTCGCATAGCATATACACAGGCCTTGAGGCACAACACCAAAAGCAAAAGACCAAACATTGAGCTGATTGGTCAGCACCAGATTGACTGTGAATGTGGGCATGACTCCAGGCAGAGGAAGAGGCAAAGGCTCTGTCAGAGCAGGATGTGGCACAGCTGCCAGTGCCTGGGGAGGTGGACTTCCTGTGTGGTGGGCCCCCTTGCCAGGGCTACTCAGGCATGAACCGCTTCAACAAGGGCAACTGGTCCATGGTGCAGAATTCCATGGTCAGTCATCTTGGCTGTGTCTCGTTGGCATGGCAGTGCTACAGCTGTGAGCTCGAGCTGTACAGTGCTTCAGGGTCGTGGCATGCTGCATACATGCCATGTGTGCCATATGAGCACAAATTCAGTCAAGCATGAACATCTGTGTTGGCTCAACAACTTAACTCAACACTTGCTTGGCAGATGCTGATTAAAACCTAGGATGAGTGTTTGTAAGCCTTCATGCAACAGAAGAATGAAAACAATCTGCTCCTGCTGCTTTGTGCTCAAGCTCTGCTTTCTGGTGCAGGTGATGTCCTACTTGAGTTACTGTGACCTGTACCGGCCACGCTACTTCCTCCTGGAGAATGTGCGCAACTTTGTGAGCCATAACAAGAGCTTCACCTTCCGGCTGACAGTGCGCTCCTTGCTGGATATGGGCTACCAGGTCACTCTCATACACCTCTGCACTCTGACCTCACATGCACTCATGTCTAAGCGTATGCCTCTGAATGTCACAAGAGGAGAAACTTACAGCAGCAGCTCGTCATCATGCCAGAGCTGTCACCAAGATTCTTGCTTTAATGACTTGATCAGTTCTGAGCGATGGCTTTGCACACTAGATGACTGTGCACACCTGGACACACCAGCATCAAAGGCTGCACCAGGGCTGCAAATGAAGTTGGTGCAAGAAGTGCTAGCATCTATGCACAAGACTGCCCTGCGAGCAGTGTTTTGATGCAAAGCTACAAGCAAGCAGTGGTTGTCTGCAGGTGCGCTTTGGTGTGCTGAATGCTGGCAACTTTGGCGTGAGTCAGTCTCGCAAGCGCACCTTCATCTGGGGAGTGGCTCCCGGCAACATTCTGCCGGAGTGGCCCAAGCCCCAGCATGTCTTCCGCTCCTCTCAGCTCACCATCAATCTGCCAGGCAATGTGCAGGTGATCATGTGATGCATTGTCCTTGCGGCTCTGTGGTGCCTGGCTTTGGAAATCTAGCATGCAGCACATATGCAACAGTGTATGCTCTCCTGTCTTTGCTTGGCTTGCTTGTGGGACTGTTGCAGACTGCAAGGTTCTCAAGCTTATACAGTACTTGTGCTGAGGAGCTGGCATAGTAAAGACGTTGATTTCTGTGTTTCGTCTACTGTGCTTCACCGCAACGGTGTATTGTGCTCTGAAGCTGCGCTTGCGCAAGCTGATGTGAACTGGTTTTGCAATGCAGTTTACGGCAGTGCCGCAATCAGTGGGAGCTCCATTGAGGACTGTGACAGTGAGGGACGCCATCAGTGACCTGCCAGTCATTGAGAATGGCCATGATCAGGCAGAAATGCAGTATGCAGGTGAGCTATACTGCTTTGCGACAGTTCCCGGCTCTGACTTCAGCACCTGTGCCCAAAACTGTTGTCAGTGTGGTCAGGTGCTTGCCTGTGTTATGCGGAGTTGGCATTGGTATGCCTGTGAGCTATAAGTCTAGCCCCAGTCTTATTCAGTCAGTCTAGCATCAGTCTGTGTCAGTGCATCTTGGTCTAATTGGCGACTAGCAGCTACGTATGCCATCTTGGGCTGAGCAATGCAGCCTAATGTAGTGCTGTGAGCCCATGCACGCTGCATGAGACAATAACCAGGGTCAGCCCCAGCTGAGTTGTGACTTTGCAGGGCCACCTGTTTCAGCATTCCAGAAGAAGATCCGGGGGGAGTGCACAGTGCTGAGAGATCACATATGCAAGCAGATGAATGAGCTGAATCTGGAGCGGTGCCGCTGCATACCCAAGGAGGTCCCTGGTGCAGACTGGCGTTGCCTGGAGCAGCTGGTGGCTCAGGACCCTGCACGAGAGATGTACAAGGTGGCACCTGTCTTGTTCACAGCCTGTGTTGTACATATGTATGTTGGGTTAGTCTGTAGTTTTTCTATGCCAACATAACCAATGCAAGGGGTGCTGTCACTTGTCGGCCCCAACTGCAGCCTGCTGCCTTGGCTTTCTCATGCGTTCTCAATTACATGTTCCCAGGTCCATGTTCCCAGGTCCAGCAAACTTCTCAATCCCTCACCTGTGTGTGGGGCTACTGTGCTTGAGTCACCTTAACTGTGCGTTGTCAAAGATTGGCAGCATGCCATAGACAAATTCAAGATTTTGACAAAGTGACTTCGACTCTGCAGGGTCAGGCACTGGTGCCCTGGTGTTTGCCCAACACTGCAGAGCGGCACAATGGCTGGAGAGGCCTGTTTGGGAGGCTGGACCTGAACGGCCACTTCCCCACCTCCACCACAGACCCCCAACCCATGGGCAAAGTGGGCCAGGTCTTTCACCCCAACCAGGACAGGATTGTCAGTGTCAGGGAATGCGCCCGGGCACAGGTGCAGCGCTGAACCCTACATGCACCACATGTTTTGTGCACATCAAGTCCCCCGAGCGAGTCAAAACCCCCTGGAACTGCCTGTCAAAGTTGCACCTAAGCAATGTGTCTGAGAAAGCATTTGAGACTGCAAACCTTGTGCAAGTCTGCATAAGATGTGTGTTCTGGGTCAATGATCATCTGTGTGCAAGCATTAACTCTCTAACCTAGTATGTGCAGCCCTGTCTGAGCAGTACCTGCCTCATCAACAATGATTTGATTTGTCATGCAGGGCTTCCCTGATGACTTCCAGTTCTGGGGCAATGTCCACAACAAGCACCGCCAGATTGGCAATGCAGTGCCACCCCCGCTGGCAGCCTCTCTTGGACACCAGCTGCGAAAGGCCCTAGAAGCCAAGGCAAATGCAGATGGCTTGGCCTTGCTGGAGGGCCAGATGTAGTCATCAGACAGCACGTCGCACATGAGCATGCAGCCTGGTAAAGCCAGGCTCTGGCTTGGGATCATTAGCTGTACTGACAGCATGTTGAACAGCGCTTGGGGACGTTCAGCGCTTGGGAACATGTCAAATGAATCAGTTGCCACTGAGGAGAGTTCAAACTCAGCTGGACTAGTGCATTTTTGTTGAAGACAGTAGTGATTGCCCTTCATAAACGAACCACTTTTTGTTGAATGTATGATTTGGTCTGAAGGCTTTTGGAGTTCCAATGTGTGTAGCTGTGGGCAATGGGTGTCTTGGTAAGCAACTGCTACTCTGTCTATCTAGATGTGTTGACAATAGCCTTGAAAGAAATCCCGAGAAGAACAGCAATATTGCAATGCAATTTAGGCGTTGGCAGCTTGCTGTTTTGTAAGAAGCCTGAAACAGGTGCCTGAAACAGGCACCTTCAGTGCCACACAATCACACCCAATGACTGTGAAGCATTTCCACAGAACCCTGCATGAACCCGATGATCGGATCATCCGTAGCTGATAGCCAGCTACGTACCTCACCACCATCTGTGTATATGTATGTGCAAGTCGTCCTTAGGGGTGATACAGCGTCTCGTTGACATCCGTGGGACGAGCCACTTGCCGACGCGGACAGCTGCACCTTGCGCGGCTACCGTTTGCAATGTAAAGCCACAGTGCAAGTGTCTTTTCCGCCGATCCTGAACCAACATTTGCAGCCGGGGCTGCCGTCTTGGCAGCAAGACCCTTTTAGCGCCGTGAGGTAAGCGTATATGCGCCTCGTCTGCTTGCTTGGGGCTTCATGCTGTCTTGCATCTCACTGCAATGTAGCGGCTACGACATTCGATGCTGCAGGTCGACCGAAATGCAGTCTAGCACACGTCGACCGCCATCTGATGGTGATTCACAGTCCCACGGTTGGCAAATTGTTGGCACGCACGATGCAGATAACAGCCACATGAAGACGGTCGCTCATCGGCCTGTAGCGGACAATGAGATTGCAAGACTGCGTGTACAAGCTGGTGACTTGACAAGGCCGCCAACTAGTCTTCTGCAACACTCAGCAAGGCAACTGTTGCACCGGCACCAAACATGGTCATCTCGTCCAGACACAGCAAAAACCCGCCCGCCCGCTCAATCAACAGATGCAGGGGGAAACTCAGCAGCAGCTCCAGGCCTGGGCAAGTCATGTGAGACGACGCATGAGACCTCACCAGTGATCAAACATGAGACCTCAGCAGCATCCAGCCACTTAGCACTGAGCGAGTGGGAGCTGTTATGATAGTGCATGGGTTGCTTGATCCCGCAGTCACAGAAACAAGCTCAAGCCATTTTGTTTGAGTCACAATGCACAACATTTGTGTAACGAAGTTGTTGTCTTTGTTAACAATTTGAATGACCCTTGAGTGTTGAGCAGTCAAGCTGGAGGAAGATCTTCAAAGAGAAGCTGGTTGCACACTGTGGACATTGCAAATTTGAATGTTGCTCAGAAGTGTGAGCTTCTGATAGGGACTGTAACAAACCCTGTAACTGAACATAGAGCGCTCTTGCTTTGCTCTCTTGCTTGCTCTCTTGCTTTGCTAGCAGAGCAAACAGAAAGGCAGTTATTTGCTGATTCTGCTCAATATATTGCTGCCATCTGGTAATCCCACTCAAGACATGCTTGGCAAAATCCTCCAGCAGCTTATCTCTGCCTTTGCCAACCACCTCACAAGGCAGATCAGACCTGGGTTTTGTGAACAGGCCTGTTCACAAAACCCACCTGCACCAAGTCAGCATGAGCGCTTCAAATCTGAGCATACAAGGAATGTGAGGCAGCAGCTGCATAGCAGCATCTTGCGCACATGAGATAAACTTTTGACTGGATGCTAACACACAAAATGTGCAGAGGTGAAGATTATCTGAATGTTTCCTTGCACCAGGCTCACCTCCTTGTCTAGCAATTCAAGGCTGCAAGGCAACAGCTCACCAGGCTCAACACTTGAGTGTGACCACCTACTGAACTGCTGTCAACGCCTCATTCACTGCATCTTAGAGCCTCCATTGGTGCGTCTCAAAATGCTCGTTGCCCACCAGCAGCTTGTGACTGAGGTCCTACATTGCTGAGCATGTGCTGTCAAGCCATACATTCTGCCGCACCTTATCATGAGCAATCCACAAATTGCAGACCATGAAGTCTGTCACAGGCTTGTACAAAGTGTAAATTGCTCAGAATGAAGTGCAACGCACACGTATTCAGGACATATGTGGAGCATGACCACAGCACCAAGATTACGAATGACAAGTCACACGGTATCCCGCTATGGCAGGATGCTTACTGTCCTGGCTGCAAGGGGGTAGCAACATCAGAAACACAGGCAAGATGCAACACAACATTGATGAAGCTGGCATGCAGCAAGACAACATAGGACCCAGCAGTACAGCAAGCTGCAAGTTGGCACCCCTTGATCACAGCAGACACCCCACAAGCCAGGTAGCATACAAGCATGCTTTGCTAATGCAACCCTTGAACAAAAGGCAACAAAGCAGCAGCCAGCACCTGGAAATACAGTCAGTGCGAGAAGCCCGACATTACTCCAAAAACCACCAGCCAAGGAAAACATTGTTGCTGACAAAGAATGCACCTGCAACAAGATGAGGTTGACATGGTCTGCAGCATAAGCTTGGACATTAGCAATAAAGCACAGAAGGTGAGGCAAGCAAGCACACTATGAGAACCATGCAGGGATGGAGCAACAAGCC
>JAABUP010003038.1_pt1 | contig 30522 bp, 30 predicted proteins | sample 5559201 | NCBI WGS metagenome assembly JAABUP01 (sample SAMN10711887, study PRJNA513373) | rock metagenome | isolation source: Antarctica rocks | place: Antarctica | reverse complement strand
ATTGTCAAGGCGGACAAAAACTCACTCTTGAGCCGCTGCGTGCTTGCCTCCGCATGCTTAGACTCTCGCACACTAAACAGAGCGTCAACCTCGTCGATAAAAACGACGGACGGTTTATTCTCCTGTGCAATGGTAAAAAGCGCCCGAATATTCCTCTCCGTAGCGCCTACATACTTGTCAACAATGCTGCTGGGATGCATATGGTACACGGTACATCTATTTGCAATCGAAAGCGCAAGCTGTGTCTTCCCCGTGCCTGGCGGGCCATACAGCAGTATCCCCTTCCAACCATATTCAAGCTCCGCCAAGTGTGGGAGCTCACCAAGGAAGACAGCATTCTGAATGTCCTCTTTAACAGCATCGCAGCCTGCAATCTCCTTACCAGCCGCAACCGGATTAACCCTCATGGCATCAATGACAGCGCGGGTCTCTTCTGGTATTGTATAATCGCGGGCTCTGCATACATTAGCCAAGCACCCCCAACAGCGGAAAACCTACTCCTGCTCCACTTTCCCTAGAGACCCAGCCAACGCTTGAAATTGAGCTCGGTAATCCGGGAAGCGATGATCCACCTCCGCCCAGAGATCCTTCTCCGCACAGTGCAAGCACATGAGCATAATGTAGTCCAGGTGCATTTCAGCAAGCCGTTTTGCAACACTATGCTGTAGCCCATCAAATTCTCTCATCCTCTCCAATGTGAGAACAGTCCTCATGATCGTCTTGGTGGTAGGACGTGCAAGCTCTGGGGCTGACTCGTTGGCATATTTTGATGACCAGAGTTCGTCTGCCGTGGGATCGCGACACTAAGTAAAGCACACATTAGCCTTGCACATCGATTAGAGGCGATACAATCCATTAGCGCTTTGGGAGCATCATGGCAGGGGGAGGATATAGCTTCGAGGCATCGACATATGACAGAATGCGTCCTTTGTAGCCAGTGATAGCACTTTGGGGTGTAAACTCGGAGTGCATAAAGATGCGGCAGAATGCGCCCTTTAGAGAAAGCGATGAACGATCATGGCACTTTGGAGTCTGCAACTCAATAGCATCAAGACATGGTGGAACTTATCCTCAGGGGAAGGCCGCAAACAATTATGACACGCTTGATGCAGCCCAATGGCATTAAGATATACCATATTGTGTCCTTTGGAGACAGTTACGAACCATGGTAGCACTTTAGAATGTACAACTCAATAGCATTGACTCGTGGCAGAACGTGTCCTCGGGAACAGGATGCAAAGGGAAATAGCGTGTTTGATGTGCAATCCAACGGCATTAAGACATAGAAGAATTCGTGGCCTAGATGATGGCACTTTTGACAGTGCAACCCAGTTGCATCAAGGCAAGGCATAACCTCTCCTCTGGAGCAACAAACGCTACATGACTGACCCAAGAGAATGGGACTTACTTTAAACCATGTCTGATGTATTGAAGCCAGGTCCCTATCGCCAGCAAGCTCTTCAGTGCCAGAAGCCCTCTTGGAGAATACCTCAAACAGATCCCTCGCATACCTCGCCTGCGAGAGTCCCTTGATAGCCGTTGAGGTGAGCTCGCTTGGAGTTACAACCGACAAATCGGCAGGAAAGTCGAATGGCTGGTACTCAGGATAGACCCGCCTGCACACATTAGCATCCTAAGGCTATCAGACCCAACACGTACGACTGCTCTACTGAAGTTTCTGCAGCACGACTGGGTCGCGTCTTCTTGCTACGGCCATCGTCTTCCCCCACCTCCGCTTTACGCTTTGTGCTTGAAGGATCCATTGCAACGAGATTTCCGAAGAGCAGTGTTGTAGCTTAGAGTGTAAAGATGTTTCAAGGTAGAGTTGTAGTAGAGCGTGTAATACCGAAACTAGTGGAATGAAAAGCTCGAAACTTACACGCTAGGATCCATAGACTAGACTAAAACAAAGCGCGATATCAAACTTGCGTCGGAACACACTCTTCTTCAAACACCACACACTTTCACACTCTCTACACTGCAATCCAATAGCAAAGCCGTTATAGCTCTTGAGTTGGAATTAACTAAGCAGCAGAGAAAGATGGTAAGCCTTCCCTACACGCACCTGCATGCCTGCCCACTTTACCGATGCGAAAGGATCAACACTGCTCGCAACTTGCCCCAAAAACTGTACTGATATACTGCTAGCAGGCAGACGCAACCATGAACGACGTCCCTGGTGCCAGCAATGGCAGCGGAGGGGGCGACAGACAAGGTGGTGTTCCTGGTGGTGCTGGTGCTGGCGGTGGTGCTGGCGGTGGTGCTGGCGGTGGTGCTGGCGGTGGTGCTGGCGGCGGTGCTGGCGGTGGTGCGAGAGGTGCTGGGGGTAGGCGTCGTTTCCCCCCCTGCAACATTTGCGGCAGGCCACACTTCCCTACGCAGGCGTGCTGGCAGATCTGTGGCCGGTGTAATACCCGGCACCACTACCGTGCACGCTGCCCACCAGATATGAGATGAGAGCAAGAGGAGAGAGAGCGGCTGCAGCGTCAGCTAGAAGAACGAGAGCGGGAGTTGATGCAGGCGAGGACGATGGGATTTGCCAACCCATTTGCCCCCATGATGCAGCAACCCGGCATGATGGGATTCGGCTATGGCCAGAATCCTTACATGCCGGCGATGCTCCTTGGGTCGGGGATGATGCCGCAGCAGGCCATGCCTTTTGTCGGAGGCCGTTCAGGAAGTATGTCATTTGACATACCAACTGACGCCGCCAGAACAATTGGTAAGGTCCTGTCTGCGGACACCCGTTCGGCCTTTCGGCCTTTAGATAGAAACCCCAGAAGCGGGAGTGGCTTTGGGAAGAAGCAGCAGCAGCAGCAGCCTAAGCAGCAGCCACAGCAGCAGAAGCAGCAGCAGCAGCAGCAGCAACAGAGAGAAGGGGCGGAGAAGGAGAAGGCAAGGAATGTCACCTCGCAAGAGGAGGAACATCCTGCCGGCGTCTTGGGCCCTGCCACCAGCGGCATTAAAAAGACCAAGAGTCAAATGGTCAACACCCGGCGTCGCGAGAAGCGTGAGCGAGAGAGGGCCAGGTGGCAGGAGGAAGGCTATAAGAAGAGGCAGGCGGAGGAGGATGAGAAGAAAGAGGAGCAGGGGCAAGGGGAAGGGGACGTGATGGACGTGGATAACGCCCAAGCAGGAGAGCAAGGAGCGGCTGATGCTGTCGCTGCAAATGAGTCCCAGACTCACAACGACGCCCAGCCCCCCGTTGGCACTGCTGAGGGAGCCCCAGCCGAGACGACTCGCTCGGTTGCTGATGAGTCTACTCATCAAGCACCGAACGGTGGTCAGGCTGCCCTTGCCGACCCTGCCTTGCCGCCAGAGCCCCAACATCGCCAGACGCTGTATGAGGTTAGCGTTCTGGGAGCTGCTAGTAGGACGGCTCTACCAGAAGAGAAGTCCGACGATGAGATTCTGTACGAAGGTGAACTTTAGTAGATTCTTTCTCCACCGGAGGCGTTTACGGAGTTGACTAGTCGTTATGTCTCTTCAATTAATAGCAATCGCATATCTCAACCATTGCCCCCCGTGTATGCGTGATTGTAACAATCGGAAATCTATATCCTACGACCTGGATCATCAGCACCGAAACCTAACCTCAACTAAGCGCTCCCTTTCAAATATCGCTCAGTGAATCAACTTTGTCATCCTTGCACCTGTTCCGGGTTTTGCATTGATTGAGCAGTCTCAAATCTTCCATCGAATCGGACCCACGATAAAATAGCTTCATGCCGTCATTGGACATGGTAGATCAGATTAATAGCGTGATCGACTGGCGGCTTACTTACAGGTGGATTGCGAATTGAAGCCCAAAGCTACCATCGTACCACGGTCCTCAGTGCAGAAGGGTAAGTACCGCTATTCGTCTGTGCAAGTGATTTTCAATACATGCGTGAAGGCATGGAGAGAAGCTCTCTCACGAGGTTCATTCCGTAGCTTTTACAAGGCAAGATTGGAAGTATTAGATGAGAATAACAAGTGCATTCTGACAAGGCCGACAACATTGCAGGCCTTTAACATAGCCACGGCATGAATGCAGCACAAAAGCAAAGTAGAGAAATAATTCGTACCTACCTAGTTGCACTTGAATCTCATCTCGGTCTGCTCCCTATTATTATAAGCCTACTCCTGCACCGGATATCGACAAGTGTGTCATCGTCATATCCTGTGAGTCGGCCATCCTGAACCCTTATAGGTATTTATTACCTAAGAACACGCCAAAGACTGAGTGGCAATGGATACCCGCAACGAAAAAAGCTCATTGCCAGCAAGCCGGCGACAGCGAGCTCTCGGGGGCCAGCACAAGGTGAAAACCCCCATGAACATGATGATTATTCGACAAGGTCAAGAGGAGTCGAAATAGACAAAGTCCAACTCTCATTGGACGAATGGGTCGTGATCGGCCGAAAAGACGGCTCTCTTTCAGCGATTGTGCGGGTCACAAAGGGCCGAAAAAGTTTACATCTTGTTATTGTTGATTGGGTCGTGAACAGCCAGAGCGCTTCTTGTGATGTGCCAAAGTGTCCTCGATATTCAGGGGTCACAGCGTTGCTTTTCAGGCGTTTTCTGCCCCCCCGTAGACCAGTCGTATAGCCGCGTCATGCCTCACAGCATAAGGTGTGATTATGGCTTGAGTAATCAATCAATCGTGCTCCCTGCCATTCTTTGCAATTGAGTCTCCGTAGGAGTGATGGCTTAGCTAACCTTTCCCGGTCTCGCGTATTATCCCATATACACCGTCACAAGGCCAGTGAGACTTTTCGCTGATACCGAGTTTCTCGCTGCTCGACGGACATAGCACTTATAATCATGCGGCAGTTCACTATTGGCATGAACGGATGTGACCAAGTGCCCCTGCAAAACTTGACAGAACTGTCGTCTGCCGCCAAGCTGGCCCGTAATCTGATTGCGCGTGACTGGTATCAGCTCACGCAGCCACTGATGGACCAGATTCGCGACCTTATCCACGGTCAACCCTTGGAAGAGATGTTGGAGTTGCAGGGTTGAGCAGAGCCGGCAACTACATATCCTTCACCTCTATGCTCGGCTGTCTGATTGGGCCTGCACGCTCGGTGTCGTTCACGACCTTGAGGGCCGGTAATGCAACAAATATAAGCGGGTCTGATTCGCCCCTAAGAGACCGGCGCATCGTAAGTTGAATTAAAAATACCAAATTCGTTCTGGAAAATCCCCAAACGGGAGGAAATCTCTGATACAGGGTTAGCCATCAGCCACTGCTTCATTCCTCATACTGAAGATTACCTTACCTCCCACTATCCCACAGACCAATCCATTATTAACACTATCACCTTCGTGTGCGACGACATTCCCAGCTTGCTGCATTAAAAGCTTTGGCGGAGGCGCCGACAGCGCGGTTCCGACAAGAAGATGCCCCATTTCTCGAAGAAGTATTTCAATTCTAATCGGGACAGTCCCAATGCCAGACTTCGCCAATCCCAATTTACCACTCAGCCCACGGAAACTCGTACATAGCGTAGACTATCAACCTTATAGCGCACCTACGACAATCGTGGGTTTTGTCTGCTACACAGGGAGCAGCTCAGATGACTTGTGCTAGATTGCATATACCTGCCTACACTATCGGTGTGGTGTAGGAGGAGTTGTGAAAGAGTCAAAGTTTCATTGGAGAGCCCCACATGGTCCTGTCTTTTGGCATTTTTGTGCGGAGCAATATGGGAGGAGGCAAGGTGTCAAATTTCTTCTCCGAAGAGAGCGAGGGCGTGCGACAGCAATACTGTAGATTCTTAGCTACTAGCTAGCATCGGTATGTTGCATGACTTAGGAGAAGCTCCGACCCAAGTCACATCGCCATCGGAGCGCTGTACATTGAGTGCTAGGGGTCGAAATTTCGTACTTAGATGTGTAGGCCTTGTAGCCAGTTTTGCGACTAGGAAATCCAGAAAAAGCTCCAACTAATCGAGAGGCTTAGGGGAGAAGAAATCGGCGAAATCTCACTTATTTAAGAAGAAGCAGTCAGTTAGCTAGCTAATTGTTTGTGGTCCTCCTTGTGAATCATAGAGTAAACAGATAGAATAGATTACCCACTTATGAGTCGCCTCTCCAGGTTTGCTCCCACGCACAACTCCGCCACTCTGCTTTCGCGAACGCTGCAGCCACGGCAAGACCTGCTCAACGACGAGATGCGAAGTATAGTGAAGCTGTAGGTGTAGGATGTATGACGTTGGCGTGGTGGGGTGGCTGAGTTACTGAATAATCGAAATTTGACTGCGGGAATGGACTGCCCCAATAGAATTAGAAGGATATTGCTAGCCACTGAATCAGACAGACCGCCTTTCCCAGCGTAGATAGCAGTAGAAATCTCAGACAAATAAATGCGTACATGCATAGACACAGGTGAAGAAGAAGAGAAGGGGAAAATCCTTCGCAAGAAAATGATTTCCTGTGCCGCCTGCCGGCAACAACATCCCTGCAAGAGACCCCACTGCCGACACATGTAATTTCCCGCAGAAACTCTGATCTCAAGCTGTCGCTGCTTTTGAAATCATACATCAAATTTTCAAGAATCTCTCGAAATGTATGCACCTTAGGTTGCTTTGGCAATATCATGGGGAAAAAAGGCGATTCGATAATCCAATCACGGACATCACTTAAAAACTTCTTGGCAACGATCCGGGATCTCAGACAGCAGAGTTGATACAATGAGACCACACCACTCAATACGCGTAAAAAGATTTCATGGCATCGAATCATGCAAAAGAGAAAGGTACGAATTAAGCTATAGAAGAATTTTCAACCTCCCCTTGATTTCCTACCCCTCGCACGACCACCTCTGCCTCTCCTTCCTCCTCTAGCACCTCTACCACTGGCACTCTGCGATGTAGCAGCAAAGAGCCCTTGGTAGAATTGCGCGATGGAGTCAAGCGGCATATTAGATGCTGGCTCCCAGGTAGGTTCATTATAGCCTTCCCACTTGACCTCGAACTGTGTCTGGGCATCTTGTCTACGAACATCCAAGAGCTTCTCGACGACGTACTCTTGATCGGCCCCGGAAGGCTGGTTTGCAGCTTCAGGTGAATCAGACGCCTCACCATGCCCAACAGAATCATTGCCGACACCCGGAGTCTCTTGCGAGCTCTCCAAGGTACGCAATCGCCTATCACGACGCCTCTGCTGCCTCGCCTGCTTCTTTGCGGCTTTCTTCTTGTTCTGTGTCATGATCTCTGGTACGCCAGCTATCTCAGCTTCGACCTGGATCTCTTCCTCCTCGGCGGCTTGCTTCATTTGCCTGCCAATAGCTACCTGGAATTCAGCACTGGCTAGAAAGCCGGTGAATTGCCAACGGTGCCCACCGGTGATTTCTTGAACAAACGTCGATGAAGTAGACCCGCTGATCGCCTTATCTTTCAACGGCCCAGAAATATTAAAGTTCCTATAGAAAAACCACTCTTCAGGCATCTGGCTGATAATACTTGCAAGTCTTTTCATCATTGCTTTAAATTCAGCCAAATGCTTGTCTTCTGTACGAAAAGAAAACGCCCAGACATTGGAATTATCAATCTTAGAGGAGATGTCAGCTTTTAGCTTCCATCTTATCTCTAGACTGCGAGAAGACTCGTAGAGACGAATGTCTAGTAGACTATCGTTACTTGGGAGTTCAAACTCAAAGATTTGGTCAGGATTGTCATCCTGAAATTTTCGCAAGACCTCTGCGCGGAATGTAAGACCTTGCAAATTGCCTTTACAAACCAATGCGCAGCGCCGTGCCTTGTCATTTTCATCCCAAACATGCACAGGCTGCAGACCCCTACCATTGTCATATGAAGCAGCGTCACATGTTGATACCTTTATCACCTCCGCACGCCATGTCTCCGAAGGGCGACGGTCAACACCCTGGACTTTTTTGCTTACATCGCGCTTACTTCTCTTCTTCAAGACGCGCTCCGGCATAGGCACTGCATTTGTGGGCTGTCTTGCACTGGACGTCGTGCGCTTCAATCCAGGTACGCCAGCTTTTTTGACACTTTTATCTGCCATCGTAATAAGTGTATGCTGAGAGTGTGTAGGCACGTTACGCAAGTGGGTTGAAAGCGTTTAGTAGAGCGCGCCGTGGCAGACTTCAGCACTACCAGCTCTAGTCTGGAGCTACCGGGGTCCAATCGAGCGCTGTAAGGTACTATACTATTACTTCATCGAGGCTAGCGCAGGCCCGATGCAAGCACTCGATCAGACAACTCTACACCATATCATCACAGAATTGAATATTATCACGTCATTGGGAAACGAATATCTGAACTATCTTATTACGAAACTACTTATTAAGCTTTATTAAGCTAAATCCTCTTCCATCAAAGCCCGCATCTGGTCATCATCCAGGTCAGCGTCTTCAGAAGGGATATCTACTTGACTAGGCAAAGCCTTCCACCTCTCGCCAGTCGGAGAGCGAAGAACGCCAGGTTGAACCCTGGCAGCTCCCGCAATCTTGATAGGACTGAGGGTGTCCAGCTTGCTCTGTATGAAGATTCGCAAATAGCGTACGTTCACTTGACTGAGATCTGCTAAACGGAACTTACTCGGTTCTCTGAGCATAAGCTGAATCTCTTGTTTGAGTTCCTGTTCATGCTCAAGCCAACCAAGTCGTTCAAAACCCTTCATCAACTCGCGGTCTTGTTTCGAAGCGCTCACAAGCTTTCTATGAATGTGGGCCGACCTTTCCTCTCGCCACTTATTAACAGCACTCTCGACAAGATCATCTGTCTTATTCGGATAGTCAAGCCGATACTGCTTCTCGTATTCCGTCTGGTATACACGAGGAGAGTCAAGCAGCTCCCTCTTAGAAGGTCCGGCCCATATCAGCTGCGGGCATACCTGGATCTCGCTTGCCCATGCGCTTGCACTTCCGCCATACTTCAAAATCTGAAAGATCTGGATGCCTTGGAAGTCGTGGTCGGAGATGTAGATGAAAGGTATAGCTTGCAACATACTATCATTCGACAGCATGTGCAAGAATTCTTTGGTCGCGCCACTCGGATAGCCGGAAGTCTGAAAAGATTTAGTATCATAAGCAAGCAGCTTTGAGGGAATTCGGACGTACCATGACCAAGATGATACTCCCCACGATGAATTTATTATTGGTCAGGACTTTCTTCAGATTCCGGTGTTCAACCACCACGACTGCTCGTATCAACCCCTTTTTCTTCACCATCCCCACCTCAAGGCTCTTAATCAAGGGTGGTATGTTCTCTGTCTTATCTTGATCGAATCGCGTTTTCCGTTCGAAAACAGCCGACTTCGACGCCTCGTTTTTATATGCGATAATGTCTGAGATCACTATCGTATCAATATAAACGGACTTAGGTAGATATACCTGCCCTGTGCTTTCAGGGATCACGCCAAGTGCCAACGGATGCACATCTATGGTCAAAGCCAAGTCATATAGGATCCTTCTGGCCTGAGCCATAGTCATGCGGGTATTAGGAGCTACCTAAAGCCTTGTCAGCAAAGCTATTTAAGTAGGGTATCGAATCTCGTAAGCAGCAGCCCCTCTAATCATTTGCTCCGGTCGCCGATGCTAGCTAAAGATGTAGTAATGCCAAGAGACAACTTACCTCCTTGTACTCCACAAACCTTGCCATGACTTGCTGCTTGTCCATCAGCAGCTCCGAGATCGTGACTGCCATTGAAAACAGTCGAGACCAGTACAATACCTGACCAGCACCTTTGCGCAGCGTGCTGGTATCCTTCCGCAGGACCATAGGAGACTTGCCTGGAAGCTGTGCCAAGCTGATGCTTGTGGCGGCGCGTGTCTCACTAAGCCTGATTATCACCTGGCTGTTGGCATCCAAATCGCTAAGCAGGCGATGTATGCGGTTGATAGTCTCTGACGCAGACGGTGCCTTACGCCAATCAAGTGAAATCCATCGCGACGCCATTGCAACTGCAGTATGAGTAATTGGAGTGAGGGGGTTATTTTTGATCTTTCTGGCAGCAGTGGCAGGAGGATGTGTTGGTCAAGGTGGAAAAACTCTGCACATGGGACCAAAGCTATTATAGCGCGCAACGATAGATTATTTAGCGCTGGGAATTCTAGCCTAAGTTCGCAACACTCTTTCCACCATCACCACCATCATCATCATCATCATCACCGTCCCAATCCACACTCAATTCCCCCATCCAAGATACCCAGAATGTCGACTGCCATGATTACTGCGCTACCCTTGGGCAAGCCATCTGATATCATCTCGAGTGACTCTGATATGCTTGCAGCCTGGGAGGCAATTGATCATTGGCATAGTGACATTATACAGCATGATGACAAGAAACGGCGCAACGAAGTACTCCGCGTCGTAGCTGGCCACATCCAGCTGGCGTGTAAGATCTTGAGCACTCGGTTGAAGAAATTTGCGAACGAGCAGGAAGATGGCGCTCTCAAGATGTCTGCTATGAAGACTCTGCAGCGCGTGCATAATGCTGCAAAGTCGGTACGTACCCTTCGCTGAATAAGGCGTGTACATCAGGATATGCTAATCATGCCATGACATACAATAGATTGCAAATCTCGGCGTCGTGAAAGAATCCTATCATTGGGAAGGTACAACGTCGATAGAGGTCGCGACGCGAGCTGCTTCAGCATTGTACGATGCAATAGTACCAGAGAAAAGTGACGGTCTTGTCCCCCCACACGACTTTCACGCGCAAATGGAAGATCTGGTAGAGTGCAAGCTTGAGTGGGCTAACATTCTTACTTTCATTGATCTCTCCCAAGAGTCTGCGCAGGCTTCTGATGTCAAGCGAAGAGAGGTGAAAAGAAAGCTGACATGGCTCGAGGGACAGATACTGCGCCAGGAGACTCCCGCTTCTGCACAAGGCGGCGATCCTGCCTTGCAGCCTTCTGAAGGCAAGAGACCACTAGACGAGCCACTCATGCCACCAAGCAAGAAGCCACGCGTCCTTCCACCCACTCAACCTCCTGCTGGGATCACGGCAGAAGCCATTATGGCTCGTCTACGATTCGATCCCAGGCAGAGCCCTTGTCTCAATTATATGGACAAGCCGATGCATGCGATGGTAGATGCAAAAGGTCTTTTGGCTACTCCGGCAGTCCCAAATGCAAAAGATATGGTGGAGTTGGTAGACGGGTCTGAGCTGACCGATTTGATCATACAGCCATACATGGCTTACTATGTCATCGTGGCAATGGTCATTTTGATACCAGTGAGGTGGAATATGAGCGTCGGGGTTCGCCACGATGGCATTCCTGGTCGACATTCTTCCTCAGTAGCCTTATCAATGGGAATGAATTGAAGGGTTACTGGCCCCCCAAAGGTTATCCTGGTGCAAAGATAGGAGATGTCACTCATCACATCTTCCCATTACATTTGGACAATGATCATTGGGGCATGGCTATCCTGACAAGGAGCGATGGTGCGCGTAGGTTAGATTTCTATTCTAGCCTACCTGGGTATGAAAACGACTTTAAAAAGGTCTGGCCACCGATTGCTAGATGGCTCACGTCTACAGCCAAAGTCGATCTTGATCTAGATTCTTTGAGCTACGATGTACCCCCCCAGCCTTTCCAAAACAATGCCGTTGATTGCGGTGTCTTTATTTGTTGCGAAGTTAGATGGCTTATCGAAGGATGGCCACTACTCACGTTACGGAAAGATGACATAAGAGATCTTCGGAGACGCATGGTAGCTGAGCTTGAGAATTGGACACTCTCCCTTACGGAGTAGTGGCTATTCATCTCGCTCGACATCCATTGCGACTAGAAGAGTAGTGTAGCATTATTATCATAGCTTAGAAATCAAAGAAATCAAGAAATCTCGAGCACCTCGTCTAAAACAGCCAGTCCAAAACAGCCAAGCCCTGTCGATGAAGTAGCCCAAGTATACTATTGTATGCCATGAAAGAGGTGTCAAATTGGTACTGACAGTGCGGCTGCTGCCAAGCTTTGTAATGATCTGTCCTCCTTGCCAAATTCTCCGAGACATTCAGGCACGGCAGCTGTAATAAAATCAAAACGAGGGCATCGCCAGTCCGAGCGAAGCGACCGCTCGAATTGTAGAGTTCAAAAAAATTCCAGAGTGGTATTCGAACTTTGAGTCGGGCTGGTGGTGTCGATCCACCGCAGATGAGACTCCGAAAAGAATCGTACTGACCTTACCGTTAGGCTAAGCCCGCAGAAGTCGAATGTTCTAAAATAATCTATATTGCAAACATCATCATGCTTGGCAGAATGTCTGAAACCCTTCTGGAACAAGCATTATCCCGATTGCTGTAACACCCAGTAGTTGTCTAGATATAGTAGGCTGTCGACCAAGCTTATAGACTATGCACTGCGAGGCTCAATGTTGCGCAACTGTTCAAGCACGCTAAGGGCGTTATGAAACAGTTTCAGAGTGTACTTGTCAAACTGTCGTCAGCATTAGGAATCTCACCTAAAATCAATACATCGCTTGCATAATCACCGTCTTTATTCATCTAGAGCCTGCACAGCATGGACGGGCAGTATGATTAGAGTCGCTTTCACAACATCTAATGCCTTCACCTTCTAAGCATTTCTAGATTTGCACAAATTACTGCTTTATGTCTCCATGTCTGCATTCCTCGCGCTGTCCCTACTGAAAATATTTGGGGCTATGACCTCACATGCAATGCCTGGGGCATCCATTACATGTAATCTCTGCTTAATGTATGCGATTTCCATTATTTGCATGTTGGGGTGCCATGCTTATTGCGAGGAAAGAGTAGACGGCCTGGCCTTCCTTAGCCTAGAATCCTCTTGGCGGAGGTAATGAGAATTGGAAAGCACCTGAGGAAGGCACGCTCTTGCGCCCTCCATTTCTTGCCATGTCCCTCCCGTTCTCAAACATTTTCTTTGATTATTCTCCAAACATGCACACACACTATCTTGATCTCGTTTTCAAAGTCAACGAATCACTTCCTCAAGACACCACTTTCAGCATACGTGTGATGGGATCGAGGTGGTAATCCAGTCCTCATTCCATCTCCAATCACTGCGTGGATTGGCGTCTCTCGGCTCTTGCAAGTTTGTGCAACCCGGCAATACACATTCAGTGTGCCAGCATGCCAGCAAGAAGGCAACAAAATGTCACCGTCTCACATGAATCACTCGACGCCTTCTTCTCAGACGGCAATATCTTTTTTTTGGAGGCAGTCCTCTCCCAATTTTGGTACCTACACCCCAACCCTTACTGCTTCCTAATCAAGCATCATCTGACAAAGGCTCTTGACAGAAACATCAAGAAATGAGATGCTCGAAGCCAAGTTGCATATCCCTCGACTTTCATTCGACCTGTAGCTTGTCCTAGGGCTGTCGCGGCGTGGGCAGTAACCACGTTACTGTCTCCACAAGGTTCTTTAGGGTTCCATGTGTGACCGCGGCATTTATGGCCAGTATCGTAAGATACGACAGCTACAGGGAGGATTGATCGTTCGGAGATCGCACACGAGGCTTTCGAAGCCAGATTGCATATCCTCGACTTTCATTCGACCTGTAGCTTGTCCTAGGGCTGTCGCGGCGTGGGCAGTAACCACGTTACTGTCTCCACAAGGTTCTTTAGGGTTCCATGTGTGACCGCGGCATTTATGGCCGATATCGTAAGATATGACAGCTGCAGGGAAGATTGACTGTTCGGAGATTGCACAATCGCTCCAATCTCATCAGACATTTCGGCACTTACGACATCAAACCTTCGAAAGATGACTCCAACAACCTTTTCCCTCGTCGACAAACTTCATGCCTTCCACGTGGTCCAGAATACTAACAGTTGCATTGCGTACTTGATTGGTGGGATCCCTAAGCTGCATCCACGTTGACATCTTGGGGTCGGTGCGGGAATCATTCCTGTTGCGATCGCTTGGTGAGCGACACACTCAGACGGCCAAAACGTCAGCCATCAGCATCGAAGCCTTAGCAGGGGGGTATTGCCATTGTACTGGTTTTTAGATGACAAATCACGAACACAATCATCCTTCCAGCTTATCCATCGCTCACACTTCGGAAGCAGTGCAGAAGTTCTGCTGTTGTATCGAGTTCTCATTGGTAGAGCACCCAGAGAAAACCAATACTTCTGTTGACAGCCACATCTGGTGGGCAGTCGTGACACTCTCCAAATTCCATCGTCGTCCTTGTAATGCCCGAATTTTGCCTCAAAGATTGAATGCTCCGTCTTCTCACGATCACCACATACATCAGACACACCAACTGCTGTACAATCGCGCGGTCCTGTATTCGAGCTCTGGATGCAGGTCTCCGGCGTTCGCCAATCCTTCGACTCAGCTTGACACAGGAACCGAAGCATGCAAAAGTTCCCTATCAGCAAGCTTATTGAAACGACAAGGATTCCGGCGATTGCAGTCATATTCAAATTGCTGTGCGGAGGTTGATTATCCACTACCTTCTAATCCAACCAGAGCTCATCTAGGAGCACAGCCCCAAGCATTTCTCAACGACAAAAATGCTACAGAAGCGAAGTAGGCATCGGAGCAACTCTCATGCCACCATTTTGGTGCCGATTGAGAGGAAAGAGATGAGTAGGGTCGATTGATGCAAGGATTGATCTTCCAGTTGCTAGAGCCTTTCTACCTTTAGTGGCGCAAGGCATCTTCATCTTGTATTGGCCTGGCAGCTTTACTGCGCAATCGAGTGGAGAGGTTCTGGTCTTGCCTCGCTTGGACGTTTGGGTGCTGTCCGGGGGGTTCCGCTAGAAACATCTCCAAGACTTGGTGCATCGCCAACTTCGAATCTTCCAGATAAGAGTCTTTCGGCATTCCTCGCTACAAGTCGTGATAATTGTCTCGATGCTCTAGCAAGAATGGTTACTCTGTCTCAGAGCCAATCCAAGCTCAATTTGGACATTGTGCGAATGCAAAGCGCCAAGAAACATGGCCATGTTCAACACCTATGTTCGCTTCACCCTACATCTTGTCGCCAGCGACGTTGCTGTCCCCTGAACCTAGTACTAGATGAGCGTCTTTCAAGCGAGATCAGTGCTCTCAGCATGAAAGACTATAACCTGTACAACTCATTCAAGCAGTCACAAAGGAGGGATTGAAGGAGGGTCTTCAAGGACCAATCCATCATAGACAATGATGCCACTGTCGTAGTTCTGAAGTAGATCCCAAAGACGTATCAAGGGAAAGTCCTTACGGTATCAGCAGATCCCTCTGCGACCTAAAGCAGGACTTGACGGAGGCTTGTTCCAAAGGCTTTGTCTGAGGAGGCATTCCACAGCAACCATGGGAATAGATTGTAATTTTTAAGAGTGTAACCATGATCAAAAAAGGAGCAAGGACTGAAGACTGGATTGAGGATGGCGGCCGGTGTAGACGCAAATCCTCTAATGAAGAAAGTGGCCGACGGAAAATCATGCTCTCGATGGAGGTGCCACGCCTTGGCACCGACGCTCTCGTGGTGCTTCCAAAACCAGTTTCGGAGGTCCTTTACACCTTCAAGATATCCACCTCTACTAACACCCTGTCATTTATCTCTTCTATCGCTAACGAACTGTCGTGTGGCATCTCTGATTTTTTCAGCCCTTACGCTATGAGAAGAGTCATGTCGATTATTTTGCTACGAGAAAATCTATGTATGCTAAGGAGCTAGTCTCCATTGATGCTAGTAAGGCCTAGGCCCTAGGTGGTTGCCACTTCTCAGTTCCACAACGCTCATCTCGGTCGGCGCGGCGCCACCCGTGCCGGCCGTTCCCGTTTTTCTAAGGTAGGCTCTCACATCTGTCGCGCAGAGATAGACCCCCAAATGAACACACCCGCCAAATGAACAGCCTCTGTAGGGCTGAATCCATGATCCGAACTGAGATATAGGGGAAGTGTTCATTTGGAGGGTGTGTTCATTTGGGGGGTGATTTCTTCGAAGACCAAAGCACGCTCCTCCGCACCTAGGAAGTGCAGACCCTCGACTAACAAATCTCAAGATCCACGCCTTCCAAGCCCCCGATCCTCAAAACTTCCAAACCTATCAGCATCTCTCAGAAGCTCAAGACATGTCGCAACGAGACACACTGGTGTGGTGACAAGAGCTGGGCATATTGAGATTACGATAGAGGCGCCCGTGTCACCTGCGGGGAAGATTGAGGATTTGACTGTCATATCGCGACGAGGAAGTGCTTCGTTTCGTCTCATGGTGTAGCAAAAGTCTCAAATTGTCTGGTCATCTCGTCGCCGCAAGGGATGGCCGAACGAACAGCTTCCCAGGCCAGCTGGCCAATGAGAAGCGTCTACAGCACCGAGGAACCCCACCGTCTCAGCGACGGTGTGTGTGGAGTGATATGTACATGAGCTCCACCAATAGGTGAGGGAGGGTGGGCAAATCTATCTGCTATGGAGCAAAAACCAAAGAGGATGAGAAAGAGAAGGTGAGATGAGAAGGAGAAGTACTCCTAAATGGATGCTCCGTGGCACAGCCACCAACGACCAATCAGATGAGGCCAACCAGTATCCCTGCAGTACTCCCAACTGCCGACGGCATCGGATCATGAGGAATAAGAAGGCTATCGCTATTATGGCACAATTGCAATCTCCTGCCTATCATGATTCATGTATGAATCTGCGCCGCCTCTACCCCTGCTCTTGATTCCCACATGAAGCTAGATTGTTTTACCCTTCCTACACAAACACGTTGCTACAATGATCCAATCTCAAATGCAAATTCTACTGACGAGCATCTGCGATTGACTTGAAACTCGTCTCTAAGTCCTAGAGCTGAGCCTGCGTTTCGGCCTCCTAGTTCAGCTTGTTTCTGAAATCGTTTTCTACCCTCACTACCATCCTCACACTTATGCTGATGCTAAGCCAACGATCTCCATTTCGCTAGTCCCACGTCTGGATCTACATGAGGCATCCTACTACCCGCTGCTCACAACATCAATGAAACATTTATTTCTCAACTCTCTCGCTCCCTGCGACCTTGATAGATCGCTACTTCGTTCTCAAGCAAACACTTCTCGGACCCAGGAACACAGCTGTAACGATCCGGGAAAGGGCACGAGGAAGTCAGTAAATGATGAGATAGCTTTGCAGTGACCACCGATGTTATCAAGTTCTATAAGGGTGTACGAGGGGCGTGCTGCTTATAACAGACGCAGAAAGAAGGACTTGAGAGACGCTGTCCAACTTTCCTGAGTGCCAGCGGATCTTGGGAATCTCGATCTGTTAGTTGTAGCACCGCGCCGCGCAGCCACCCGCGAAAATGACGAGCTTCGCCAGCGTTGCTCCAGGGAGTATCAGCGATTAGTTGTTGTCAACATCAACGTGCGTGCGATATCACGCTTGTCGCTTATCTTGCAAAATGATCTTTCCGCCAAACAGTATCTTAGTCATTTCGATTGGGTCAAGGCCTTGACACTCACACCCCTCGCCCATCTCGGTATTCCCTACTTTGTATCTCTTCGTTGGGTTTTGTCCGGCAAACTCGCCCTACGGTCTAACCACTAGATGTCTACTACAGCAGTACAGCATTGCGTAGCTCAAGGCTATCATACTGGTCCTTCCGTCTCTCCATGTCATACTCGCAGAAGCTGATGCGGCTCACATGTGGAGAACGACGCATGGCTTACATGCCGGTTGATCGAACTACTCAAGCCACTATCTTTGCTCAAGAAATGAGGAAGCTACAGAGCTGGTGGCGAAGAAGGCTTCACAACTTGAACACCCTCAAGTTGGATACGACAGGATGGAGACCGCAAAGGATGGAAGCAATAACGAACAAAAAAATCGCACATAACCGAGTTCTCGGTGAAAATGAAGCCGAAAATCTGGAATTAAAATATTGCAGGACAACATCCCGGATCCTACGAGCACTCATTATACAGGCTCAGCATCGCAGATCAGAGCTGGTTGGCTGCTTCTCTGCAGCAACTCCGTTCAGCCTGTGAAGCCCTGCGCAGATTTGCGCGAAGCACAATCTGCATGAATTATGTGCCACAGATGTTTGGGCTCGATTTCACTCAAGGGTTGTGTGCATACACTAGGCCGCGATTCCTGAATGTTGCCTCCTTAAAACGCACCCGGTTGCGCCCATTGCCAATAACATGTCAGTATAATCCGAGGATGCAGATGGAGATGTTTCAGCCTCGCTACTAAAGATCTCCATTAACAGGCAACGAATCTCGCAGAAAAAGCCAAGGATGCCGATGAACAATGGATGCAAAAACAGTAAAATCTCCGCTCCTCCCCATGCTCCTCAGACTCTCACTATTACCCTAATATCGAACAAGACGCATCTCCATTTCTCTATCAGGAATGGCCGAAAAGACGCCCCCTTCGCTCTCATCAATCTACAGACAGGATAGAGGAGCTGGACTAGTCGCATTATATGCAGCTACGATGGCTGTAGCTGCTATCTTGGTTGCTTTAAGGCTGTATGTTCGTAAGTTCATCCTCAAGAAGCTTTGGTTGGACGATCTTTTTATGGTCGTTGGCCTGGCGAGTGCTATGTGACTTGTACAAAGGGTCCTGGCCCTCAAAGCTTTCGTGATATCGAGGAAAAGCTCATCACTACTGTAGCTTTCGCACTGATAGTCGTAGCAGTCGATACAGGTATTAGAAGACATGTTCTACGGCTACTACCCTTCCAGATCAGTCGCGCTTTGAAATATGAGCTTTTGGCACGAGTGTCCATGGGCCTCTCGATGATGTTCACACGGATCTCCATTGGCTTGCTGATGTTGTGCTTCTCAGCGACGAAACGTTGGTTTGAGATCAGCATTTATTGTATCATTGGTCTGATATTGGCTTCCCACATTCCATTGGCGGTCCTTGCCATCATACGTTGCGATCCTGGCGGAAATTATTGAATGCCGGAGGTACCCGGCCAGTCAAAGCATCTTGCCTTTTCGATAGGGTACTTCAATTATGGTAAGTTTTTGTGCTCTCATATCTTGCGTTCATCTGTAGTAACTTTTATGTAGCGGTTCCGATCACGTCTGACTTCGTTCTTTCATCCCTTCCCATATTCTTTTTATGGAACTTCAAGATAGCCACAGGGACCAAATTCGGAACCTGTTATCTTATGGTAATTGGCATATTGTCAGTGAATCACTCTATGGCATACATATGGGACACAGAAATACATAATTCGAGATTGCGGTCCAATTGATTCTGTAACACCCGAGATCCTTCATCTGTGACTCTGCACATTCCGAGAGTATCGGACCCACCAATTTCCCAGCCCTTCATTAGAAACCGATTTACAGCCCGTAATTTCAGCGCGCACTACATTCAAGGGTCCTAGAATAGGAAATATCTAGCTCAGCACCAGATGTATGGCAGCAGAGTACTCATGTTTGCGTTAGACCTTGCCTCCAGAATACTGAGGCGGGTGAGAACCTATTATTACCAAGCTGGGCGGGAAGGAACATCGTGTAGCCCGTGACGTCAAGAGCGCGAACGGAGTGAGTTATATCCATGCCCAGCCACTTCCTTGTGTGTGATACGGGGGTGTCTGCTCAGGAGATGAAGCTTCAGATTGACGGCATTCGACTTTTAAGCCTTGCCGCTCTTGACGAATTTTTATAGATCTTGGAAGAGATGCTCATTAAAGATGGGCCCAAGCCAGCTTCGATTGATAATCTGCGTCTTCCCTTTCTCGAACCTTGGCGCTCGGAGGAGTGAGATGGCAGGGAGAAAGATTTTACACTTGGCAAACCTTGGCTCGCTGGCAAAGCGGACTCGAATACACACCTGCGCAGGGATTGAGGTCGAAAGAGGAGAATCGAGGCACTGTGAGAGACAGCTGAAAAGAGACATCTTGTAATATACAGCCTGGATGACAAGGGGCAGGAGAGGATATGATTATGTCATGGATCACTGGGCACGGAGACGCTTGTCGTCAGGTTATACTCGCAAATGGTTCAATGTGCTACGAACATGATGAGGATTGATATGTCGAAAGCAAAAGCAAATTTCACGCCGATAATTCTGCCCCCAAATATGTCCATCCCAAAAGTTTCATTTGATCAACCACTAGCATAATCCGGCGTCGAGTCTGTTCCTCTTGCTTTGTAATTTCAGAGGGGCATGTTGGGCGTGAATAGTCGACCGAGACTCATAAAGCATGTCCCATAGATAATAGAGATGTTGGACCGCAAGGTTTGTATCGTTGGCCGAGGCGAGATCACAGAGCTTAAATTGGGCCCAGCGTAGCTCGTCGGGTTTGGAAGACCCAGATCCTGCAATCAAAAGTTCACCCTCTAATTGATGCCATTTCTCGTACGATAGGTCTTGTCGCCAACGGGCCGCGGTGTCTCTGAAAAAGATGAAAATGTTCAGGTGCTTGAAACACTCATGGAAATCCTGCCAGCCTTCATGGAGCACCGACCATCCGTCGATGCCGAGCACGGAGATCACAGCACATTCACCATCGCTGATTTCCTCCAAAACGTCGCTTGGCTGACCTATCGTAACACTCCCAATCACGTTGCGCTGCTGCCTGCTGCTAGCGGAGGGCAAGTGGATGAGAAAATTTGCCTGCGCTGAGAGTGTTATAGGTGAGGGAATAGGTAGTTTGATCTCTATGATTTTCTGTAAACCAGCACTCGCGTGTTGATGTTTTTCCTCGTCCTTGGGAGCGGCCGCATGACTTGAATGGCGTATCAGTGTTATGTATTCGGAGCATTCGCTCAGAGGCCGATAGAGAATTGGAGCGAGAGGTTCTACTCCTGTTAGCATTTGAAAGCACCAAATGAGAAGGAACTGACTCGGATTGGACATGTCGACGAAGTAGCGCAAAACAACAACAGCCTGGTGTCTGGTAATGGTGTTGTCGATACTGCTCCGCTCCATGTCAGGCAAATGCTTGTGGATTTTATCGCATAGCCAATTGTGGTATCTTAATGAGTAGTCTAAGACAGGGTCCTTGGTTTTGGTTGCTTCAGTTAAGCTCATCCTGACGTTGATTCCATCGAAGTAATCCCTCATTATCCGCGCTCGATCGCGTGGAGAGTGCTTGCTCCTGAAGGGACGAACGTCAGGAGAGCGGTGGTACTTTTCCCATATAGTCTGGCATTGTCCCCAGGGGAGGTCGCTCAACTTCTGATATCTCTTGAAAATCGCCGGCCAGTCAAACCAATGCAACGCCGTGGCCTGCAAGCATATTTGTGATGATTCTGGTAAGGGGGTCTCCGAAGAGAACCCTCGGAGGAGTCATGGGAGTCTGTAAGGCGGCCACTGCAACGTTGGTCAGCCTCATTGTCCAAGTGTTACACATTGGCTTGCTGTTCATACATGGGACTCCTTGAGTGACGCCCTTTTACCAAGCGTTGCCTGCGTGTGAGATGGAGGTTAGCCTTGTCCTTGGCTGGATTGCTCATCACCATACCTTTTGGGTGAAGCACTGCGAGAGCGGCCACGAACTCTTGAGCGACGCCGTGTACTCGAGTGACGCCTGCATCAGATGTTAGCCTCAATCTCTACTTGGCTGCTGGCTGCCATACATTCTACGTGGTGGTGTTCCAGAGTGACGGCGTTTCGGTGATGAGTGTCTGTTTCATTCGTCGGTGGCCTGGTGATCTCGACTCGACGGAGACTCACCTCGTGTTTCTCCGGGAGGGAGACTTCGAAGAGATCTCCCAGAGGGCTGATGGTCATCTCGTTGGCCTCTGCAACGTTGGTTAGCACGTTTGGTGAGTCACACTGAGTAGACACGTACCTGTCACTGGACTGGGCAGGTGTGCTGCTGCGGCTGTGTCAGAAAGAATCTTTCTGACAAATGCAGAGCACTCACGAGAAGAGCCATTCGCTAAGGGCAATGAATGCACGCATCGTTACAAGGAAGCAAAGTTGCTAAAAGCAGGTGGTTGATGAGAGGAGAAAGCAGAGGGTGGGGAATGACTGTGTAAACAGCGAGAACTGGTTCCTTCCCTCCCATTTCTGTTGCGAACGACGCAGCTTCCCAAAGAGGTGGCATCGACGGTAGCATCGAGCACAAGCATTCAATTTGAACAAAGTGAAGAAGCCGCCTAAAAGAAGGAAGCTCCGGGCAGACATCCCAAACGTATACCATTACATTGCAATAGAGAGAGGCTCCGACGAAACTTCCCAGTACTGTGTCGTTTAAGGGTGTACCAAGAGCGCGCGCTAAGTAGTCCTCCGCGAAAATAGGGATTACATTAGTAATCTTCGGCGGGTAAGGCTGAGCGGACTTCACTCGCCTGAGGCCACACCGTATCACACATCATAGCAACAATAGCAACACTCCTCATGAGAAGTCTCCTCGGGGCTTCTCCATTCTCATCCCTCCTCCCCTCTTCTTCTGAGTTGTGGACTTGTTCTCATCTGACTTTGTTCGTCTTTCAATGCTTGCGTCTACTACTTGACCACGCAGTGTACGTCCTCCCTTGTACCAAATCAGAGCAGTACTGTGACTACCTCGCATCCTCCAATATCTGCCTCAATGAGCTGAATGCTCATTTAGAGCTTCACCCATACTCTGCCTATCTCCACGGAGCAGATACTTCAGCCCATCTGACCTCTTATGTCCTGTATGATGGCAAGACGTCCTTCACCTCAAATTCAGTCGACTGACAGCTACTCGCGAGCTTAGCCGTGTAGGCAACCTTACTGCTTGCTTTCATGAAGGAATTTCTCTCACATCCTGACTTCCACGACTCGGTATATTGCCAATATCCTCTTAAGGTCTAATTACGTCTGCTGACTACCACTTTCGGACCTAATCCCTTCTTTTTTCTCCGGGAGAGACTGACTAGCTTTGCCGTCGTCGCTCACCCGCCTGCGCCCTGGCACTGAACTCCCGCGCAATATAGTGCAACATCTCACCGTTATCTTTCATCATTCGATCTAATCAAATCATATCTATTCAGTGCCGCTGTTCGACCCGTGGAGCGCTCACCGCCACTCCATCTATCCAGGATTCACTCCTCCCGTTTGGCCTCACCTCACAACCTCACCTCACTTCACTCCCTTTTCTTTCTTCTACAACCTGTCCTCCTCATCATCATCCAGCCACCATCGCCAGGAAATCCTCGTCTCATTGCATCTATCATCAAGTAAGTCGTTGTTCCTACGGTTCCTACTGTTGCGTGTTGCACTTGATATGACTTCTTCTGAGCTGAAGTAGAGATGTGAAACCTCATCTGACTTCTCTAGCTTGCCCCGCCTCTCACACCATGGCAAAAACACGAGCACCAGCCCCGTCTGGGCATACCACCGTGGCATCGCAGCTCACCGACAGAAGGCGAGAAAAGCTAACAAGCACCTACCGAACACAACTGCAGATCCCAGAACTGCCGCAAATCGTCTGGGCCCGCCAGCAATACTTCGGGCGCGAACGCTCTTCCAATTGACCAAATGCCTCAGGGCAATCCCTTCTTGAAAGCGGCAGTTCTAGTCAAGCTCAAGCGTGGAGCCGCGCATTCGATCACTGATACATTTGACGATGGTCCAACCCCTACGGGCCCTGCCACACCACTAGTCACGGCGGCTGAGACTAATTATTTCGACACCTCCGTCGAGTTCGGCCATGAGGACGACGCTTGTCGCCATTTGGCAATGTCGCTGTATATACGCCGACATCAATTTAGTGAAAACGATATTGGGACGTATATCATGCCTTTGCAGGTTGTGAAACAGCAGTCTGTGAAAAAAGAATGGGACCGCCGCGCCATTATGCGGCTCCAAACGAACTTCCAATCGGCAATAATGAAGTTCTACCAAGTGGCTCTAACCGAATTAGTGACGAGTTTCAAAGGCCTTCGTGTTTGGCGCTCAGCATCACCAACGCAGCAGATGGGTATTTTCCTCCTTTGATCGTAATCCTGTGGCAACGACAGCAGCCTCGATTGGTCCATGTTCAGCCGCTGTCCCGGTTGATGGTATTTGGTCAGACAAGACAGACACGCATAGGAAATGGCAGGTTTTCCACAAGACAGTGTTTGTGTGGACATGCGAGGACGTCTTCAAGACTCGTCTTGCTCCTAAGAAAGAAAACCGTTTTGAGTCGTTCAAAGTATGGCAAGGTATGCCGAAGCATCCCAAGATCCTTGCCTTGAATCTTGGCGGTATCGAGGATATTCCCGTCAGAATGATGGGTATTGCAGACGCTGGCCGTCGGGCCAAAGTGACCGAGAATGCAGTTCGCGATGGAGATGGGTATGACTTGGAGGACATTCGCGACTCCGGTGAAGGAGAGCTTTTCGCGACGCCTGAGGCTTCCTAAGCCGGCCATACGGACAATGATGAACATATGGACGAACTCAACGGTTTTGGAGGCGACGACGCCCTGTAATGGTGGGTATCCTCCCTGTCTGTCCTTCCATATCAGCTCTGGCTCACAGCCATTCAGATTTCTTGCATTTTGGACTTTCTTCTTACAACACCTGCGATTGAATACTTCATTACTACTTCACGTCGTAGCCAGCAGCAAGCAAATGCCTTTCGACGCTGTGTATCTATGGGACCTGCAGATGATCAAAGGGTTTCCATAGTCGAAGGGCCCCCTGGCACGGGGAAAACCTACGCGATTGAGCGAATCCTCAAGTTCTGTATCGACAAGAATTTACGATTTCTCGTAATAGCTGCAAGCAATAAGGCAGTCAGCATCAATGCCGAGAGGCTACTGCAGAACCTCAAAAGAGCTGGCCTCTCTCCATACCTACACTCCAAAGTTTGGGTACGCTGCTAGGATCTCTTCAACCCTCTGCCCAGTCAACTGACCAATGTCTTCAGCCCTGACTTTGCGCAACTGCTCTGACTTTCTCTACGGCAGCGATTCTCTCCTCAACGAGAATATATTGAGACTGTAAGTTGCTTCAAGAGACTAATCATCTGTGTGGCTGAACCTTCATTGACTTGCAACAAGATCACATTCTTCCTGTGCTGGCCCCGGCAACGCTGGTGAGTCTAAACCTCTCGTCTGCGTAATTTATACCTCATCGCCCAATTCGAATTCCTTACGCCTGTCTCCGTGTCCTCACCTCACTCACCTCACTTCATTCACTTAGCCCCGTACCCCACCCCTTATTTCACTGTTCTCTTCCACTCTCCTTGGAGACCTCACTTCCTTAATGATCAACAACTCACCTCGCTCAGACCTTTTCCTCTCTACAACCATGCTCTGCACCATGGCCATTGACTGACTACTCCTTTGATCCCTCAAGGATTCTTCTTCTCCACGCTCAGTATGGCGAACCACACAAGCCGCAAGGCGTCTGCAGCTGATCGCTATGCTGCTGCGAAGTAATCGCATTACCATCAGGCGAGAGAATCGCGGAAGGCTAAATCGCGCCAAGTGGTCAAGAAGGAGCCACCTCACGGGGCAAACGAAGCATCCAAAGATGCTGCAAACTCCCCTGGCGGGCCTTTTCAGACCCCGCCCCTCCCTACAGAGATCACCGCCAATCCCAGCCCGTTGTCTCGCCTCCCGGCGGCCAATCCTTTTATCGTCGTTGCTGCTCGCTTCGATGCAAGCAAGCCAAAGGGGCTGAAATTAACGAAAGCGAACTCGGAGCTGAAGACTCCTCCCCTGACAAACCAATGGCAATCCAAACCGCCGGCCCCGCGGGGTTCTTTAATGACACCCTCGAGTATGGCCACGAGGACGATGCATATAGAGTCATGGCTGCCGCTTTGTATGTGCGACAGCATCACTTCGAGGAAAACGATATCGCTCGCATTCTTACGGCCACACGGAACCAAAAAAGGTCGGCGAAGAAAGAGCTGGACCGAACACAAGTGATGAGATGGCAGACAATTTTTCAGTCGTCGATCATGAAGTTCTATTCCCAAGGGCACAATCGTCTCATCAAAAAGACCGGTGGGCTCGCGGATAAAAGCCACAGGTGCCGATGGGCAATACATACAAAAACAGTCTGGTCAAGGTAAGCCTTGATTCGGGTATCGCTACCTCGCCGTGAAGTATAAGGCTAATACGTGTAGTAGCCTGGAAAACGACAGCCGATCCGTTCGTGAGAACCAATACAGTTCCGTAAGGTCTGCTAGCATTATTGTGCAAGACAATACCCGACGACTTCGACGCCAGATGCATCTGAATTACCTTCTGGATCCTGAATACGCTGCTTCAAAGAGTGACTCCATCCCAGACGACTCCACCCCGGACGACTCCATCCCAAACAACTGCGTCCCTAACTCTGAGGGTTCCGGCAATGACGGTCTCGAGCAGATATCGCCGCTCACCCTACCAAAAGCAGCCAAGGGGGCCTTTTCGGAGCGGCCCAACCCACCAGAATAGCCAAACTCTTCCGCCGCTAGATACGATGAGACGGCTTGTATATCATCACGGGATTAATGGGCACCATGTGGAGGGATCGTATGTACTCCTCCAACATTCATCTCATCCATCTGTGCTTACATATAATAGGCTCAGATGAGCGGGGATTATTCAAAGTAAAGGATAATGGTCTGGAGGACGCGTCGTTCATGACACTCTATCGTACGCCTCGGTCCAACGCCACTATTGACCATGACCCGTATACAGAATTCTTTGACTGGCCAGCGCTTTTCAGGAAGTATTAGAAGCTGGGAGACCTGTAATATGACCAACTGGAAAAGCTATGGGACAAACATGGCCGTCCTGGTCACCAATGCCCCTGGTCCGAACGCTTCACTGGCCGCGAACGAGCCCGCCTTCTGAGGATCTATCTCGAGGAGAATGATATCCAGACAAGTCTGCTGAGGGCAACGTTGATCAAAGATCCCGTCGTGGACTACGCATCCAGGACATGCATTTGGCTAGCAGAAGACCTAGCCCGACATCTTCCAAGCCTTTTTCGAGACCCACACTTGGAAAGATGGCTTACCAAGGCCCAAATGCTCGTTCTCTTGCGATACCTGAGAGACCTCTCAAAGTGGAGTCAGTTTATCTTACCTTACTACTTAAACAATGCTAACGGGGGCAGACGGCGTTCCATCTCTGGATCATGTCGCATACCAACCATTGAGTCAAGGCTCAAGGTATTTGTCTTTAGTCAGACACTCCTCTGCCACCAACGCCACCAATGACAGTATAACGGATCTTCAAAAGCACAATTGTGCCTATAACGCCGTGAAGAAAGTCACAGGGCTGTCTCTGCCAGATGCGACGTTTATTTCTTTCCGAGCTTCGGCCAATGCTCTAATCCAACTTCCACATTATCGGCGGAAAGAAGTTACTCGAGACCCTCTTGAGCCGTACAACACCGCTTACGAATGGCTCCAAAGTGCTGACGAAGGAGAATCCGTCCTCACTTCGGTGCTTGGTGTGGACGGGTGGTCGGTCCTGCGGGAGTCCTTCGAGGAATTGCACCAATGTTTCATGCACCTCAACATTTTTCTGATGTTTCGGGACGCAGAGCAGCGTTGGAAACAGGATCTGTCGGATGACGACTGGGCGCCGATACAGCTTCATCTGTTCGCTAAAGACGAACGCCGAACCGCTGAATATAGTCCTCAAAGGCTACGTTGGGTGCGCCTCAACCTCCGGGATATCGCATTAGGCGATCCCAAGAACATTGCAGTGCAGCATATTTTTCAATTGTGGGACTTGTTGTCTAATGTGCGGACTTCTCTCGGCCCTTTAAACACAGCTCTTCTATTGTCCTCCAAACGAAACAGAATCGAGCATTGATATGGCTGGTGTCTACATGATTACATCTTTTGGGACGAATGTTTGCAGAAACGACATTCATCGCGTGTATATATCTATCTTTGCTGTCGGATGATATGGCAGTGTACGTATCTAGACTCGGGCTCTTGCAGACACCTAGCAATGTGATATGATATTCAATGACATGCCTCCTCCACTTATCCCTCGATAATGCCACAAGTTAAGGTGAGCCCTGAACAATTAGGAATCTTTGGCTGATTGCGTCACAGGCAAAGTAGGATTACTCTGACCTTGAAGAGAAACGAGATTGATCCTGTATAAATTCACCGCCTTGCTGGACCAATTAGGAGTTTTGGCGTTGCTTGCGTATGCCGAGACATGCGGGGATACTTAGCGCGTTACGTACTCGGAGTCTAAGTAAGCGGTTCGGGTAAGGCTGAGCGGACTTCAAACAACTTCACTCGCCTAAGGCCACACCATATCATATATCACAGCAACACTCCCTATGAGAAGTCTCCTCGGAGCTTCTCCATCCTTATCCCTCCTCCTCTCCCCTCTTCATTTAGGTTGTGGACTTTTTCTCATCTGACTTTGTTCGTCTTTCAATGCCTGCGTCTACCACTTGGTGGAAAACTTACACGAGGATGACGCTCTCAGAACTATGGCGGCGGCGCTCTATGTCCGCCAGCATTTCTTCTCGGAAGATGATATCGCCAAATTCCTCACCGCTTTTCGCAACCAAACTCATTCAGCCAAGAAGGGGGGCGATAGAAGACGAGTCATGGCGTGGCAATCGGACTTCCTCACGGCCATAATGAAGTTCTATCATCACGGCCTCAGGCTTTTGCTCGAGAACACCGGGGGGATCGCAGTTTGGCGCACGTCGTCACTAAAACAGCGCACGGCGGTTTTTTGGACTCTGTTTAATTCTAACAAGTTTGCTATGTCAAAGGCATCACTCGGACCCTGCGCCTGCGCCGTTCCCTTGGGGAACATATTCTCCGACACAACGCCAGTTCACAAAAAGTGGCAAAAATTTCACCAGACAGTCTTCGAGTGGACCTGCGAGCTTGTTTTCCAAAAACGCTTTGTGCCCACGATCGACGACAAAAGGAGGCTTTTGGGCTATGGAAAGGGCTCATCTTAGGTCACAAATGGGACGCGCTCGATCTAGGAGGTCTGGATGAGATCCCCGTGAAATGGGGAGGGATTGCCGATGTTGGCAGGAGGCAAACGGTTACGGTGGCGGACTGCGAGGGCTTGGAGCTCGCTGCTAGCGACGTTGACGAGGACGAGGAGTTTACGGGGTTTTGATGCCACTAGGCAAAAGCGCGTTCTTTGATTTCTGTGTTCATTTTCTTACGAGTTCACGGCCTAATAACTTTGATTACAAGCGGTTTTGCAGCAGGAAACGTCAGGTGGCTTATATGTCAATCAATTGAACCACTCATCCCAGCATCTTTTCTTGGAAAGTGAAGAAGCCAAACATACAATGTGGGATAAGACTTTACAACTCAAATATCCCTAAGGGGGATGCGACGGGATGGAAAATCATTCAAAACACGAAAACAATATAGACCAAGGAAATCGCACGTAATTAAGATGCCATCAAAGATGAAGTCGAGAATTGGACTTCAAATATTGTAGGATATTATCATGGCTTCCATAAGCACTCCACTAATTCTAGGTCAGTGTCAACTTGTGACCCAGCACAGATACCCTGATATTCGTCCACCATCTACTTCACACCTATTTTGATACCTCTCGAGACACGGGTTTTCATTCTGTATACCTTCCGCAGCAATCATCGATACCTTGGAATGTTGGCGCAGCTTCCCTCAGCGACCCATATGAGAGTTTAGAGGGTTTTCAGCGGCCTCGAGCCACCAAATTGACATACTTCTGGAATCTGGAATGGAAAATTCAGTGGGAGACGAACTTGATGAGATGGGTCTCGAAGAAAGCCTGTGTACCATTGGGAGTGCTTCGTCTCATCTCATGGTGGAGCAAACACATGGTGTATCAAGGTCTCAAATTGTTTGGTCATCTCGTCACCGCAAGGCGTCGCCGAACGAACAGCTTCCCAGGCCAGCTGGCCAATGAGAAGCGTCCACAGCACCGAGAACCCCCACCGTCTCAGCGACGGTGTGTGGGGAGTGATATATACATGAGCTCCACCAATAGGTGAGGGAGGGTGGGCAAATCTATCTGCTATGGAGCAAGAACCAAAAAGGATGAGAAAAAGAAGATGAGATGGGAAGGAGAAGTGCTCCTTAATAGATGCTCTATGTGTTGGAATAGGGGCAATTGAAACGTCATATTTGATGATTGTATGGTTGATTGATTGTGCTATGGAGAAGTTGGATGTGGTTTTTATGTCTCAAAACCTTGGCATAGGGCTGAAGACCCTGATTTCCAACACTATGCCACAGCCACCAACATCGCCTATCTAATTGACCAATCAGAAGAGGCCAACCAACATCCCTGCAGTACTCCCAACCGCCGACTGCATCGGATCATAGAGTCTCCAACGCTTGTGCTTTGCGCAAGTCGTCTTCGCTTCCATAGATGCCTTGATCATGGTTTTTGATCATGCCCGATGTCAAAATCTCCAAAGCTGGATCACAACTCTACCTTCTGGAACATCTGCCTGTTAGTTGCGCGAATAAGAAGCGCTGGGCTGCAAAATCTTTCTATCACTATGCGATGGATAGGGTTGCCCAGCTCACTTCAGCTCTAAGGCTTAGATCAGGGAATGAAACGAGACCAAAATCCCGATTGGGGTTGCCATGGTTTAGCAATTGTTAAAATCTGGGCGCAATGAAACGGTGGCTGTAAGTTGAGGCAAACAGGCAACATGTAGCCTGACGTAAATTGGGCGCAATTGTGATAGCTTACAAACCCCGTATGCTGATCATGTAGCCTCACGATTCACAACAAAGCAC
>JAABUP010003037.1_pt1 | contig 30523 bp, 24 predicted proteins | sample 5559201 | NCBI WGS metagenome assembly JAABUP01 (sample SAMN10711887, study PRJNA513373) | rock metagenome | isolation source: Antarctica rocks | place: Antarctica | reverse complement strand
AAATCTGTCGTAGATTGCCTCGACCGAGGGCGGCAAACTGGCCAGCAGCTGCGAGAGTGTTGAGCTCGAATTGTTATGGCTTGTCTCCAGAAGTCTCAGAACGACTCTGACCCATGTAATCTTTGACGCGCTGACCCTCTCGTATAACAGCATCGATTTCATAAAGTCCCTGTCCTTGGGCTTATATTTCGTTTGTTTGACAATGTCAGCGATTCTCCGCGCTACTACTTGCCTAAAGCCTTGCTGATTCTCAGATTGCATGGTCTCGACGGGTCCAGCCCAACTCATCAGCCAGCGATGCCCAGAAATTGAGGTAGAAGGAGAGTAACAGTCGACCTGTAAATTGCTCGTTTGGCCGGCATTGAGGAGCGCCAAGAGGGGTATTGTGTTTTTGAATGGCCGTTGTGCTACACCGCTCAGATATGCCATCACTCTGATGAAGGGGAAAGACCTTGTGTGGACTATTTGCATTCATCTTTAGATTTTGAGACAGCCGGGATCTCGAATAGCTTTATGAATATGGTGGAGCATTTTGAAGCGTACCCGTCGAATATGGAGGGGAAACATTGAGTGTGAATTCTTTGCAGTCATCTCTTGATACTGGAAACAGCGTCGATTGAATGGTTTCGAAGATGAAAAAATATGCTGAAACATTCTCCTCTTGTGAAAAAAGGGGAGCATGGTATGTGCCCTCTTCGCTTCCATCTCTGGCATTGAAAATGTCTCCACACCGCTGAAATAAACATGTCTCATGGTGAAGGAGAAGTTTCGTATGAGCCCTTCGCATTCACTGGTATCGATCATCACAAACAGCCCTACACGCCGGAAGGACTCCGTCATACATCGAGAGGGTAGCATTTCGTGAGACTACTTTACATTCACCTCTAATAGTAAAACAGCATAGAGCTCGAATGGATGAAATTTTAGATACCGCTCGTGAAAGAGTTACTTACTTTGCCTAATGACCCATCTAAAACACTGTGGATACCCTCACCAGAAACCTCTTGCCTGGTTACTTCGCTAGATCTTTGCTGTTGATCTGCCAATCGGTCCTATATCTGAAGCGTTATTTTTTCATTATGTTGGTCTTACCGATAAGTTCGAGGAAAGTAGCTGAAAAGCTTCGGGATCTTGAGTCTTAGGTCGAAGGTCATGATGGATGCTGAGTAGTTTTATTATAGTAAAACGGGTCGGTCACTCGTAGGTCAGGCTATTTCGTAAGTAGTAGTATTGATGTAGTATATCAATAAGCGCCTGAAGACGGGAATCACAGACCTGTTTTCCAATCTTGAGTCGGTAGTCTTGAGGCTTTACGCACAACACATGACGTATCAAATGTTATTTCCTCACTTTTTGTCTTTGCGAGACTTGCTTTTTGACCTCGAAGCACTGTCAACTCATTCAAGAAATTTCCATTCGCCTGCAGAGAGAATTCATACGTATCGGGATGCTTTGAAGGTAATGCCAAGATGTCCTCTCCTAGTATTGCTGTAGTTATAAATGTCTTCTCGCGTACTGATAACATCCATTCATAAAGGTTTCCATCCGCTTCTGCTTTGCCCCCCATGGTCATTCAACCTCTTGCAAACCTCACAACCCCCACCTCCGGATACCTCGTACTATTCTTCCCATCCACCAAATCCCCCCTCTCCGCCTTCTCTCCACTGAACACAAACTCCGCAAAAGCGCTCACATAATCGCTCATGATTTGCAACCCCCTCAACCCTGGCACAGTACCCAACACTGCATCCCCTGCCTTGCCCAACGCAGCCCTGAGTCCAAGGATATCCGCCAGAAGCGGTAAATCTTCAAAGCTGCCATGCACGCCTCCGAAGAGCTCCACGTCGAGCTTCCAGCCTTGGAAATGGTTGTTCCATGCGTCGTCCCAGTTGGGGCGAGGGACACCTGGTCGGGCTGCTTCGAACAAAAGGAAGGGCTTACGGACAATGCTGCCGTTAGCAACGATGGCGCCGTAGAAATCCCCATCGAAGTTTAGCCCACCAGCAATACGCGTCTCATTGACCATGGCAGACGCGGCGGTGGTGCCACCAAAGGAGTGCCCGAACATGACAACTTTTTTGCTGTCGATTTCGAAAGGGTGCCGTGCAGATGGGGAGCTGAGTGCGTCAAGAAGAAAGGATACATCTTGCACGCGGACTGCGACGTTTTCGTTGATCAGCGCGAGAACGGCCTCGGGGCTTCCGGTAAAATTGAATTTTGGGTTGAAGACCAGTCTGCCGTCTGGGAACTCAACGACCTGGGCGTCGTAGGGATGGTCGATGGAAGCGACGATGTAGCCATTCCGGGCGACTTCTTGGGCTATAGTGGTGTAGAGAAGTCGAGAATTACCCAAGCCGGGGGAAAAAAGAATCAGCGGGAAGCTCGATTTCCGGGTGGAGATAGGAGCGTTGGTTTGGCAGAGGGTATGGAGACGTTCAAAGGATCCGTTTGGTACGCCATATTGGGCGACGTTCGCGTCGTAGATGGCAGCTGTAGCGTTTGGCATGTACCTTGTGGTGAGTGCATTGGGGCTGGGCGAAGGTTGCTGGCCATGGTGTAGCTCAGACGGGTAGTATTCTGCGGGATAGTAAAGGGAAAGCATAATCTCTCTGTGCTGGGTGAAATTGGTGAAAGGATCAAGTCGATGCTTGTCAACCAAGGGAAATGTTCTAACACCAACATGTGTGGAGTTATTGAGAGATGGGAGGTAAATGGCGCTAGTATTCTGAGCATTGGCGAGACAGATGAGGAGAAAATTGACCACAGTAGCAATCCTGATAGATGGATTGAATAGAGACATCTTTCTGGACATCCCGAGAGTGTCTAATCGAAGAGCGTTGACAGTGATATAAAAAACTTGTGAATGGCCGGGACATCATTGCACTGGGGAACAGCCGTCTAATTGTAGTCCTAGAAAAGATGGAAATGCTTGCGTGGTTGAAACGACTCATTGATGGGTGTTCTTCAGCCTACCCGCTATTGCAGCAATACGTCCGCCTAGCATCGCAAGGTAGACTTAGAAGTAAAGCCCTGCTATGGAGAGTATGACAGCTTGCTTCCGGGATAGGCACACCATCAGAAATATCCCGCAGACCTCTCGGACCATCCATTTGTGCCTTGCGTAGAGTAATCGATTGTTGGTCCATAAGATTGTTCTTTTCTTTCTAGCCGTTTTTTGCTTTCGAGTCCGCAGGCTGCCGGCAGGGCCAAGCACTGTGTGCTGTGTGGGCCAGTGGGTCAACAGGTAGCCTCAAAGGGGTTTCTTTGGCGATAGTCCACGCGTCGAACATTCGTAGCTTCTGTTATCGCTAATATGCGCCAATCATTTTCTTCTGTTTCCTGCGGCATTTTTGCCTACGGTCAATGAACTCAGGCTCTATCGAAGCTCGTGGAAGGCTTCATGACCTCGTGCGAGGCACAGCCTCCTTAACGGCTTGAAGGAGCGCAGAATGGAGAGACATTGAAAGAAGACTGATGTCAAATATAGATCCTGCACGCTGCAGTAAGATCTGGATTCGGGTAGCTACCGTACGTAGCACCTAGTAATACAGTTAGGTATGCGCTTGGATTAAATGCTAAGAGTATCCCTTAAACCGTCATTAAAGCTGCCATCCCAGGATTAACGAAGCTAAGCCTATTTAGGCACCCCACCAAAATATTTGCTTACTGCACAGTTCCTCTACCTCGCACTAGGAAATCTAAATATTAATCTCCAGATCCTCATTGGCCTGGTTAGTCATCTCCCGGGCTCCCTAGTACCCTAACAGGTAAGGTGGCCGTATACCTGGGATGGCAGCTTTAATGACGGTTTAAGGGATACTCGTCCTCCAGGGAGTTAAACCCTAGCGTACGGGAGCAAAGTGCTGTATTCTTCACGCCGCTCCAACGATTTATTATGACATCTCTGGAGTTAATTGCTTGCGAATAAGCGTAAAAGGTGAAGAAAGCTTCATCTTAAGTAAAGAATCATCTCGATTGATTGATTGATTAATTGTGATGTAAAAGCATCGAGTAAGATACAGTCTTCAGAGCTGTCATAGTATTTAAATGGTTAAAGCAGCGTGGAGAAACTAACGTATTGCTTTCGCACGCTATGTATTATCTCCCTGGTAGATCAAGTAGCAAGCCTAAGGCAAACAAAGAGGGTGCCGTTCTCCAAGACTCGCAGACGCATGGTAGCCATCATCCCGCTACGCTCAACCATCACCGAACAAATCTTTGACGCCGTGATCATTATTGCAGGTGGAGGAGTCTAAGCCATCATGGCAAAGAAAGGTATTTCCAGTTCCCCTCAGTCTATTCCCCCCTCGTTGCCTCTCTGCCGCCGCACCTGGCTCAATCACTGCCATTGCTAATACTCCCCCACAACAGCCAAATCCCGCACAATAGCCGTGCGCCTCTTGTCCATGGCCATGACCGGATACTACAAGACCCTCGTGCGGCCCCGAGTCCACAAGCCTTTGTCGATGCTAAAGTACGATCCTGTTGGTACGTGTGTCGACCTAGATTCTCGAGGACAGAGCCTGCATGGGGAGAGGAAGACGGCAGCTGACTTGGTGTGGGAATAGTGAGGAAACAGGTGTTGTTTTTGGAGCAGAAGAGGGGTGGGAAGTGAGGTGGAGATTGTTTGATAAGGGGGGTCGGAGACAGTCCCGGGCTGCTTCCATACTGGCTTGGTAGGCGTGCAATTGAGGATAAGCCAGGCTTCAGTCGAACCACCGGCACGAAGGCTCCGCTCCCATGATATCAAATGTACGGATACAACGCAGAAGCAATTACATACGATATTGGCGCTTTAGACTTCACGTCGGTTTTTACAGCACGGCATCATATTATTCGAAAGGCTGGAGATCAGAAATGTGATATATCGGATACAGGATTATTGTAGAGCGAGTACAGTGGCATTTTGCCGAGTAGGTGTGTTTCTATCTAAGCCATTCCAATGTAGAGATAAAGCAGGCTATGCACATATTGTTTCTTTGAGCAGCGACTACTTTCGCCATATCCGATAGCAAATGTATACTGCGAGAGTACAAGACATAGCGAATCTAGCACGGCAAATAAAGCAGATGAAAAGCCCTCCCGCAGCAGCGTAGGTAGATGCTGCTTGGCGTAGATGGTGAGTTTGGGAGTGCTCGCGGTAAGTCAAAATGGTACGTACCGTGAGTTCTATTGAGGTAATGTACTCTCGATACTGACCCACTGCCATTATAGGTCCTGTTTCAGCTCCTGAGAAAACCGGCGGCTGTACTTGTCCTCTAGACACACAGTGAGAGAAGAACGTTAGTTACCGGAAGGACTTACCTTTAGGCTTTTTCTTAGAGTTCAATTTAGCAGGTCGGTGGTTTCGCGCTGGAACTCGCGAGCCATGAGGTGATTGCGAGTCCGGAATGACGGGACCCAAGTCTTTGATGCGCTTACTTCTGCCACGCGCATTTGGAGGACTCAAGCCCGCAGCTGATGCAGAACGTTTCTTCACTGTAGACTCTTGGAGGATGCTATGTCGTCGAGACGATTGTCTTGAGGTTGTCTGCTGACGATGAGCATCCTGTTTATCATGCCTCGAGCCCTGTGTAGAAAAATCGGCTAGTTGCGCTTGAGACACGGGGCTTATTGCCGCGAGGTTGTGTCTACTATTTGCAGACTGCGAAAAATGGATGGACATGTGGGTAGTAGATTGAGAGTCGCGTGAGGCCGTAAGCCTTTTTGTGGGCGAGACTTCTTCACCAGTTTCTCCTCGTGAGGTGGCTATGTCTTGGGTTGTCGGTTTTTTCGAAGAGCCTGATGCATGCGCTGCTGGGACAGGTGTCGGCGGGAACAATCCTGCCAAATCTCCTAGATCGTCCAGCATATCGTCAAGGTCCTCTAAAGGCGATGACATGAGGGTTGTGCCTATTGCTTGGCCATGGTGGTAACGCGAAGGCGTAGATATTCTGTTGATCATTGCAGAGGCTGGGTTGGCAATAGCGGAAGTTTGATCATCATTTGGTTGGGAATCCTCGACAACTGAAGGGAGTCGCTTCTCAGCTCGATTTGCCTTGCGCTTAGGACGCTCTCGATCCTTCACATTTGACACTTGAAGCGTATCTACAGCAAGGCTTAATGGGTTGGTTGCCGCAAGTCTCCGGCGTTGTGCGTCCTTTGCGCTTTTAGCGTCAATGTCATTGGGGATAAGCCTAAGCTTTTCCTCAACGTGGCCGAGTTCCTGGATGCGTACATTTCTGGCTTCGATTTCGTTCTCGGCAATCCTCAGCCTCTCCTCGAGATGGCCCAAATGGTTGTCTTTGTCTTCGATTTCTTTCTCGAGTTGGTTTAGCTTGGATTGAAGAGTTGCAGACGCCTCAATCTTTGAGCAGGTTAGTAAAGCTATCGACATCCATGAGGCACGGACAAACCTCTTTCGCCTTTTCTATCTGTGAATTAGCTAGTGAGGCTGAAATCTGGCTCACTTTTCCCTCGACTGCATCTTTCTCAGCTTGCAGTTGATCCAGTTGCATTACCTTCTGCTTCAGCTCCGTGTCTACTTCAAGTTTTTGCTGCTGAAGCTGATGCAGTCGGTTCTGATGATTGCTCTCAATCTTTGCTTTATCTAGGTTAGCAACTTTGCACAGTTCTATCTTCGTCTGCTCGAGATTCGCGTGGGACTGGCTCTCGTAAGCCCCCTTCTGCTCTTGCAGTAGAAGTTTCTCGGCTTGCGCTTCCTCAAGTTGAGGCCCAAGGGTGTTTAATCGACTTTCCATTTGGGTCGCGTCCGCGATCTTCTGATGTAGTTGCTTGGAAGTTTCAGCGATCTGCTTTTGTAGGGCGTCACCACGCTCCTGGAGATCCTTGTTTTGAGCCTCTAAGTCGTGAACGCGGAAGACAGTGTGTGGGGTTTCCTTCGGCTGATCGCGAAGTTGAACCGCCTCAAGTTCAAGAACCGAGATCTTTTGGAGCTGTAACTGACCTTTGTTCTGAAGAGCAACTATCTGCTGACGAGCCTCGGTCAAGGCGGTCTCAGTCGATTGTAACCTTTCTCTGAACGTTGCCTTCATCTCCCGCAGGTCCGTCAGACGCTCAGTTAAGGCATGCTCTGTCGCAATGCTGGCGCTTAGAGCCTGAAGCTGTTTATGAAACTCCAATGCGAAATCTTGCTGACCAGCTCCGGCATAGGTCAAGGTTTTTTGACAACCTTGAAAAGATCTTGTTATACTTGGTTGAGTTAGTAGGGTAGTCCGATTACCGTAAGATTTGTACGTACTCTTTTGCGTAAGATCTAACAGAAGCATTAAGTTTGTGAAGGTCATCTGGCCTAATCACATCGGCATCCCGAAGCTCTTTGAGTAGAGAAACAGCTTCGTCCAATACTGGCTTGACAAGATCCTGACTCGATGATGGAGTAACAATCTGCACTTCTTCGCTCTTGCTTAGCAGGTCATCTAGCTTCTCCGTAGTGATCCTGCCATGTTCTGCCAAAAGCTCTGATAGCTGCTGGTGGCTAGTGGTCATTTTCGAGATTTCGATTTCCAGTCGCTGACATCTGTCACGCTCTGCATCCAGGAGATTGGCATCTTCTCGAAGCAATATCTCTTGATTGCTAACCGTTTGCTCAAGCATCCCCATGTGATGACGGGCTTCCACTAGCACCTTTTTCGTTTTGGCTTGGTCTTGCTCGACAGTATGACGTACATCGATGAGCTTTGAGGATATGTCTAACTTGTCGGCCTGGAGGGTCTCTTGCTGGCTACGAATATCTCGGGCGTCCTCGTGCAACGCTTGATGGTCCTTACTTAGGCATTGAATATAATCACTGAGCCTTTTCACTCGACTTTCCCATTGCGGCATGGTTGTATGGAATCGAGACAGTTCTGCTTCTTGTGACTTTTCCCGCTGCCGAACCTGTTGCAGTTGGTGGTAAATGGCGTTGCTGATTTCCCGGAGATCTTGAAGTTCAATGTCTTTGGCTTTCAGTACGGCCCGTGCTTCCTCCCACTCAAGCCGTTCATTCCTGTGACGTATCAAGAGGACGTTCAGCGTATCTTCGTAGCTGAGAGCATCTTTAGTGGCCCCAGTCTGTGGTGCTCTCATGGCATTTGAATCAGCCATAGGCTTTGATCGCCGTCGAAGCTTCGTGATCTTAGCTGAAGAACGAGGGGGGATTGGTTGAGTTGCCACCATAAGCTTGTTGGAATCCCGTAACGGTTCACCTGTCTCACAGTGGTCAGTCTGCAGAGTGTTCGGTGACGTTACCGGAGAGCCTTGCGGATTGGGAGGTGTAGTCGCGTGAGCAGCTGAGTTTAAAGGAGTACTGCTCGTGCCCTCCTGAACCTTCGGGCTTTCTGTCGTCTGCATCGTTGCCACTAGTGTAGAGGATTCATCCGCGGATGGCGGACGACTGAAAGCCTCGGCTGGGACTGACAACACGTCACGAGTTGCACTGGCCTGTGTATCCCTAGGTTCTATAATTTGAGAGCGGCAAGGCTCCGGTAGTACAGTGGTATTTGCGCCGGGCTCCGGTCGTACAGTAGGTAAGGAAAGTTTGGGGTTTTGGCTTGCTTTGCGGCTGAAGTCAAGTTGTTTCGGTTGAGGTTTGCCAAATGCAAATGACATATATGTACCTTCATTAGAAGAGGAAGGGCGGACGAAAGGGGTGAACTTGGAAAGTGGTTGCTGGTTCGCTGATGCCGATGGCCCCAGTTGGGGCACATCCTCTAGTAGTTCCTCGCTTTGATGAGCTGCAAGCTCTTCGGATTGGGCTCGTTGAGCGATCACATCGGTTGCTATAGGTGCATGCCTGGAGCTAGCATACGGAGGCTGAGTCAACTCTTCGTTGTTAATGTCGGCAGCGAATTGACTGTGCCACTCCTCATTCGTTACTTCCGTACCCGTAAACGTTGTGAGGGACTGAACAGCCCGATCTATTGGTGAGAGTTGAGACATGACAGGATCCATAGCTATTGGATTAGTGAGAAGACCCTGGACCTTGAAACGGGCTTAAAGGGACCAAAAACAATGTCAACGAATACAGCGGGAGCCGACACGTCTCGAGAGACGGATCTTGTAGTGCACTTAGAAATGGTGAATGAGAGTCCGTGTACAATCATACTATAGACGGATGCAGTCGAGATCAAGCCTTTGTGTGCCAATCACAAGGGGAGCAAATCTTCAGAGAGAGGCAAGTAGGATGATCAAGTAAGAGATACTTCTTGATGGGGTTTCTCTTATGAGCATACACGTGACCTGCGGTATCACCGATTAGAGAAGGTGCCTTTCTAATGGATACATTACACCATCTCCTTGAGAACGTGTAAACTCAGGTTAACTATTGGAAGACACCAGACAAGGGGTAAGGGCCTCAAGGAGCCAATACTCGATGTCTTGTGGCTCTACTTCGGAAGTTGGCGCATTCCTCTAGCAATAGTCGTCCCTAGATATTTCTTACTTAGCAAGAACTACGACAGTCAAATTGCTGAATTATAATGAGAACCTTTCTCTGTCCCGTAAAGGGTCAACAGCAGAGTAACAACCAGAACGCCCATTGTGTATCGTACCGTACCTAATTTCAGTCCCCGCAACCTCCGAGTCTGGGTCGATTTTTTCTTCACTCTAGGCCGTCTTTTTCCACACGCTCCAAACCCCTATCAAACTGCTCACTGTGCCAGCAAGTCCAACGAGTCCATCGTCTAGATTGGCATACCCGAGAGCTGCACTTGGAATGGTCAAGTCGCAAAGATCTGACATAAGCTGGAGATTGGTCGAAGTACGTTCCCTACGAACAGTCGTTAGCACTCGTGTCGTCGTAGTCGCCGTTTTCCAATCTTACTTCACGAGCTTCTTGCTCTCAACTACACCTTCCCCTTCGTTCTTATCAACGTTCTGCTGCCTTTGTCGTATTTGCCATAGTGTGTAAGACCCAGCAATGGTGCTGAACATAAGACCTGCGAACCATGCCCTGTAGGCCTCTTTTTGTAACCTTTTAACACTGGCGATCGGTCGTATACCCGCGGAGTCAAGCTATGCCCAACAGTCAGTCTCCATCTGATTTAGTGTCACACATGGCGCCATAGTGAAGGCCAAAAACAACATAAGTAATAGCATCTAAGCTGAGATACGTAGCGTATCCTAGTTGCCGTCCCACAGCACAGTACTTCAATATGGGGTCCATGCCCTTGCTGTCCATCGCTGTAGCAGCTGCTTTGAAATGTTCGACATTCTTGCCCAGCCTCAAGGCCTTGCGAGTCAATCCGAATTGCTTCTTGATGGCTTCGAAGGGCGCAATCAGGCGAGCAGGATTGTTCGTTCGGTACAAGTACCAGGCGTAGAACCGGGAGAAGTACTGAAGGGTACGTAGAAGCTTGTCTCGGCCGACTATAAAGAGTGTCAGCATTGGAATTCTCTAAAACGAGATGTGCGACGGGATGGAGGGGATCTACCAGTGGTCGCAACAAACCGTAGGTAGTGAGCTACCGTGGGGTGGTACACAAGAGCATCTGCAACCATTGTGCCGTTGAGAAAATGAGAAGCTGATAAAAGGAAGCAAAAACAGGCGACGGGGTTTCTGAATGAGACCGTCGTGGTTCGAATGCGATGTTCTTCATCCTTTATGCCGCAATGGCCCCGGCGTATTGGACCTCGGCCCGTTCTAAGCGACGGTCCGCGCTCTTTAAAGGCATACAGCACGTGATTCCTCAACGGAGACTAAATGGCGATGGGCACCGACCGCTGTCATCGGAAAGGAAAGGTACTTACGTACCTAGGTAGGTAACTGGTTATGATAGTGGATGTTGAACTGATGTATCTCATTGGGTATCACGCGCTACAGTATTTACAAACTTCGGAAGACATTCCCACTAGCACTTCTCCTTCCCTTATTCTGCTTCTTCTCAGTTCGCTCAACTTTTCGGACCTTTCCTTTCTTCTCTGGCGCGAAGGTGATCTCTCGCTCACCAACTACAGTTCTAGTGCTGGCTCTTGAGGCCATGACTCGACCAGCCCGTGATCCAAATGACCGATCTCGAGATTGCTGCGGTTTCTTCATGGAGGACACATGCAACCGCGGCTGCTGGGACCGGTGGCCAGACTTCTTGTAGGACGCAGAAGAGATCCGGCCGCTATCATTCGTCCTTGCAACTGGCTTTTCACCCTCGGAGCTCGATTCGTCAGAATTTGAATTTGGTACCTTATCTAGAACTTCTTCCTCCACAGCCGTAAACTTGCGCTCATGTTTCTCGCCAATTTCGGCGAACGGTATTGTGCTTGGGTTTAGGGACTGAAATTCCCTCGACGTCTCATCAATGGCAAATTTTTCATCGTTGAATAAATTTGCAAAACGAGGATCGGCCAGTAATCCACCAGGTTCCTTCTCGGGCGCATCCGCCGTAACGGGTTGTTCTTCTATCATGTCATCGTCACCGCCTTTCTCAAGTGCTCTCTTTGCCCGCCTTCGTTCATTCTTGTTTGATCGCTCCAGCATCTTCTCAGCCAAGCGTTTGTTGACTTTAGCAGTTATTTTCTTGTTGCCTCGGATCCTGCTCTCGCGCTCAGCATCGATCTTGTCTCTCACTTTCTTATTCCTCTCTTCCTCCCATACGAATGGATCTGCTATGAGTTTCGCTTCTTCATACAACCGCTGTGCTACAAAGTAACCATGCATGTAAGGTCGAAGCAAACTTGTGGTACCGATAAGGTGGGCAAGATTCAGCGATTTGAGCTGTTGTGTAGTCAAGAATTTGTAATTGTCGTAAACATTGCCTGCTGTTTGACTTGTAAAAGCATTGGGATCGTCGGGGTTCTCCGCCATTTCCTCAACCAAGTTGTCTAAAAACGAGCACCACTTGGGTGCAGGTCCCAGTCGTGGGATAAAAAACGAGTGCTGCTGTCTGCCCTCATTTGCGGTGAGTAGCATGCCGGAGTCCTTGCACCAAGCCACTGAGTTTAGATCCACAGCGGGCTCGACAGATGTCCATGGCGAACCGTCCTGGGTATCCCAGATTTTGATAATTCTCTTGTCTGCAGACAGAATCTTAGCCTCAGTCACCTGCGATCGAGTGGAGGTAGAGGATTCTAGAAAGATTAGTGTGTGGATCGGATAGCCGTAGCCTTGATCCTTTTTTAACAATGGAATGGGAGATCGAATGTCGTAAAGGTGAATATGGCCTGTAGAGGACCCGCTTGCCAACTGCAAGCCTGATCGGGCGAATTCTAAAGCCGTGATCTCTTGCCTACCATCCACCGGGTCAGGTTTTGAAGATAGGTGCAGGAGCCCCACGCGCCCTCGCGATCGCGGATCCCAGAGTTCCACAGTCCCTAAGGATGTACCAAAAGCCAAGAGATTGTGGCTTTCTTCTGCAACCGCTGCAGTGTTGACACTCCCAGCTTCTATGCCTCCTTGTAATGCGCCACCTCCTGCAGACATAAAGTCATCACCGCCAACATCAATTTCATAGCCGCGCATATATCTCCCAGCTTCTAAGTTCAGTCTAAACACTTCTCCATTTCCGTTTTCATTTACACCAACCGCAGGAACCAGAGCTTCCGCCGATCGCCTATCGTACTTGAGATCCCTCCCGTAGCGAGGTAGCCGCGTGGTATAATGGCATCCTTGGGGTGTGTGCAATTCAATAGATCGGTCCGATTGCAGATGTATTGATTTGGTGTAGTCGGATGATAGGAGAAGAAATGTTGTATTCAAGGAGATTGTATGCCGAGAGAAGGATAGGGATAGGTGTGGGAGATAGTGAGTGTGTATTTGAGGCTTATAGGTACCTATATTAAAACATTAGTAGAGATTCAAGACTATCGCTTGGTCTTGCAACGCTTGAGTGGGACATTGCAATTCACAGTGCTGCATGCAAGGCGCACCTGTGCTCATGACCCATTGGCCGTCATCACTGACTCTTACGCATTGGCTCGCCTCTTCGAATTCGAAGTCTTGTAAGAGCTCAACGCGGCTGGCATATTCGGGATCGTTCTTCAGGCTGCGTTTCCGCTTCCTAGCAAGCCATTCTGGAAGTGGTCGCGCAGTAGATGATCCGGATATGGTATATACTGGAACTGCAGACTGATTACTGAGCTTCATGGCTGAAGCTTGGGAATCGGAAAAGGTAGCAGCTAGTGTTTTGGGTACCAAAGAAAAACAGTGAAAGCCTACCAACCTTACTGTAGCGCCACTGCCATGCCATGATTGCGGCTATAGCCGGCGCTAGGGTTCGCATCCATGATCCACCGTTTCCGCCAGCTGACCTGCAACCGCGATATCTGTTGCGGACATGAACCGGGTTTTGTATATCTATCGTGCTATCTATATATCTTACAGCTTTGAGCCTTCATACACCTACGAAAAAAGCTGTCGAGTGGTATATTGAAGAGCCATCGGAGGTCATTCTCCCGGTCAGCGCTCTGTTCCAGGTATTGCCACTGCCCGGAAACTTCTGGTCATCCAAGCGTGGTGACGCTGTACTAGATATCCCCGAAGATAGGCAGGATGAGCCCCTTTTGTTTACAAGTTCCTGCGATCCAATTGATTCCCGTAGTTGTATTATCCTTTAACAACATAAAGTGTTTTGGAGTGAATGGGCATGGAGTTCCCGGATAATGTCGCGACAAATGTGCACAAGATAGTCAGTCAAGAGTCTTATCCTTTTAGTTGATTAACAGTCTCTAAAAAATTTCAGGACGGCATTGCAGGTATTCGCTGGTCACGGTATAGCCTTTCCAGCTTTGCAGTTCCTCGTTCCCAGAATGGCGAGAAGAGCGAGTCGCCTCACTCGGAATGCGCCTACGAACAGAATGACGACAGAATCGGATCATTGCAAATCATTGAGAATCAATTGCGGCTTGCGGGTCAGCATGTGATTCTCGATGCAGGCGAATCTGTGCTGTGGCTATTCGACCTGATTGAAGCGAATAGGACAGCTACCTCTGGTAACCCTACGAAGGAGGTAACCTCACGAATGATAGACGAGTACAACTTAATAGGTAGGTACAACTCAGAGGCTGTTAAGATTTCATCTAATCTCTCCTTTGAAGAAGTCGGTTCAGGCCTACTTCAGCCATCAGAATTGCGGAGCAATTTGAGATCAGATATATCCGCACCCAAGTCTATGATTACGTCTAATCGTTTGGTGCATCCCTCAATCGATTCTTATCCAATGCACGGCAACGCCTTCGGAGAGTATACGGCTCTCGGCAAAAAAGCTCTTTTCAGCCCCCTAGATGTACCTATGACAAATCCAGTGCAGGCTAGTCAACAATTTAATTCTATCTCACTGATCTATTTAAGGTTCCTGGAAGCGGTGTCAAGGTCTATTTTGTTCCAAGCTGGCGTGTCTGGGAAGTGGTTACCAATAGGGTCGCATTCTTTCATTGGACCCATTCCTTCGGCAAAGTCCGAAAGTCAAGCGAGAGGTTTTGGGATTCAGGAAGCGGTACACGGATTAACCCTTTTCCTTCTGCATATCGAATTACTGCCATCAGGGTCCTTGATTGTTGCAGGTACTCCGACTCTTGGGAGCCAACTACGCAGGATATACAATGAAGTTGAAACTGGGTCTGGAAGTATTGGTGTCATCGTGGGCAGTGATATTATACTAGTGCCATCCGGCGACATCTACACCTATGATGGAGAGGCAGATTTGCAATCCTCGATCAGGATTTCAACGCAACCCGCTCAGCAGTACCCAGCCTTGGTGTCAGGAGCGATTTATGAAGCCGACATGAGAGCTTCTATTATTCACCATCTCATTCAGCAAGGTATAGATGTACCACAAGGGGACAAATGGATTCGCCTGAGAGCAAAGAGATCCCGCAGCGTATTTGCGCATGGCGACGGCGCTCGATCTCATTTCAAGCCAGAGTCTGAGCGAGTTCTGTGGCCAGCAAGCCTTTGCTTTGTCACAAGCAACAAGGCCCCCGTAGAAGACTATGACACAACGTGCATTGGCAAGCTTGCCAAAGAGATGTCGCTCGATCCATTAGCGCATGCGGAGGCGTGGTATAGAGCAAAATACGCTCGAGAAGAGTCTACAAAAGCCGCTTTGGAGAAGAAAATAAAGGATAGCGAGCTGGAGGCTAGGCTTGCATATGAAGCTAGGTCTCCTGATGTGCAGGATACCCATTCTGACTCTGATACCCGCGTAACTCAGTATCTCAGTACGCAAGAGGCTAGTCGAATATATCCGACACCACCAGATGGGCTACGGGCAGAGGTTGTTGGCCCATTGGGCACTCACGAACCTCAAACAACATCTGGGGCCCCTGACGACAATGATGGGTTACACTCTGGGAATGATGGCTCAGCTTTGGGTGAAACACAGTTTCCAGCCTCTCCTGGATTTGTTGCCTCCTCTACTCGTTACAACCAAGCTACAGATGACGATCTCTTTGGAGATTTGGAGACCGGGCTTTTTGCCACTAGTGGTCTTACAGAAGCCGACTTTAGCTTCTTTGACGAGCCTAGTGAAGATGATGGTAATGAACCAGGCACAGTATCACCTTCAGTAAGGAGCAAGCCTATACTTGGGATAAATGAGGAGACAGCTTCGCAAGCCGCAGCATCTAGTTGTCTTAAAACTACCGAAGCTGCTGCTGAAAATTTGCCTGATAAGCGAAAACAAGACAGGGAAACGGTCGCGGTCAGCTCTACATCTGGTCACGACCGACAAGGTATACTATGGTTTCCCTGAGCATGTTCGAAGCGGGACTGAATCGAGATTTCAGGTCCGGAATCCTTGGATGAGTCTAATCAACTTTGGGCTTCCTGCAAACTCCGAGTATCTGGAGATGTGAAGGGTAACAGCATATGTTCGCCTATGCAGTTGCTCGATTCTATGAGCGATTCATTTAGGCAAATTGAAGATTATGTCAAGATGGATGATGGTCAGGACAAAAAGTACCTCAGGAGTTCTTTTGACTCAGTGGCTTTCAAAGACCGGCTCCAGGACTTTGATAGCAAGTATGTGAATCAAGGCCGATTTGGATTCGATTCGCTAGAGCCACCTGGTGTGTCCGGGCATACTGACCAGGCAATTGGGCAACAGATCAGGCTTCCACGGTATCCCTTGCGTCAATACGGAATTGAAGCTGGGGCATTGCAGGCTAGTAGACGGGCGCTTGATCGGTGCCCAGAGCGTCGCCCGTCTCAGGAGTCCGGAGTCTCTACAAGTTCCTCGTCAGAGCTCGACGACACGGAAAGGGATGAGGCCTCCGAGGCATCTATTGTCCGTAAAGACTCACCGGCTTCAGATGAACTTAGGACAGCGACTAAACCCGATAATCTTAATCCACGTAAGCGCAGACATGAGGAAGGTTGGAGTTGTAGTCAGCCTGCAACACCAGATTTTCCGGCTTCTCTAGCAAGCTCGCATGTGCACGACTCCAAACCTGCACCCAGCATGTCTTGTCCTTTGCTGGATATGTTCTTGCCTGCAGGTGCTATACCGACAGAAGACCAGCTCCTGGTGATGTCATCAAAAGGCGGACCCAATCCTTTGATGTTTACGGGCAAAGACAAATCTTTCATCCAAATTGCTCAGATACTGGTGGATCAGATTATCTCGCAACCAGAAATTTTGTTCGAATATCCTCCGAACACGATGATGGATCTCCAGCTTCGGAGAATTAATGTCGAGGCTGGATTTGATGATCCACTGCCACAGATTCTTTCATGTTTGTTTACTAAACTCGAATGTTGCAACCTGAAGGGCTACACCGCTCTTGCGCGGCTAGGACCAGAAAACCAGCTTCATGGCAATTCTCCAGCGCGACAAGCTCCCAAACGCCCGAGCATGGTACAGAGCTCACGGGGCTTGACCACTTCTCAGAAGAGTGTATACAAGCTCGAAGCGCCTTTTACCTGTGTTCGACGCGCAGGATTATTGGTGGAAGTTTGCTCCTCAGCTCTTAAATTTTGGGAGGAGCTTGGCCTAGCACCGGCATCCGATCCCAAAGATATTGCGGCATTCTGCATTTATCCCGCCCAAGAGTACGTCCAAGATGGCGTTGATGCATTCTTGTCTATGATGGGAAATGCTTACCAGAGCTGTAAGCTTGGTACCCATATTCAAGGGTCGCTCCTTCCAGAGTACCAGAGAGGGTTGGTTCCAGTCGATATTACTAGCCATGCGATTACCGATGTACTTGAAGCAATTAAGATAACGTGTGAGAAACTTGGTAAGAAGCTTCCAGGAGAAGCCTTGACTTCCTTCCCGGGCTAATTGGAACATCATAGGTCGACACTTGTCGCAAATTGGAGCCGAAGCGAGGAATACAGTGGTATATATCGTCAATCCATTTCGAAGCCGCAGTGTCCTCCCCTGGCTTTGTGCAGCATTCTTCAAGATGTACGACAGCTGTATGAAGAGCTTGCAGCCAAATCCGGTAAGCGGACTGGTTCTCCAAATTGTTCCTCTTGACCTTATCGCTTCACCCCAAGTGATTACCTTACCATCAGCAAAGACCTACACAAGGCTGGCCTTGGAGGTGTATGATCGTTGTCGGCCTAATTCAGTAGAACGTAACAGACAAGGCTCGCAGTTTCGCTGCGCTCCAGCAACACGCCTGGCGCGAGCTGTTCCAAAAACAATCAATTTCAGATTGACATCAGATCCTTCAACAGAACTGTTGCATTCCGACAGGTGCTTTCACTTGTCCTATACTTGGTCATATAACCAAGATTGGCTTACAGCATCTTGGACCGATAATCAAGGTGCGCTCCAATGGAATGCAGCATATTGTTTGGGTGAAGAAGAGCTTGAGCCGTGGCGAACGTTCTTAGCAATCGCTAGAGAGATGTGGGAAACGACCATGGAAATCCTGAAACCTGGCAATTCCTCATGGCGATTTTTTATCGCCAAGGATAGTCGCATGAACAAGGAAGAGCTTCGTGGTAAGCCTCCGTTCTGTTCTCCTGTAGTTGTGAATCTAACAGTGATCATAGTATGGCTATCCTTGTGCTCTGATACTAGACATCCTTTTGTATCAACTACCCTGATTACTGTAGATCCAGACCCACCGTTGCGTTTCCCCAGGTCATATACTCTTGACAGAAATCCTACAATCGCTAATAATCCATGCCCAACGCCTGTATCGACTCCACTCACAAGTACCTTTTCGCCCGATCAGACTGGATTTGTGTCAACTCCTGGCGGCACAACAGCCCAGACCAGCGCTCCAACACCTACTACTGGCGTATTCGATCATAATTCTGAGGCGAGACTCATAGATATCACGGACGAAACCTGGGGGGCAACCATCGCACGTGGTCTTGACGACCCAAATGTTCCTACAGACTGCTGTCATGCGTCAATGAGTGGCTACTTGATTAAAAGGGCTGGCGCAAGGGACGAGGATGGGCTGATGGCATTTGCTGTAAATATAATACACGCGCAAAAGCCTGACAAGGCACTGCTCAAGGACGTGCTGGGCATGTATAGAGGTTTGACAATGTTGGCAAAGGTAAGGGGAGTTGTAGACCCAGAGAGTAATGTGCTGCCTTGGCACGTTGCGGCTGCGAAGAAGGCACATGCAGTTGTAAACAGTACTATGCGATGGGCTGGTGAGTAAACATCATGTTCCGTCGTTTACTGCTCACGAAAGTTGCCATGTGTGTAATCACGTGCGCAAGAAATTTCGGCCTCACCTCAATTTCCACCTCATCCTAGAACTATTTCCACCAATTAAGTTATCAACAGAGTCGTAAAGGCTTCACAACCAAACCGTCTCACATAATGTCTCAAGTAGCTGCTCTACAAGAGCGCGTCTTCGCACTTGAGGTGAATGCCTTTGCTCACAGAGAGCTTGTCCATGTCAGCGTTCCAAATCTCTCACTGCTCTGTCTTCGTTACTGAAAGAAACGCACCCAGGACCTACTGAGCGAGAATGACAACTTGAAAAAGGCCCTTGATTGTAAACTCGCAGACTGTACGGATTACGAGAGCCAATCAAGAGGTAGTTCAAGCGATGCTCTTAAACAAGATTCAACTAGACATATTGATAACGTCAACGTCGACAAGCTACGACAGTGGCAGGCTCGAGCTGTGGCGGCGGAGCGAAGCGTCCGAGAGGCACAGGTATCCATGGTTAGTAGTTCTCATCACCATCTCTGTTTTGTCCTCTAGCTGATGCGGAGACGACCGCAGCAAAGCAACAACTTTGTTCTTGTCCTTATCGATGGCAACGCACATAGTGTAAGCCTTCAATCACTATGAATTCGGGCTTCTAGTTAGGTTCTCTGACATTTTTTGTGCTTAGTTCCCGCCAGATCTGCTGCTCAAAGGTGCAAGTGGTGGTGGTCAAGCAGCGGACCGCCTCCTTGCCGAAGCCACCAGGCGCATACAAGGGTGGAGTGGATCGAAAGGCTGGAAGATCTTGGCTCGCATCTACGTAAACATCGAAGCACTGCTTCAGGAGTCTCGGGGGTTATCTAAACAAGTCGAAAAGTGGGATATCACAAATTTTGCTCAGGGATTCACCCAAAGACAGCCTTTCTTTGATTTTATCAATATTGGAAATGAGCATTCGAGCAGTCGCAAGCTTGAGGGTAAGCCAAATTATATCAATTTTCGGCCCATGCTGTTGAAAAAGCATTAATAGCTTGAGACAGAGATCTTCAAGCTGTTCATCAACAACATCCAATGTCAACATATTATTTACGGCTGCCGGCACGACCAAGACTCTTTAAGAGTACTTGAACCTTATAGAGGAAATGTACTAGATGCGTCTCGGATCTCCTTGCTTGGACACGTCCAGCCTGGTCTGCAATCAGCGTTCGACGCCGTGGATCTCATTAAAGCTTTGACCTCTGGAAACCCACCCGAGGTTGTACCGCCTGCGAGCGATGACGAGTTCTCAAGCATAGCTTTTGATGGGTTGTCGATATCATCACCAGCCCAACATCAAACACCTGTAACTAACAGAAGCTCTATCACTATACACGGTCACGATTCATCTTCTCCAATCTACCGCTTCTCGGATAACAAAGCTCACCATAGCAATGATGTCATTGGTCACGGTTCCAGCATAGCTCCTAATAGCTTTCCGGGTTCGTCGTCCCAACGAGATGTGCCCGGTGATGGCGATAACGCAGAGCTAGCTACAAAGACTTGGGGTCCAAAGAAGAGAATCGTCCTACGCAACGTCAACAACGAGCGAGTCGACGCTGACCTCGGGCCCGTTGATGGCGAAGCGGAAAGGAACCTGTTCAGACGAACAAATTAACAATAGCTGTGCAATAATTACGTCATTATCGGGAAGTGTGGCCAAGCAAATTGTCAATACGCTCATGACGCCGGGGTAGACGCAAAAGAGATGGTAGCATTGATATACCGTGCCCGACTATTACCTTGTGACCGGGGCTCAGGCTGTCAATTTAGCAGCTGTTGGTATGGTCATATGTGTGTGGCCCATTGCACTGGAGGTCCAAGGTGCTTGCAGAAGTTCCACGATGTCGATCGAACCGCCGTCAAGATTTGGCGACCGAATTTGTCCTAATAAGGGCTCCAAATTGGAGATGAGGATAGCAAGTTGAAAACAATTGTGAAAGGGCAGTAGCTTAAGCAACAACTACTCGTAGGAAGAATACCGATAGAAAGTACGAGTCGAACGACATTTGCGAAGTAAAGCCTGTATTTCATTATTCCATAGTAACTCTCGATAAGGCGAGACACACTCCTTCCGATGATGAGGATATGATCAGAACACATCATCCATTCAACCTGCACGGAACACGATATCTCGCAAAACTCAATGGATAGTCTGGAGAGATAATAGGTGCTTTGCGTTGTAAAATAGCTTTTGTAGAAGCAACAACGGCCATAACAGATAAGCCAGATTACCAAACGCTCCTTCTCGTCGATGAAAGATCACTTCAAGGATATCTTTCCACCCTTCTTTTCCACCCACACTGTGCCCACATCACGGGCAAGCACTCAATCACCCCAAACTCCATACAAGTTCTCGAGATCACCCGTATGGAACACTCGAAAGGACGTCTTAGCCTGCCAGATTACCATATCATGACGCCGTCAAGGCAACACTTCGTCCTCGTTGATACCTCCATGATGGGAAACAGCATGAGTATCGTCCTTGGTCTTATGGTAGCCTGGCGGCAAAATGATATAGGACCCAAGAACTTTCTTCGTCAGATACTTACAACACGATACGTCAGCAACGCATTGAAACCTCTTTTCGTCTACAGGTAGCTCCCTACTACGTAGCGTTCATATTCATTGCTTTACATTCCTCTATCGACTGAATGCGGCAGTCCATGCATATCGGATGTCCACACCGGGTACCAAGATCAATTTATCACTGATATGCTACCTAACTGGTCATAGGACCCAGGAATCTTATTTTTGCAGCAGCAAAACCACGTATTTGGAGATCCAGACTTTGTTGCGCAGGGGGGGCAGTTTAACGTAGCTGTCTACGGACCAAAATTGCTTCAGCAAATCAAGTGGCTAGGAAAGATTCCAGAGTCCACAGCTTGGAGGTAATATGAGAGGCCTCGGAAATTTGATTACGAAGGCAGGGGCTCTGGCGACTCGGCAGAAGTTGGCAAGAGACAAGGGAAGATATGAAGGTCTACGATACTGCTAAATTTTGAGTACGGACTTAACACGACACATCAGCATATATTCGGGTTCATTAAATGACGTTTCATGTGTGAACACACGGATTTTACGGGGTAAGCATTAGCAGCAAGATGAACAACGCCCAAAGCAATCCCAAAGCAAACGCTGCTACATCGATATTCCCGTAAGCTTGAGCCAGACTAGAAGCTTCATGGCCTCTTACTTCTGCCAGCGAACGACGGATACTCTTGGTAGTTATTAAGGCCCGATCTTGAAAGACACGTTGATGGTTGATTTGCCAGGTAGTGTTAGAAGCGCTGGCTACTTAGTAGTCATAATGAACGTACCTTTCAACCTCTCCTCCAACTTATAGGTAAACACTTGGAATTCGTTTTGGAAGACTACTTGCGATACTTTTAGTAGTTTCAGTAAGACGATTCATTGATGAATACATCTACACGAACATATTAGAACGTAGCTAAATGTTCATGCCAAGTTCACTTGGGTTTCGCTCCACCCATGCAAGGGAGCGAGATCGTGGGCTTACTATGCGGACTGTTCTAACGCTGGTCTTAGATGCAACAGTCATTTTGAAGGTTCAAGCATGCGATAGATCAACAACGTCCTTCGGCACTGGTTTTGGATTGTCTACAATGACGAGCCCCGAATTGAAACCACATGCGTAAGTCCTGCACATCTTATGTGAACGATGTTATGTTTGACCGTCTTTGAATATTGATCTTGCTACCTTATCAAAAATTTTTGATTCCTAAAGGCGTTCGGAACAGATCGAATACCATATCACGGAAAATTGTACTTCAAAGCTTATGCAGCATCTACACCAAGATCTAACAAAAACCACTGCTAAGTGCACAAGTCAAGTAAGTAAAGAGATATATTCTGCTATACGCATTGAACGAAATCGCACGTTGAACATCTGCATACCTAAAGGACATCTGCTGCGAGTATTAGACTTAAACCATCATCCCCATCCAAATTGCACCCAACCCTACTATAGCAGCACTGCATATCACACTCTTTCCACCAACAGCCGCAGCTGGCGCACCAGCACCAACAGGATGTGATCCCACAACCGTGCCTCCCCCTGACGGTGGACCCGAGCCTCCGCTGCTTCCTCCGCCTTTAGAAGCTCCTCCAGAGCCGCTGCCATGGCCTCCCCCTCCCCCTCCACTCGATCCGCCACCCCCTCGTTTGTCCTCCGGGTCGAAGAAAGGCGAGACAGTGCTGTTGTCTGGCAGGGAGCGGATGTTTGGTCGCGCAGGTTTGGTTGTATTGTAGATGGGTTGAGAGAGTAAGGAGGATGTAGGAGATGGTGGCATTGAAGATATTGAGACTGGTGAACTTGTTGAAATGGTTGTCAAGAGCAGGACAAGGGGGAAGACGGGTGCAAAAGCTTTCATGGTGGGAAGCAGAAGCGCTGAGGTATAGCTTGCACTGTTTGAAATTCGCTTTAGGTTGTCCAAGGTGTGGAAGAATTGTGAGGGGCAAGAGAATTCGAGAGATTGCGATATGTATGATTTGGTAGCACAGCTCTGTATACGGATGGAAGAATAATGAGTGTTTCGAGGGATTCACTGTCGAAGCAAGTGAATGTCTTCCCTTTCAAGACCCATTGACGCTAGGAGCATTGTTCTTGACTCTGGCCGTTGATGGTCATTCTTTGTCCTTTATCCATTGCACACAACAATGTGCCCTTGGTTCTTTGACCGTTCATCGTTTCTCAAACGCAGAGATTATTCTGATAAAGAAATCTCCAAAGATCATGGTTGTGTAGAGTAAGGATGATTATCATTCATGATTCGTCATACAGAGATAGGATGCGTGTAAATGAGTCGGAACTCGACCCCGAATGTGACTATGCTAGAAAATAGACAGCTGTGCAAGTAGAGAAAACAATCATGCTGAATTGATTGTGAAGCGATCGTCTACACTCAGCCTTGTACAATCCAGTCAGAATTGCCAACTCACTCGTGCCAATCTTGTATCTTAGTCAGGGTCATTTGGTAATAGAACAACTCCAATCCTTGATGGATCCTGTAGCGTGAATAAGTCACTCTTCCAATGAACCATGTTGGCTTTGAGTGTTGCTTCCTGAAATAAACGCTGTGAATTGCATTTTTCTGAACCGCAGGTATTCTCAACATGCAAAACCAGACGCAATTATGACGCCGCTTATATCTCGAAATTCGCATACTACGGGGGAAAGCGATAAAGCCATCATCTCGGCCTGAGTACTTTGCCCCTTAGTCCATACCTCTGTTTCTGTACGTATTAATTGGGCACATGGCTACGGCGTGGAGAAGTCGGAGCTCTGGATAACAATGAGACTATCTGAGAAGGGCAACGCTTTTTCTTTCAATGCATTTCATGCCAGGCGCGTGTGCGCAGATTCTCGTACCGATACTCCGAAGGTGCATGGGCGACTTCCCTTGAGTCGGTGCTGTTTCGAGAGTTAATTCGGTTCTGTTCCGAAGAATTTTCAAAAGTCCGTAGAAGGAAGCAAGAGATATCTGGTTTTCTCCCGCGACCCCAACATGGCACACTGAATCGTTTCGTGGATCCCTCGGATACGTTAGATGTCAAGCGGAATAGGGGCGGTAATGAGTCTTCATGAACACCATTAATGTGATATTTGATGTGCACACGGCAACGAGGCAAGCCGACCCTCGCCAAATTACAATAGCGAAAGAGTAGTATTCCGCGCCAAACGTCCGTGGATAGACCAGGTGGGTGCCCTGTCCCGAATGGATCCGACGCTCTCTCGGCCGGACTTTATATCCTCGTATTTACGGGCTTCCTGCCGCACACTGGCTGCGACTGGGTTTCCGCTAACGCTAACTGTTCTCGGTTACGCTTAGATAGTGATTGTGGTTAGTGTGCACGGGAACCTAAGCCCTAAGTCCGAAATGTGTATAGTGGATAGGTAAGTCTTTTCGACCTTATATATAATCAGACGTCAGACGTCGAAGTCTTTGAAGCGTGGGAAACATTTATTCTCTATTTTACTATTAGCAACACCTTGCAGTTATGTCGTCCACCGAAGACCAGAATAAATCTTTCATCATACCTGGTAGGTTCTCGCTGGTGATTTTGCTCAATGGCGACAACTAAATACAGTACAAGGCCACTACTTTGCAGAGCCATTGCATAAAGATTCTTACGAAGCCATCGACTCGAAGAAAGCCGACCTTACCGGTAAAAGCGTGTTCATCACCGGTGCTTCTAAAGGCATCGGCAAAGCCATCACCGTGTCATTTGCGAAAGCAGGCGCATCCTTTATTGCTGTTGGTGCTCGCTCCAATCTTCAATCTCTTGAACAAGCCATTCAAGATGCTGCGGCTTCAGCGGACAGGGAACCTCCTCGGGTTCTACTGATATCTCTGGACGTAACGAGTAAGAAGAGTGTAGATGACGCCGCTGCTAAAGTGGAGAAGGAATTTCGCAAGCTAGATATCCTAATTAATAACGCTGGTGTAATTGAGCCACCCACTCCCATTGGCGACAGCGATCCCGAACTCTGGTGGAACACTTGGACCGTCAACGTTCGCGGACCTTACCTCGTGACTCGCGCCTTTCTGCCTTTGCTTCTCAAGGGAGACTACAAGCACATTGTCAATACGACCAGCGTTGGAGCCCACGCCGTTATGCCCGGGCTTAGTGCCTATCAGCCGGGGAAATTGGCGGTTCTGAGATTTACGGAATTTATCAATGCCGAGTATGGCGATAAGGGGGTGCTGGCGTATGCCGTACATCCTGGAGCTATCATTACGGAGATTTTCGATAGTTTTGGCGGCCTCCCGGAAGAGTTGAAAGACAGTAGGTCCTGGCTCTCGGGCTCTCCGAGAGTGGTTCTCTTAGGTTCACATGGAATCTAGCTAAATGTTGATTAGAGTTCCAAGATACACCGGAGCTGCCAGCCGATACAATTGTGTTTCTGACTAACGAAAGGCGAGATTGGCTGGCTGGGAGATACATTAGCTGTACTTGGGACATGCCCGAGTTGATGAAGAAGAAGGATGAGATTGTTAAAGGGGACAAATTAAAGGTCCGCATGGCGTTATAATAGCAAGGTGGCATGGTAAATGCTTTGAACCTAGTGTAAAAGCAGGTAAAACGTTCTTTAATCCGACGTAGCTTGAGATTAAAACAGGGACTAAGAGACTACTTCCCAGAGCTTCTTCGGTTTCCGATAAAACTTCACATAGTACGTCCCGAACCCACAATTTGAGAGACGACAGATTTTCCATGTTTCTGCCCGTACGTAAAGCACGGAAAATCAACCACCAATACAGAGCTCCCGCTTTAAGGACCAATTTCCCGCGAAGAGTTGTTTTACATCTTCAGCTGCTTCTCTGTCTTCCCCCTAATGAACAACCATGTCGTCAAGTCGAAGCATCTCGAGTATCTCTCATATTAGGCAGCTGAGACGGCGCTTTTATCTCACGATATCGATCGTGCGCAATATACGTCCTGTGCTGACTGTCGATATGGGAATTCCTCCTATTACAACTCTGCTCAGATGTGAAAGCTCTTGTTTCTCTCAAGACTGCCCGCAAAGCATTCTAAGTCGTATAACCTGGCAGACCGTTGATAAACCTTAAATTAACCAAGATCATGTGTGACATTAAAGTCCTTTTCACCAAATGTTCTCCCGTAAACCTTACCGACGTGACGATTGACTTCACTCTCAGCCAAGTTCTAACATACATCAGGACTACAACATCAACAAGGGGACGCATCGGGCGGGCTAAGACTCGCTGGTAAGGTGCACCTGGAGTGGGAAAGGTATATCGTAGTGAGACAATGAAAACGTTATAGACAATGTCAGCTAGGATAATCTGGGAAGCCAATACTGGGTCGATTTCATAATCGTGGTTCTGAGTATGGGTTACTTTCATTGATGCTTATGATCTTGAAGGGGCGGAGCGTCGTGTCGAAGCCCATGGATGTAGGAAAGAAAGATGGGAGATATCAAAGAACTCTCACAATGCGGTATACTGGGTGAGACACCAAGTATGGCGGAGATCAAAGCGCATTGAGCTTATCAGATTAGGATGACAGGGCAACAAATCTTCATAGAAATAATTGGCTATGGGATCGCGATCCGTATGCGATGTGCGAACAGTTTCGTAGCACCGAACCGCTCTTGCCACTTGCGAGCGACGGATATTTGTGAAGATACTATAGCTTGCGCGCCTACATCTGCTCTAACTTGCTTCATAGCACTGCATCGGGTTGAATCATACGAGAGCCGAAGAAACCTCCAAGCTGAGATCCTTATGCTGTTAGGCTTCTCCTGGCAGGTGAGTCTAAAATATGTGCAAGCGCGAGGTAGCAAGGCTGGTATCAGACCTTGGAAATTCTAGCCGCAGGTCTGTCTAGGAATGGGCACAATTGGCAGGGCGTTTCCAAAGTCCTCGTGTTGCGCTGGGTTGCAAAGTGATAGAGCCGGCCATTACTCCTTAATGTGTTGTTAGAGAATTCTTTATGGGAGAAAAGGCACACAAATGCTTGGGGAGTCCAGAAGCATTGCGCGTTGGAAATCGGGTTTTCGACGAGGATACTGCAAGTCGCTAGATACTGTTCGGTTGCTGTTGCATCAACGAACAGCAGCCCATTTGCCGTTGGCTGATTATCAGCTGACTTACCCGCTTTATGCATTGTACAATCATTACAGATTCTGCCATAGATTGAATTACCCAGAGACCAAAAACACATAGACATGTGTGAACTTATTACATCCACTGTCACTGTCATCATTCGAGATTAATTAATGCATCGCCTCTATGCCTTGATATAGAGCGAAAGCCACACGGAGCAGTCGGGCTGTGCCCTATCTGTAATGGCAAACAGCCCGCCAGTGGTGGCTCAGCTTGCTCATGGCCATTCAAACTCTGACAGCTCAGCGAATGATTGCAGACAAAAGGTCCGATGAAATAGAACAGGTTTGGCGAGTCAGTGCAAAGTGTGGCAGACACAAAGCCGAGGAAGTCAGCTGTCTGGAAGCTTCCGCCAAACAAGGGTACAGGACACGCGCCTTCCATATATCTGTCAAGGGTGAAGGCTTTCTTCACTAGAGATGTACGTTAAACTCGAGAGACTCAAGATTGCCAATCTTGCCCAAAACCGGTAAAGGCGCAGCTGCCAACGCTCAAGGACCAGGCCACTAACTGTGACTGCTGCTAGTGAAGTCTCAATGTAGGACGAGGGGGTTCGCCCCTAGGTTAGGTGACGGTTGGGTTGAAAGCAATAGCAGTCGAAGGCGCAGGTTGTACGTCCATCACGTTAAACCCCCACAGGATTTCAGCCTTCAGAATCTACGTCAAATGTCAACCATAAGATTCCCAGTATAATTTTGATAGCTCCTCCAATCCATAGAACAATTTGATACCCGTTAAGGATCCTGGATAACCACCCACCACAAATCCCACCGAAGAGAACTAGGATAGCAGCCATTGCCCTTCGATTTCTTTTCGGATTGTTCCACTTCCACAGTCTAGGGTCGCTTGCGAAATCGTTATAGACGCTTGTGAGCACCGTTGTTGGGATCTCGTTGTATCCAAGCGCCCTACTTGTTGCGACCTGAGCACCGAACTGGGATGCAAGGGATGGTATTGCAATGAGGATGAGGTTGCTATTCGAGTCGCTCTCGGGGATTGTGTCGGTGGTAACGAGGATAGCAGCGATAAAGACGAAGCAGCCCTGCAGCAGGAATGACCCTGACAGGCTCGCACGACGTGTTGCGCCAAAGGCGCGATATGCTCGTCCGGCAAAGAAAGACCCCAGCATGAACGATACTATGGCGATGAGGCAGCGCAGCCATTGCAGACGGTTACTCCCAACGGGAAGGTGGGAAGCCCCAAGGGCGAGGAATATGGTGTTTCCTGTAAGCTTGAGTCAGTACTTTGGAGCATTTTAAGATCCGTGGGCGTACTAGCCTGTCTGCATGCCCATGAAGATGCCCCAGGCATTGAAGGCACCAGCATCGATCAGTCCCGTTACGTAGCAACAAACCAATAGTGGCAGATCAGCATGCTTGAGGCTGATTGACGATGACAGGTGCTTTCGCATTTGCATCATCGTCGGCGCTTGCTCGCGGCCAAGCAACGGTGTGGTTTCGGACACAGTTCCCTGCATTCGGTTCAGAAGCGACTTTGTAGCGAAAAAGCAGTAGCTTAGTTAGTAGGAGGTTCAAAAAGAGATAGATTTTGGGCGTCGACATGACGTAGGGTTGTTTAGCGTGCCGCAACCGCTACGGAGTAAGCGTGACCAACCGCCAACCGGTGAGTTATATCCACGAACCCAAAGATGTGGATTGAGGTGTCAAAGGCTCCAGCCCGATGTGGACCTTCCACTCAGCACGAAGAACCCCGGGACGCTCCTGACTCCAACGCACTGAGCATTCTATTACGAGTCCCGAAGCGGTAGCACGTCGCTCTGGTAACCTGGACGCGCAGAATGACCCAAGAGCCGGGACCTGAAAAGGCTCTGTCATGGAAAAGAAGACTCAGATATTTTTGACAGCTGTCTCTCGATTTGAGGCCAGCCTTGCAACGCTTGTAGAGATAGGACGATATTGAATTCAAATATCAAAGACTGTGAAAGGTCTCCTTACTCTGAAGCTTGGGATCGTCTCGCAGTGTGACTAGTCCCGAGAATGCTGGTTTTGCCACCTCGGAAGATGACTGGTTTGACTCTTATCAAGATCAGCTCTGATGTGTCATGGAAAGGTTTTGGTAACACAGCTACTTCAGTTGGGTCTACTCTCTTCGCCCGGGCCTGAATGGCGCCACTACAATCATTCCGCTTAGAAGGGCCCTCGGTTTGATCGGTAATGACTGCATGCTGTTTAAAACCCTACTTGGACTTGGACGGCATGAGCTTGCGAGAGAGGTTATTGATTAAACATGCAGTAAGAGGCGAGGCCTGACTGCCAAAGACGCATTAAATTCTGCTTGGGCCACAACTTCATACGACTGAATGCATACCAAAACCGCTATCACTAGAAGAAATGTGGCATTTCGCAACGGTGCTCGCTAGCCATCATCTTGTCGGTACTACTGTTACGCTCTTCGCAAGAGACGTGGAGCATACTTCTTGACCTTAGGCAGATATAGCAACGAGAAACCGTAGTTACTTTTAGTAAACCTAGGCGTAATTGCCTTAACCGTGTTATTGAATCAGCGGTGCCGATTGAAACACTCTGTGTTTCCGACGTCTCACATTTGCGATATTTTCAGCTAAAGATTGGACATTGTCTGCTACCTCTTTCGAGGAAGGTTCGGCTGAACACTGACTAAGACTAGGATCCGCAACCTCAAGGTAGACTGTTATAGCCTGTATCTAGCAGATGCTAATCCTGAAGACAATATGAATCCAAGCATAAAAGAAGCGAGGCTGACACTTCGTTACAATCTAAACAACGGTGAAATGACTGGTACGATAAGAAACATTCAGACACAAATACACACCATCTATCGACACGGCACTTCTGTATTCTCCCAGCTACTATTTTGAACAACACTCAATCCTGTGCCAAACACTTTCAGACTAGGACCCTCAAAGAAAGGCCGGTGTCTTTTCCGGCATGGCACACGTGCGGCCGAACCTAGCAAACGTCAACCCAATGGGAAGGGAACACCAATACACAACACCAAAATGCAGTCCCTCTCACGTAACGAAAACAGGGCTGTGCTAGCAATTCTTGCAATTCTTGTTCACGGTATAACTCTGCATAATAATGATGAGCGTTGGGATGCGGCAGAACCCGCTATGCATAGAGCGAGTGGTGGTATTGCCACATCTGTATGGATAATCCTGGAAAAGATGACCATATTGGCCGTAGAAATGATAGTGACCGCATGGGCAATTTGATACAGGGTTGACGACAAGGTTGTTGAAGACAGCTACTGTGATGCGATTTGGGGCAATGATGGTTGCCATTATCAGTAAAA
>JAABUP010003036.1_pt1 | contig 30532 bp, 45 predicted proteins | sample 5559201 | NCBI WGS metagenome assembly JAABUP01 (sample SAMN10711887, study PRJNA513373) | rock metagenome | isolation source: Antarctica rocks | place: Antarctica | reverse complement strand
TGGCTAAAGCATTGTAATCTCTCTCTCTCTCTCAGAGATGTTTGCTTCAAAATACTGGCGCGGGCAGCAACGGACTGTTGTTTGAGGGGTTCTCGAGTGCAAGTTGTTTCGTGCCAGCAACAGGTCTGGGAACTTGCAGATTTCGAATCCTATTCAACCTGTTTTGCCACCTATACCCGTCGAGTCGAGTGATCACAACATGGCAGAGGCAGAGCCCTCACGTAGTATTGTCACCCTCGATGTGGCAAAGTCCAACCGCAGCACGTGCAAAGCCACTGGAGAGAAGATCGAAAAGGGTGAGCATCGCGTGGGCGTGGAGGCATATTCGGGCGGACACATCAGCATGACCTGGCAGGTATCTTTTGTCAGTGTAGCCGTTTGGCCGGGATTGACTTTCCGATAATACAGGCATGTCTCGTATAGCAAACATGTCCCCATTTGTCACGGCCCGTCGCGGCAGCATCAACCGGGACTCTGCTTGTATGCTTAGCCGTTGCTATTAAGAGACTTAGTACAACCTACCGCACAAGACCTAAGCTGTGCCTCTCATATCATGAAAGTGCTACTGCAGAAAGTCGTTCCGTTTTTGGAAGGTTGCAGCTTGGAGTACAGCAAGACAAACACAGGAGCAGACAAGAAAACTGGAGAGAAGTTCAGCAAGGTTTGTGCTATGTCTGCCATGTCAAATTTGATACTGTGCTGACAGAGCACTTATTCTGTGGGCACATCAAAGCTTTTTACAGAGCATGGTATCAACATGCTTCTTTTTGCAGGGCGACCTGCGTTTTGTCATGACAGTGAAAGGCTCAAGAATCCTGCTGAGCGTGAAGTCAGCAGCAGAGGAGCTGAAGCCTGTCCTTGCAGAGGCAAATGATTTCAGCTTACTGTCTCTCAAGGTACCTTGCAGCATGAATGTGCTTGGTGGCCATGCAGATCGTGCTGCATTCTTTCATCAAACCAGCTGTTTGACTTGACATTCCATTCCAATGGATTAGCAACCAGTCTAATGTAAACGCATAGTTGCACAGCAATACATTGTACAGAAATCTGTTTGTGCATTGGGCATGAAGAAGCCTGCTTTGCACCATCTCCAATATAATATGAGTGCTGCTGAAGACAGCAACATGCACAGCAAGCTTTTGATTTCCCTTCATGGCTTTTTGCCCTTGCAGCTACCCATGCCAGGCAATTTCCTTTCTGACTCAGACTGATAGGTGGACTGAAACATTGAGTGCATGATGCAGGGGCTTGACATCTTGCAAGAGGGCGATAGGGAGGAGTACTTCAACCAGTTTGGTGTCAGCAAAAGCGATGCCAAGGCTTACAACAAGGAGCACCCTCCGCCTGCCGAGCAGCCTGCTTCCCCGCCACCAGCCAAAAAGCGCAAGACAGTGTGTGCTCAGCTCTCCTGTGCTGTCTTATTTGCCGCTTGTTTGCATTCTGCTCTATGGCTTGCAATCTTCTTATGTTCTGTCCATTCTTCCCTGTTCATTTGTCAGTCTGGCATATCTTCTGTCTCTATGTTGTACCATTGGGTAGTTCGTCTGTTCTGCACTGATGTTTCGCCAAATGAACGCAGATATCATCATACAATTAGCAAGCTCAGGTCAGCCGCAGGCGAAGTAACACATGTCAAATCAGATCATCAGGTCATCAGCATGCGCATGTGCATGGGCTTGATTAATTTCTGCTCTGTCTTGGCCGGATTTTTTGTGAGTACACTGGCCTTGAACAGGTAGCCCTATGTTATGACAAAAATCTTTGATAGCAACCAATGGTCACAAGCCTATTTTTATTATTACACTAGCCCTATGTTATGACATTTTTTTTTTATGGCAACCAATGGTAATAAGCCTATTTTTGTTATTACACAGGTCGCGTCTCTTGTCTCCCCCTAATGGAATAGGTCAAGCAAGCCACGATTGCTTGACCTATGTGTTTCTCTGTAGGCCAAAGCAAAGGCTGTCAAGGATGAGGACTCAGAAGAGGATCAGGAGAGAGCATCAGAGGAAGAGGAAGAACAGGAGGAGGCGGCAGATCATGCCGAGACAGCTTCTGAGCAGCCCAAGATTGGCAAAAAAGCTGTGGTGCGCCCCCCTTCCTCCCCACCCCCAGCTTCTAAGTCTGCACCTGGTGATGACAACTCAAAAGACCCAGCATCTAAATCTACAGCCCCTGATGACAGTCCTGGCAACACAAGCAAGGCAAAGAACAGTCCAGCCAAGAAGTCAAGCAAAAACAAGAGAAAGACGGATAGTCAAGGTGGTTCAGTGTGAGAGTCAGCAAGAAGCAATGTAGCTGATGGAGGCTGATTGTTGCAATATACACCGAAATGTATACACACTTGAGCCTGATGAGTGCCACACTGTTAGAGTCCCAAGATATTTCCACAATGTAGAAACGCCTCTTTCTAGTCCCTGGCAACTTTTGGGCTAAATTTGCACTATGGAACGGACATTTCTGTTGAAAAGGGTTGCATTTGAATCCTGAAGAGCTGTTGATGGCCTGCTCAATACACAGTGTCCCCAGGCAATCGTTGAAATAACAGGATGACCTTCACAAAGCCTTTCCAGCAAGCAGCTCTTGTATGTTCAACATCAGCACACAAACAATTGTGTCATCATGTAAACAGGTCATGCGCCATGCAAGCCTTTGTCTAGGTGATGGGTTTGTGCATACTGACAAGCAACAGAAGCTTGTAATCATCCCACACTGGGCAAGGTGACGTGCGTCGCAGGCACAAACTTACATTCAGCTCAAAGCAGACTGTCTGGCCCAATGCTCTGACTTATGGTTGTGAGGTACTGACCAGAGCTGCTGTGCTGGATGAAATGCATTGCAGATCTAGACTTGTCAGAAAAAGTGCAGTGGTAATACACACTCCTTTGGGGGCCACCATTGACAACATGGAATCATTATTGCAAAAGGCAATGGAACTCACATCTGGCCATGATGTGCAACAAGTCAAAGCCAATATGGTAGGTGTACTGAGAGGTCCCAATTTAGATGGCTGACACATGGAGGCTCCAGCAGCAACCTCTGTGATGCGTGCAAGTGATCGTCAGGTGGTTTGATCTTAGTGTCTCTTGGTGACAGAGATTTGCGTAGGGAGGTGTGATTATGCCACATTGATGAGACTTGACATATCATAGATCTTGAACATGTCAAGCCTGTTCAATATGGCACAATCATGCCTCCTATTGCTTCTTCTGTAACCAAGAAGGATTGGGATCCCAGCTCTTGTTGATTGCAGGCAACCATGGAAAGCCCAATTGCAGACGAAACAGTAAGTCTGCAATGTGACCTCAGCAACTGTTAGGTGCATGCTCACTGCAAGCATTGTTGGTCAGACATCAGCTGTACCATGTTAGCTGTAGGACTGACACTATCTGCCTTAAGTCCTGCCCCCCCTGCCCAGTCCCCAGGTGTGGCACAGGCACAGCAGCTTGAGGCAACTGAAGGCATAGCTGTCTGCGGTAGTGTAGAAGGCCAAAGATGCATTGCAGCTGGCCCAATGTTTGATTCATTGGGTGAGTCTGCTGCTGCTTCTGGTGTTGAAAGCACTGCTATTTCTGCTGCTCTCCCTGCACCTGCTGCTGTCCTAGGGCGATGACATATGGTGTAATACCTTTGGGTGGGAACAATGCCCAACAGCACTTCTGTCAACATCATTGATGAAATTCAATCCTATACTGCACAAAGCACATGTCTATGCAATTCCAAGTCACATTTCGAATACTTCTGACATGATGGACCACCAATTTGTGCTCATACTTTCGACGTGAAGAACCACAGCAGCCACAGGTGTATTGAGTGCTTGCAGTCAGTAGGCAGTGAGGCAATGAAAGTTGTGCAAGGATCAATGGATATGTGTGCGAGGCCTGCTTTGTATGCTGCCTGTGCGCAGCTGCGAGTCTAGTCAGCAAGTTCGTCCTGCAGACCATAGGCACAGCATACTGGTTGAAAAAATTCTGCATTCATGTCATTAGTCGTGATAAAAGGACCATGCGCAACAGGCTGGCATGTCACATTTGAAGGATTGCACTCACTATCAGCAGTGTGCCTCAGTGCTGGCAGGTCTTTCAGCAAACTACGTTCATGTCAATTGCCATTTGCTCCCTCTGCCTGAAACTATGCTTGCTTCCTGCACAGAGAGAGAGCATGTTATTGTGAGCGCAATCACCCATCCCTTTGTGAGCAGATGCACTCATATCCTCAAGACGCATCTCAAAAGCGACTTGTTGCCTCAATGATGCAGCGCCACTAAAAAAAGGGTACCAGCAACCAGCCAGCATGGTGACAGACCCAAATCTGTAGTGAACACTTTCTGTGGTGTGACTTGTTATATGCAAGGTGATGGTTGTTGAACGATGCAGAAAGTGGAAGAGATGTCAGCATACGAGCGGGAGCGTGCAGAGCATATTGCACGCAACAGGGAGCGCATGGCTGCCCTGCACCTCCCCAGCCTGGCCAACAGCATGGCTTCAAAGAAGGAAGCCCGTCCCGCCAAGCAGAGGGGCATCTCCTCCAAGAGGCATAAGGCTCCGGTAGGCAGACATCTCCAAAACACGCTGAACCTGTTGCATCAGCCTCTGCTTCCATACAGCTGCAAACAAGCAATGGTTGGTGCTTCTGCAGACAAGTTCTGTCCTTGAGAAACCTCTTGTTATGCACCACCACCAGTGGTTTCTGCATCCCTCACATTGACATGGAAGCAGCGTCACTCTGCAGTGTAAACACAGGCCTTGACCAATGTCACGCTGCAAGCTGCAAGTGGGCGCATGGCAAGAAGCATGTCTCATGCCTATCAGCGACGCCTTATGGTGCAAGTAGCTGTAGTTAGCTGCAAGGCATAGATCATGTCTCATGGCTTTGGCTCTGCCTGATGTGTCCCATTGCCTTTGTCCTGTACAGGTAGAGGAGGCTCCCAGGAGGGCATCCCTGAGGCAGAGGGGGGTGCAGGCAGATGGGGCGGCTGTGGACACTGAGGGGCGGGGGGGTCACATCACCCTGGTCAATGGGGAAGCCATTCGCTACCCTGACCCCTCTGAGCCAGCCCAGCCCCGGGAGCGCCACCCTCCCAGTAAGCTGCTGTCTGTGCACAGCCTTGCTTGCTGCTTTGCTCAACGATGGAATCTTGGAGCCTTCCCCATCAGTTTCCCATCAGTTCCCCATCAGTTCCCCATCAGTAGGCCTGTCTGGTCCCTATCAGCCTTCCCCATCAGTAGGCATGTCTGGTGCCAGATAGCCTCACAGGCTTACACTTGTTGTTGCTTGCTGTCTTTGTGACTGATGGACATGCTTCTCCACTGGCTTTTCTGGCATGACTTTGCTTGGCTGCTTGCGCTAAGCATTATGTACAACCTGCGCAATGTGCAAAGATTTGTGCTTACCTCACCTTGCTAGGCTTGCACTTACCTGACTAGAGACTTACACATGTTCAGTCATCATTTGCATCCTTCATGTCAGCTTGCCACAATGCTTTCCACCAGGCAACAGGACTTCAGCCTGCAAGTTTGTTCCTAACTTCTACTTATCATCCATCTACTATCTTCTAGTTATTTCAATAGTTTCTTAATCATTGTAGTCGTCTTTGTCTGCTGCTGCACAACATGTATGATAGCCTTATGGCCAGAAGCGACAGCTGAGCTCAGCCCAGGGCAAACTCCCTGCAGGACTGTGCTTACTGGTCCCCACATCCCAGTCCCCACAGCACTGTCCCTGCATCCCAACCCCCACTGCACTGTCCCTGCATGCTGTCATGTATACAATGGTGCAGGTGCAACTGATTTCAGCAGTCTGAATGGGCGGCCTGGCAGCGACGCTGCCTTCCTGGACCTACTCAAGGCTCAGACTGGGCCCACCCTAGCAGGGGGTAAGGGCAACCACCCCACCCATGCCCAGCTGTCCAAGCTGGATCTTCAGGAGAACGATGTAGCCAAGGTGCACATGTACAGCTCTGTCAACAGCATCTGCAGTCCGGCAAAAGTCACACAGCCTATCAGTTCAGGCAGTCGTCTGACAACATCTTGTATGTGCTCTTTTGATATGGATGCACAAGGAGCGTAGGCTGTCATGCATGCACTGTTGAGCTTGATTGCTGAAGGTGCAATGTGTGTTACAGGTGACAAAGAACGGCATTGTGCACCTGGCTTTCCATCCTTGCACTGACACCCTCATCCTAGCAGCAGCAGACAAGTCTGGCCATATTGGCCTGTGGAGCGTTGATGCTGACCTGGCAGGGCCCTCTGGCTCTGCCACCAAGGAGAACGAAGGGCAGAACTATGAGGATGAAGGGCAGGCTGAAGGGCAGCAGCAGTCTGTGAAAGGGGACAAGTCAGGTATGCTGCTGCTGCTGCTGTTGGTGCATCGCTGTCTTGTAGCTTTTCTGTTGCTCTTCTGTGCATGGTAATCTTTGTTGCTGCCGCCGCTTTGCTGCTTGGCGCTGGGAGAAACACACTCTGCTGTTGTTGACTTACCCAATGCTGTGACGTGCAAGCCAGCTGTCGCTTCAAGCTGGCCTTTGCTGCTGGGCTCTTGCCCAGTGCTATTGCAAGCCTGCATTTTGCTATATTGGGAACATTCAAAGCATAAGATCACGTGAGTTTAGAAATTAAAACAGAAAAGTTTTGTTATCGATTTGCCAAGGTTTGCTGTACCATTTTCCAAAACAAACACTGTCTGGAATTGCTTTTGCAAATGCTGGTCACACCATTTTTGCTGATGCAGCCATGTCCTGTACTCCAAACTTTCCACCTCATTGGTTCACCTTGCTGTTTGCTGGTGGATCAAAGCCATTGCCAACACATGCTGCCCATATGACTTACTGCACACCCTGTGCCTGCTTTATTGTTTTCTGCCAATTGCTGCCAACAAGAAGACAAGGGTCCCTCTTGCCTCCTATGGGGTCCTTGGATTCTGTGCCTTTGCCCTTTGTTGCCGCTGCTTGCCTTTTGCTGGTCAAGCCTGACTGGCATGCTGTCTACAGACAAGGGGGAGGGTGAGGACCTAGAGATGAGGGAAGGGGATGATGACGGTGTGCTAGAACTGGCTCCTCACTACCAGTACATTTCAGGTCTCAGGTGCGCTCACTCACATCTGCTTTTCCCTTCCAGCAATGGTCAATTGTGGCCAGATCATCCATGTCTCTCTGGCAGGTATGGAACTTGCAGTCCTAATGGTTGCCAGGTGCATACTGCTACCCTGGCTACAATGCTTCTTATAGCTCGTTCACTCACCCACACACTCACTCACTCACTCACTCATTCACTCACTCACTCACTCACTCACTCACTCACTCACTCAATCACTCACTCTAATGGTCCTTTTTCACTCAGCTCATTTTGTATAAGCAGGCAGGTGAGGAGGTCACATCACTAGCAGAAGCCTTGTCGTCAGCAATGTGCAGATGTGTAGGATGCTGAGGCACGAATGTTTGAGAATAAGGGTCTTCAGGGTCATAACTCTGCTGTTCAGAGTCTGCAAACGCTTGCTGCATCAGGTTCAGATATGAGACAAATGTCCTCTTGGCATTGAGTCACTTGCAGACTCCTGCCAACTCTCATCCAATGCTACAAAGCTCAGTCTGAGCTGCCAGTGCAACTGAGCTTTCAGCTGACTGTCAGAGGCTCCTGTCGTGAATGCCTACCGGCGTTGAATGTTCCCCCCCTTCATCTTCCTACTTTCCCATGTTCTAGGAAGCTCCTTCCCTTGCTGGTTTGCAGCGATTTGCATACTGTAAAGCTGACTCTTCTGTCCTGACAGTTCTTTTGAGTCTGCAGGCAGGCAGTGACTGCTGTGTCTATTTCAGCAGCCCCCGTGTCATCAGGCTGATGCACCTCGCATGATCGTGTTGCAAGCGAGCTCCAAAGAGAGGCAGTCATCATGTCTACATGGGTTTTGCATGTGATCGATTGTTTGTTACCATTCCTGTATTCCTGTCACCAGACCTGTGCCATAATATTCCAGGCCCAAAATCTCACAGCTGTGGTTCAAAACACAGGTGGGCGGGGGGGAGCGGAAACTGTGCTAAGTTGGTGACAGCTAGCTACGATGGGTCAGTGCGAATGCTGGATCCTTCAACTGCCACCTTTGAGCTGCTGGTGACTGACCCTGAGGCGGAGTACTCTGCCATGGATTGCCTGGCAGATGCCTCTTCAGGGTAAGCCATCCCTTCTCCAGCCTGCCATGATGACTGCAACACAGACCAGCAAGTGACGGCACCTCTCTGTTGTACGATACTATATCCTCTCTCAAAGATCATCCCTAGACATCAATTTCACCATTGAATGCTTTCTAAACAGTCAAGTTGTATATAAACCCGGAAAATAATCGCAGAAGTGACGCAGCTCAAAGCATAAAGGTTGCGATGCATGACTCAGCTTGCTTTCAAGCCTGTGCCTAGTTGGTGTGTGCACAGCATATGTTGTGTAGGCCTGGACCTAGCAAGGCGTCTGACTCGTTCTGCCATGCTGAACAAGGCTGAACTGCATACAGGGCAGCAGCTTGCCTGCCTGCTAGAATGAGTGCTTGGCTGATGTCTGCATCTTGCCTTGTTTACCATTGACAACCCACATTCGGTGTAGAAAAAAGACTCTCTTGCTTTCCATTGACAAGTTCCTCAGTCGGCAGAGAGAAGAGCTTTCGGTTATCTATGTTCAAAGGCATTCACAATATTGTACATGCTGTGTGGTTCTTTTGGGTCTTTATTGACCTTTGACTGCGCAGCCGTTGTGTGCGCCACGCTTCCTGCAAGATATCATGTCCGCACGATATCTCAGACTTGCACATGGTGGCAGTGAATATGCCAGCTCATCAGCAGCATGGTAGATCAAAGGAATGCTGCGCGTATAGCTCATGCCAAGGCTGACCAGCATGCAAGCAGACTGTGTGGCGACACGTCACTGTTGGTACACTGACTGCCAAAACAGAACCTCCTACAGTACGTACCTGATCCTGGGGTAAGACATGTATCGAATGTATGAGTGAGTGATTGAATGACTGAACGAACGAACGAACGAACGAACGAACGAACGAACGAACGAACGAACGAACGAACGAACGAACGAACGAACGAACGAACGAACGAACGAACGAACGAACGAGTGAATGAGTGAATGAACCAATAAATGAATGAGTGAGTGAGTGAATGAATGAGTGCGCTGTGTTGCAATGCAGGTTTGTGGGCGACAATGAAGGCAACTTGCAAGGCTTTGATGCCAGGCAGAAGCAGCTCACCCAGACTGCTCTCAACATCCACGACAAGAAGATCAACACTGTCAACGTGAGCAGCCTGCTTGTTACCTGACGCCTTGCTTGCTTTTGTAGCACCTACTTGAAGGTTCACTTGTTCCACTTGGCAAACGCCTGACGGTGCTGAACACACTGATGCAATTTCTCTGTCAGCACACATGCTGCATTGTCTTGCAGGCACAAAGCCCACCACATTGCCATTGGCGAAGTAAATCTACTTCATCAGACAAGCCGTATTGCAAAAGAAGCATGTTGTCATGCTGCCCCTTATATCCACGCGGCAGTCAGCAGAACACAGCCCATTCATGTGTTTTGCGACAATCGCTGCTGTTGTCACAGTGTCAAGCACGTTATGAGTGTGTTTGATTGCATGGTGTGATGCAGATTGAGCCGGGTCAGGAGCATCTGTTGGCCACAGCCTGCAGTGACAACAGCATTTGCATATGGGATGTGCGCAAGCTGAGCCAAGGCGGCAAGCCTGTCAGCAGCGTCACCCACTCCCTCACCTGCCAGAGCGCTTACTTTGCACCTGACGGTGCGTTTCAGTGTTTTCAGAAACCTCACACTATAGCTGTCTGTGAGGCAATAACAAGAAGCTTTGCAAGCTTGCCACCCCCAGTGCATAGCTGATCTGCTCAAGTTGAGCGCTGTGCTGATCAAGGTCTGTCTCTACTGTACAATGCGGGTGAGGGACATCACTAAAGTAGAGGCTTGTAGATTGCTATCGTGTGGAATCAGAGGATGGCACCTCGTAGCAGTGCGGGGTCTTGTGTCGTTGGGCAGATCCTGGCTATGTTTTGATAATATACCAAAAGGTATGGGTGCATCGCAGGCTCCCAGAGGGTTCTGTCAACCAGCAGAGATGACACTCTGAGGATCTGGGATGCCAGGCAGGATTTGAATCAGTTGGCTTCCATGAAGCACTACAACAACACAGGGCGGTGGGTGGTGCCCTTCAGGGGTGTGTGGGGCCCTGCCAGTGATACAGTCATTATTGGGAGCATGAAGCGCACGGTATGCAATGAGTCCGCTCCTGTCCAGTGTTCCCATAGTGAGACAAGCATTGGAGCCTGTTATGCATGACTGGCAAGGTTCATGCATCTTGCCCAGTCTCTACATCGCTGCCACCCACCAATGAGTTTCAAGATTGTAGTCCCATGTGATGAGCTGTCAAAAGCCTTGTGCAGCCTATGTGTTCAATGCATGCTCGGTGTTCATGTGAGTAGTTATGACACTAGTGCCAAGATAGTCAGACAAAGCGAGACAGCTCTTTGTCTGTGTCCTACAGATCGATGTATTCGACGATGAGGGAGGCAAGATGGTGCAGCTGAGCAGTGAACACCAGACTGCCATCTCCTCTCGCCACTGTGTGCACCCAACACTGCCTGTCTTGGCTGCTGGAACAGCCAGCGGGAGAATGCATGTGTATCGCTAGCATAGATGTGTTGTGTAAAAAGCTTAGACATCAGCCTGAGTTTGGCTTCTCGACTGGAACACCTGATTTTGTGTCGTACATTGTTCAGCTCTGTGCAACTTGTAATTTTGCAAATTTCTGCTGATCACAACACACAAGTACACAAATATAGTGCAATGTCAGTAGTCAAGTCACACCATATTGCCAGTCTTGCACAGAATTTACATTCGAACAGCACAAATCAACGATTTGCGGAATGTCAATTTGCAATCACGTACAGCACTAAAACAGGACCGTTAATGAAACTCTCTACACGTCGATGGTCTTGTCAACAATGAATCCAACACTCAATGGGCCGAAGCCCTTCTCGCCAGCACCAGCCTTGATATACGCCTGCAATGACACCACATGTACGTCAGCAACAAGGCAAAACCATTTTTCACCAGCCCAACTTGCTGACCAAACAAGCAGCAAAACTGATGTGCGATCAGAGCAGCCAACCAGCAAGCCATGCAGTTGAAGGGACAGCAAATCAGACAGACTGACGTATCTTGTGGAGGTGTATACCTTTGCTAGGGGTGCGTCGCTGGTCTTGCCCTCATTGTAGGTGAAGTCAACCATGGCTACCTGCTCCTTGAAGGCATAGTGTGCCTTCACATGGTTCTTCCTCCAGAACTTGTTGCGTCCCACCGACAAGTATGGAGATGATCTACAGGGTGTCACATCAAGTTAGCAGCAGGCACGCTGTCGATTTGTAAAGCAAGAAAAGCAGCCAGCTCAATTGACTACCAAGCTTACGTGTGGAAATTGTACTGGGGCTCGATGACATAGCCATCCCTCTCAATGGAATATGAAGCTGCTGCTGTGGCAGTTGGCAATGTGAAGGGAACAAGGATGAATCCCTGTCGTTCCTTCAGGTTGACTTGTGTTGAGTTGACCTCATTGGCAGGGGTGTTGAATGTGTACCTGCAAATAACAAACACATGATCAATGGAGGCAAGCAAATAAGCAGCAAATAAAAGAGTAGCAGGGGCTGACTTACGTTCCCCAAAGCTTTTGTCTTGAGTCCAACTTGACGTCTGCCTCAGCACGGATGGAGTTGCCTCTCTGAAACCATGTGCCCCGGGCAGTGATGGGCTTGTTGCTGACATCAGTCTCACCACATACACTGATGAAGGCATTCTGTGCGCCAAAGTCATATCCAAGGCCCAAAGAGCTTTGGTCTGCACCAAACAAGTCAACTTTGCTTGCAACCTGTTTGAAAAGCTGTTTGAAATCAAGCAAGTGCTTCTGCACCGCAGAAATAGAAAGGGCCTGACAAAACAGCTACTGAGAAGTCACAGATCTGTAAAACGGTTGGACAGCTCAAGCTGGCGCGTAACATCAGCAGTGACAACAGCGCGAACGTTTCGAAAAATTCTATAACACGGTCAGAAGGCAGACGGTATCGAGGGAAGCTGAGGACTGACGAAAGGCTGGCGCGAGTTTCAAAACGAAGCATCTGACAGTTTGCAGACTGACCAGGCTCGCTGAACGTGTATTACATCTGACAGTGTGGAGGCTGCCTATATTCTCTTTAAAGCAGCCTTTCTGTATGGTGTCCCAGTGTCAACCAAAGTATCTATAGAACTCACCGTTGAGCCGCTTCTCAGCAGTGACGATAGAGTCCTTCAACCAAGGTGCAGCTTCATAGTCCCGGGCTGAAGCGTCTGTAATGGAAGCTGTGAACTTGATCTCGTTGATCTCCTTACGCAAGTCCACGCGTCCACCAAGGTTGGTGAAGACCTTGTCTTTGCCGATGTCATTGACACTAACGAAACTCTTTCCTGTCAACCATCCGGGGCCAGGCATGTTGCTAGGAACTGTTTTGAAAAGAGGGGTGTATGCAAAGTGCCTGCGGAGAGCAGCGACAGAAGGGCGCGTTTGCTTTCGGAAATCACCTGTTACAACAGCCCATAAAAAACTGAACTTTATTGCAATCAAGATAATCGCCTCAGGCCGTCCAATGGGTGACTCAGCTCAAGGTGAGTCAGCTGGATCTTCATGCACCTCGCTGTACCTGCCATCGAGAGCTTGCCACTGCCTTCCTAAGCTGCCTGCCGAACATGCATTCAGGGTTGACAACTTATAGCAAAGGCATAAAGCCATGGCACTTAAGTCGCAGTCCAGCTAAATGCGACAGTCCTGTATTCAGATTTTATGGTCGTGCTGCAGATACGCTATCTGTGCATGTTGGCTAATTCAGTTGGATGCTGATAGATGAGAAAGTTTTGCTATCGAGTTGTCAACTCGAGCACGGATGTGTGTCAGCAGATCCATAAGGCTGCACAGGTTTCAAGATGCAAGTGAGTATACAGGATGCAAGTAGTCGTGTAATGGTGCGCATATACAGAGTTTTTGTTTGAGGTTACAACGCTTTATGCAAAGATCATGGCATGTGTAAGGCATGTCATAGCACGTTGGTGAGACCATCAGCCTGCGTCTAGCAGAAGAATATGGAAGGCTGACCAAGTATGACAATCTTTCTGAACAACAACTGCTAGTGTGTCTGGGTGATCAGGATGCTTCAAAGCTTTGTCTGGTTTGCAAACTGCTTATTGCAAAACTGCAAGACCTTTTCTGCCATCTCTTCCCGTTGATTGATGTAAAAGTGATCACAGTCTGTCATGAGCACAAAGCAAGCAGGAATGTGCTCTGTCTGAGGCACAGCCAGGTCTTGCTGTTTCCTGCCTGATCGCTCAGATCCAAACACCTTCTGCAGTGATGCCACACTGCTAAACTGATCCTGATCTCCCAGAATGAGCATCTTTGGCAGGATGGGGGGCAGCTGAGATAGATGGCGCTTGGTGCGCAATAAGAAGCTGGCAAGACCACCTGCATTTATAAAAGCTGTCAGTTATGGCCTTCCAGAGTAAATTAGAGTATGCAGAGAGAACTCAGTATGCAAAAACAGCTGCATTTTTGACATTGTGCTTGGTGCTACTCAAATTGCAGGTCCTTGGCGCCTGTGATAAACGGATACCTGTGACTGGGCTGACTCCCACAAAGGCAGTGACATGTTGAAGCTGTGCTGCGTGAGCTGCTACACAGGCTCCCCATGAGTACCTGCACACAGAGGCCCCACTTGGACTCGATCAGGAGCGCAGCAGCTTCAGCATCTATACAAGCACATGTCACATGAACAGCAAGGTGTGTGATCACTCACCCAACCAGGTGCAAGTGTGTTGGGCCATTGTGCATAGCCAAGATGTGCTGGCATAGTGCTGTAGCGTCAGCCATGTCCTGGGCACCCCATAGTGATTTGGAACCACACGATGACCCAACACCCCGTTGGTTGTATCGCACTACAGTCTGCACATCTTGACACCTTGCAGCTTGCCTGCAAAACATTTGGGTGTCATGGCAGTGTATTTTGCGGGCTAATTCCGGCTCCAAACAAGTGCCGTAGAGCATGCCTGAAGATTGAGAGGACAATTGGATCATCACAACAGCCTCCCATTTGTGCATAGGGATGGAAAATGACAAGACCAAGTCTTTGGTGACCTGCGTCAGCTTTGAGGCTGACTGCACGAAAGCTGGAGCAAGACAGTCGCACACCCCGGGGGTAGCCTCACCAGGAATCGACGCTTTATTCAGTACGTAGCTTTGCAACTGGCATCCTTGTGAACCTGGCAACATCAATTCCTGGCCGTAGCTCATCACCGCGGCAGTCCGTCTGCTTCCTTTGCGACTGTTGCGACGATCGGACGCAGCTGCGCAACGACCTTCACCACTTCAGCAGGCCCGTGGCAACAAGCTCTTGCATGTGCCGTGCTTGTGCTTCTATACTGTCGATCTGTGTGTCAGCAAGCGCAAGAAGAAACTCTCGCTGTTGCGGGTCCGCTTGTTTGGACTTGTCGAACTCTGCACGGGCTTTTCTGACAATATGCAGCCGTCGATTCTCTGTAGGCATCAGCTTTGCAGCACGCAGGATTTGCCGGTAAAGGCCTAGTGCTTTGTTCGCCATGGCATCGCACTGGCGACGTTCTGCAGTGTCGGAAAGTAGCGTATACGTCTGTCTTCTTCTTTGGCTCAAGCTACACATGCTGCATATGCTGAAATGCACAACTCAAATGCGCTTCGGCGTATGCTCCTGTGGACGCCACGACGATACAGCCACGCGGAGCTATACATACACACTGATTGCGAAGCTCGCTCCGCTTGCAAACTGCAGGTGCACTTGTGATCGGGGCTTGAGTGCACTGTGCAGTCCGCTAGCGTACCGGCTAAGCTCCCTCGAACGCGTGGAAAATATGCAGAGTGACAACAGGGGCATAATCTCTGGCTGCAGAGCGATTGCGCCGAAATAAGCAAGTGACCGTTATGTTCAGCAAAGACAACTTGAAGAGACTTGCAGAGCAAGCTCAGAAGGCTGGCAACCGGCTGGCAACAAACGCAGGTGGTACTACAAACCAATGGTTTGCAGGGCAGGGGAGCCCTGAAAGGAACACAGGTGCGACTGAAATTCATAGTTTGGGTCCAGACACAGTAAAGCTGCGATCAGAGAACATAGCTTCTGTGCAGGGGATGTTCTTGAGGGGCTATCAGAGCTGCCACCTGAGCAGGCTGTGATCAAGCTGCAACGGCAGAATGCTCGCCTCCGCCGGAAGGCCGAGGCAGCTATGGCTCTTGAGCAAGAAAATGCTGGCCTGAAGACTCAACTTGAGGATTTGGCTGCTCAAATGGCAAGTATACAACACTGCAGATCTGTGAACAACTCCATCAGCTGTTTCACAGTCTTGGTGTTGACATGTTTTCTTTTGCCCTGTGCAGGCCAACAAAGTAGCTGCAGAAATAGCTGCAGAAAAAGAGGTCAAGCTGGTTGCAAACACTGACGCAGATCCAGAAAAGGTGTGCACCTCAACTTGACTTTTGTTCCATCAGCCCTTGTGCAGACACTTACTTGCCTGCTGGCACACAGGAAGTGCATTTGTTGGAGGCCAAAATTGAAGTGCTGAGAGGCAATCTGACTACAGCACGTCAGGAATTGGATGAAGCAGCTCAATGGAGGTATGAAGTGGACAGGCTGCAGGCGCAACTGAAAGCTGCTGGCATTGAGACACAGCCAGATATAGTACTCTCTCCAGTATCAGCACAGACATCATCCCCTGCCAAGCCGACAGACATTCCAACACACTCAAATGGAACAGATTCACAGCAGCCCTCATCAGCAGGACAGGTATCACCCAGTCAGGTTTCACCATTCCAGAGCGCTGCAATGCAAGAGCCTGGACTGTCATGGATGCAAAATCCAGAGCAGTCAGGCTTCAGTCAGTCAGAGGCTGGCTTGCAAAGCCCGGAACCCAGCGCTCTCTTCAGCGCGTCTGCTGTCGCTCAGATCCAGCAGCAAAATGCTGCACTCAAGGCAGAGCTGACTCAGCTGTCTCAGCGTGAGGCAGCTGAGGAGGCTAATGTGGCTGGTTTGCAGACTCAGAACCGAGAGCTCATTGCTGAAGTTGAGAAGCTGAGGGCAAACATGGGCGAAGTGAGCTTGCAGTCCTGTACATGCTGGGCACCCTACATAATCAGTCACATCAAGGCTCTGCCAACCATCGGCATGAAGCATGCATTCCTTGTCAAGTGCATAGCATATGTCATAAACTCTATACAACTGTTCCAGGTGGTCAGACCTAATTGTAGCATGCATGCTCTCTTGGTATTATTTATGCACTGGTGTGCTGTATTGCTGTGGTGTGCAGGCTCGGCACAAGCTTGCAGACAGCAAGGTGGCAGCTGGCACAGCCGAGAAGCAGCGCAAGCAGCTGGAGACTCAGGTTCAGCAGGCAGAGGCTGATAGGGCAAATGTCAAGGCACAGCTCTCAGACAGCCAACACTCACATGAGGAGGAGCTGCAAAGCCTGCGGCACACCATGCAGCTCATCTCTGATGAGATGAGAAACGCTCAGGCTGAGTATGAATCAAAGCTGAAAGCAGCTGCCACAGAGCTGCGCACAGTAAGAGAGGATTCTGAGGAGAAATCTGAGCAGCTAGCTCGCCAGCTTGGGCAGTCTGACTTTGCTGTGCGTCAATTGAGGGCAGAGCTGGAGGCAGCTTCCTCTGTGCAGTCTCAGACTCAGCAGGACAGTGAGCAGCAGGACCCTCAACAGCTTGAAACTCAGATCTCAAGCTTAACAGATGAGCTGGCTGCACTCAAGACACGGCATGACTCAGCTTTATCAGAGCAGGACTCAGCTCAGACACAGCATGCCAGCAAGCTTGAGCAAGCGCAGGGCAACAACACTCGGCTACAGCAAGATGTTGTGTCTTTGCAAGATCAGTTGCATGCAGCCAAGCAGCAATATGAGCAAGCAGAGGGCAAGGCTGACAGACTCAAGGCTGCGCTACAGAAGAAGTCAACAGCTGCTGAAGAGATGCAGACCCAGCTTGAGACGAAAGTGTCTAAGCTGCAGCAGCAACTACAATCGCAGTCAGCTCAGATGGATGCTGCAGCTGACAAAGCTGCTGTTGAAGCACAGATTCAAGATGTGACAGCAAAGAATGACAGGCTTCAGCAAGAGGTAGTTGACTTGAGAGCAGACGTGGATGAAAGCAGGCAGCAGGTTTGTTTCTGACTTTGCTTGCAGACGTGTCATGACTATGGTCCTCAGCCTGGATGACGTGCCTGCACATATCACTGATCCAGTTTGCTTATCCAAGTCATTCCGGTGCTTTTGAGACAGACGCTGCTGCAGATGCAGGACAACCTTGATTGATGCTCTGTGATTCTTATGCGGGGTACATTGAAACACAGCAGCAAGTGTAGCTGTACAGCACATGTACATGGGTCAGCAACTCATATGTAGCTGGCTGTAAGTTAAACAGATGTCACATTTGTCTCTCCTGCAGAGCTTCTGTGAGATGTGTCAGCCATCTTCATGTCTTCAGTGCAGATCAGTCAAGCAGCAACCTGCATGCAATGTGCCTGGAATGTATACCCTCAAACGCTGGTACAGATATGACAATGCCAGTTGCAAGGCCCCAAACCCAGTTCTATCGGTTGTCTGTGTGGTGTTCTGCGGTTTTTGCTACATGAAACAGTCATGTGTTGGACAGCAACCCCGTTTGCTTGGCACTCCCTTTCAACTGTCTGATGTGCAAGCCTCCACTTTGCAGGTTCAGCAAGCAAAGGACACGCTGTCTGAGGAGAGGCACAGTCACCAAGACAGTCAGCAAGCATTGGAGAGCTCGCAGCAGCTGCTGGCAGCCGCATCTGCTGAGCAGCAGCAACTGAGTTCTCAGATGGCAGACCTACAACTGCAACTTCAGGGATCCACTGCAAAGCAAAGGGATCTCCACGTTGCCATCAGTGCAGCAGATGCAAAGCTGAGCGCTAGTGAAGCTGACCTGGCCAGCACACACTCACAGGTGAATTACTTTCGCTTCTATGTATTTCAGCATAGTACTCACAGCCCATTGTAACCCTACTCCAAACAGGGTCAAAGGGTTTACGTGTTTCAAGCACTGCAATGCAATGCTGTGACTGCATTCCATCTGTGCTGGCATAAGATGAGCATGGCCCAAGTGCAGATCTGTGCGTCATAGCAGTTGCTGCTGATTCTCCTATGCTGCCGTGTGAGATACATACACACTGCATCTGCCTGTGCATATTCAAAGGTGTCTGCATTTATGCAGACGCATGACGTAGTCTTGATGTGCATGTTTGATAAACCCCAAGAACAGGTAGTTGTCCAGCATGCTTTGTGCAAGCAGACCCTGTGAATGGTGCCTGCCATGTGGTGTTTCGGTCAGCATGATCATATGCTGGTGGGCATGTCGCCAAGGCACTGCTTGCGCAGTTTGCAGCACCAGCAGCTTAGTTGCTTCTTGACTTGACAGGTGAGCAGCCTGCAGCGGCATGTAGAGGACTTGCAACAGGCTGCAGAGTCCAGTCAGGCTGCGCACAAGCAGGTGGTGGATCAGCTCAAGCAAGCTCTGAGTGACAAAGATGTGCTGGAGCAGCAGATGCAAGCTGTGGTGTTGCAGGGACCAGCAGGTGGCTCATTGGCCACAGCCTTGCCAGTCCATTTCTGGATTGACTGCGCTGCAAAACTGTGTTTGAGACATCCATGTCCATAGAGTTAATGCTGCCCTGCAGCAGCACTGCCTGTTTGTGTTTGCAGCATGCTTGCTGCCTTTCTGAGAACATGTCTCCAGGCATATGCACAAGTTGTGCTTGCAGTCTAAGGTGCATTCAGTCATACGCAGAATGGTGGCTGCAGGCCCAACATGCAGGTCACACAATGCATACTCACTCAGGTCACTGTGGAGTGTCATACAGTGTCAAGCAGCAGGCTGAATTGCTCTGTCACAGAGTTGCTAGTGCATTTGCATGACAAAACGAGGCTGTTTTGATTATATGGCTGTTTTGTCATGCCTGTGTGATTCTGATCAGCATGACTTGTACTCTGCTGTCCGTTCTGCTGCAGATGCAAACAGCTCTGCCAAGGAGCCTGCGGATTCAGACGGATCTCAGCAGCAAGGCCCAGGGAGGCCTGTGCTGTCCAATCAGACTGCGGCTGGTGAGGCACCCCACAGGCCTGCAAAGAGCCTCAGCCCTGCTGCAGCTGCCGGTACACCATATCAGTCATGTAAATGTTGTCACTGTCGATGCTGGCTTGGTCAGCATTGAGTACTGTGAACATGAACACGCCCATATCTAGCTTGCCTGCCTGACATTGCAAGCAAAGTGTGTGTGCAGTCTTTGAAAGCATGCAAATAGTGTTTGTAGCGCCTGGTATGCCTGTGGGCTGCCACTATAGCTGAATATCAAAGAGTCCCATCACAATGCCCACTAGCACACACTGTCCCTGTCTGTTTCTTCTGTTGTGGCATCTGTCTTGCACTGCAATGAGGATTCAGATCCTTTGTGACATTGCTGGCTGCGGGTCGAATTGGCACGCATAACCTCTTGCCTGCCAAATTTTCCAACCATGGCGTAGTTTGATTGCTATACAGCATTTGATCTGTAGCAAGAATGCAGTGCACGCTGCTAGTGCAGGCACTGATATGGTGGAATTGGTTGAGGATCAAGGCCCTGATCATCCACCTGCAGAGGACAGCTCAGCAAGCAAAGAAGCCTGTGACAGCCAAGCAGCAGAAGCCCTGGATGGCAGAAAGGCACTTGAACGCCAGCTGGAGCAAGCTCTAAAAGTTAGAGCAGAGCTTGAGAGCCAATTAGCAGAAGCTTTGATGGGCCAGCAGGGCCTGAAGACCCAACTGGCAAACGCCAAGCTGGCTGAGGAACAAGCTGAGAAGCAAGTCAGGGACACTTCAGTTGGAAAAAGCAAGCTTGAGCAGCAGTTGGAGGAGGCTCAGACTCACCAAGCTGATCTTGACAAGCAGCTCAAGGATGCAACAACAAGTAGGGGCAGCTTGCAGCAGCAGCTCGAGGGCGCCCAAGCAGAGCAGAAACAGGTTCTTCAGCAGCTCAAGGACAGTCTAGCAAGCCAGAGCGAGCTGGATCAGCGCTTGCAAGAAGCCGAGACTGCTAAGACTGATGCTCTGCAGCAGCTGGTTGTCAGCCTAGCCAGCAACAGCCAGCTTCAGCAGAGTCTGCAGGCACAGGCAGACCAGGCTGACGTTCAGCAGCAGCTGAAAGACGCCCAAGCAGGCAAGGACAGTCTTGAACAGCAGCTGAAGGAGGCGCTGAGGCAGCAAAGCAAGACTGAGCAAAGCCTTGAAGAGGTTACAGCTAAGCAGGAGAAGCTCATGCAGCAGCTGGGGCATGGTCAGCATCATCAAGCTGAAGCTGAGCAGCAGCTGAAGCAGGCATCCAGCGCACATGAGGACACTAACCAGCAGCTTGTTGCGCTCCAAGGGCAAGAAACAGGCTGGCTAGAGGAGAGGCAGTCTCTTTTGACAGAGCATGAACAAGTTAAGCAGCAGCTCACCAAGTTACAAAGCCAACTTGACACTCAGCAGGAAAAAATGCAGATGCTCATGGCAGACCATGATAAGCTGAAGCAGCAACTTAGTGACTCACAGGGTCAAGGAGACAAGTGGCAAGAGGAGAGGCAATCCCTTTTGGCAGCCCAGGATGATGTGAAGCAGCAGCTGGCTGCTCTTCAAGGGCAAGAAGCAAGTTGGCAGGAGGAACGGCAGTTGCTGAGAGAGCGATGTGAGCGTCTGCAGAAAACCAATCAGCAGCGCCGTACACAACTGCAAGAGGCACAACAAGCTGCTGCTGGAGCAGACAAGGCAAGTCTCAGCTCTGCATAGCACTGAGTCAATTTTCGGGTACTCAGTATGAACAAACACCTTGCAGCCGTCAGCAAACAAGTTGCAGCTATCTGCATACAAGACATCTGGCTGCGTACCAATGCATGTACCTTTCTGTGGTGAGCTTATAATTCAGCTGTTGTTTTACAGCAGTTTGTGCATAGATACCATCCTGTACTGCAACTTCTATGCAAGATGATACCATGCCTGGAAAGTGTCCAAACATTGCCATCGGGCAATGACCACTCATCAATGTCTCACACCAAAATGCTGAAACTCGAGTATGCAAAGACTTGACAATTGTCCAATGTGATACACCGACGTGCTGAACTTTGAGTGTGCGCTGCAGATCAAGGCCCAGCTAGCCGCTGTAGAGAGTGATGCCTCTTCCTTGAGGACTGCAGCAGCAAGGGCGGAGGACTTGTCAGCTGAATGTGACAAGCTGCAGCAAGCCTTAGAGCAAGCAGAGGAGGGCAGGAAGGCACAGGTCCAGGAGGGCCGCAGGGAACAGGCATTGCTGGAGAGGCAGTTGCAAGCTGCTGGCAGGGACAGGGATCAGCTGGCAGAACAGGTGATGCCCTACATGGCCATAGTCTACTGTCCAGTCGGAGATAACATGCCAGCGCCCTTCGCAGATGTGATTGTCTTGATGCAGCCCTGTGTGGTATCATACGACATCATGACCACAGTCATTCGACATGCCTTACTTGCTGGCTGCCAGCAACTAGTTCTTCATGTGTCACTGAATCAGTTCTTTGAAGTGTGCTGCTCCTGCTTCATTGCTTGTGAAAGACCGGGCAGTGACAAGAGCTACATTGCAGCATCAGGGCCAGTGATGCAACCCAGTATGCTTGCAGACAAGGCAGATCTGCCTACATAGAATCTTCCTTGGGTGCTGATGGGAGCTGCATCCCCTGCAACATTACTCTCTTGAAGTGCACGAGCTTGCTGCTGTGTCATTCTTCTGGAGAACGCTTCAAATACTTGAAGCACCTTGCGCTGCAGCTGACGCCATGGCCTTTGATGTCAGGCAGCCACGTGAATGTCATGCAGCAGCAGCCAGTGAAGTCCTGCATGCACAGTTGAATGATCTGCAGTGTCAAATCCTGACACGCTGCCAGCTTCTGGTCTTGGGTACCCTTGCGCAGCACCCATTGAAACCCTGCATGCACAGCTGCACAATCTGTGCAGCTGATTGACCCAACCCAAGACTACTGCTGCACTGCTCTCGCTGTATACAAAATTTCAGCTTCCTGCTGTCCTGCTGCATGATGGAAACCTTGTATCCCTTCATTTTTCTTGTATCCTAACAAAAACGAAGAAAAGGAATATATACATCAATTTTTGTCAGGAAAAAGAAGAGATACAAGGACAGCACTAAAAACAAGATATATAAATACATAAGTATGGCTGATGGCAAACGCTGTTCTTTAGGTAGCCATGCTGAGTCCTGTGGCAGCCACCAATGAAGCTCTTCACGCACAGCTGAATGACCTGCGGAAGGACTTATCCCAAGCCCAAGCCACTGCGGCCGTACTGGGCCCAGAGACCGCCAGAGCAGATGAGGCACAAGCCAGCTGCCGGCGGCTGGAGTCTGCAGCAGCCAGCAGCGCCAATCAGCTGTCCAAGCTGGAGGAGAAGTTGCGCAGCACAGAGCAGAAGCTTCAAGAGGCTCAAGGTGTGGCATTCCATTCTGTGAGTTCAGTGGCTGTGGCTTGTGCCTGTATCATCATGCTTGTGTGCAAACGCATGGTGATGGATTCAGAGAAGCTTTTTCTGCTGCAGAACGTTGTTCAGGGTTCAGAACTCAAGCATTGAAACATGTGCATTAGTCTGCATGGTGTTTTGCAGTCGCTGTGCGACCATGCCGTAGCCGTGCGACCATGCCGTAGTCAGGCTCCTTGAAAACTCTGTCAATACGCAGAAGATCACGCTCAGTAGCTGGTGCTGTTTGCTGAGTGCCGTGTGACAACTAGGATGCGGACAAAGACAGTTCTCCACTCTACAAGCAGAATGCAACCCTGTACTCCCCTTTCCTGCTCTCAATGGAACCATACCTGCAGAAGTGTAGCCTATGTCAATTGTACCCTGTGTTGATGCAGACATGGTCTCTGACACCAAACAAGCTCATGCAGAGCTGGCACGCAGCTATCAGGATGAAATGGAGGGCTTGGCCAGCAAAGCCCCCTCAGCCTGGCCCTCCCATGTGCGCCAGCTGGTGGAATCTAGAGAACGAGCAGCAGCCAGCTCAGCTGAGGCAGCTGCTCATGCTGAAGCTGAGGCAGCTGAGGCTGAGTTTGAAGCCGAGGCTGAAATGCTACGAGACGCTGCTGCAGAGTGTAGGAGCAAGCAGCAACAGGCACAGGCACAGTTGTAAGTGCCCCTGACCATTTGTGTGTTCTGCTTGGCAGGTCATCTTGTGTGCTTGACCTGCCATAAGTCAATGCAGCATTGTGCTGTAGACTAGCAGTGGCCAGTCATCAATTTGCCAACAGCTGATGAGCATTGCTCGACCATTTTATTAGTGTTTTATGTTGAGGTGCCCTGCAACTGCTCTGCGTTTATCTCATTACTGTCTGCTGTAAGCTTCATGCAACACCTGACTAGCTGATCTGACTGTTGATCAGCCCAGTTGGAAGTCATCTGGGCTCTCAACCCATCTGAAAGCCGATGGCCTCAAAGATGACTACAACACCTATGGAGTAGTAACACAAAGACCGTCCTTGAATGAATATCGATCGACACTTTTGTTTCGATTGTTGGTAGAGCCTAGGTTGTGCCACAAGTGGTCATGCAGCACCATAGTGATGCAGGGATGCTGCTCAATCTCGGGTCACTGCCATTGGCGTGGAACTGGATCAGCGAGAATCCAGCCTGCGCCAGCAGCTGCAGTCTCACCAAGCAGCTTCTGCTAAAGAGGCAGCTCAGCTCACAGCTGAGGTGGCTCGCCTGACTCATGAGCTGGACCTCACCAATGCCCAGGTCAACCTGCTTTGCTACTTTCTTCCATGCCAAGCTAATGGTCGACTGTCAAGTCTGAACATGTGCGCTGTTCATGACATGTTGCTGTTGGGCAACACGCCTGCTGTGCAAGCTTTGCTTCTTACTCAAGCTAACGCTCTCATGACCTGGTTCAGTGTGCTGTCTGACATCAAGGCACATCCGATCATCAGTGCCATGCAAATCAGCGCACCATGGGTTGCAGCATGGTCCAGGCTGGCAGCAGTGCCACAAACATGGCAGGAAATGCTCCAGAACATGGCAGAATTGCGGCAAACATGGCAGAGTTGCGGCAAACATGGCAGAGATACAACAAACATGGCAGAAACGCAGCAACCATGGCATGAACCAGAAGAGGGGTGGTGGCAGTATTGCTTACCCCCTGGCTGCATGGCGTGCAGGGCAGGAGCGAATCAAGTGAGTGGCAGGACAAATGGCAGCAGGCCGTGAAGGAGCTGGCTGATGTGAAGGAGCGCGCCTGGTCCCTTCTAGAGGAGAAGGATCTCCAACTGCAGTCCCTCAAGGTTACTTCCTTGCCACTGCTGCATGTGGGTCATGGAGCATTACTTGCAGGATTATCACCGGCATGCACTCATTTGTTGGGCTGATCTGGTGCAATGTCCAGCATGAGGCCTCTGCCCTTGCATGCAGACCTGGCCATACTTCCTTCCTTCTCAAAAAAGTGCAGTGGCAAGTGTGGGGCCAGATGTTGTTTTCCTGAATTCCAGACGAATACTCAGTACACCGTTTGACTGGAGCGTCTGGCAATACACGTTCATACAAGCACGTGCATGTCACAAATGGCTCTTTTGCCTTGACAGATGCCAATCAAAACAAGCTGGCTTGGCTCAACTGCAAGTTTTCTAACAGGGGGGCTTCGAATGCACTCATCAAGTGCATTTACTGAGGGTCTGCACTCACAGTTGTGTTGTGTGATGGCAGGCTGGCAGGCCTCCATCAGCAGGCAGATCCACAGCCTCAAGAGCCAGCTCTCGTGCCAGCTTCTCAAGGCGCAGCTCTGCTTCTGGGGCCGCTGCCCCTATGCCTGCTGCCTCACAGTCAGACACTGCTGAGATTCAGCCCGCCAGGACTATCTCTGAGGACAGTGACTCTGAGGGCGCAACGCTGTTTCAGCCTGTTGAGTTCAGGGAGCATGTTCAGGTACGGCAAGTCATGCATCATTCTACAACCACCTGGGCATGCATGGCGTTTGTTGGACTGGCTATGTGTATTTCGTATTCTTCCATGGCTGCTGCATCATATGAGCATCTTTGTTGATCAGGGGCATCACAAATGCGTGTTGTGCACGATGCAAGACATGCAGCAATGAAGCACTTGAGCGCAACCAGATTGGGAAGGCAGCAATGAGTGTGAAAATTGTCTGGTCAATGCACTGCAGCCTATAAAAATGTACAAAACAGAGACGGCTAGGTGAGACTAGCTGCAACAGGGCTACACTGTTGTGCAGGGCGCCAGGTCAGGTGGCCCTTCTTCTCTTGAGCAGTCAAGCAGTCAAACCAGATCCAGTGCTGCTGGTCCGGCACCTTCTGCCTCTGATGACTTGGCAGCAGTCAGGAAGCGAGTCGCAATGCTGGAAAGAGAGCTGGCAGACAGTGAACATACACATCAACTCAGGTCAGCTTGCCATGTGCAGCGGTAGCACTGCGTTGCATCTGCTGTTGTTGCTGTTGCTGTTTTTAGGTCAATGCATGACTGCAGTGGCCCAGCTGCTGACGTGACGCTCGTGTGTACATCAGCATGGGTCAGTTGTCTTGAACCCACACTGTTGAGAAGCTGTCAGTTCTGCAGGGACAAAGCAGCAGAGGTGCTCAAAGAGGAGGTTGCAATGTTGCATAGAAGTGATGCAAGGGGTTCTGTTGACGTAGACTATGTCAAAAACGTGTTGCTAAATGGCTTTGAAAGTGGGGAGCTGGCAAATGACAGCTCTATGGTACCTGTGCTTGCCAGACTACTGCATTTCAGTCCTGCAGAGATCCAGCGTATCAAGCAGGCCAAGCCAAACTCGATGAAAAGGTCGTTGTCTCGGACGTTCTTGACAAAGTTGACTAGCCAATAGATATCAGGTCAGATTACATTATGAGGGTTATATTCAGCCTTTTGCTAGTGCTGGCTGCACAACACTTGGGCTTGTGTATCGTCCTCAGCGCCAGGAACGACCACATGAGCTTTTGAGTGACAGTATGTGTCTGCTTCCATGACGCAAATGCACATTTGCAACTCTCCCTGAAGAAATAAATGCTTTTGCCGAGTGGACTGCAGTACATTGCAGCTGGTGAAACGGCCTGCGTACAAGGAGTGCATGGCATCACATAGTACCTAAACGTGCAACAGCACCAGCGACTGCCCGCTGGATGCATCTTGTAAGCTATCATGCGCAAGAGATTTTGCGAAGTTTATCGCAACGAAGGTGTGCAAAATCACAGGGAATTGTCACAGAGCGTCAGAAGCTGACTTGCAATTCTTCCAGTTGCAGTGCCTACAGGAGACACATGCCTCTTGCACAAAAAGCCACACACTGAAGATGTGTTGGTTGCTAATGGCGGTATGACGTTATGCTGTACGTTGTCCGTTACGATGGTACGGAGCCACAAAGGTTCAATACGTATGCACGGTGGTCAGCAGCATAGACAAGAGGCTTTAAGGGAAGTGTCAGAATTACAGTCCACAGGCACTAACTGACCTGCTTGTCCTTCCACCGTGACGTTGCTGAGTGATGTGTTTCGCCGCACAGTGTCAGCGTCCGAGACCTATCTAGGTGTGTAGAGGCACACTGGTCGCGTCACACACGCAACAGCGCACCAACTCAAACCAGCTTATCGCAATTCTTGAGGCATTTCGAGCTCGTTGTTACATTAGCAAGTTGTGGGCAACAATCTTCAGCGCAGCAGGCCAAATAACGTAAGGCACTCGGTTAAGCACTGTCATACCGCTGTGTCTGAAGCTTACTACTTCAATCGCAAGCGTTCGATTCGCTGATTAATACCACACTTGCGACATTTGCCACCGCCTCGTGCAATCCCACAAGAGGTTGCTGCCAAAATAGGTCACCAGCGACAAGAGCTTAAAGCCCAGTGGTCTCACCCGCAGATCACAGATAGTGGCAGCTACACCTCGCGTAGCTGTACGGCATGTCCGCGTCAAGCCCCAAGAGACCTGCTACTTTTGAAACCGACATTGATGACTTCGAAGACGTGGCACTTTTGCTAGAGACTGATCAGCAGCAGCAGCACAGCAGAAAACAGCCTGCCTGGACAAGCAGATTTCTTGAGCTGTTTGCCCGAGGAGGGCCCAGAGAGCATGCTGGCTTTGAAAAGCTTGATCAGGCAGATGATGGCGTTGAAGAGTCAGGCCGCAAGCGAGGTCAAGCTTGTTCAATCCTTTGCCTGTATATTGTGTTGCTGCAATACTATTTGATGTAGACCTATTGCATTGATGTAGACCTGATGCAGACCTACTGGGCTGTTCTCAATGTCAGTTCAATAAGTGCAATACCTATAGTGTGCAGGACCCACAACCAGCTCATTCACAAGCAATGTGCACCTGCTGCAGAGCACAGCCAGAACCCTTCTTTTGCCTGTGTTACTGGCTCTGCCATTGCATGTATACAACCAATATCTGCTGCAGGGCCAATGCTCATGCAATTTGCTTATGTTTGCAGCAGCTTGTCCAGAGATCTGTCAGACAGAAGAACTGTGTCTTGTTTTGTGTGGCAAAATAGCAATGTATAAATTGTGTTTTGTCCAAGCATGTGGTGAATTGGGTGACATGGTCTTATAGGTAGATGGAGTCCTGAAGAAGAGGCAGGCCTGTGGTCGCGTCTGTTCTTCTCCTTCTGCACTGGTCTCATCAAGATGGGCAAAGCAAAAGCGCTCAATCCTGAAGATTTGTGGGACTTGCCATATAGTGATGAAGCATCAAGCGTCTCACAGGTTTGCTGATCTGCACGTGCTGCTGACAAGCTCCCCTGCTGCACAGAAGCAGGACTGTACTCCAATCATGCTCTTACAGGAAGCATTGATTTGCATAATAGCCCAATCCTCATGCATGACAGCCTCTGTCTGCTATTGCTGGCACACAAGCAGCAAATGACACGGCATGTAGTTACGCTGCTGGATAGGCATCAAAGCAGTCAACTGCCTATTGCACTCAGCCATGCTGCTGATGTCTGTTGCATACAGCAGAAGTCTTTACAGCATTACATAGCTGAGCCCAACTTCTGAAATGCAGGCCTTTGAGGGTACATTGAGCAGGACAGCCAATTTGATGACGGCACCGCAAGGCACCGTGTGGAAAGCCATGTGGAGACAGCATGGCAAGACCTTCATGATTGCTGGGTTCATCAAGCTGGTGCATGACTGTGTCATGTTTCTTGGGCCCTTTGTGCTGGAGCAGCTGCTCATCTTCTTGGAGAAGGGAGGCACCGTATGTAAGCATTCACTCACCCACTGATCATGTTCTTGTGGATGCTGACCTGACCCACCACAATGCAGGTTAGCTGCTTGCCTATATGCTGTGGACTCTGACTGTGAGCATGCTTATCAAGGCAGCATTTGACGAGCATGCTGCCTTGATAAGCATGCTCTTCAAGATGGCACTGTTTTTCACAACATACATAACTGTGGAATTACAGGCAGGCATGTCAACCGCCTGAATAGCAAGATGTCTGATCCGTATCTACCTGGCTGCACATCAACACAACCTTCAGCTGCTGTCAATCCTGTCGAATGTCATCTGCCCCTGCAAGCTGACCACATGACATGCAGGGACAGGACTGGGTCTGGCTGTGGCCCTTGGGGCTAGTAACACCTTGGAGACGCTGACAGTGAACCAGTACTTCCACATACTCTTCCGAGTTGCCCTGCATCTCAAGGCACGGCTCTCTCTCCAGCATGCATGCTTGCACAATGTGCTGAGCATGCTCTCAGCAGGGTGCAGGTTGCTTATGCGACTGACCTGCTGTGCATGCTGTTGCTGTCCAGCGTAAGTCAGAATACATTTGCACATGACATGTTGTGCGTCGTGTTGATCTCTTCATGCATTGCTCTCTTCAGGAGCTCAATGTCTTGCCTGTATGCAGACTCTGATGCATCCGCCATGAACTGAGCTGTGTGCATGCATGCTGTGCTTGAACAGTCTCAGATTTGCGCTCATCCTTGCTCTGCTGTGTGGGTTGCAAGACATGCTGCCACTCACTATCCTGACTTCACATTTGCACAGACCCAGCAGCATCCTTTCTTAGCACCTTTTGTCTGAATGAGATGAGAGGCGCTTTGTAAAGCCAGACAGCAAGAAAGATTGCTGTCAAAGACAGAGGATGCAGTGGGTGCCGGCTGAGCTTGATAGTCAGCAAGGGCAGCAGATTTAGTTGAAAATCACGTAGCCCTCACAAACTTGGCCATGGTCTGTGCAAGCATAGCTTAGGGTCCACCATACTGCTTAAGGGCAAAATTTCACAAAAACCTGTATATTGTCAGGTCAAAATGCTGACTGGCAGCCTGTCTTGATCTGCAGATCAGTTTGGTGGACATGTTGTACCGCAAGAGTCTGCGCATCACTGCTGCCAGCAAGGGGCGTATGGGGGTAGGGGCCATTGTGAACTTGCAGAGCAATGACGCCTCCAAGCTGTGGGGCATGGCTCAATATCTGCACATCTTGTGGTCAGGCCCATTCCAGGTAATCACTTAGTGTGCATCATCAGCATTTGGCCCCTGAAATGACCCATTTTCATATGATTTGGGTACACTGCATGTAGCCCCACTTGCCAACATCAACCTTACTTCTGCTGGAAATCAGCTTTAGACATAAGGGTAGAAGAGTCGAGGATACTTGTCTGTGATTGTGCTCATGTGCTGTGCAGATACTGGTGGTGATGGTTCTACTGATGCGCATCATTCATGTCTTTCCAGCGCTGGCAGGACTGACGGTCACCATCATTCTTGTTCCCATCACAACAGTTGTGTCGCGCCGTCTGAGGAAAGTGCGAGCTGCCCTCATCAAATGCACCGATGACAGAGTGAAACTGGTCACAGAGGTCATCACAGGTAGGCCACACACCCAAAATTTTTCCAGATTTTCAATTTTCACCATCGTTACCATTGTCTGAAGCTATGCTTGAGAGTCTAGCTTGAAAGCATGAGTGCCTTACCTTGCGCAGGCATCAAAGCAATCAAGCTGTATGCATGGGAACAGCCATACATTGATCGCATTAACGAGCTCAGAGAAGCTGAGCTGAAGATGATCCGCAAAGCCGCCTTCTACCAGATCTTCAACACCATCATGTTTGGCGGTGGCCCCATTTTAGTATCCCTGGCTTCTTTTGGCGCCTTCACCATACTTGGCTATCCGCTGACTGCCTCTGTAGCGTTTCCCGCTTTGGCTCTGTTCAACCTGTTGAGGTTTCCTGTCATGATGTTCCCAAATCAGATCATGAATCTCATTGCAGCCAAGGTGGCTCTGGACCGGATTCAGAAGTACATGCAGGTGGGCTGCTGTGCTGTGCTGTGCTGTGCTGTGCTGTGCTGTGCTGTGCTGTGCTGTGCTGTGCTGTGCTGTGCTGTGCTGTGCTGTGCTGTGCTGTGCTGTGCTGTG
>JAABUP010003035.1_pt1 | contig 30541 bp, 41 predicted proteins | sample 5559201 | NCBI WGS metagenome assembly JAABUP01 (sample SAMN10711887, study PRJNA513373) | rock metagenome | isolation source: Antarctica rocks | place: Antarctica | reverse complement strand
GGTGAATGACAGTGTCCAACCCCTTTTTGTCACACCAGGCCTGCAGCTTGACAAAACATGCAAGTCTTGCGTAGTTGGCAGCACGCAATATCAGAGCTTCATGCTCTGCATTGGTAGCATAATTTCCGGGAAGGTTCAGGATTACCAGCCACTTCCACAATGCCGTGCAGAAGGAGTGCTTGGTGTTCTTTTCCAGTTTCTCCCACAGCTCATGATACTTGCGAGCCCAGATGTCCTGTGCACTCATTCTGCAGCACGAACTTGAGGTTATCACAATGCACTGAGGCTAGCGTAAGGGTGACTCCTTCACTGTAATAGGTCAGCTCACAATTCAGTGTCTTGCTGCAACGGCAGGGCATCAATTTCGGTGTAGGTGACATGCATCAAAGCCATAATATCGTCTCTGGATTTGGCTCGGCTGCGGCTGCACATGTTTTATGCACCGTGCCACTCAGAGGAAATAAACTGTGTTAGACCTGGCAAATTTTAAAAGCATGTTTCATGTGGCATGCAAGCAAATCCGGCAAGGCAACCATGGAGCGTATCATTGGCACAGCTGGCTGGTGCACCAGTGCCATCCACAGTTGCCGCGAGGCTGCGCGATGAGAGGATGAGAGATAGCATGGTGCACGCGTACGTCCTCCGTGCCTGGCGTCAAGCGTCCGTGTAAGGTGGAACGCTCCGTATGTGCGGTGGCGCCGGGCGATGACTAATCACATTATTAGGCTGGCCGTACATTCCGCAAAAATGGCAATCCGGTTGACAGCAGATAATTGCCAGTCAGCGTTGACTTGCTCGCTACAGCAAGCAGCACAGCGTTCAGCAAAATTGGTTGTTTCCTCTTTGGTGTCCGAAGAGTGGGTCGGAGTGGTCGAGGTGATGCACTCGTGTCGTTCGGGAGTTCAAGCAGCGCGGCAAGCACGCTTGCGTGCATGGACCTGCCAGAGCATTTTATGCCCGCCAGCCAGCTTTCAGCTGACGCAAGACCGCGGCATCAAGCTATTTGAGGTAGCAAAAGCTGTTGCACTGAATCCCAACTGCACGGCCTCATCGCCTGACATTCATGATAAGAAGCTTTTGTCAAAATGGCACGCCGTGCTGCAGATTTTCAGCAAGGAGGCAAGAGTCGAGCGCAGACGTAAACTCAAGGTGCATTCATAGCAAATGGTACCTTTCTTTGAGTTGCTGTTGGCGGCTGATCCCACTGTAACAAGCAAGATTTTGCATCCAGGAAGACATGCAACATGGCTATTTCGATGACTTTCGCGCTGTGCGGGATCAACATGGCAAAATATTCTCTTGTCCAGAGCGTCTTATTGATGCTCAGGCGGCTCAGCCATTTCCCCCAACACAGGTGCAGCCACACTGAGTGCACTCCTCAAGCTGTGTGTCTATCCGTAGGCTTGGTGCCTTCCTTGTGAGCCTTGAACCCGTCCTTCAGCCATGATGTGTGTGCGTTGGCAGATGACGAGACCAGATGGAGTTCAGTGTACCATCCCTCCACCTCCAGGACAACATCAAGCAGCCTTGCTTTGCACAGCCTTTCGAGCAGGAGCTGAGGTGACTACCACTTTTGCATTGCCAATTTCAGCTGTGTGTTACAGTGTGCATGCAATACAAAGTCTGAGAAGCACAGTACAATACCGGATGCAGACAAATGCATATGTTTGCTGCATTATGTGCGTAGCAGCTTCAGCAGCAAGCATGTATACCCTGCCCTGACTGTTACAGGACATCCTTGCTAGCTGGAGCACTCCTTTCCAGGAACGATACAGCAGCCAGCAGGGCGCCCACTACTTCGAGCTGTCCTTTGTGGAGTCAGCAGTAAGAAGCCATTGGCTCTGCAAGTTATGCGCTGCACATTGTCCGCACGCCGTAACTTCGTGCTACACATCACATGCTGCACACTTGGTGCTGGACGCTGTGTCACTGTCATATGCTATGCATGCTGTGCTGGATGATCTGTTACCGTCAGCTAAGGACGCTGCCACCTCATGCTACACACTACATGCTGTGCACTTGGTGCTGCACCGATGTTATGAGCTTCGTTGAAGGCACAGCAGAGAGTGCATGGCGACTGATACTGTATCGCTGTCACATGCTGTGCATTCTGTGCTGAGTTATTTGTTATCGTCACACGTCTGTAGGTGATGTCAGTGTGGCCCTTCAAGCAGATCATTCTCAGGGCACAACTCAGTAAAGCACCCATACCATCCCCAACACAGGCCACTTCATCCCCAGCTGCACATGCATCCCGAGCTGGCTCCTCTACACCAGGTCAATCCCTGGCAGCTTCTTCTTCTTCACAAGCACCCCCTATGACTCCCCAACAGCTGGTGCAGCAGAAACGGAAATCTCAGCAGCTTGGCAAGGAGTCAGCTTCTCAGCCAGGCGCTGAGATGAGTCATGAAGGTTCTCAGCAGCAGCAAGCAGTGCCATCATTAGCTGCTCAGCCAGGCGCTGAGATGAGCCAGTCTGCACAAAAGCAGCAGCAGCAGCAGTCGCTTGTGGAAGCCAGTACTGACCAAAACAGTCCTGGCCTGGGGCAGAATCAGGCAGGGGCTGAAGTAGGAAGCCCCAAGACTAGCACAATGCAGACGGACTACCTCTTTCATTTTGGAGACACGACACAGATTAGAAAGGCATTGGAGATGCCAAATAGGCTGACAGGGTAAGCAAGATGAGTTCACTCCAGCATCAATGTAAGTGAGCTGGCTAAACATGGCAAACAATGCCATGCAGCAGAGTTCTCAGTTGGCGTGTCATGAAAAGGAAACAAGGCAACAAAAGCAACAATCACAATAAGACACCCATAGAGAGCATGGATGGAGGACAACCCCCTTGTTAGTGTATTCAGATTGGTCATGTGATGGTTTTTGGATCAGAGTGCATGCTGCCTGCAGGTATGCATTCTTGATAGACAGCAATGGGTTGGTTCGATGGCGCGGCAGTGGTTTGGCTGAACAATCTGAGGTGGATGGCCTGTTACGAGCTGCTGATCAGTTGCTGAAGAGTAGATGACAGGTGGTGCATACTCCCGAAGCGCAGGTGTTCTGTGCAGTATGCTGTGCAAGACAGAAAGGCCTGTAGCAGCAGGACACCTGCAGAGCTGCAGATCCATCAGCATGGCCAAAGGTTGCCGTGAGGACAATGCAATCTGGTATGGTCACTGCCCATATGGTACATCCACTGCTCAGTAGCCAGGTGTGATGGTGTGACCACATCAGAGTTGCACATCAGGTGCTTCAAAGAGCCTGTTTCAGCTGTTTGGAACTGCTTGTTTACAGTGCATGAGCCTGGCGTGCTTACTCTGGAAGAGATATGTACTTAGGCTTGCAGTGCCTGTGGACCGCTATCTCTAGGGTTGCAGCCCTTTGCTCAAATGACGCTTGTCAAAATGCATGCTGGAGCCTGACACTCCTGTGTGGATGAGGTGCAGCAGATTGTGGTTTGTCTTCAGCCAGTGGTGTTCGAGGACTGTGTTTTACAAGTGCATCAACTGGTATCAAATGTGGCAATTTGACCTGTGCTTGGATTTGAGATTGGTCCTTTGACTTGAGGTCTATGCAAGGAATCAAACACTGCATCGCATTCATCTGCACTAAAAGCTAGCCTTGCGTAGTCAGTGAGCACTGACTGATTCCCAAGCTACCCCACACACGGCGGCCTCATTTACATAAATGGATGTATACACTCTGGAGGGTACTCAATGAGTAAGCAGCAAAAGACATGTGCAATGTGGCGCCAGGCTGCAAATGAACAGGCACGACGGATGCAGCAAAGGCTGCAAATGTTTGTGTGCGATGTCTCTCAATGCATTTGGCTACAAAGCGCTCCGCTTAAATCATATGGGCTTTATAATTTAAACTTGATTTAGTTTGTCAGCCACTTTCCTGTCATCGACTGATCCTGCTGCTTTCCTGTCATTGTAGTTTGATGCTACATCTTTTGCAGACTTCAAATTGTCAACTTGTTTCCCATCCTTTGATTCCTCCAGTAAAGGGATTGTCTTACTGGATTCAAAAGTCGTCATCTCTTGAGGCTCATCAAGCCATGCTTCATGTTCCTGCAAAGATCATAAAGCCGTACGTTTGTGACTGTAGGGTTGGAACCCTCAAAACTCTTCCTGCAATCATTGTGATCACAAGGCCATACAACTGTCACTACAAACGCTTGTACAGCATAACAGACGATGATATCTTCCTCATTTGCTGCACACTGCTGTATGCATAATTGCTTCCATGATTGAAACCAATCCAGTTGGTCAGTGTGCAAATGCAGCGAAGCACGTCATGAAGGATTGTATGTGCAAGCCTAAAAACACAGTAACAACCAGTAAGCACGGTAATGGCACGGTAAAAGCCAACAGGCACAATACACCAACAGCACTTCAGAAGCACAGGCAAGGCAGCAATGTCAGAGACCTGTGGTTACTCAAGTTGCTTCTGAGCTGCGTTTAGAACGCAAATTAGGAGGTGTATGCAGAAGATATGCACTCGATCACTGCTTCATGATGGCTATGCATGTGCTTCAGGTCGTAGTGGGGGAAAAAAATGGGATGAAGTTGTCCAGTCTGATTTAGACCACATCAACACACATCATTTTTGATACGCTGATTGCCATTACAGGACCTTATACAGGAAGCTACTCATGACTGTATGTGCCTGACCCTAGGGGAAGTACACATGTGTGACGAATAAATGGATTAATAAATCGAAGAGAGGATGAATAGATGGAAATTTGGGTGGAAAGATGGATGTGTGACTGAATGGACGAACATTGGAACGAATGACTTGCTGAATAAGTGCACTCCTTACCTTTGCTGCTTGTTTTGCGCTGCGCACAGGCTGCACGACCAGCAGCCACGTCGTAAAGCACACCAGCACGCAGATACTGAGCCAGTACATGACCCATAGCATTTGGAAGGTCCAATGGTATGGAGTGGACACTAGAGTGACGCTCCTGAGAGCTTCACCTGACCCCAGAGCTGCAGCAGCCCATTAAAATAATATCAACAACAGTAATAGTGATGAAAGTAATAGTTATATTGATAATTCAAACGCAGGCTTAGCCATTAGACATCAAGTGCATGCGACGCAAGTCAGTTCCCTCCAGACAGGCTTGATCTGAGCATCATGAATGAAGTGGCTCAAGCAGCCCATGCTCTGTCAGTACTGAGCCTGATTTGGCAATACAGCATGCATGGTACAGCTTCAGTTCTGATAAAACAAAAACGAGAAAGAATGTGCCCTTGTGACAGCTTATTTGCCATTACTTTCACTTGCGTGGAAGACTGAAGCTGGCCATTCATGCATATTGTCTGTCAGAATGGCCCGATACCGAATGGAAGGCTAGACCACTTCCCAACAGGGAGTACCAATGTTCACATGATGGGAGCCAGTCAGACTATCTATACACCTGACACTGAGGTCATCCAGCTAAAGATCGTGCCTGGCTGACCCACACAGACAGTAACAGACCTGTCTATATGTAGTGTCTAGGCTAACCCCTAAACCCTGAACCTGTTTTGGGAAGAGGCAAGCCGTGTCATCATCGCAGCAGGCAACAAACAAGACTCAAGACTCATTCAGGCCTCATATGACAGTCACTGTCAGCAATGGCTGCCAAAGCCTGTCATGCAGCAACGCACATCTGACAAGCTGGAAATGATGCATACGTGGGGCTTGCAATAGCATACAGGCTCGACGCCAGCAGTGCAGAGTTGCCATACAAGCAAGCTACAAGGTTGCCAAATGGCTGAACGGACCTGCAATGGTGACAAACTGGAAGATGCGCAGGCGGCGCTGAATCCTGCGGTTGATGGCGGCCAGCATCATGCGCTTCGTCGTGGTCCACAGTGCAAGCAAGTACAATGTGGTGAAAGCGACAGACACAATGTCAGCTACTGCAGGGAAGACGCACAGGGCACACCTGCAGCATTCATTCTTTCTTTTGTTCATTCGTTCGTTCATTTGTTCATTCACTCGCTCGCTCACTCACTCACTGCTTCGTTCATTCAGTCATTCATTCCGTCATTCATTCATTCGTTCATTCATTGTCTGCCCCTAGATACATACATCCCTGAGTAGCTCCCTGTATGCAGCACCAGTAGACCACCTCATGTGCATGCTGCCAGCATCACAATTGATTAGAACTTGAGTTTGCAGGAGCAGCTAGACGCAGCAGAGGAGGACTACAGCCAAACAACAACACTTGCAAATACTGCTGATTGCAAAATTGGTCTGCACTCAGTTGCTGCTCTCCCGCAGCCACAGGCACAGAAGCCTCTGCATGCTTCCATGCAAATGCAAGAGTGTTTGGCATGCTGTCCAAGGCGCCTGCCAGCGTTTGCCATGCCTCTGTGCCATATGCAAAGACCAACTGCTTGCTTGCTTGCAAGCAATACTAGCTACTTGCTTGCAAACTACCAGCATCAGCATTCTTGCTCAAGATACCTACACATTGCCAGAACTGCTGTAACCTCAAGCCCTTCAACCTCAACCCCTAGAAGCTCAATGCAAGGAATCTTACATCAGACAGCCTGACAGGAAGCGGTGCTGTATGAACACTACCAAACGACAGATGCAATCTCTTCAATGACAGGCCAGAGACGCTTACTGGTTGGCATATTGCGCTCCACAGTCATACGCATCGCCAAACTCATAGGTGGCAAAGAAGAAGTGCAGGAAGCTGTGCATCTGGCTTTCCCATCTGTCCCCATTGAAGAAGATGCTGATCCAGGCCACAACGCTCTGAAGGAAGAGGATGGGGAAGGTCCACACAAATGCCAGACTGACAGCTTTCAGGTTGGGGATGCAGCGCCTGTGTTTCTTGGGGCGACTACAAGAGTCAATAGCACAATATTGAAGAGCCAGAGCAGGAGGCTAAATCAAAGGCTAGACTGACACTGTCAGTGCGGTGCGTTTTTTTCTGGTCACAGCACTGCATGCTTGTAGCGCTGTGCACTCATGCTACAGGTACAGGTGTGCAGCATATGTATTCTGTGGCAAGTCAGACTGATGATTGAGGATCAACTGCAGCAGGCATGAAGTGATGCATGCCTCTCAGTCCACACGCATGCTGCGTGCAGAATGTTTGCATCACTGCCCTGCTGCTGCTGCTGTTGAGCATGATTGTGGGTGAAGACAGACAGATTGCATCAGATTGTCGGGTTACTGGTCTGCAGTGGCTGGCTCGCAACTTGGCAAGTATGCAACACACTGTGTCAGAGCAGCTTTGCTGCTGAAAGCGCATGTCATGCCAAGTTGTCACGCATCAGTATACCTGAGGGTTCCCTGGCATAACATTAGCAACAGAAGCAAGAACAGGGGCTGCAACAAGCCCAGGGACAATGTCAAGTACAGGCGGCACAGCAAGCCGTGCCGGGTCCAGTCTGTGACGTTGGGGCGCCGCCGCAGGATCACCGAATCTGGGGTCCATAGTGAATCCAAGCGCAGGATCTGGACAAGCTGCAGGCAGTCAATGTACAATGAGACTTGATGCTGACAATGTAACAGAAGCAGGCGTAGGGCAGTGCCTGGCTTGCAGACAAGCAGGAGCAGGATGCTGTTAACTCACCACCCACAAGCCACCAGTCAGCAGCAGCAGAGCCCTTGCATGCCAGTAGCCATTGAAAGACTTGATGGCATAAGATTCACGTTTTGTCTTTCGCCAAGGGACAACTGTAGCGGCTGCTATACAGCAATACAAAAATATAAGACCTGCATACAAAGCATACTCTCAGCAGCTCGAGTAACTCAGCCTGGTGACTCAACCTTCCGGTCAGTTGCCTACATAAGGCACCTGAGACTCCGATAATGGCATAGGTAAAACCTCTCACGACGTTCACAGGGGTCATGAAGGCATGATCAAGTGCCTGGTCGAAGACGTTGCCTCATGTGCGGCCAACCAGACGGTCACAGTATGCTCAGTCAAGGGCGGGATCACCAACGATCAGCTGTTAGCAATCCTGATACAAGCAGTGCGTAGCGCGCGTGCAGCGAGCTAGTTGTCGAAATAGACTAAAGGTTGCTTGTGTGTCACGCTGCTTGCGAATGCTGACTTGAGAAGGCTGCGAGGTAGGGCGCGCAAACTGTGTTTAACGTCAGTGTGCTGCAGTGTCCGGCAATCTCTCCAAGAGCAATGGCGCACAATGACTAGCAGCTGCTTCGACAAATCACGGTTACGCCCGACAAACTGACGTAACTGCTGAGCACCGTCACTATATTGCCTTACGCACTCCTTGCTCACAGCAAAGCTCAAACCACTAAAAAACCACTAAGAAAATGACAGCTAAAACGCATGGCGCACATTGTGTTGCATGATCACGCTGTGTCAACCCAGGTGTCCACGGTTTTGGCTGTGTTGCAGCTTCTGCCTTTTGTTGTTGAAATCCGATCATTGGCAGGAGCGAGAGCAGGCACTTGGTGTTTACATTGGACTGACTAGCTCGCTTATCATCGTCAAGTCATAGAGTCATCACTGGTAACCTGCTCGTGAATAGGCTGACTGAACAATGCTTAGTGCTGACACTTTTCGAAATGTGTTGTTCCCATGCGGCACAGCACAATTGTAGACAAAGGGCAGTCCATGTCTGGCTGGATGAAGCTGTAGATTTTGCCAAAAACGCTCAGCACTGTCACAACGCTTGTGTGTGAACTTCATGAGGCCTGCATGTCTGCCAAGACCTTGCCTCCGCATCCCCAATTCTGATGTGACTGCTCTTGAAACTGCACACAACATAATGCAGACTTACATTGTTATCAAGTGAACCCAAATTATTGTGCAGCTCTATACAGCTTGTTGATGCTGCTTGAAGACAAAGAAAGCATTCTCAAGGCTAGTTCCTCAAATACGCGAGACATTAGTGAGCTTACCACGCAATGACATCGGCCAGGACTGACCCCAAGAGTCTCCTGCAATATGCTTTGAATCAACTTTGTTAACTTAGTGTGTATATCATGCCCAAAACCTGCACCAGACATTGCTCTGATAACAGTTGCATCAGATAGCTTAACAAGTTTTCTGATGTGCCTTGGCTGACCTCCAGCTGCATAGTATAGCTCAGCTAGAGCAGCAGGCTCAGTGTTTCCTCCAAATATCAGAGTAGCATCTTGCCGAAAGGTCACAAGCATTTTCTGCAGTGAATGCCTTGTTACTTGTACCACATACAGTACATGGGCACAAACAGTAGAGTTGAAACCATGACTGGAGCTCACCGCTTCATCTTTAGGAAAGGCTTTGCAAATTTGTTGAGACAGCTGCTTTGCTACGTCCTCCTGTTCCTTTTTAGATTTGCTGACTGCAGTCAACCAACTGTATCAACTGCTAGCCCGATTTCTTTCCGAAATCATGCATCGAGTCACTCACCGTTCGTGGACACAGCCAATGCAGGCATGACGATACTTTGTAATGCTTCTGCTGCGTTACAAAACTCTGCTATCGCAGGCTTTACTTGTGGTCTTTGCTATGCGGTTGCTGTGATGCATGCAACGCTATGCGTCAGAGTAGTAATCATGCTGTGCTTGGCCAGTAGTCATGCTTCCCCATGCTGCAATGCAAGGTCCATACGGGGAACGTAGGCGAGCCATCCACGGCACAAGCTAGCAAACATGTTAGCCTGGCATCGTCAGGCAGTCGCATTTGTATATTGTCTGACTGCAACGCCACAATCAACAAGGAGTAGTCGATATTGATGTTTTTGACCTGGAACACCTAGCGCTGATATGTGGCTCATATGTGGCTGAAGGTGTGCTCGCTTTCAAGTCCTTGCTTGTTGTCGATGTCAATCATTGAATGCGGGGAACCCAGGTTGAGCCTCACTGGCCGCGAACTATCATTTGAGCATCTCCTGTCCTGTTTTAACTCGTTAGTAACAGCAAATTCATGATCGATCAGCTCCGGTTTGGTACCAAGAGCACTTTGTAACTCCTCTGACAAGTCACTTGCTGGCCTTCCTGACTTCCTGCAAGCCAGCAATCCTTCCTGACTGACTGTCTGCAAGCCAGCAATCCTTTTGAGCCATAACATCTCTTCACAAGATCGTCTAGACCTCTTCGATGAGAGGCACAGTGTTTTGCATGTCATCAACAGTACCCTTGTAGGAACACCCACAGGTCTGTCACCATGATCTTGAGGCGTACAGCAGATGATACACTCAACCGGTGGTTTGGACTGGATGCACAACAGTGTGTTGTCCTCATACAGCATGTTGAGCAATATTGCATGTTGAATGGCATATGTATGTCAATACGCAGACCCAGGAATACTTGTATGCGCTCAAGATGCCTGATGGAAAAGCAGTGGGTTGTGTGTTAGACTCAGCTACTAGTTCTTTGCTGCGTGCAATGCTGTTGCAATGTCTGTCACCTCAGATATATCTGTCACATATATGTCTGTCACCTCATTAGTTGCATTTGTATCTGTGCCACGTATGTCAGATGCTTGCAATTGAAAATAACACATCAACGGGCGTTCAGTGCTTGCATCTATCACGGATTCGATAGCCGTGCGTGTTAAAAGTGCTGCTGCTTTTACTGTTGGCCCTGCAGATTTGAAGACGTGTGCATGATCATGACAAGGGACACTCGGTTAGTGCGCATGCACGGTAGAATGATCAGAAGCTCCATGGACCTGGCTAAAACCTGGTATAAATGGCATTGCCTGACAGACAGATGCTGTGAATGTTTATGTGTGCGCAATCGCATGCATGACCTGATAGAAAGTTGCATCACATACTGAATCACATCTTGCCGCCATACTAAGCACCGCCAAAATGCAGAGACGGAATGTATCATGGGCAGTGCTGCTTTGTATTGTCCTCGTGCAGCTCCCACTCGAGGTGTTGTTTCCTGCACTTATGAGCAGTGGTTTAGGCCATACAGCCTTCGTAGGTGTTATTGTCTTTTGCCTGTTTCTGGTGGGCGCATGCAGCGCTTTGTGCAGTTTAGGCTTGGTTGCCATGGCTTGCCTATTGCTGCTGGTCGATTTGCTGGCGCTGCTCATGTTGATAGGGCTCACAGGGTGTGCTTGGCTTGCAATAGTGGTGCTGTGGGGAATGAGAAGCACTTGGTTTTTGAATGTACTGCCCTTGCTTCTTTGCGGTCTCGGTATGCAGGCCTGTTCACGGGCAGCACTGACACCATGAGGTCATTTTTGGCACAGCCTGATCATATGGGGGTTTTCCACTACGTAGTAGACTGTCTAGATTTCATGGATGATTTGAACATGATTGCCATGATTGGCACAAGTGATCGGCCTTGTTGGCTGGCAGAAGCTTGTAAAATCCTTCATCTTGGGCAGGACATACTGCTGTTTTATGTCTACAGACGCTGTAGACATATTGTCTACAGATGTTGTAGACAAAAAACAATGACTAAATATAGCCATGTTTTGAGACAAGTGCCCAGACCTGCGAGACGCTCACCTGATGCCTTTTCCCTACTGTGTTCGACACTGAGTTAGCCTGTCCCCGTGACGCATGCGCACTCTGACGATGAGCCGGGAGTGGGTACTCAAACCAAAGCAACGTTATGTTTCATCGATCCTCAGTCTGTCAACCTGGCCTTGACTGTTTTACTTGCAAGCCCAGATGTGATTTGAAACTGCCGGCTGTGGACTGAGGCACGGTGTGCTGGACCGCCTCTCAAGCAAACAACCGAGACATAGATCACCAAGGTGTAGCAACAGGGTCTGACAGCAGAGACTGCACCTCCTGATGCGCGGAAAGCGTAATTTGATGGCCTTTTGGCTTTGCGTATGATATGCACTGCAATATGTGTTGCAGTCACTTGAGCACATCACACTTGAGTGCACAGGTGATGTGTGGCATTCTGACAGCACTCCTGCAGGATTGTGAAGCACAGCAGCAAGATTCAACTCCACATTTCCCACAACGAGCATGTCATCATGACACATAGACAAGTCCTTTGGCAGTTCAAGACTTGCATGCAGACAGCCTGCTAGGCACTGCCTGCTTATCTGAGTCATCGACAGCCAGTCAACAATCACGTTGCTTTATAGACACTTGCATAGCATCATGCCCTACAGACGCTTCATTGTCATCTTTTGCAATGCAGGAGCTTCAACTCTGTCTTGATCCACATGTTGCCATATGGCTCTCACTTTGATGCCAACAACTTACGGCTTGGCTGCCATCGAGTGAGACAAAGAGCAGCTTTGTGCATGATGAATGTCCAGAGAAGCCTGATCTGTGCATCACATAGCGCATTTTGACCAGAAGGATTGGAAGTTCAAAAAAATGTATGACCAGCATTTCACTTCGTGCATGATCAAAGTGTGCTTCACAATTCAGCCTGGGGCGGCTTTGTTGCCTGACCTATGAGACACTGGGGCTGATTGGGCAAGAGCCATGGAAGCAGATCCTGCAAGTGAGCATGCTGCTTCTTTCCTTTGTACTGTTGATGCTGAGTAATGGTGTTGGTGTGCAATGCAGAAAGAGGAAGGTGAAGGTGCAGATGGGACCCATTCTTTTGCACTGGTCAGCTTAGTGCTGCTATGGACAAAGCAAACGCTGTTGCCTCTGAAGAGCAAGGAGACTACTTGTTGTGAATGGCTTGAAGAAAATTGTCTAAATGCTACTGCATAAATCAACCTGATAAACTCACTGCTGATGTACATGGCAAGTGTGGAAAGCTCACAAGAGCTTGGCAGACTGTGCAGTTTGGATTGTCATAATGTCAAACATTCTTCGATGCCAACTAGACATTGATTTTTATAGATATGGATGACGGGTGCCATGATCATGTGCAGCACCTGCAGGGCTGTTTTGCAGAGATGTATGCATGCAGCATTACAAATAGGCGCGGGTCTGGTCAATAAATGACAGTCAGTACACCTGTAGCTTGCAATGAGCTATGTTGGCGGTCTACAGTGGCTGTAAGCAATTTGCAGCAATGCATGCATGCTATGCATTCAGCACAGTAGCCTGCGACTCGAGTCTGGTCAATTGACACCAGCAGTCAATACACATGTAGCTTGCAGTGAGCTATATTGACGGTCTACAGTAGCTGTAATTACTTATAAGCAGTTTGCATGCGTGCATTCTGCGCAGCAATGCATACTATGTAGTACATCCTGTGGATCAAGCATAATACGTCGAAAGTCAAGTCTTGATGCCCTGCGTGACATGAGGTAACACGTCTGTCTGTGAAGCAAGCACAGTAGTCTGACAGTCGATTCTGAATACAATACATGACTTTAGACAATACATCTGTGGCTTACAATGAGCTACCTTGACGATCTACAGTGGCTGCAAGCAGTTTGCAGAAATGCATGCATCATGAGCATCAATAACAGTGGCCTGGCAGTCGATTGTGGTCAATTCTTGACAGCAGTCAATTTACAGACAGCTTGCAGTGAGCTAAGTGGACGGCCTTCTGTAGCTGTAAGCAGTTTCCTTAGTAGAATGGATCTCAGATACACTTCCCAAGGATGATTTGCACAGCCCGATATAATGCTTGGATCATGGAAATATTGAGATGCAGTGTGCAGTGAAGCAAGGCTGTGTTAGCTGCGCTATGCTTTGAAGTGCATTGACATACATCTCGGAGGCTATATCTAGATCTACAGTCATGGTAGATGAAACCTGTAAGTTGAAAGCTGCTGAGGAACACAGCTGTAAGCAGTTTGCAACAGTACATGCATGCTATGTATCCAGCACAGTAGCCTGCAAGTCGATCTTGGATACACTGCAAGACATGTGGCAGTACACCTGAAGCTTGCAGTATGTCCTGTGAGCTACATGGACAATTTGCAGGGCTTGTATGCAGTTTGCAGGAACACGGGCACCAATTACAGTAACCTTGATCGTCGCTTTTGATGGCAGGAGGCAACACATCAGTGGTTTGCAGTTAGTGTTTCATGCAATGACCTATTGCTGTACATGCATCCTGTTTGTAACAATGCATGCATACAGCAACTTTCCAGTCTGACAGTCAATGCCTGCAAGGCATGACAACAGTCAAAGCAACTACCAGTCAAGTACAAGTACCAGTACAGTGCCAATCTGGTAATGATGTGTCCCGTATCACAAGCCATGCCATCACTACTCTTGCGCAGCTATATCTTGTATTCTGCAAAGAAGCTCCTGATTTGCAACATGGCATTGTCGTGAGTTCTGCATGCCACCTGCATTACAACAGCACTGTAAGGTTGTGTTTCCTAAGAGCTGATACACACAGCACTTCTTAGTCCCCAGCAAAACTTGAAGACACAATACAAGCAGCGAGTCCAGATGACAGATGAACGTTCCTGGATCATGATAGACTTCAGAACGCTACTTGGCACACAAATCAGCTTTTGTGTGCATGAACATGCACATGCAGCTGATCTACTCTGAGAGCTTTATGATGATGACAAACGCCTGTAAAAATATCACAAAAGGAGCTTGACATGGGCAGCAAGGTACCAGCAACTTTTGTGTGTGCATATCCAGCTCACTTGTCCTGTTTCCGCAGTTGCATGCTGTGGCCGTGTAGTCAGGAAAGGTGATCAGTCAGGTGACATGATGTCCCAGCTGCACCTCTGGACACTAGTAACGCATGTCAGCCATCTGCCTATGCCTGATGTGATGTTGCTGCGCCATCATTGCTACAAACTTGTTTGCTGCATAGCGCAGATGCAAGCAGGTTGCAGCTGTATCAGTTGAATGTTCACTGTCAAGGGTCCATGCATTGACAATCGACACGTGAATGCTCACAACTGTGAGACTGTACTTGTTGCCGATTATGTGCAGCATCAGACAACTTTATCTAAATGCCAGGAGGTCCTGATGCCTTCTGGAAGTGAAGCCGCCTGAGGCCTGCGCAGTGGGCTTAAATGGGCACAGGACCAGAATGCTGTGCTGCTTCTGTGGCTACCAGCAGCTGTTGATTATACCAGACTGTGGCCTGGCATGAAGTGGATGGGAAACAGTCTCTGCTAACAGGAAGCACAGCAATGCGGGTGCTGCAGCTGGTACTTTCAAACTCTGGCTTGTGCACAGAGATGTGAGCATATGTGCTGGCATATGTGATGGCTGTTGGAGATAGCACAACCTGTATATGTTCAGCTGTGTTGCAGCGCCAGTATTGCTTGTCTGCTGCATTGACTCTGTCTCTGAAGTCATCCTGCATTCTGTGCTGAAGCTCTGTCCTGTGCTGGAGCCAATTAGCCAAGGCACAAGTATGACGATACACATTCATAGCAAGATCTTCCTGCCAGTAAAAGTATTGCTGCTCTCTTGTATGCTGGTGTCTACTGTGCTTGACACTGCCATGCAATTGAGCTGACTCCTGGGCGCCGTCTGGGCTGATGTGGTGCCAGTCTGCCTGCTGATAATCCTCATGTTGCTCAGAAGCTCCTTGATTGCGGACTACGATCGGTGAGATGCTATTTGATCTGCCAGGCTGGGAGCTATGCTGAAGTTCGTCTTCGCTTGTGCTGTGTAGCGGGCCACGGACGCCTGAGAATGGCCGGTGACTATAGGAGTTGATCTTTTGAACAGATGGTGAGCGTGCCCTCCTTGACCTGCTGGGTCCGCCTCTCAAGCGTGAACCTGTGCAGTAGTAGATCACAATTTTGTTTCGAGAACTTGGAGGCCTGAGCATGATCCTCTTCTGCAGGAGTGTACAAACATGAACGTTTTAGCGGCAGCCCATCATGTCTTGCAGTCGAGTGTGCTGAGAAGCAGCTGCAGCATCCGCGGAGAGATGCACACCGCAGATCACGCTGCGGAACATCACTGCGCAGAGCCTAATTCAAGCGAGGTCGACGCGGTGACATCTTCTGGCTTGTTTGACATGACGCCGCGTTGCAGCCGCGACCTCGCGGGTGCTCCTCGTCTTCACAAGCGACCTGCGAGGAGCCGGCGAATCAGGTAAGTTTTTTGCTCATCTTATTTGCCATCATGATGCAGCATAATGCTATGCTGTATAAAAGCTGGAGATGCGTGGTTCGTTCCTTGATCTGAAGCTGTATTAGGCCAGTAGCTATTTATCAGCCAAGGCTTGAGCGAAGTGAGCCGTGATCCGCCAAGGTGCGTGTCATACCGATCACCTGCGCGCACACAGACGCACCTCTGTCTGCCACAATCTCGGCACTCGGCCACATGACGGCAGCTTCAAAAGGTGACCTAAGCAGAGTTTTGCAACATGATTCTTGTCGTTTAGTTTTCTGCGGGAAGACAAGCGCCCTGCGTGAAATCTTCGCTTCATGCTTTGCTAGTGGTTCTGAGTATCTGGAATTGGTGACTCACAGGGCTAATACATTCTCAGCAGCAGCCAAGTGCTGGCTTACTCGGTCTGCCAAGCCCGGCACTTGGGTGTGTCCTGGGCGGTTTAGATGTCAAATCAGCACTCCATTTTGCTCTGACCTGCCGTGCCTGCGCTGCTGGATTTGCTGAACACCGTCTCAGTGTTGCAAAAAAGTGTCTACGAAAGTTGATGCCAACATTGAGCTGTCTCATCACCGAAGATAATGACAACTTGATAATCTGTCTGGAGTGGAAGAGCGGATCAGCAATGCGCAAAATGTATGCACTGTCGAGTGTACCAGGTGCCTTAGATGCCCTATGGGCAGCTGCCTGGCAAATGAGGCCAATCAAACTCAATACTTATCTTTCGCGAATCAAGCTTACTGACCTGCTGAAGTACAACCCAAGGGTGCGCTGGATTGTTGCTGTTCGCAGCAACAGATTCCTGCAGTTGCCATTTTTCTGGCTGCAAGACGACTTCTTGGGAGCTGCTGCAGCAACATTTGCACACAGCACAGGCTGTCATCAGCTGGTGCATGTGGAGCTTCGTAGAACCTTTGTAGGTTCTGAATTATCATGTGCAAGAAGCTGCAGTTTGACAAGCAGTCAAACCGTCATGTGACTGTCACTGTCTATGGCAGCTGGTGGTCAAATCTACAGACCTACCGTCCCCCCAAAGTCATGATTAGATCACAAGATCAGTATGATGAGAATGTTGTGCTCATCACTGGCGCATGTTGTAGAGATCAACAGCAGTCTTGGCCTGCTGTTGGTGATCAGCACAGCCCTCAGGACAACTCTAGCTGGGCCAAGAACAAGCTGCCATTCTTTGGTAGAAGCACTATGTACCATGTAGACAATGAGCTTGCAGTGGTTGAATCAATTCTGGGTGTAGAGGCCAACACATTTGCAAGTCTCTTGCAGTGACTGTCACGCAGTGCTCTGGTTGACCTGTCAAATTCATTTGCGGTCTGCTGACAGACAGAGCATACAGTTTTATTTTGTTGGACTCTGATGAGACTTGTGGGCAGACATCTTCTGTGCAGACACAGGCTTCAACTTGATGGAGTCCCCTTTCTTGGCAATGTTCTTCTGTATCCTGGTCTCCAGTGCCTGCAAACACCACATCACAGCATATTGCTTGCTGTGAGTTCTAATAACACATGCAAACCAACCAAAGAAAACTTTCACCAGACAGCATAATAAACACTGCGCTCCAGGTCAATGCATTCCCACTGAGGTTTGTGGAAGCTAAGCACACATGTGCTGGAGCAGACCTCAAGTGTCAGGAGTATGCCAGCATTGTGCTTCATCAGGGATGCAAAAGAAAGGATGCAGCTCACAAGCCACTTGTGCCATGTTTATGATGACATTGGACGACATACCACAGCTGGAGATGGTTGCATGGCTGAGTGAGCAACATGTCTTGCCACTCAAGCCTCAATGCAAGGGCCTCAACCAAGCAGGTGGGTTCGGACTGCCGACAAACATGCTCTGATAGTGCGTTCCACAGTCATAAGCATGGACTTGCACATCAGGGGTGCAAGCTGAGATGTTGACCAGTTACTTCAGTATACCTGTCTGTCCAGAGGCCCAACATCATCATTCTCACCATCGCTGTTGTCATCGCTGTCCTCGGCTGCCAGGGTAGAAGGGGGGTCAATGACATACTCTGACCCCACCCCTGCAGGGGACCCCCCTGTGGCGCTCATCAGCATGGCAGCCTTCTCGGCTGCTGCTGTCTGATCCTGAGCCACCGCTGCCACGTACTCCTGTAGGCAGGGCTGGTCTTGAGAAAGGCAGACTTGCAGACCGAAAGGCAGACTTGCTGACTGAAAGGCAAAATCTGTGGTGGACGTCATTGGTAGCTTTGGCCAAATGGTCAGGTACCACTGAAACTCGCTCACACAACATCACAGCCCATCAAATAGCATGCTCAGCATGCCTAGCCAGCTTATAACCGAAAAAACACAAATGTTTCCATTATGGCGGTGTCATGGATGCTCCCTGCAGTAAGCTAGTCCTTGTCATGCAGTGCCCGCTGCAGTCAGCTCTCTCCATGTCATGCAGGGCAAAGCACACATCTCTGATTTCAGTCAGTGGCAGGCCTCCACGGGTTCCCAAGGAATGCCCTGCCCCTCTGTTGGGTGAAGCACTCCTTGTTTTCTGCCCACTGACCTGCTGTATTTAAGATACCTCCCTACAGTAGGTACGCTTGCTACCAGTGCCACGCATTTCTGGACAAAGACTTACTACTGACACTGATACTGATATTGACACTGGTACTGATACTGACACTGGTAGTGATACTGACACTGATACTGACGCTGGTAGTGATACTGACCTGCAGGATTTCGTTGGTGCGCTGCTCCAGGATGCCCAGGTACTGCATCATGTTGCCCTCACTCACCCCTTCCTCGCCCAACAGGATGCGCACCGCCGGCGTGCCGCACCCTGCCTGCTCAAACATGTTGCTGATGCCCTCCTGCAGCCAGAAACACATGCCCATCACAGTCACTCTGTGGCAAGGTGTATGGTTAAGCAGCTGGTGCACTGCACCCTGACTGCCCAAATATGATGCTGATACCCTCCCATACTCAGAAACACACATACATCGCGGTCAGACTGTGCCAAGATGTGTGGACCAGCAGCTGGTGCTGCAGTCTGCCTGCTGAATCATGTTGCTCATGCCCTCCTGTAGCGGGGACACATGTACATCATAGTCAGACTGTTGAGAGGCATGGTCAAGCAACTGGTGCACTGCAGTCTGCCTGCTCAAACACGTTGCTCATGCCCTGCTGTACTTGGTTACACACACACACACACACACACACACACACACACACACACACCATGGTCAGACTATTGTGAATTGCTGCAACCTGCTTGCTTGGAGTCGTTGCTCATGCTCTCCCTTACTCAGGAGCACATGCACATGCTGATGTCTCTTGTGCAGAGGAAAAGACGCTGTCGCACATTAAACAGGACACAAGATACGGCGTCAGGTGCAGCCTCACAGGTTGCAAAGTTGCTAGGGGTAAGGCGGGGGGAAGGGCGGGTGAATGAAAGAGCTGTAACAAGTGGTCCTGGGCTGCACGCAGGTACGCAATCACAGAAAGACATCCGCGCCCAATGTCTTGCTGGACATATAGAGATTGGCACAGCAACACAGAGTCACCAGCGCCCAATGACTTGTGGCTGACTCTACCTTGAGCTGGTCGACACGCTTTACAGCAGCTTGATGCTTGTGATGCTGGATCTGTGTGTGAGTGTGTATGTGTGTGAGTATCTCTGTGTATGTTTATGTGAGTTTACCTGGAGCTGGTCCACATGCTTGACAGCAGCTTGATACCTGTGGTGCTGGGTCTCTGTGTGAGTGTGTATGTGTATGTGTCTGTGTATGTGTATATGGATGTGTATATGTATGTGAGTGTACCTGGAGCTGGTCAACACGCTTGACAGCAGCTTGATGCTTGTGGTGGTGGGTCTGTGTGTCACTGTGTATGTCCCTGTCTGTGTCTGTGTATGTGAGTGTACCTGGAGCTGGTCAACACCCTTGACAGCAGCTTGGTGCTTGTGGTGCTGGATCTGTGTGTGAGCGGGTATGTGTATGTGAGTGTGAGTGTATGTGTACCTTGAGCTGGTCAACACGCTTGACAGCAGCTTGGTGCTTGTGCTGGTACCAGGCAGCCTGCTCCTGAGTCTCGCTCAGCCGCTCCTCCAGCTGACACAGCTCCCTGTGCCTCTCAGAGTCCGCCGTCACATTCTCCCCTCGGTATTTCTCAATCTCTTCCTGCACCAGAACACAACAGCCTGTTTTTTAGCCCTGAGTACTTCTGAATGTCTTGCTAGAACGGAAGATAACAGCTGTCACATTCTGCCCTCGATACTTCTCAGATTCTTCCTGCAGGAGAAAACAACACAGCCTGTCAAGATGTCCTCTGGGTTTCCCAAGCTCTTTCTGCAAAAGAGAAGAATAGCCTGTCAGGATATCCTTGGTAACTCTCAAGCTCTTCCTGCATCAGTAAACGACAGCTGTCACATTCTCCCCTTGGTACTTTTCGATCTCTCCCTGCAGGAGAACTCACCAGCCTGTCGAGATGCCCTGCATAACTCTCAGTCTCTCTCTGCAAGAGACGGCAAAACTTTGTCAAAACGTCCTTCCTGCAAGAGAAGACAACAGCATGTCAAGATGTCCTTGATGCTTCTTGACCTCATCCTGCAGGAGAGAACAACAGCCTGTCTCAATGTCCTCCTGCATGAGACAACAGCCTGTGAAGATGTCCTTGACAATTTTCAACTGCATGAGAAGACAACAGCCTGTTGAGGTGTCCTTGGTACTTCTTGCCCTTCCCGCAGCAGGAAACACCAGCCTGCCAAGAAACTTTTGGCCGTTTGCCGTTTGAGATGTCCTGCCCTTCACAATTTATGCCACAACCCTGAACAGTACCAGAGTTGAGGTGGCACACAATGATGCTGACGATGCTTGCGCCATGCATGCAGACAGTGTGTATGCATCCAAACAGATCGGCGTGTGCCGGCATGGTAACGTCCAGGTAGCTTCATTTCTCATCAACCAAGACATCAACAGCAGCAAGCTGCATCAAGCCCTTCAAGCTTGAGCATGTCAGTTCAGAGGGTGCTGTTGTGTACGCTGCCAAGTATGATGACACAATGTACCAGAGGGTGCTGATGTTGATGCTGGTAAGGATTCCGACACATTGTACCACAAGGTGCTGTTGTATATGCTGCCAAGAGTGATGACACAATGTATCATGTGATTGTGGCAGCTCTGTTTGCACCTTGATCTCAGCAATCTGCTCTTCCAGCTTCTCAACTTCAGCATTGACTTCATTGACGTAGTTGAAGAGGCTGAAGTTGGCATCTTCTGCTTCCATGAACCTCTCCACAATGGCATCAATGTCCTTCATGCCTGCAGGGTATTACTATCATCGTCATTACCATTATTAGTTATAAGTATTATTAATATGTTTGTTATGTTTGCTGCTGCTGCTGCTGCTGCTGTTGTTGTGGCTGCAAGGTAGCAGCTGCATGATCAGAGTGTGCAGTACATGCAAGCTGGGCCAAAATCATTGCTCATGGACCCTGCACACTAGTCCCAGTCCCAGTCCCAGTTTCTGGCTGAGCTGTTCAAAGTGGCCAGCCAAGGCTGTGTCTGACAAAAACGCAAGCTGTTTGTTGGCGCATTGTTTTTTTTCCTACCCAGGAAGTGACTCCGGCTAAACCCTTCAACTGGTCAATACATTGTGACCTGACCGGCGGCTTTTTGAGTCATGTCAAAAGCATGGCCCAAGCTACATTTGGGCTTGAGCCTTTTTCTTCACACACATCTGGACATCCACATCTTCCTTGCTTTGCAGACCACCTTTCAACTATTACTGGTTCCATGCGGATTTGAGCAGCTGCTGACTTCTCTGTACAAGCGTGATACGTACCCAGTCACAAGATGAATCAGGCTGCGACAGCGCTTTTCAATTCATGCATTCATGCAACACAAGTTCTTCATGATGAATTACCAACAGTCCTGAGCAGCTCCCTGCATGATCCTGACCCTGATACTAAAGATCCTGCTTCAGGAGCTACATCAGCTATGGAGACGCCTGGTTTTGACACCATCTTGTCCTGATATGCAGACATTGTGCACAGGACTGATGCAGCAGAAAGCAAGGGAACAAAGAGCTTGCCTGTGGCTTCTTGGATCTTGGCGAAGGACTCGCCAAAGTGCTGCACACGCTCCATGCTTGCTGCACTGGCCTTATCCTTGTGCTTCAGATTCCACTCCTCCTGTCGCAGCACTTATGTCGTGAGTATGGGGTAACTAGAACACAACAAGACATTGGGCATGCTCCATGCTTGCTGCGCTGGCCTTGTCTTTATGCTTCAGATTTCACTCCTGCTGTCACAGCAGTCACGTCACGGGTATGTGGTAACAGGATCGTAACAAGACATTGTGTATGCTCCATGCTTGCTGCACTGGCACTGTCCGTGTGTTTCAGAATTCACCCCTTCTGTCATAGCAAGCATGCTATGAGTGTCTGCTAACAAAATGACAACAGTAAACCACGATTGTTACAGTAACTTTGGTGTGCATACGATGGTAACAAGATCACATCAAGACGTAGTACATGCTTCATGCACTGGCCTTGTCCTTGTGCTTTGCATTTCACTCCTGATGAAGCAGTTGTGTTACGAGTATGTGGCAACAACATTGCCTGCTTCAGATTCCAGTTCTCCCATCACAACAGTTGCATTGCAAGTACACGGAGAGCAGTTCACGACACGACACAGTACATGCTCCACGCTTGCTGCTGTGGCTTGGTCTTGGTGCATCAGAATCCGCTTGCCCTTGGGGCATGCACCATGTATGATGCATGGCAGAAAGTAGGTTTTGGATAGGGTCCGCACCTTGCTGGTCTTCTTCTTGGAGGTGAGGGAGCCCTTCTCAGCCATGAGGGCGCCCAGCTTGCGCTCCCTCTCCTCAATCTCCCTCTCCCGCGCCGCCTCCTACATCAGCAAGATACCATGCTCATTCATTCATTCCTTCCTTCCTTCCTTCCTTCCTTCCTTCCTTCCTTCCTTCATTCATTCATTCATTCATTCATTCATTCATTCATTCATTCACTCAACATGACAGGGCTTCTGCTAAGACCAGGTATGTACAGCCCTGAACAGCTCCCCGTATGAGGTCCTGTTTTGGCAGTCAGCGTGTCAGCAGCAACATGTGCTGATGTGCTCTAAATCACAATGACCTGTTGGTGCTCTGTTGCTTGCACTCCTTCTGCTTGACATCCCCTCTTCCTCTTTTCCTCTGCTGTTCTTCTTTTTGCATCACATGGCATGCTTGCAGTTTGATGTGCAACACATGTATATGCTGACCAGTGCACTTGTCTTCTTGGTTGCAGAGAGTGCACAAGGAGGAAGACTGTGCATGCGTTCACTATTGTTATACCCGTACTGAACCTTGCTATGCATGCGTTCACTATTGTTGTACCCATACTGAACCGTACTGTGGATGCAGTCATCATCAGTACACCCGTTTACCCGTACTGAGCCGTACTTGACAGGGATGCCAGGCTGAATTAAATCACAGTCGATGCAAGTGACCAGGCGGCTTACCCTCTCCTGCCTGTCATTCTCAATGAGGTTGCTGAGCTGCTTCCACTCAGCTTCTGACATGGCCTGCTCTCTGTCCCCTTGGGCCTTTATCATCCCCATCTCTGCAATTGCCTGCAATCTCCGATGCAAGCTTCAGCATCCATTGTACAGGCTTTCTGGTGCCCATTGTGCATGCTTTCTAGTACTGTGCCTCCCTGTACCTAGCTCATCATGAGCCAGAAAGCGTCAACATTATTGCTATAGTTATTGTTACTGCCAATGATCATCATTAATTACTAGTATTGCTATTGTAGCAGGAGGCCTGCAGGGCCTGCCCTAGTTAGATTGGCTAGCACAGCACAGACTGTGTCAACCGGGCTCCGGAACCAAATGTAACAGAGAGCCTGCTAGCAGGGTCTTCCAAGGATACATATTAGCTGGTACTGTGACCGACTGTGTGTCCCTTGCATATGCAAAAGAGCAGGACAGTGTGTGCAACTTCCATTGTAGGCTGCATATAGGCAACAGGACAAGCCTCATGTAAGCAGGGAAGCAGTCTCTGTGCATTGCAGGGATCAGATCTCATCCCAGAAAATTCCAGAGCATCTAGGGTTTACACATTACACCTCAACTTGACGTCCGAGTTTGTGCTATATGCCACACTGCATGATCTATCTTTCCTCTTTTGTACTGTCAAGGCAGTGAACAATGTGAGCAACAGCACCTTTCATGCTGCAACCCACAGCAATGCAGTTCATGCTTCTGCCTAGTCTGTCCTGCAATCTTTGCATACATTCTATCAGGCTGTGCGTCTGCTCTCAAGGGGTGTGATTTGCTGAAGGACACTTTGCTATGGCCTTCATTCAATCATGAGGGCTAGTGGGACTGCTCAGCCTGCTTAGGTATACACAGTTTTGAAGAGGGTTTGTGGGTATATGCATGAAGGTTTAGGCATTTATACAACTCGGACACAGTCCTCTGTACAGTTTGTCTCACCTTATCTCTGCTTTCAAGGATGTGGTTAGTGTGGGCAATGACACCGGCCATCTCCTTCTTCTTCACCAGCAGCGACTTGGCCAGCTTCCTGTGGATGTCGTCAAACACCAGGCGCTCCCGCCGCAAGTTGTCAATACCGGTGCGTAACACCTGGTTACGCGACTTGGACTCGTTGTACTTGTGGTACATCTTCTCCAGCCTGTTCTCCAAGATGCGGATCTGCTTCTGTGTCTGCATGGCAATGGACAGCAATGCATCAATTTCTGTATCTATAGCAGTGCAATAGCATCAGTATGTATAGCAATGCATCAGTACTTGCATGTACAGCAATGCACTCCGATGTCACTTTGCTGCAGGAATTGGGTCTGTCCGCTTGTTCCACAGGTTGAGATGGCGTCACACATGTTCGCCCTGGTGTCACTAGATTAGTCATGTGGTGGTCAACCATGACCCACACCAGGAAACCCAATAATTTGTATTCTTTGATACCATGCATGCGGGTAGGTCATGCAGTTGCCCATGATGATGACTGCCAATGTTGCTGATGTGTCACAGAACAGTCACTTGTGATCCATTCATGATACATACCGCTTTGAATATACAGCAGCCTCCCTTATGCCACTGCCGGCACACACGCAATGAGTCAAGAATCAGGTCATGCATAAGTTGGCTGGCCAAAGCTTGCAATCTTTTACTCCTTCTTGTTCTGCTATGACTTAGCAGAAGGGTTGCAGCGCAACAAAGGCATATGAGGGGCTGTACACAAGCACAGGCCTCCTTAGCTGCTGTGCCTCCACCTCTGGGATAGTCATGGCTTCAATCATACACGAGTCGCTATCGGAAGCATAAACATGACTACGGCACAGGCCATGCTGTACCTTAATGTTGGCTTGTTTAGCTGAGTTAGTCACTAACAGCACCATGCGTCAGTCGTTCCCGGCACCATGCACATGACTCATGCACATGCGATGCTGTACCTGAATGTTGGCTTCCCTTGCTGCGTTGACTCCCCCCATGGCTTTGCGCTGGGAGCCAATCTTACCTTGCAGACTGTTGGCCTTCTCCTCAAGCTCCAGCAGTCTGCTTCTCTCGAGTCCAATCTGCACATTTAGAGTCAGTAGTGTCAAGTCAAGGAGGCTGTGGTATGTCTAATGGTCGCCAGCAACATGGCTCCTTTACACAGCTGACATGGTTCCCTGGAAAGCTGCTGCAGCTGAATTTGGTGTGAAGCGTCATCATATAGAGTGGATCAGGCTGTTTTGGCAGCCTTTGCTGACGTATGTACCTTGACTGTGTGAGAGTGATGCATGTATGTTGGCTGTGTAAGAGCATATGTAAATTGGCGACCACCAGATGCAAGGGGTACATGTGGCTGGAAGCCTGATGTATGTGCTGTTGCAAAATAGTAATGCATGAACAACATAACAGCACCAACATAATTGTTGCTGTTCCTGACTGGCCAAACCTTGCGTGTATATACATCCGACTGGTCTTGCAGGTTGGCGATGTTTGCTGAGAGGTTACTGCTTGTAGGCGTGACGCTAAATTTGTTTTCTAGCAGCAGTTCTTCCTTGAGCTTAGCGTTGTCCTCACGGAGCTTGGCAATGGCAGCCCTGCAAGACCCTGACTCCTGACAACCTAGACTTACTGTTTCAGCAGATCTTTTTGAGGCATTCAGCATGTACGTTCTACTCACCTTTGCTTCACAAAGAACTGTTGAGTCTCTGCAAACACGCTGTGCTGACTCTTGCTCAGAGTAGCTCCGGCTGCACAATGACAAAGGCGTCCGTGATTGTTGTGTGACAGATTTTCACAATCAACATAGCATGCGTCGACGCGAATCAGGCTTCGAGCAAGTGGCAATATCAAACTCACCTTCTGCGGGCATTGCTACACAATTTTCACCAAGTACAGGCGTGTAGAGCTGGTCAGAAAGGAGATTTGCCCCTCTGTTTCGTATGCAAGTGAGATGCCTCGACGGGCCAAGGTACGCACAAGCAAGCTAGAGCTTTCAGTCAACGCAAGTTTATCGCACACTGGCTTCTCACGGATCAACGGCGTAGCAATTATATGACGCCGTTGAGCATGCGTAACAACTGCAGCTCTTCTTTCACGTGTACAGTCAACTATTTTCCTTTGAGACGCGTTGCGTCCAGGCGTGCGGGCCTCGATAGCCGATTGACCTGACCGTGTCTGAACATTTGCGATACAATCTAACAATCATGGATCGCCCTGCGCAAAAATGTCAGCTTGCAAGTCCTCCCCTGTGACTTGATTGTTGCTGCACAGGCAAAATTTGACGCGATAGTTGTGCTGACCACCACAGCGGAGCTTCTCTGGGCAGGAGAATTGCATGACATCCCCAGCCCGTCAGCTCTCCAGCCTTGTCAGCCTGCCGAAAGTCCTCAGCGACTCTCTAGTCACTGCGTTAGTCCAGACAGATCCCGATAGCTTGGCATATAGGCTCGTGCCCCGGCCGGTCTATCCAATCAAGCTAGCAATTGCAGCTGAGGGTCTTGCTCTGGTAAGAAAGTACGCATTGCGTTACATTCAAACTCTGCTCTAAGTTTTCTCTTGTTGATCAAAACTGCTGCAGGGTCCGGATCCTTATAAGACACAGTGCCAGATCCATCTACAACATGATGAGGCATGTTTGCTTCATTGTTTTTGGTACTTTGATGACAAAACCATTTGCTTCACATGTCAGAGGGTGTTGCAGGTGGGCTCTGAGATTCTCTGGACAGATGTTTTGTCACAGGAGTGCACAAACACAAGCCCAATATTCAGCACCAGCGAGCATCCTATCTGGTATGATCACTGCTGACCAAAGCTGTACAAGCCGGCCATGCACCAAGAGAGTCATAGCAAATATGCAGCATCTTGCACAGACACGCTGCATTGGCAGTAACAAAAAGCAAAAAATGCATTGCCAGACATCATGGCAGCTTGCCCACTGCACAGACCACTGTGTTCCCTGCAGTGTGTGGGTTGGTGATGGTAATCTGGCAACCGTTGCTGATGCCTGCATCACCATCAGGCTGCTGTCATGCCCTGTTCAATCAGCATCCAGTGAGCACAGCTTGTCCCTCAAGGTGCTAAGCAGAAGAAGAAAAACAACCTGGCGGCAATGGCTGACCTGTCAGGACATGCAAGTGGAAGAGCCCTTGTTGATAACGGCTGATGCTACAGCGCCATCGATGCTGCAGGTAAGTTGCCAAGCTGCCTTGTACATGGTGTCCCTCATATCTGCACAAGTTGGCTGTAATGTTCCGTGGTAGTTCGCATGCGGGAACTACCGTGGAACATTATAGCAGTGGTAGTTCCCGCATGCATGCTCAGGACACTGAACTGGTGCAGCATCTTGTGGATGAGTGAATTGGAGCACGCTCAACCATGCTGCTGAGACGACTTTACAGTGGCTGGTGAACAGCTGCTTACACAAGCCCATGCTTCCTTATTCAGCCCGCCTAGGGTCAACTACCAGGCAAATTCCAGGCTCAGCAAAGCCGGCACTTCATCAACATGACGCTGAAAAGCAGGCAGCTCCTCTGGCATTGTCTGCTGCCTTACACATCATTGTGAAATGCAACATTGCACCGTGGCTGGCGGAACTATCAGCTAGAAACAGCTCAGCCAGCAGTACAGCCGGCAGCAGCTTCAGCTTATTGGGAGTTGACCATTGCACAATACACACTGCGCCGCACACTCAGGCGTGATCCCTGAGCTCCTGCTCACACATGATCCCTCGCAATCGCGCTTCAGAATCAATATTCTAACATGGTGCTGTCCACTAAGCAGGTGCTGCAACTTGCTGCAGGACGCCCTGGTGCCTCAGGAGCTTGTGCAAGAGACAATCCTGCTTCAGGAGGTGCTCCTGACTGCTCACATGGCAAGAGCATATGAGTTCCCCACCTTGGTGAGGGTGATGTGTGCCTTGAACTAGTCACTTCACACCATGAGCTTTGACATTTTGCTGAATCTTTGCCGTCGTGGTGTTCAGAGATTCCAGAAATGTCTGATATGCTTGATGTGACTGCCATTGTAACGGGTTCAGTACAATGTCGCAGCTAATTTAAGCAGGCTTGTTACATCTGCATATGAGCTGGACGATGACAGCCATGCATTATTGTTGTCTGTGCAGTTGGTTGCATGCATTGTCTTGGCTTATGCTTGTCCATGCAGATGAGAGCATGCAATATGACATGCCTTCTACAATGGTCGGTATAGGTGTCATGTACCAGCTGCTTACTGTCCCGACCAAGGGCAGGCGCAATTTCACCTTGAATCTGACCAGATGTATTTGCTTTTTGCCCCAAGTGGTAGCTGCATTCCTGGCTATTGGCCCAATCCCTCACGTTTTGGTTTACTGCTTGGGTCATGAATTGCACACAATGCATGCTTCTTGTTTATGTTTTTGCTGCCCAGCTATTCTCAATGTCTGCAATTGTGTGCAGGAGGGCGGGCTAGTGAAGGTGGAGGTCGTCATTGGTGCCCCACAAAGAGGGCCATACCATGTAGCCCTCAGGCAAGCCAACCCTGGTACCTTCTTTGCAGGTATACTGACAACATGTGTGTTGAATCTCAATTTAGCTTGAAGCCATGGGCTACCACAGTCAGGAATACCTGCAGGCATTTGCAGTATAGGATTGCAGTGTGCGAGGATTTTGTTTGGGGTGCAGAAACAATAAACCCATGCAGTACTTCTGTCACAGCTTCTAAAAACTTGATACTTGCATCTTTCATGATCAAGTGAAGCCCCCAGGCATCTACAGTGTGCATGACATGTGTGCAAGCTTGCACCGCAGTGGACTCAAAAGGGAAGACAGGGATCAGGCGACCAGTACAGGTTATGTCAGCTTCAAAGCACTGCATTGTATGAATTGAGTTTGGGCTGAAACACAATCCCACTAATGATGCAGCACAGCAGGACTAATGCACCTTTCCGCCAGAGCTCAGGTCTCCGTGGTTGCCAGCTCTGCTCTCAGCAAAAAGCGCAGTTCCAAGCTCACCAGGGGTGTAAAATCCACATCAACTAACCCATGGTTGACTCCCGCATGATGTCTGTTCTGTAGATCACAATGAAGATGATGTGTTCACTGTCTTGCCCTTGCCTCCCAGAGGCAGACGGTCGCTTGCCCTCCCACCCAAGGGTCCTTCACCACCCCGGCCCTCCCTACAGGGCTGCAACAGCCCTAGCAATCGTATGAAGGGCAGGACTGTGAGCTTTAAGGAGAGAGGCGGCGATAACAGAATCGGAGTGATTGCGTTAGGTGGGCATACAATGAGCATCAACTGTGTCCTGTTACCGCACACCCTGCGTAGAAGCAACCCAATCCACAAAACTCCTTGTCTAGTGGTCATAGTATCGCATATGTGTTACACTCCTGGCATCAGGTCACACCTGACTGGGCATATCTGTCAAACCATAGACCGTCGCATGTCTGTCATGCCTGCTTGCATGCCTGCCTGCCTGACGTCATGACAGCAAACCTACCTCTGCAGTACCCCTTGGCTTCATGTCCTGCTGCTGACAACAGCTCTGGCTTGCCCTGTGCAACAGTTCAATTAATCCCATTGATATGACGTGAGTTTCTCAATTTTGCACCAAAAAATACATCAAATCTCCTGACGAGGGCAGTATGCTCTCCTTTTGACACCTCAGTTGATTTGGAATCAATCAAACTTGACTTGACTTGACTTGATCTGACTAACTTTAGATGGCGAACCGACATGTGCTGCCAGCCCATGCTGCATTGTCTTCTTGCAGGTGCTGCAAAGGACACAGACAACAAACCAGAGCTGCGCACTGCAAGGAAGTCTACAAGCCGGAAGCAGCTCCAGTTTGCCCCTCTGCAGCTGGGGCACATCCCAGGACAGCCCTCCAGGAAGCCCTCCAATGGTGCTGACGCCGAGCTGCTATCCCCAGGACGCAGCAAATCCCTGGGATCTGTAGTGGATTGCTCCCTGCTGAAGGATGCTGCAGATGCAGAACTGGCAGTCAGCAAGGACAGGCCGCACTCTGCCCAGTTTCAGAGAACGGTGCTACACTGGAACTCTGTGCTGCATTGCACATGGCATGTAACAGAACATGTAGATTGGTTGCCTGCTTTGTGCTCTGCATGTAATGATGTAGCTTGTCCTGTTCAGTCTCAATCTGCCCTACCTTACCTGCTGTGG
>JAABUP010003034.1_pt1 | contig 30549 bp, 43 predicted proteins | sample 5559201 | NCBI WGS metagenome assembly JAABUP01 (sample SAMN10711887, study PRJNA513373) | rock metagenome | isolation source: Antarctica rocks | place: Antarctica | reverse complement strand
CCTGCGTGCGGGGACTGATCTCAAAGACTGCATTAGCATCTAAATCTGTCTGCATCCTATCAACATAATCACGCTGACAATTAAACATGATGGTGCCTGCTGCCTTGTCCATGCTGGAGTCTGTTTGCTGAAGAGACCGCTTCAGAATCATATTGCAGAGGCGGGCTCAAGGATGCATTGTTATGCAGGACCTGGTGAAAAGCCTGGATCATCAAGAACCAAAGCCAGATACAGTGTGTCTACACAGCAGTGTGCTGCTCAGCTCGATCAGCTAGTTCCAACCAGCGCTCTGTCCTGTTGTCAATGTCGACCACAAGAGCTGCCAGTCGCTCACTGATCAGTAGCATCTCATCGTGCTTCCCTGCATTGCCTGCAAGCTGAGTCAGCTGCTGCTCCAGGTTGTCCTTGGTGCTGCTTAGGCCATCTATCTGAGACTCCAGCTGAGCATACTCCTGTTTCTCCCTGGAGAAACCACAGCCATGTAACATTAATGTGGTTTTGCTCAGTTCACAGCAGATGCTTCATTCGCCTTATAGTCAGACTATGACGGTCATGCACTCACTGAAAGGACATTTAGCATGCACAACTCGTGTGAGGGCAGCTGGAATACGGTATAGCTTGTGCTGGCATGTCAGCGATGCAGTATGCACTGTGCACAGCGTTTTACCTGTAGCCAAGTGGTTGACCTTTGCCTGATGTGCTTGATGGAAAAGCAGCTGCGTCAATTGAAGCATTTGGCCCTCCATTGCTGCTAGATGTTGATTGGCTCTGCATCAACAGCAAGACACTGTTGTGCAAGTGAGGTACAGACAGGATTGCACCACAAGGGAAGTTTTTTGTGATGCAAAAGTGATGCTAGTCTCCTCATAGCCAGATAGAACATACAGACAGGGGTGCAGGACAAGGTAAAGGTCCTGGCATGACAGTGACTCACCTCAGAGTAGAGTCCATCGTACAACCTGACAAGGCCATCACCAGAGACAACAAAGAGCCTGTCAGCAAGGTTTTCCATGAAGGCTCGGTCATGAGACACCACCAGCAGGCAACCCTTGTAGTCAGACAGCAGCTCCTCCACCACTTCAACTGTCTGTAGATCCAGATCATTGGTAGGCTCATCCAGAATCAGCAGATTAGGCTTCTCCACCAGGACTGCTGCCAGCTGTAGTCTACGCCGCTCACCACCACTCAAAGAGTTCACCTGCAAATGATTAGGGCGGTCTTGTGACAGGCCATCTTTGCTGACTGCATATACATGCGCAAAGCTGACACCTTTGTTGCATGGACGCTCAACAGTGACTTGAACAACAAGTGTTTTGCAGAAACCTCCGTCTATGCATGCAGATGGTCTGTGCAAAGTAAGGTCTGCATATGCCACTGATTGCAAGCTACCTTACCACAGAAGCAAAGTAAACAAGCAGATGACAAGCAAGATGTTACCTCCACAAAGCCTTATCTGAGTAAGCCAGCCAGCACGGCAGGTTTGTATTTCATAACAAGGGCCTTGAGACAAGGGTGCAAGGCCGACAAACTAGATGTCCTTGTTGCAACAGGCTGCATTGTTGCTTGCCTGCTGACTCAGGCAAGGCTTTTGAAATTGCAGGAGGCAGAGCATACCAGCTGCTGCTGCCTTGGGCGTGCAAAGCCCAGGCGCTCCAGGATGATCTCAGGCTTATCTGCTAAGCTGGTGCCATCTGAAACCACCTTGCTGTCATCTGCAACCTCCCTGCATGCAGAGGTACCAAATCAGGCATGTGACGTGCTCCAGTACTTTGTGGCAAAATTTCTGAACTTATCTCCAAACACGGTCCCAAATATCTTAACCCAAATACTCTTATACAGTATTAAGTACTATTTTATGCAGTATTGACTTATATACAGTGTTATATGTAGGCACGCCCTACGGGGTCGCCTAATCATCGTCATGATCATTCACTGAAACAGACAGATCAGCTGCTACAGCTGACGCAGGCATGCATGGCTGTGGAGGTCGCTGGTGACCATTTCCCCAAACCCTTTGTGTTGACGCCAAAGACTATCGTTAGTATTGTTCCAAGAGACAATGCAAGACAGATCCAGAGCCACAGCTGCTGGTGGGCAACAAACATGCGTGATGGGTATGTAGCAACATCACTATACTCAAGGACATGACTGTTTCAGGGTGGGCATCTGAATTCAGAAGCGCCTGGGGACCAGCATCCAGTGTTTTTCCCCCCCTTTTGGGGAAATCTTAGAGCTTGCATGGATGTACAATGGGGAGCAACAATTATATCTCGGATGACCCGCAGCAAAGCCTCAGGATGGCAGGGCTTGCATTGCACCTGATGTAGTCAATGATTTTCAGAGTCGGCTTGACGTCCGGCACATGCTGGCGGAAGTAGCCCAGGGCTGTGGTCTCCCCCACCTCCCTGTGACCCCCTGCCAAGTGCCTGTCCCCAGTGATCATGTCCAGCAGGCTGCTCTTGCCAGCACCATTGGGGCCAACAATGCCTATGCGCTCCCCAGGTGCAAACTCATACCAGAAGTTGCGCACGATGGTGCGCTCGCCTGCTTTGCATGCTGTGTCCTCCATGACTAGTACCTTCTTGCCCTGCAGCAGCACCTCTGAAAGTCTGAGAGGTGCCAACCTGTGTAGCTCTGTTGACTCCTGACCTCAAGGAAGTACTTGCGTCTGGTTGGATGCATCAGTTCATGCATACTCTACATGCTTTCAGGTTAAGAAGTGCCATTTCAATCTCAAAAGGCTTTCATTCAACTCCAAGATTCCTACATCCACAATGCTATACAGGAGAAAACATGAAGCATTGAACCTTAAACCATTGGCCAAATCAATGCATGAAATCAAAATAGGGTGCATGAAATGAGTGAACTGTGACTGTGCATCAGGACTTGCATCATTCATGCTGCTCATGGTGCACATAACCAACATAGCTACGCCAAGTCTTAAGGGCACAAGCACACCCTCACAACCCAGAGTTTGCATTGCCATCATTCAAAATCATATTGTCACTAACTCAATAATCTAACTTTTTCGTGCATAGAAACTGGAGACGCCAAATTAACTAGTGCAGAGTCACAGGTGACGGCAAGCACAACGGCAATGCCAAGCTAGGACAAGCCAGGGCAGTGAGCGACCTGTCTTGACATGGCACCTCCACCAAAGTCTGCCTTGACATCTTTCTTGGGTCCGCTGCGAGCCACATCGGAGAGTTCATAGAAGGCATCCTGCCTGGACTTGGACTTGGTGCTGCGAGCCTTGGGCTGGCGCCGCATCCATTCGGTTTCCTTCCTCAGCTGAACCTTGGCAGTCTGAGCCACTGCTGCCTGTGCTGCATGCCGCTCATATTGTGCCTGCATGCATCACACATTCATTCATCCCGTTATTGAAGAAATGTCTTCCCCAAGGGTTAGGTGGATGCAGCCCTGAGTGACTCCCTGTATGAGGCCTTGTGTTGGCCGATAGTGTACCAACCACCAGCAGTGGCATACATCAAGCCGTTAGGTAAGCACTTCAAATTTGAGGAGCAAGGTAGGGTGCAGGTACATGTCAGCATGAGAAAAGAGGCTCGCCAGGGCAACATTCACCGGATGGGCATGTGCATACGCTCAGGGCTGCCAGAAACACTGCGCCCTCAGCAGGAGATGGCATGTTCACCTGATGGCTTCAGAAGCTGCTTACATTGCAAGTAAACATTAGCTGTGAGTTGTGCACATGTCAATCGTCTCGCTGCAATGCAGCAAGTAAACACACAGGGATATGAAGCGCAGGTCAGAAGCAGACCTGGCGGAACTTGTCATAGCTGCCAGGGCCTCCAAAGGAGTGCAGGTGTGCTGTGCCCTGATCCAGCTCCAGAATTCCAGTGCACACAGCCTCCATGAAGACTCGGTCATGAGTGACCAGGATGAGCGTGGTGTTGCTGCCTGTCAGCCTTTCCTCCATCCATTTGATAGCCTACAGCCAACAATGGCACATTTAGTGCTTAGTGTATATTGTTTTACCAGTTATTGTCTATTGACTCCCCTAATGAGTCCTAAAGACAAGAAATGTAATTGATTGATTGGTTGATCGAATGGCACTGCTGAGAAGACAACAGCTGTGCTGTACATCTAGGTCAAGGGGAGGTGCACACATGCATGGACCACCGCCCAAGATAAACATGAATGAAAGCATGCTGTGTTGGGCTGACCCTGACTGAATGTACTGAGTGTGCATGCAGCTGATATTTCAAGCCATATAGCTGGGATGTGAACACAGAGGAAGATTCTATGTACTGCACCCCATTTGCAATGCCACACATCAACATAGGAAGCTGACTTGCATTGCTCGCACCTGATATCTGCTGGCTAAGCCCGCGTCTTCACCAATACTTTCACATTGACATAAGTTGCATAATTGCTTGAGAGATGCAACTCACAATGTCAGCCATCTGCTTTGAGTATGAGGCTTACCCCAAGGTCCATGTGATTGGTCGGCTCATCCAGGATCAGCAGATCAGGAGCAGCTAAGAGGGCAGCTGCAAGCGCCACCCTTCTCTTCTGACCTCCTGACAAGCCACTGACCAGCCTATTGGTGTCTGGCATGCCAAGGCTTTCCAAAATCTCATGCGCGTCTGCACTGACTTCCCACCCATTCATGGCATTCATCTCATCAAAGCATTTGTCCATTTCCTTCTGGTGTTTGGAAGAAGTCTCACCAGCAGCTGCTCTGGCAGTTGCCTGCTCATAGCGCCTGACTGCTTGGCTGACCGATGATCCAGACTGTAGCACTGCATCCATGATCATAGCACTGCAAGCGGAAGCAAGGTTTGTTTCAAGGCACATAACAGTTGCTTTGACTGCCATCACTGCTGGGTGTAGTTGCAGAACAATGGCGTGCAACGGTGCTGATAGATAATAAAGCAGATGCATGGAAAGCAGCGCAATTGCAAGAACATAACCAAATGTGCACAGGTACACCTTACTTTTCATCCAGCTTTGGGTCCTGGGAAAGGTATCCAACCGTCATTCCTTTCCGGCGTTTGATCACCCCAGTGTCGGGTTGATCTGCATCTGCACCACATCACTACAATTTCAAGCATCTGCCCAACAGTGAAAAACAGTGTTTCACTTGAACGCCAACGGATGAAGGCAAGCTGTGGCTTAAAGCACCTGACAGTAGGTTGAAAAGTGAGCTCTTGCCAGCTCCGTTGGGACCGACAAGCGCCAATCTGTCTCCTCTACTGACGGTGAAGTTGAGATTTTCAAACAGAAATCGCTGACCATCATGAGACTTCGAAACATCCTCAGCGACTAGAAGCGGTTCAACTTGCTTTCTCTTCTTAGGGCTGGCTTTGGGTCGAGGGCTAGTGGCGGTAGCAGCGAAGGCCTTCACCACATGCCTGCTGCTGCGTGCCTGCTCGTTGCTGTTCACAGTGCGACCACAGGGACAGGAGTTGGTGCCGGAAACCTTAGACCTCCAGGAGCGGGCCAACAGAGGTTTACGAGCTAGATGCGTGTTTGAAGTAGCCAGATCAGATACGACATGCGTATGGCGAGAGAGCATCCTGACGCCTTCAGTGCGGTACCTGTCTAGGCTGCCTTGTGTGTTTCCAGTCAACCTCATAGAGGACCTGTCGATTATTCTTGGGCCTTGCTCCGAAACCATAGAGAGTGAGGTGGTGAGTGACAACCATAAATGTTGTGCTACGGTATCCGATGTAAACCTCAACATGAGATGACAGATTGTTGTTGAAACACTTCTGAGGCAGCAGTAGTGCCACCTGCAACATGGTAGCTGGGGCAAGGCACTCGGTTCGTGAATGTAATACATACTATGGTCATATCCTGGCAAAATTTACGAATCTCAACGCAGTGCCAGCAGCACTGGAGCATCCTCAGACACACAGCAGGAGCTTGACTTTTGTAGCAAATGCCCTTCTAGTCTGGCTGCAGACTGTTCAGCTGCGTTTCTGTGAGTTTGGTCAGAGTTGCTAGGGCTTTATTGTAGGGTTCCGCCAGTTCAGCATTGCGAGCGTTAGAATGCATTCCTTGAGATCTGGACGACCTCGGCACATTATGCAGAAACATGGCCCTAGTCCAGGCTTTGGTCCACGACCACCTTACCATCCTGGAATGCAGCAGGTGAGATACCCTGCGTGACAAGTCGTCAAGCTGACTCCACCCTGCACGAGCTATCTGCCAAACAAGAACCGCTGCTCGAGCCTCGTGTTAAGGAATGCTGCGCCACTCTTATGTTTTGACGTGCACTGTAACTTGGAACTCACCGCGACTGCCCTGCTTGCTTCTGCAATCGAGCTATCGTTGTTCCATAGCATTGGCAGGCAAGCTCGTGAAGTCTGCTGCAGGGAGGCTGGCAGCAGCAGCAGCAACAGCAGCAGCCTCCTATGCATCACCAGCAACCAGGCAATTTCCAGCAACCGTTCTATGCTGGTGGGCAGCAGTATGCTCTGGTACCGCTGAATGGCGGTCCTGCTGTGATGAACAGCCCTCAGCATCATGGCATGCCTCCGATGGGACCAGGCTTTGGTCGAAGTCCTGGCGTAACCCCCCCTCAGATGCTGGGTGGGCCAACATTTGCCCCTGGAATGAATGGCTTCAAGTGCGTCCATGCCCTTGTGGGTTTGCTGCCAAGTATGCATTATGGCTCACAATCATGTTTGCATTTGCTATACACATGCATTTTGCAGCAGTTTATGGGAAGAGGAGCTGCTGGATGTCATGCATGTTTGGCTCTACTGGGAAGCAAGTGTCAGCAAAGTTTGAGCTTGCATTTCTAGTGCATCAGCAAGTGGTACAGAAGATGTACTACTAATCTTGAGCATATTGAGTGTGCGTGCCATGTACCTGCACCAATGCACAACATGCCTATGGCAACTAGCATCTTTCTCTGTGTGTTCAACAAACATGGCACATTTGCCTGGGGTCAGATGCTTTTGATGCCCTCCTTGCATATTGTCACATGTCATCCCTCATGTTCGTTGCTGTAATTGCCAGACTCTCAATGTTTTTGTGCCTGCAGTGGGTCTCCTGGCATGGGTCCCCCTCCTTTCGGAGGGGCTCCTCCAGGCGGCCGGGGCATGGGACCTAGGCCGCCACCTGGTCAGCCAGGCAGGGGAGGTGGCAGGGGTCAGGGTAGGGGTGCTGGTAGGGGCCCCTCCCCAGGCCGTGCTGGCAGAGCCACCCCTCCAGTGAGTCATTCTCCAATCTCGTTTCATTCTAAAGTTATGAGCAGTCCATGGTAGCAGAGGGGTAGCAGCCACCCTGTATACTTTGGTATGCCGTGGATTCAGTCAGCAATATGGATGTGCCTTTTGCAGCCATTAGTCAGCGCTACACTGTATATGCTCAGTCGATGGTGGCTGCTGCTGTTTGGTGCGTTTCACCAGCAGTCTCTTGGAGCTCTGGGCAATCTTCCCAGAGTGTACATGGCCTACCATGTTGAGCTATTCGAGCACATGCATTCATTAGTGTATAATCCCAGGCAAGGAGCAGGAACCAGTCATCAGGGCTGTCAATGTCACAGCAGCAATGGCGCATTCATACAGCTGCAGCGCTGACTCTGCGCCCAAGCGATGAGCGTCCAGGGTTTTGCAGCATCATCCACAGTGCTGCTTTGTGCCCGCAGGGACAAGGTATGGGCTTTGGGGTGCAGCGGCCACCCCCCACCCCACCCTCCTCCGGCATGAGCAAGGACCAAAGACGTAATGCCAAGGCAATGGCCAAACTGGACAAGCAAGTGGAGGCTGAGAAGCCCAGAGTCTACAGGCCTCTGGGCGAAGAAGATCGCTTGGAGGCTGCTAGGTCAGCAAACTGGCCTGCCATGACCAGAATCTGTTGTTCATCACTGTGTGGCACTTTCTGGTCTGCCCAGTTTGTGTCTGCTTGCAAGCTTGTCTGCACCTGCCCTATACCTCCACCAGCAGTCTGCACACCCCTGTGCTGCAAACATAGTATATTGAGATTGCTCTTGCTGGTTCAGCTGACATCTGTGAAACAGGTTCTGGGCAAGGCATGCTCATCTGCCGGCACCTGTACGTGGGGCAAGCAACAGCCCAAAATCTGCATGCAAGCTGCCGGATCAGCACAAGTGTTTACACCTTTACCACTTGCACCAGTTTGCTGGCGCTACCACACATGCAGGTCTGGAGGAAGTTACCACCAGATGTCATGTAAGAAGGGACGGCCGTCTGTTAGCAGCAGCCAATCTGTATCAGATGTGCTAGCAGTGGTCGACTGATACCCTGTTTCAATTTTTCTTTTCTTTTCACTGTTTGCTGAAGTGTGGTCGGGGTGGTGGTGCAGGTGGCAGGCTGAGAGGCGCAAGCACTACCCAACAGCAGCCAATGTGACTCGCAAGTCAGAAGCTGTGGCAGAGCGTGAGGCTCGAGGGGAGCTGGAACCTGAAACTGCCCTCCGGCGCAAAAGGCTTCAAGAGGTACATCCACCCAGCATGTACACTATATTCTGCTCAGTTTGTTGTCATGCCCAAAGGGGTGACAGTGCAGCATTGGGCAGAGGCATGATCGGGGGTCAACCATCATCTATACCATATTGTACCATGATCATACACAATCTATTGCAGTAAGACTGGCATAATTGAGGTTGCTTTTGGGAGTGTGGAATGCACTTGCTTAGCGGGTTGTCATAGCTATCACTGACATAAGGAAAACAACTGACGACAGTACGATGATGATAAGCATCCACACATAGTCTGCAACACGGTCAAAAGATACAACAGTCCAGACAGCAATTCTTTTGGCAGACCCCACACCAACACCTCTGCGGTTGCCTTTTGTTGCCCCTCGCAGACTTGTTTGCATGTGGAAGCTAACCATGATCTTGCACTTATATGGCATGGCACTCAGAGGAGCCCCAGGTCATGGCAACAACAGCTGAGATGCACTGCGTGTCTCATGTTACGCCTGGATCTGAAAGTGTGCACAGCTCTGCATGCAAACATCGTGTTGATATGAGGGACACACAGCTGATTGGTATCTGGGCATCATAGCTTTGGCCGTGATTGCTGCCCTCGTAAACTTCAGCTCACAATGAACATGGTGATGTGCGACGTGCGCTGGGATGCCAGTTCCTAGTTGTACTACTTTTCAAGCATCTACATTTGGACTGAGTCACACTATACTGCTGCCCGCGTGCGCTCACCAAACCTGCTCCTTTGACCAGACTGTCAACACTCAGCTTGTCCAGAAGCTGATGCTGCAGCAGCTGGTCCAGATGCCTAACTTCAACAATACGATGCATGACCAGACCATGTAGCCCATCAAATGCAAGAGCACAATGACATGCCATCTGTGCTGTATTGACTGCAGCTTGCAGAGAAAGTGTTGTGTAACAGGTAAAGCCATCTGCTGTGTAGAGCAACAGCAGATCAGCTCAAACATCTAGCAGCTGAAGCTTAGGTCATCAGCATTGGTCACACACGCCTTGACTGATGGACATGAGCCTACCTACTCAAGTGCTTCTGCAGAGACTTGAGCATGGGCCCAACTTTCAGGATACAGAAACAAAGTGTCTAGTACTGTGACCTGCAAAGGAAGACACAGTGATGACACTAACGGACTGTAGCTTTGTATGCTTTCTGTGAGGTAAAAGAAATTGAGTGTGTCCAGGTGTCGAAGTTGCTTTGGAGAGACAAAACTTGTCCCGCACATACCTAGCTCATCGTGAGCTGGAAAAGCACTTTGTTATTATTATTATTATTATTATTATTATTATTATTATTATTATTGTTGTTGTTGTTGTTATTGTTATTGTTATTGTTATTATTGTTATTATTATTATAAAAAAAGCTGACTGTGTTCAGGTGTTGATGAGGCAGAGGGAGCTGGGCCTGCAGCAGCTGGCGGGCACTGCAGACATGGCCATTGATGGACCCCCATCACCCTTCACTGCTGGACCTGGCAGCCGAGGTACCGTAACACCAGAATTGACATGCATTACCTACCCTACATGCTCCTACAACAATAGAAATGACATCCTATGGTGTTGTAGTGCTGCTGTTGCCATTGGCCAGTCAACTTGGTCCACTGTTTCGCTTTGCAAGTCACTTGCATTTGGCACGTACCTCACTGTGCCTATGTACCACTGTGCCTATGTACCACTGTCCCCATGTACCACCGCATCTGTACCTAACGTCAGGCTGAATCATAATGCTGTGTGTCACACACGTTCAAAGCGACCTTGTTCAGAACCTGTCACTAGCCTTTGAGCTGTCAGAGTTGGAAGCTGTTACATAGAGGTGCAATCTCAAGTAGAATAGGATCAATCATATCTGCTGTGGGGTTATACCTGACTGTGACTGAGCAGGGGGTAGGGGTGGCAGAGGCGGCAGGTTTGGGGGCAGGGCAGGGAGGAGCCCTGGCAGGGGCTTTGGCAGAGGCCCTGGGGGCAGGCATCCCGGCAACAAAAGGCCCATGGACTTTGGGCATGAAGGGCAACAAGCAGACAAAAGGCACAAGCCTGCCAATGAGGGAGCAGCTGCCGATGGGCAAGTTGGAGGACTTGCCAGTCTGATGCAGTACGGCAGTGATGATGATGGCAATGAAGAAGCTGAACGGCCGGATGGGGCATCTGCTGAGCAAGGTATGTCTTGTTGTTGACTCGCATCGGTAGGTCTTTCTCAGTTCTAACAAGTGTGTTGGTTTTTGCCAAACACCTCCCATTGGTCTTCCCAATGGCAGGTCAGAATGCGATTGCGCATCTGCAGCCCACCTCAAGCCCCTCGTTCTTGCTCACCTTCACAATGGAGCCCCAGCTTCATCACATGAGATGTCGCAGGGCTCAGCTGCCACTACACACCAAAGACCCCTCTGCGTAACACACACACCGCCACAAACATATACTGTTGAAAGTATCGGCCAAAAGCAAGCAGTCAGTTTTTGCGGGACCGCACAAGCATGCATGGAGTTTACATCTGCTTCTTGTAATATGCAGGTGGTGCAGGCAGCCAGAATGGGTCTGATCAGCAGGGCCAGGGGGCAGCCGCCAGTGCAACACCTCAGACTGCTGAAGAGAAGCAGGCACTCTACCTGAAGCACAAAGCGCAGGTAGGGCTTGGCCTGCATAGCTTGCCTTTCAGGCTTGCATAGCCTGCCTTTTGGGCTTGCATTGCTTGCCTTTTGGGCTTGCATTGCTTGCCTTTTGGCGTTGCACAGCTTGCCCTTTGCGCTTGCAGCTGCCACAGCCTGCACATGCCTTTGCCAGGCAAAATTGAGTACCAAAAGTACAGCTGGTCTGTGTATTCCAAGGCCACATACAAGCAGTCTGCCTGGCAGTCCTACATGCAGCCAATGTGCAATGCAGCTGCCTGCTCTTGCAAAAGTTGAGAGTTCACACTGCTCGCATGTGTTGCTCCTGCTGGGGTTATGCATCTTCATAATCCTGTGAGAATGCAGCTGTCATGCCTTTTGCAACACCATGTGAATCCCAGTACCAGCGACCCTTCTTTGCCATGAGTGCAAGAGCAAAACTAGAGCATGCGTGACATTGAAAATTTTGGAGTGCAGTATGAGCGGCAGCAGCAACAACATCAGGCTGCCATGGAGAAGAGAAAGAAGGCTCAAGAGAAGTGGGAAAGCAAAGGTAGGGGGCGAGGTAGGGGGCGGAATGCAGCAGGCAGGGGTCAAGGGGGGCGCCAGGCTGACAGGTCAGCAGGCACCACCTTCTGCTGAACTAACCATGTCATGCGTTTGCAAGTTTTTGGGCTAAGTAACTCTTGAGCATGAGTCGGCATTTTCCGGAGTATTGCACTGTCAATATATCAGATGTCAGGTGTGTCTGTGCTCATGCCTGCTGCACTCAGTCTTTTTCAAACTTCAGAGTAGCTGTCCGTCATGGTATAATAGCTGTTTGCATATGTCATGGACAAGAAGCAATGCGCGGTCAAATCAAATTGTGTGCTGACAATGAGTCCACTGATCACACTAGACAAAGCACTGTTGGAGCTCTATGCTCATTTTGTGTGTTTGATGGTGCAGACCTGGTGCACAGCAGGCAAAGCGTGCTCCCACGCTGCTGCAGAAGCTGCTAGTCAAAGACATCCGCAAGGATCACAGTCAGCTCCTGCAATGCTTCAGGTACACGACCCTCATTGCACCACACCGCGCACTGCCAAGCTCTCCTTCCACGGCCTGAACCCACAACTGCATGATGTTATCTTGTTGAAAAAGTGCGTTCATCAAGCAGGAAGGGAAAACTGTGCACACGCCTCTTCATCAATGAGTAGCAGGGGGAAGGTTGTGCACATCCTTCTTGATCAATGCTGCAGCAGCAGCAGCAGCAGTTGTCTTGCATTCCTGTGTACCTGCCTGGTGACATGCATGTGTCTGGTTTTGTTGCAAGGACCAGTGAGATGGCATGCACAAAGGCTGGAGCTGAGACGTCAGCTTGAGACAACAGCTGAACCTGCTAGGGTTGACAATCATTGCTGCTTGTGCAGGTTTTTTGTCAAGAATAACTTTTTGCAGGACGTGGGCACCACCCCCTTGGTGTACCCTGACCCCCCTCCTACCCTGCGAGAGGTCTTGCCGCCCATTCAAGGTATTGCTTGCGCTGTGGTGATTGTCTGTTCAGCATAATGTAGCATAGCTTGTGCTGTTGCTACATGCCAAAACTCAACAACTGCATCACCATGTGCTTCAGCAGTCATGACCATTCTGGTCATGTGAAGAATCTGGTTGACAGTCTGCCCACTATTCGGATGCTTGCATTGAAGCTATGGCTGACATCATATGTTTCTCATTACTTGCTGACTGAATGCAGCCATGTTGTGCTCACTGCGGTTGTGGTTGTACAGACGGGGATGACAGTTTGCCCTCAGATTCTGATGGGGACAAGTCTGAAAATCATGCAGAGGCTGCACCCTTGCAATCAGACAATGGAGCATCAGATGGAGAGACTAGTGAGGAGGACAGTGACGAATAGCAGGAGCGGGAACAGTTAGACAGACTAGTCAGTGCCCTGTTGCAGCGTCCCAAACATGCCTCACTGACATTCTGGCTTACGAGTAGATTGCATGCAGATTGTACCAATGCAATGTTAACATTCAGCTTGCACACATTTTGTACCATTGTATCAGCTGGGGCAGCAGAACAGATCATACACTAAACTTCATTCGAGTGCAGATAGTCTTGAATCATAGGTTGCTGAATTGCACAGTATTGTCCAACATTATATAGATAGCATAGTGTCTGAAGATTCCACTGCTGGCTGTTGGCAATGATGTCTTTCAGTGTTCAGCATTTGTTCCGTATCAGCAGGTTACAAACAAAGTATGCTTCATAGCTGCATTGTAGGGACGGCTGATATTCAGCTATCATGATATATTTACATCTGACATTTGTGAAGCATGTCAAACTGCAGCAGGATAAAATCAGATGAACAGGGCCACACTGTCTTCAGCACAAGCCTGCAGACTTGCAGGCAACAACATGAAACAAGCCAAAGCAACTGTTTGATCATGGTAGGCGGGAGAGGCAGATGCTGGTTTGATCCCAAGCTGCCATGGCACTCATCATCAATATGTACCGTTGTCTTTGGGCAAACGCGGCGAGTCACATACACAACATTATGGCCTTGCAGTGATCACACGGTTTTTGGAGAAGTATACGCCATTGCTGACTTTGGCACATGGTATCTGTAATCTGGAGGAAGGTCTGGCAGCCCCTTCAAGTACTCAGCAGCTTCTTCCTTCATCACTTTCTGCAGCTCTATGCGTGCTTTGGGATGATCAGCTGTGTTGCAGATCGCCAGCTTAGCATTGCCAGCTGCTGCACTATCTTTGCACTTTAGCAATACCATCAGTGCTGATCCTGCTGCTTCGTAAGTCTCCAGCTGCAACAGCACAATACATGGGTGTTGCAAAACAGCAGTCCACATAAATGCTACAGAAATAGTGATACTAGAGTGAAATCAGCGCATCATCTCTGGTGTAAGCTTGCCACACAGCCCAAAGCAGTCTGCAGTGATGAAGCTTACAAGCCCTCAAACACAAAGATTAGCATAAGCTAGGCTGCAGGAGAAGCTGTACGTAACAGGCTGACGGCCACACGTTTCAATCTTTGTCAGCCGCAAATGCACACAAGCCAGAAACTGTTGTCAGCAGCTTTCCCTTGGACATTGTGCAGATACCTGACATGCATGACAGTGCATTTCCAAGCCTAAGACCGTGAGAGACCAAATGCCACCTGTCATGCTGGACCGATGCTTGCATACAATGCAGGCCTTTTTCTCGCCTCCGCATATTGTAGCATCCGCAGAAGTATTCCATGGGGTCCACTCTACCACAGAAATTGTACATACCAGCAGATGCATGGACCTGATGCACGTTGGCTATGCGTGAGATGTGATGGTTACTCAGAATTACTAACCAGCAGATGCACGCACCTTGACATCTGGCCCAACTGCAATGCTGGCCAACGCTGCTGAAGCATAGCGTACTACATCCAGTGACCACTGGTCCAGGTCACACAGCTTGGCCAACATGGGGATTGCACCAGCTGCCTGAACCGCAGGCCTGGCGTCTGTGTGCTGGCACAAGTGGCTTAGGCAAGCAGCTGCTGCAATGCAGAGCTGCTGCCGCCATTCATCTTCACCAGGCCATGTCCTTACTTGTAGAGCCTGTCGTAAAGCCTTGTGTCAACATCAAATTAGTATGGTTGGAAAGTCGGCGTTGTGAGTCAAAGAAGCGCGGACATGGGCAGCAGCAGAACGTAAGCTTGATGAGACATATGTGACATGCTATTTGACACGGTCGCTGGCAGTGCTAAGGTTGCAGACGCCTCATGTCATGCTGATGTGAAAGTCTGTGGATGGTGTTCAGTGCAATGAATGACAAGGACACTTGCATCCAGGAACACAAACAGATGTTGTCCACTGACCTGATTGACAACAGTCACAAGGCATGAGGGCAGCTGTGCTTGCAGAGCTGCTGATACCCCCTGGCGTGTCCTGGTCAAGTTGGCTAAGCACTGCAGGGCTGCAACAGCTGCACTGCTGTCTGGACCTGGGACTGACTGCTGCAAGCTGTGCACTAGTGCTTCTGAGGCATTCTCTGAGCAGTCCAGCAGAGCAGCTGAGCCGTCGATGCTGACACTGAAAGCCTACATTCAATCCCATCGGGGATGTTTCAGTGGGGATCTTTGAGTGATGGCTCAGGATGCGCTCAACAAATGAACCATGGCAGGCTGTGTGTTAGAGGACATGAGGATGATAAGATGACAGCAGACTTGTCACAGGTGTGTGAATGCTAGAGTCACAGTGTGTGAATGCTAGGGCAGCTCTTGGCTGCTGCACATCTTTCTGCAGAGAGATAGGCCAATGTGCATACCTGAAGGCAGCTGATGCCACTCTCAGGTGCTTTGCCAAGAGCTGCAAGGACTGCTTCCAGGCCAGAGATCTGAAGGATGGCCAAACGGCCCTGAAAGAGCTGAGCCAAGCTTGCCAGCACTTGGCACGACAGGTTGCATATGTCACCATTCTGACAATGCAGGAAGGGCGCTATGCACTGCACTGCCTTGGCTGAAATTGCTTGCGCCTTCCGTTCCTGTCGGTGGCCAAGACAGCATCAGCATATTACAGCAGGATACCTTCACAACTTGCAGCTGGCATGTCAAAAACTTGCTTCAGGTATGCGTGATGATGAGCGCCAGGTGCTGTTGACAGAGGAGTCACCTGACTGCTAAGCAAGGACAGAAGTAATTGTAGGCACTCGATGCTGCAGGCATCGGACAAGTCAGGCAAAGACAAGACCTCAACAAGCTTTGGCATGGCCCGTTGCCCATAGGCTACAGCTATTTCATCTGCCTGCAGCAGTCCCGTGAACATCAATAAAATTCGAGCTCACAGAGATCGTTTGGTAGCTGAACTTACCTTAAGGGCGAAACTCGTCTGCGAGTTTGGTAGTCGGTCTTGCAAGAACTCAGATGCCTGGTGACTGGATGCATGATGCCCGGAGATGAGCACATGCGCAGCTGCCATTACAAGCAGCTGAAGTCCAGGTTGCAAACAGCAACACGTTATAGCAGCAAAGTCCCCTCGCGTACAAAGTAAGTCAGCATCGGTTTTTGTAACAGTGGCACTTTAACCTAACAAACATACAGACTGCCAAATTCGAGACAAATTTGCTGCCCTAATTTCTAAACTCGCAAATAGCAGTCACCGCTACAGCATCGGAACCTTTGATGCCTCGCATCCTAAGATCATGAACGCTGGGACGTACGGAAACCCAAGCGTGGCGTACATTTGCGGCGATTGCGGGACTGAAAACACCCTGAAGCAGGGAGATGTGATCCGTTGCCGAGAGTGCGGCTACAGAATACTTTACAAGAAGCGCACGAACAGAATTGTGCAATTTGAGGCTCGATAGCATATCTTGCGCATGCCTGCAATCCCTGTTTATAAACTCGACCTCTGAAGTGAACACTCTTTTTTTCATATTGACTGTACGTTTCTGCACCTTTGAGATAGCAGCTTTCAAATAGGCTTCCATTGACAAGAACTTGAGAAGTCTCCTGGTAGCGATATGTGAACCCATGTGCTGTAACGAAAGCTATTAGACAACAACTGTCTCGAGCTCTGCAAGCAAAGCACCTGAACTTGCTTGGCTACTGACACACCTTTGCTTCAGCGGCAGCTTCACGACCATGCTTCAGTGTGTCTGCACTGACTTTTGCTCGGGATTGCGATATCTCAATTTGAGCATAACAATTCACAAGGTGCCTGCCCTTATTGGAGCATGCTCAATTACAACCAAGCATGCAGTTTGTACAGCAGAGTCTGTACTGGCTACAAACACTAGGCACAGCCAAAGCAACTGTGCAACAATTTAGGCGGTTGTCATGAGACCGCAGCTGCCAGTGTTGTAAAGTGAAGCCGCTAGTCCGTTTGGTTTCCATGGCTTGTGATGGCGATCAATAGGTGCCTCATCCCTGAAAGAGCCCTTCCAGACATTCACGGGGTTGTTGCTCTTGATTGCTTTGCTTCTTTGCAAAACATCATTCACCACTGACTGTCTGTATCTGCATTGCGCGGGCACCACACTGGTCAGCACTGTCTTACATCTGGCAGTGCACATGTGGTCTGTGCAATAAACGGCATTGCTCAGAGGTACCTTTGCCACATGTGGCACTCTCTGTACTGCTCTCGTACAGCATTGTCATCAATTATGGAAGTCTGTGCACGAGCTGTAATGTGATCCAACAGCTCTTTGGGGGCACGTTTCATTAGATCCCACCTGCACCACACAAGATCAGTCAGCATGCACACAGCATGATCCTGAATACCCTGTCATGATGCCCTGCAGTCACGTTAAATTGACTTCGACTGTTGCAGTGACACACCCGACACAATCAGATGCTGCTGTTGCTCAGGTCAGAAGTCAATGCCCAGCTGTCTTCGCCCTAATGGTACGCCATTAGCATGTGCATGATGCACAGTGTATGATCTGCTAGTGTTGGACAAGTCTTGAGGCAGGTAAAGCTGGAAAGCCTACTTGCTGATGACCAGTACTGTAGCAGTCACATTTGATGCCACTGCTGTGGTGGGGGCAGTTGTGCACTTTGTGATGGAAACCTCCCCAAAGAATTCAGACTTCCCAAGGGAGTCCACCTGCATCACCATTCGCAGACATCTCACCTGTGCTCACAATACCAGTGATCTGAAGAGACAAAGAAAAGAAAAGTTTACGCTTTTCAGCGATCATAACGGGAGCCTCCTAAGGCGGCAGCCCGGAGCTCCAGTGATCTGACACACAAGCAGAAAGTGCAAGCCGGCATCACAAGCTGGTGAGCTGTTCAGCTGTCATGGAGGGCACCACAGTCTGCATGGTTGCAGTTAACTGCAAAAGCGTAATGCAAACATATGCCACCTTAGACAGGCAGGTCAGATCACACACATTTATGTGCAGCTGTTGACAAATGTGTTTGTAAAATCACACAACTGTGTGTCAGGAAACCTGCATGCATTCGTGCAGCTTGCAAATGCTCACCAATTTACATGCCAGGCATCAATGGCAGCAATGGCTTCAAATGTGCTGTGGTGATTGGCCAGTGTGCATAGAGCTATCAACAGAGTGGCCTTGACAAGGTGTGAGGTCATGGCAGATGTGATGCAGCAGTCCAAAGCACACCTCAAGGAAAAGGTGGCCTCTGGCTTCATGACTACCGGTATAGCTCATCTGTTGCAGGATGCTCTGAGTGAGCGTAGCCTCACTCACAAGCCCCTTGTTTGAAACGGCAGCTGCCTCAGGGATGTGATCTTTGACATCTTCAAAGCTGAAAGTAGTCTGCCGTTTGCGAGGGCTCAGACCAGACTGCTGCAAGCTACCACCTACTGCTGCAGCCGCTGTGTGCGGCTTGCCCTTCTCTTTCACACTGCCCTTGCTGATAACTGCTGCATCTGCTGAGCTGGTCTTAGGGGCTGAAAGAGTAGCTGTGGTCTTCTGCTGCCCATCACCCCTCTGCAAAGGGCTGCCTTGGCCCTTTGAGCTGGACAGATTGCCCTTTGAGCTGGACAGAGTGCCCTTTGAGCCCTGTAAAGGGGAACCAGTGCCCATTGAGCCTGAGGGATTACCCTTGCTGCCTGCACGAGATCTGGATGCAGATCTGCCAAAGGAGCTTTCACCAGTGAGGCTTTTGATGACATCCAAGCTGAGCTTGTGGTAACTGGGTGGAAGTGATTTGTCTGTGGTACTGCCTGTAGTGAAAATGTCATGTGGTTGCTTTGCCCTTTGTACTATGTGCAGAGTGTCAGATGATCGCTTTACATACTATGCACAACTACCATATAATGCACCACTGAAGGCTGGGCCTGGTATGTACCATGGCTGCATGCCATGCAGCAGTGAAGTATATGCTATCTGTTGTCATACAGTTGCAGCGGATCAACCAAAGAGAACAGGCATCAACGAGATCGGGGGAGGCAGGAGGGGGTAAGGGGAGGGGGCCCCACAGATGACCCCTTCACAATTTGCTGGAGATGCAATGACTGGTCCTACAGAAAGGGACAGAGATATATGCAGATACAGATCTAGCATGCTCAAAACCATGAAACCTGCAACAGAGCCTACCTATAGCATGGGCTTTCCTTGCAGAGCCTGTTTTGGAGCCTGCTTTGATGCCAGCTGGAGGCTTTGCAAAGGTTTTGCGCACTTGTGTAGCTGAGTGGATGCCTGGGTCATGAGCAGGGACAGCCTTCCTGTCAGAGATCCAGGCAGGAATGGAGGAAGTCTGGCCAGCAAGGGCTCGCGTCTTGCGATCCATCTCCAACTCACGCACCATCTGCATGCTTGGTCAGCTGAATACTTGTGGAGTACCAGGCAGACAAGGCACAAAGTGGCTGTCTCTCACTCTTACACAGGCAATGCATGAGGTAGGCACAGTACATTTTCGGTGCGTCTTAGGTCTGACTTTGAGTGCAGATGCAATCAACACAACGGCAGCCCACATGCCCTGCTCATCTCAGAGCCCATTCGTCTTGATGTGAAAAATGTGAGTCAAAGCACCACAGCTGTCACAGTGGTTATCATAGAGAGACATCAGCTCAAGCCCTGCAGCACGCATGTGTGTCAAAGCAAATGTCATAATGTAAGATGAGGGGTAGGGGCTTACCGTAACAGTGCCACGCTGCACAAAGTAGACATCTTCCACCTCGCTGCCTTGATAATAGATGACGGCTTTGGGGGCAAACACCTTCTCAGTCAGCACAAGAGCCAAGCTTTCTATTGTGCTAGCTGACAAGCCCTGGAACTCTGGCACCTGCACATGGGGACCAATATGCAAGCCTGTTTGCGTCGCACAGCCTGACGCACTGTCATGTTTTAGACATTACATGTTCTTGTTGATGTCACTGCAAGGGGCATATTACAGTCACACGAAGTGGGATTATGCGGCAACTCATGATGCATGCAACACAAGAGCGATGCAGCACAGCAACAGTACAGCACAGACTCAGGAGTTGCTGCTGGTCTATGCAGTGTACACAGATGCAATGGTGGATGGCATTGAAGCTTGAAGACGCATGCGCTTGCAAAGCTTGCCTGCCGCAAAACCTGCATCTTGCTTTGATGGCTCCCCTGCTGCAGAGGACGCAAAATGCGCTGGAAATCTTTGATATCAACGGTGAAGACCTCAGTAGGCTGCGTGCAGTAGCAGGTAGCTCGACGCTGCCCATGCCCCTGAGTCAGCACTGATAAAGTGAGAAGATGCCACAACATTTGTAGACGCAAGACACACTTGAGTGTTCCAGAAAAACTCAGGCCAGCAAGCAGCACACCACGGCAGCTGACGCTGCCTTATTCAGGTGCCAAGCAGACCTGTGTAGACTTGTTCTTTTAGTCATTTTACTCAGGTCTTACTTCAGCGGCTCAACTGCTGAGTTGAACGAACTTTTCATGTGCAACAGCTGTGAGTTCTGACAGTCATGATCTAAGACAAGAAAGACACAGGGAGCAGAAATTGTCAAGGCTCGCATATATTTGAAGGTAGCTTACCTGCATAAGCGCCAGCTCACCAAAAGCTGCACCAGCTAGCAGATGCGCAACAACCTTGTTTTCCTACATGTCAAAAGGCTTTAGTAAGTGAGCGCTTGCCCTGGCAAGTGCTGAGCTGAAATGATGCAATGAGTGGAGGTCCTATAGCATCATTGTGTCCAGACTAAGTTATACACAAGGGCTGTCTGAGGTGCATACTTCTTCTGCAGCATTGCCCTCCCTGACCATGACATCCACTGCGCCACTGAGAATGATATAGAAGTGGTCGCCATAATCTCCCTGCTTGAAAATGGTGTCGCCTGCTGCAAAGGAGGCAAAGCCCATGTACTGCAACAGCCACAATAGCGCTAACGTCTTGTCCCCTGAACTGTCTGGTGGGGTGCAAGGCTCTGCTGGCTTTGAGAAACAAGCTGGAGGAACAGTCGGTGATTGCCTTACCATGCAGAGCTCCAAGCGAGCTGGTGTTGGCAAGTCAAGACCATACTTGGACCACTTTGTCAGAGCGTGTTCGATCTCTTCTATATCATCTGAGGTGCGGTTGTGAGGCCTATGCGTACAAACAAGAGTGCCTTACAGAGGTGTCTGCAAGCACCAAGAGCGGTCTGCAGAATGCCTTACGGTGTGCGCAGCATATCTTCCAGTGTCCGACCGGACCTAGCCTCCAGCGATACTGGAAGCCCTTTCTCATGGTCATTGGCAAGCGCTTCCAGCCGTGTCAAGGACGTCACAGTCGGCAGACTAGTGACTGTCCTGTGCAGAACTGAGGGCGGGTGGTTTGAGAGTTGTGACTCCAGCGTTGACATGCTTGCCCGAACTAGACACGCAACGCCAAGGATGCTGAAGTGCTTAACGTATCGCGCAGCCTCCTCTACTGTAGGCTGATCAGCATTGTGTCCTTGCCAACCACTTCTCAACAATGCTCACACAGTCATAATGCGCAGAGGCACGGCATATTTGACTGGAAACCTGAATGCAAGTCTTGCGGTACTTCTTCTTCGACAGTCCAGTTGGTTGTTCTGTGTTGCAGCAGGGATATTACACAGCTATATTGAGGCCGTCGGTGTCCAAACAACAAGACATTACCACATGCCTGCCATACACAGTTTGCTTTCCTCAATTTTGACACTTTGTAGACACTGTGAGCACACAAGTGAACTATTCTGTTTGCATATGAAAGCACACTTGGCCAGGCAATCAGCAATGGAGGTCGTTGCTGTCTTGCAGCAACCAACAAAAAGCTTTTGGTATGTTGATGCCTCAACGCACCAGTAAAAAACGAGCATAAAAACTCTCAGTTCAGCTTGCAGACAGCAAGCACTGTGTGCTTGGAGTGATCAACAAGCATACTCAGCCTGGCTAAACCCCTGTAGCACATGTTTGAATATCCCCCGGTACAGAAATAGCACTCAACTATACTTTGCCAAAACCTTTGACAGGCTCATTGTTCTTTCTCTTGATCATGCTTGCAAAGTGCAACTCAAAGAGTGGGTCAATGCCCTGCCTGACTCTTGCCCAAAGCACTGTTGAATCACGCTGGCTGTCTGCCTTTACAGCTGCCTCAGTAGCATTCATATGGGCTGTTTCTTGCAAGACCTGTGGGCCTCCACAGCACCTGTTCAGGGTCAATGCATGGAATTTGGTCCCTAAAGCCGCCCTGCCAAATGTAGATGGGGTTGTTGCTCCTGACGGCCTTGCGCTGATGTATGACATCAGCCACAAGCACCTTCCTGAATCTGCATGATGGCATTAGATCGTGTGATATAGTTCACCTTGGGTTGAGATTTCAATATGAGAACATACCTGAAGAAACCGCAAGACTGCAACAACTCAAGTGTAGAAGACGTTGGAATGCATGGTCGCAATCAGGACAGCAAACCCAAGCACAGGGAATCATGGTCATTTGCAATGCAAAAGAAGTGCAGGCTGAACACAAGACGTCGCTTTATCTGCCTTGTATGCCTCTTATATACTAACAAAAAAAAGGAGAGTGCGTGAGTACCTGAGCCACTCCTGGCATGCTGAGTACTGTGACCGCACGGCATTGTCATCAACTGCACTTGCCTTTGCTCTGTCTGCTAGGAATTCCAGCAAGTCCTGGGGTATGCGCTTCACCAGGTCCCATCTGCAACGCATTCTGGTCAGTGTAGTGGCAGCACCAGCTATCACAAAGCAAAAACGCTCTTCAAGTACACTTCAGGCATGCCATCAGAGCTGCATGTGTAACAGAGCAAAAAAGCAACCTGATGACTCATGGAGGGTTCCAATGAGGTGCAACACAACACGTTTGGTAAGTGTGCAACAGCCACTGGGTAGCTGCCAGTCAGGACACGGCAATTGTTAAGGGGCGCACAGGGTGCATTGGCAAGCAGGCAACAGCCCAGCAGGCAATAAGGGCAGTATGCAGACAGATTATGGCCCATCAGTTGGGGATTGTTACAGTGTGATTGGGTACAGCAACGAATCTGGCCGGTGCAAGCTTGGTGATGATAGGCAACACGTGAGTGCTGAGGACACAGTCAGGTGAGATGGGCAATGAGCAATGAGGAGGGCTCACTTGCTGATGACTAGCAGGGTGGTAGTCATGGTGGATGTCACAGCAGTGGTCTGGGCAATGGGCGTTTTGGTGACAGACACATCCCCAAAATACTCATGCTTACTAAGGTATTCCACCTGTGGCAGCAGGGCTCAGCACAATGCTGATGACACAATCGCCAGACAGACACATATGCTGGAGCTCTGGACAAGGCTTGCCAAATGCACATTCGAACATGTCAGGCACCACACATGCCATCAAGGCGTACAGGTCACATGACATGCAGCACAAGCATGAGAATGTCATGGCTAACTTTCAAAGTAGCACAAGAGCCTGCATCAGCGCTGACTGCTGCCATCAAAACAACACTTGCACACAGCAACTGAAATGCTCTGAAAAGCCTTGTTGAACTCATAGACCAATCTGCAGACCCTCAGCAGAAGGATGCTCTTTTGGCACTCCAAACACCATGACAGATGCAGTACATAAGTGAGCCTGAAGCAGAATTGCGGATGGACGCTGCCTCTAAATTCAAGCTTCCAGGCCAAGGCAGCTTCAGTTTGGATATGTTCAATACAAGCATGAAAACTTAAATGCTGACGATGACATAGACACTGACACTGAAAATGGGGACTGCTGGCATACAGCCTACCTCTAGGAACAGGTGCTGACGTAATGCCAGATTACGGGTAAAGTCCATGCCTTGCACCACCTGCTTGTTCAGGGTTTGCTCACTCAGCAGCCAGTTCCTCTTCGTGGCGCCAGCTGCTTCCCTGGCTTCCTTCTCCTGTAAAGACAACCCAGACTGACAAGACTTACAAGTCTGAGACTCCTGAACAACACAAGGACTTGCTGCACTACTGCTGTGGTACTGCAATTTCGACTCAGGATGCCAACAGGCGAATGTCGATCCCTCAAGATGCAACAGCTGTTAAGAAGGTGCTCAAACTTTGCAGCTTTACACATTCACGCCAGCTTGATGACTCATAGAGTGACTCTGCCGCACAATGTTGCAGCAGCAGCAGCAGCAGCAGCAGCAGCAGCATTGGTACCTGTGCTTGCTGATTGACGTCATCAGCAAACCTACAGGTGGTCTGACGCCGCTGAGCTGCAAGGCCAGAGGCAGGCCTCGAAGTGGTCTGGAAGGCAGAATTGGCAGGATGAAGGGTGCGTCTGCTGCCTGCACTTGCAGGTGGGCGTCGCCCTGACCTGCCCAGGGTAGCTCGCCCTTCTAGCCCCAACTTGTCGCCTGCAGTAATCAGACAAGGGCCCTTACATCAATGGGCCGGACCATGAGAATGGCGCTGCTGTGCTATTCCTGTCACTGCTGTGGTGTTGCTCATGCTGCTGCTCTTCAGCATATTGCCCATGCTGCTGCTCTTCAGCATATTGCTCATGCTGCAGCTCTTCAGCATATTGCTCATGCTGCTGCTCTTCTGCATGATCTACCGTCGAGTACAGAAGCATGTGCCATCAGCACTGTATAGCTGTTAGCTTCTACAGCATTATCTTGGATAGCTCACATAGCATTACATTGACTGAAACAGTCCAGAACATTGCCAAACAGCAACAGCCACAAGAAAAGAAAGGTCTGCCTTTGCACAAGCTTAAGCAGCTGCAGCAATCCAAGCGCTCTAGTACCTGACATGCTTTTGATGAGCTCTAAGCTCAGCTTGTGGTAGCTGGAGGCTGCAGCTAGACTGCTGGCAGAACCCTGAGCGCGCCTGGATCTTGCAGAGGAGCGAGGCGAACACTGGTCCTGACCGCACACTGCTGATGAGCTGCGAGGGGAAGGCTTTTGGTCCCTGTCAAGCAGCCAGGCAGGAATGGATGATTGAGGGTTTGAGGAGGCTGGACTAGTGCCTGGCCTTGTGATGGTGCCCCTTTTGGCAGACGTGGTGGGCTCCATCTCTGTCTCTCTCACCATCTGCACAGAACCAGAGTGGTTTTGCTGCTGGTGAGTCTCACCATCTGTGCAGAACCACAGTGGTTTGGTTGCTGTTGAGCCACTTGATGGAATGATGGAATGAACAGTGGAAGATGAGATGCAGTGATGGGCCTAATCGCTGCTGTCTCTTGACATACCCAGCTGAGCACCATGTCTGCCCATTTCAATAGAGAAGTAAGGACGAAACCCTCACACCCTCTGAGGGTGCTTGCAAATACAACAGAGCTGGGTTTGTAGTTGATTTACAAAGCTTGAGCCTCAAACAATAACTGCCGGTCACAGACTCTGCAGGACATAGCAGTACATGCACTCTCTCATCAGAACTGCCAGGCGTGCACTCCTCCAGCTAAGACCCAATAGCCCTGACAGCCTGTTGGCACACTGCCTGGACTTGTACCAGGTTGCCAGGCTTCAAATGGACAATCCGGTACAAGTCTGGCAGTGGCAACTCAGCAATGGGAAGTCACCTTGATGTGGCCTCGTTGGATGAAGAACAGGTCTTCCACCTCATTGCCTTGATAAAACACGACGGCCTTTGGAGGAAAGACCTTCTCTGTCAGGACCACAGCCAAGCTCTCTATCACACTTGCAGGCAGCGTTTGGAACATTGGCACCTGTGCACAGCAAAGAGATCTATTTTCTGTGCAGGACCTCTGGATCTGTTTGATAGGTGGGCGTGTTGGGTGTGGCAGAGGCACAGCCAAGCATGGTGTAGACCACTACAGCATGCTTGCAATGGATGTCCTATAGACCAGCACCGCAGCAACTGAGCTCTGAGGAACAAAGGTCTTCCAGATGAGAGCCACAGCAATGGGAAAAGCAGCAGGACATAAGCTGCATGACACATGCCCCCTCATGGGGTAGGGCCTTAGCCTCGGTAGGATGTAAATGTATGCCAGCAATAATCGGAGTATGCCACGTACAATAGGCCAATCAGATCAAGTTTATGTAAAACACAGCTATATGGTGGCAGAGCCGGACCTGTTGTAGGAACGCTATCTTGCTCTGTAAGGTGTCTTGCTGCAGGGGTTGCAGAATCCGCTTGAAGTCCTTGATGTCCACAACAAACAGCTCAGTCTTTTGTGAGCAGTGGCAGCTTGCGCGCCGCTGGCCGTGTCCCTGCATAGGCGAGCCTCCTTCAGAACAGAACAGATGAGGAGAAACATCAGGTCAAGCTTCAGCATGCTGAGTGGTGCCACAGTGGTGTATGTCTTCAGAGTTGTGCCTGACTTGCTGTGCAACTAGCTGCACTGCTGCTTTGCATTGAATCCCAGGCACAACAGGCAGCACAAGGCAAGGCTCAAGCTGTGTTGAATGGTGTCGAATCGCGGGGCTGACACAGCGTCCCCTAAGCATGGCTGCAGGCTGCTTTGACTGTTGTGCAGCAACTCCGAAAGCAAAAAGGAGTTTTGATGCCATGCGGTGCATCAGGCAACAGCTACCTGCATGAGCGCTAGCTCTCCAAAAGAGGCTCCCGCCAGAAGATGAGCAACCACCTTGTCCTCCTGTCACATTGCAGCTTTGTTTGTTCATTTGTTCACATCATGAAGTATGTGTTTTACCTGAGCGCTTCTTGCCAACCAATGTGCTTGCATCAGCCGTCATGTACATGAGGGTACTGTGTGCACACAAACAGAAGACTGATCACAAGCACCTGCAGCTATGTTTGTGCAATGGGTGCACATTGCCACGATAATATTTGAACATGCATCAGCTTCAAAAGCAGCAGCCTTGTGTATGTAGTCATGCAAAAGTTGCGTAGGACAAGAGGGGGCGCAAAGTTCACCTTCTCTGGATCATCATCATGGACTGAGACGTCAACAGCACCAGTGAGGATGATGTAGAAATGCTCGCCTGTGTCCCCTTGCTTGAAAATGGTTTTGCCCGCAGCAAATGCTGCAAAGCCCATGTACTGCAACAGGCAAAAATTATTTCTTATAGCCTGATCTGTGGTGCAGAACAGTCTGTGCAAGGCATAAGAAGCAACTACATAGAAGACCAGGCCTGCATGATGGAAAAAGGCACACGGTGCCATTGGCACATATGCAAATGTTACTTGGTCTTGAAACTTATTGCAGCAGCAATGGCCTTTCAGCCTGTCTGGCAACACTTGCGACAGACGTACGCTCAGTGCTGCATCAATGCAAGCCCCATGCAGGGCACTTGTGCTATTTTTGGGAGGTTTAGTTGTGAAAGGCAGGTAGACCGGCAGACACTGCCACAGAGATGCTGTGAAGGCCCCTTTGGAGTATGAGTTTGAGGGCTGGTGCACCTTGCAAAGCTCCAGTCTAACTGCACGTGGCATGTCAACCCCGTACTTGGACCACTTGGTCAACGCATGCTCAATCTCCTCGATAACCTCGTCACCCCGAAGATGAGGCCTGAAGTCGGGCAACATCAATATACACATACAACACGCTGAACATTGTACCAAAACAAATTAGCAGCGGCCTCACGGGGTACGTAGCATATCTCCCAACGTCCTTGCAACTCTGGTAGGCATTGCAACAACTGCAGCAGCCTGGATTTCGTCTGGCAGGCTTTCCAACCGCAGCATTGACGAGGAAGCGGTGGTGACCGAGCGTTGCAGCATCGATGGACCTGAAGGAGGCTTCTGCGACAACATGACTACCAGCAATGCTTAGGTAGACATATAGGTCACTCAAAACGTGACGAATACGAGCCACTAGCGACGCGACTCGCGGTGTATCGTCAGGCAATACACTGCTACCGGTCGCCTGCGTGTCGCCTGAGTGTCGCCTGTCGTGACATCAAGCTGAAGCAGACACAACGCGCTTTACAAGCTGGATGAAAGGAAGAAGAGCAAGTGGAATCTGGCCTTGACGAGTGATCGACGGCGCAAAAGCTCTTCCAAGGCAGGTAAAGAGCTCTGTAACCTTTCGAACCATCAGCGTTTTGCTTTGATTAAGACAACTATGGCCGAAGTAGAAGCAGCCAACACAGCTCAGGCTATTGCAGACAGGCTCGTTCAGCAGAGCTCTGCTGAGGAGTTTCCAGCTGGCAGTGCTCCAGAGGAGACAGCCGAAGCCGAAGATACCCTCGGGGCAGCAAACAACAACAAGCGTCCTCGTGATGAAGATGCCGAAGGCGAGGAGGACGAGCAAGAGCAGATGCGCAAGAGAGCAAGTTTCACAGCGCCTGAAGTAGCAGAGGTATGCGCAAATAGCTGTCCTTTGTGTGCTGACTGGTTCGTTATGTCTTATGCTTGTTCTAGAACTGCTGGCTCTGAAACTCCAGGGAGCTGAGACACGTCAGTCCGGGTTTTCCGACGCTCCTGCCAGTTATTCAGCTGAGCCCTCAGTCGCTCCGCAAACAAACGGCAGCGACGCAGCAGCGGCAGCAGCAGCGGCAGCCGCAGTAGCAGCAGCAGCGGTGGCATCGGCACCTCAGATGGGCGATGCTTTCGGCCCAAAAACGGCAACCTTGCAGATTCCTGCCACCTTGGTAGGCAAGGTCATCGGCAAGGGCGGTGAGACTATCAAGAATCTGCAGAACCAGTCTAGGACAAGGATTCAGATCGATCACACCGCACCTGGTGACACCAAAACTATCACCATCACCTCAGAGAACCCCGACTACCTAGAGGCAGCCAAGCACCTCATTCAGCAAGTCGTCAGCGACGACTCTCCTCAGGGCGAAGTGCAGCGGTCTGTAGAGTGTCCACCAGGCATTGTAGGACGTATCATCGGGCGAGGTGGTGAGACTATCAGAGCTTTGCAGCAGGCCAGCCAGGCTTACATCGTTGTCGACCAGAACTTCCCCGAGGGTCACCCACGCAAAGTGAACATCAGTGGCAGAGCAGATGCAGTTGAGAGAGCCAGCCGGATGGTCACTGAGCTTATCCAAGGAGAGCCTGGCAGCGCAACTGCCATCATTCAAAAGGTATCAAACTGGTGACCAATCTGTACTTTTGCCTTCGTTATCCTGTTTATTAAGAAGTAGTTTTATATTTGATCTGAGTATTTGACATCTGACATTGAGATTCTGGTGTCAGTGCAACCATGAGCATGCACCTTATACATCAAGATTGTCTCACAGCACATTACAGCCTCAACAAAACTTTTGATGTTTGCAGTATGGAGCTGGTGTCACTCGCAACCTGGACTGCCCAAAGGAGATGGTCGGCCGTGTCATTGGCAAGGGTGGTGAGACAATCAAGGCTATGCAAAGGGAGTTCCAAGCCAACATCCAGATTGATCAGACCAGCCTTCCCATGAAGATCACCATCTCAGGGCAACCTGCTTCTGTTGAGCGTGCCTATGGTGTCGTTGCAGAGATTGTTGCTGGTGGCAATCCATACATCGGTGGCTCTGTTGGTCATGCAGGTATAGTCATATTGCTCTTGCCTTTTTGTGTAAAGTTCAGCCACCAGTATCACTGTCACCGTCTTGTTTTGCATTATATCTAAAGAAGCCTGAATATCGTGGTATGCGCGTAGATCAGCTCAGCAACATGTGACGATTTGCCTAATGTAACTTGCCTGCACTTTGCTCAAGTATTGCCAGCAGCATCAGCTGTGCATTCAAGGCTGCCATCTGTCTTGTCATATGTAATTTGTTACTTTTATCTTGTCTGAGTTGCTGTTATTATGTCTGCAGTGCAAGGAGCACCACGAGGCCCTGCCCCAGGAGCTGCACCTGGATACGGCGCCCCCTCCCCATATGGCGCTACTCCTCAGTACGCACCAGCCCAGCCAGCCTACGGCGGCTACCCAGGCTACCCCCAAGCAGCAGCAGCCCCCACCTATCCAGGCTATGGAGGAGGCTACCCTCAAGCTAGTCCTTACGGCGCCTACCCTCAGGTCTCAGCAGCTCCCTATGGTGGCCAAGCACCCTATGGTGGTGCTAGTGCTGGTGGGTATGATCCCTATGGTGCACAGGGCCAGCAGCCATACGGCGGTGCTGGTGGCTATGGTCAGCAGGGTGGTCAGCCCAGTAATCAGCCAGCAGCAGGAGGGGGCGGCGGCCAGTGGTCAGAGCTGCAGGACAATGAGGGCAGGTCTTATTACTACAACCAGGTCACTGGCGTCAGTCAGTGGGACCGGCCAGCCGACATGTGAGCAGCAGCAGCAGCACTGGTCACTTTCTGCAGCGTCCTGGTGTGCCAGCAAAGGTCAGGCAAAACTGAGTGCAGTTGTGCCTGGAGCGTGTAATGCTTCCCCTACGTGATGTGACTTGCTTCAGCTGGACTTGCTGCGTCTGCCTGATGCCTGACCTGGGATGCCATATTGGTGTATTGGATGCCTGACTGTCCTGTCAGATGCCTGATTGAAGTGCCAGATGCCTGACTGCTCTGTCAGATGCAAATTGTTCCTGTGCCATGGATGCACATGGTGTTGCAAGTTTCATGGTGAAGATGCAGCAGTGTCTTGTCGTAATCTGTCAAGAGCCTATCACATCAGTAATATGCTGTATTGTCAGCATTAACATTTGACATGTAGTGAATTGTATGAAGCACTGTTGGTTGCTCTTCCTGTTGATACTGCATATGGGTTTTTACACAGAATGATGCGCTGCCAACATTCTGCAGCTGTGGATCAGGCAGTCA
>JAABUP010003033.1_pt1 | contig 30560 bp, 43 predicted proteins | sample 5559201 | NCBI WGS metagenome assembly JAABUP01 (sample SAMN10711887, study PRJNA513373) | rock metagenome | isolation source: Antarctica rocks | place: Antarctica | reverse complement strand
CAAAAGGTGAATCTCGGCAATCTTGGGGTTCGGAACGCAATGAGGCCGAAAGAACGCGCGTTGCCGTTTTTGGGCGTCCTGTGATGTGCGACTCTCGGCGATAGTTGGCGAAAACGTGGTTTTGCCGGCGTTGATCGATATGCGATCGTGACACTTCCCGAAGATGTGCTGTTGGAAGTATCAGTGCTGAACTCATCGACGCCAAGAAAGCTGTGCTATTGGAAAGATCAGCGCTCAATTCATGCATCACATAGGGACCCTTGTTGGAATCTTGTCTTCAGGGATTGAAAGGAGGTTGTGGAGACCGAGACTGGCAGATGGAAAGTCCGTGACAACTCACTGGAGTGTTGGGTTTGGAGCTCAATACCTCCAGGGAGAGGCGATAGGAAGAGAACTGAGGGAGGATACGTAGCAATTCGAGACTTTACACTCTAAAGTATACTTAGGGCTATTTGCATGCGGTGATGATGGAAGTCTGAAGGTCATCGGCAAACAGTAATCCAAGTGCTTGAAAGACGGGGGCGAGGCTTACATAGCCGACACTTTGCATCTTTCGCAAAGAGCGGAGACGCATTTACTGGAAGAACCTTTGGCGTCAGCCCGCCGAGATGCTTTTCGGCCTTGAACTGTGTCAAGAGATCGTGGCGAATCTTCCGGGGCAGGAGTAAGACGAGGGAAGACATGAAGATTGGGCGCCACCGTACATGAAGATTGAGTACGTGATCGGAAAGTACTAGTGAAGACGAAGTTCGGATCTCACCATGATTGGACCATCAGTGAGGTGCATGAGGCGCAAATGCTTCAGCAGGTCAATTCCCCTCGATCGAGCAGGTGGTCGAAACGTAGCTCAATCAACTTCATATCGACATCTCTCCCGCCACCGGCACCTGAAACAGTTCCTGCTTCTTTCCAAACGTCAGATCCTTCCTGCTCACCAGCCACAACAGCTTCGCGAACGCCGCCTCGTGGGTCAAATCGTACCCCGGCAATACGCCAATCTTGAGTAGTGTCCGTCCCTGCGTGTACAGAGGGTACACATTCGGTATCGAGCCTAGCTCTGTCAGCTTTGCTCCATCTACACTGGACGATGGAGGAGGCACGGACATTGGGAAATGACGACGACGAGTATCTCCCTACCCACCGCTTTCTTGAGCGCAGGCAGGACCCCGCTATCATGATTGATAGGGAGGTTGCCCGATCCGTAAGCTGAGAGGATGACGGCGCGACATGTGGGGACTGCCTCGATCTGGGCGGAGAGGAGGGTTCCGGTGATTCCGGGGTGGATGGACGCGGAGATCACGGTGGGTTGGGTGACGAGAGGGATGATGCGGGGTGGGAGGGTGGAGGAGCGGAGGGGGAGGCCGGGTTGTTGTGCTGAGGCGAAGCTTTAGCGAGAGGGTCAAAACCGCTCTTTCACGGGAGCAACCTACTGATCTTCACGTTCAGATTGATGAGTGGGGGGACGCAGGGGGTTTGGAAGGCTGCAAAAAGGTTCGGTGAGGTCTTGGTGGCTCTGAGACGAGTCGCTTCACGGTCAGACGATTCGCCCACCTCTTAACGCGCGGAATCTGGACCCACCGACACCCCTGCAACATCTGATGATGGAACACCACCCCAACGCCAGAGTACGGCAGAACCCCAGCAACATATAGCGAGTCAACGAGGTTCGTCCATCCGTCCGACCTCGGCTGGCTCAGCGGTATCTAGTCGGTGATCATATCAGCGCCTTAGATAACCCATCTCCGCCAAACGAGAGCTCTCAGCTCCTTGGCCGCAAGAAATTGTCATCTAGCTTGCGAGCTCTAGCCAACTCACTTGGGCGCCGGTGACGATGATCGGTTTCCCCGCATTCGTGAACAGGAAGGTCAAAATACTCGCCGTATAAGCCTAACATGGGACCATGATCAGTCAACCTCGGTGAGTCCAAGTCATTCAAGAGGACCCACAAGCGTATCTGTCCCTGAGAGAATCACAAACCCATCATACACCCCCCAGAACTCCTCCAACAGCCCCGCAATCGTATTCCACTCTACCCCACCCCCATCACATCAACCACACCATCTCAACCTCCTACCTCCACCTTCCATGAGTCCGAGGCGGGAGACGTACCGGCCGGAGTCATCTCACTACTATCCACATGTTTATCCAGATCCAATATCTCATAGCTCACTCTATCCCCCTGATCGTTGAGCGCCGGTGTCCGGAGTTCGGGGTAACGTAGATGCGCGCCGACTTGGGTGGTCTGGACGGAGGTCGTGAAGGCAGCCAAATTGGTTTGGGAGGATGATGGGGAGTGGGAAGCGGATGCGGGGAACGGGAGGGGATCGGAGAGTTGGGGGTGTTGGCGGATCCGGCGGAAGAAGGTGTCGGTGCGGAGCTAGGTGGGGTAAGCGGGTGCGGGAGGAGCAAACGAAGAGGAGAGAGTGGGAGCAGACGGCATCCTCTCAAGAGCAGTGACGATCCACACAAGTATTGGGAAGAGAAGACGGTGGGAAGAGAGACGAGGTGACTGACTGGAGATAACCCGTCCGGCGTGGGCTCCGAAGCGATCGTCCCGCCCGTCCCGACGATGAGAACGCGTCGAGTCGTCATCTCAACCTGCGCTCAGTCTCTAGACCCATCAAGCTGGCGAAAACCGGGGAAAAGTCAGGAAAAGTACTCGAATGCGATGTTCACCGGGCTGCGATGGGAAATCAGCCGGGTATGGTCAGGAGTGGCATTGCCTTTCTCATTGCAAACACGGTAGACTCATGACGTATCCAGGATAACAAGGTGTCCGCCGCATCTATTCACGCTCGCTGATGGTCGCTACTTCTCCAGGCTCGGCTGTAGCTTGAGTTACTCCACCTGTTCCCCGCCGCTTCCGCTTTCTGTTCCGCTTGCCCGTGTCATCTCCACCCTCCCTCTCGCCCTCCTTCCCTCCCTCGACCGCCGCATCATCCTGACCATCACGTCCTCGCTTCTTCCTTTTTCCGGCCCCCTCTTGCCCCGCCTTCTCGCCTCCCTGCACCACCGCCTTCTTCTTCCGGACACTCATCGGGTTCGGGCCCTTCACCCTCCCTCTCTTCCCAGCCCCACTCCCCCCACTCGTGGCCTCACCAACCACGTTGCCCCCATCGTCCACCACCTCGACCTTCCCACCCTCCATCCGTCTCTCCTTCTCGAGCTCATCTTTATGCTTGAGCGTAGCCCGACTCGGCGGGGAGAGTACGAGCACGCCTCGGGGGTTGAAGTGGATTATCGGGAGGCCTGGGACGGATTGGAGTGTTTGGCGGAGGGAGGGAGATTGGGAGGCGAGGATGTAGCGGTGTTTGTTGGTAGGTCCTGGATAGATCATCATCAGTCTCGGTCGGTACAGATCAGGAGCGTCTATTGTAGGCGAGGGGAGGATTGGGTGGTACAGGATGGACGTGCCTATGACGTCCTTGACGCACTCGTCAGGCGCAACTGCCTCGCGGTGATTACACCGTCTCCGCTCGAATGTCTTTGCGAGGTCCACGCTGGGCTGATAAGATCGTCCGAGCTTGTAGAGCGCCTCGACACAGCACTGCGTCATCACTGGTCGCTGTCAGTCACGCCGACACTCGGTGTGTGAGCCTGGAGACGGCTCGAGGAATGGCGGGGACTGACTCGGTTTCACCTCGCCTTGAACGCATGAGGTCAGCAGTTTGAGGAGGTCATATTCGATGTTCGTGGCGAGGATGAGGTCGTTCGTGACTGAGATCAGTACATCATCAGCTTGGAAGGTTCATGCGGATCACGGTCTGGGCTAAGGGCGTTGCTGGGCTGTATGTGGGTCGATGGACTTACCGAGGATTTGAAAGGGAGGACGGAAGTTGAAGGTCTGGGTGTAGAGAGCCATCAACCGTCGATACGTCTTTGCTCGTTTCTGCCGCATCTTGCTCGCCCTGAGATCTCGGTAACTCTCTGAAGACAGACGGGCTTTAGGCATGAAAACCAAACTTCCGGACTCCATAACCCAAATCAGGTCACGTGACTGTTTCTTCCCCCTGTTGCGACGAGGTAAAACCCCGGTGCATGTCTTGCAAGACTCCTTTCATCCCCACTCCCAGCGCGGGCTCCCCTTTACGGCCTCATCACTTGAGCTAATCTACTTCATCAGTCTCGCAGGTACTTGATCGTGTGTTCACCAGCTATCGTGTCTCTGACATCCTCGGCGATCGTGGTGTGACGACGCGCCGACCCATGAACCATGCCACCGCCCTAACTTCCCCGACTGAAGGGGATGAGGACGATTGGGAGACGGTGGGTGTCCTCTACTCACACCAAACCATCATATCGCCTCCCTTCCAACATCCTCGAAATCTTCCATACCTCTTTTCTGACGTCGTGGCTGATTGATTCTGCATAGGCCGATATCGCCCCGCCTAAACCCGCTAAGACGCTCACCCCGAGCCTCCGCCCCTCGGCGCCAGAGTTCAAGCCCCGTCCGCTCCCACCGGCTTCGGCCGATAGTGCAGGACCAAAATCAGCTACGACACCGAGGACAGCTCCGTCTCGAGATGCTGGGCAAGGCGGCGACGAGTGGTTCGCATCCCGACGACCCGCGTCCAATCGGCAGATCTGGGACTCAGCGTTAGTCCTCTCCACCTCGCTAAGATTCACCTCGTCCCCTCTTGCACCTCTCCACAATCTCTAAATTCCCCCTCGTCCCCTCCCGTTTGACTAGTCTTTGACGACTTCATCACTGGTCGACCACGACCTGATTCATCAATAGGAACGCCACCCCTCCCCCAACCCTCCTCGGTCCAACCGCGACGTCTCACCTAACCTCCTCCCCCATCCCGCCAACACCGGCCATGCAGATCCTCCGCCGCCCTGCCGACTCAAACTCAGGACGACGAGGGATGTCTGACGAAGCGAGACGGGCGAAGACGTTAGTGGAGAGGGAGGAGGAGTATAGACTTGCGCGTGAGAGGATATTCGGGGCTGAGGGTGCTGCATCTACCAGTGTCGAGGCCGGGGGTGACAGAGGAGGAGGCAGAAGTGAAGAAGGGAGAAGTGGAGGTCCAGGAGAAGGGGGAACAGGGAGTGGGAGTGGAAGTGGCAGGGGATCAGGACGGTCTTCTCCGATCGTGCTGGATTCGCTCGGCGTCGTACCGAGCCAGGTTAGACGGTCAGAGCAGCCTGGATCCGGAAGTGGGCTTGGGAAGGGGAAGGAGTCGGGGGTGGTGAGGCAGCCGAGAGGGCCTGGTGAGGGAGGTGGGTTTAGGAGATGATCACTTGTTCAGCATGATTTTACCAATTTTCGCCGGGTGTTCCATGGTTCATGATTGTTTTCACCCATCCCGCAGCCTCTCTTGATTGACGATGAACCTACATTCTTTCAAGAACATGCGATCTATACTTCGTCCCTTGGTGTCCAATTCATACGACTGTTTTTGGCCTCCCCCATGTCCACGCTTCTCCTTCCGCTCTCCCAGGCCCATCGTTCCCCGCCAACCTGTCCCAGCCCCTCCCTATCCCCTCCCAAACCCCCTCGTCACCCGTGAGATGCTCGTCCCCCGCTACCTTTTGCCGAAACCACCACTCCAAAATGCCGCGGGCAACTCCCCCACATAATCCTCATACGGTCTCTCCACCACCGCCAGCTCCCCTTCGCCCAACCACTCCACCCCAGCAACCCCCCTAAAGCCATCATTACTAATCCTAATGGACTCCGGGTCATTCGCCGAGCTCTGTCCTCTCAATGAGGTACCAGCGCCCGTTCCTGTACGATCGGATGACTGGACAGATGGCGACATCGACATGGAGGCCGAGACGAGCTCGAGCTGTTCTCTCGCTTCTCGGGCCCGTTTCCGCCGAAGAGAGCGAGAGACGTCACTTGGCGAGCCTGGAGACATCAATGAGCCTTTGCGACCGGGAGTGCGCGCGATGAGGTCGAGGTCGAGTCGTGCGGTACAGAGCCAATCGTGGGACCAGATGATGAGTTTCGCCGATCGTGGGTTAGAGCGGGACGGCTCGAAGCTGGCAGATTGAGGTGGAGAGTATTGAGGTCGTAAGGCTTGATTGAGGGTGTGGATCTGCTGGCTTGGAGGCAGGAGTCGGCGGTCCTCAATCGCGTAGAAGATGAGATTATTGGTCGGCAGAAGGATGCCGAGGAGTGAGGGGTGTGAGGGTGCGAAGAGAAGCGCAGCGGGCGGAGTAGGGAAGGTCGGGAGTGATGCGTGGAGCTGTGCGAGCATGAGCTGTATGTCCAGTACGAACAGGGAAGAGCGGCCTACCTGGAGGGTATCGAGGTTGAATACGGAAGTCCGCCCCGAGGTAGCACAAAGAGCGAGCCACTGCCCATCATGCGACGCAGCCATGCAAGAGATCCATGCACCGCTTGCATCGAGTGACTGAACTTCCGCCGAAGAACTTGCGTCATCGGCTTCACCCTCGTCATCGTCTGGTGACTGTTCATCGCCGTTTAAATCGCCTCCACCATTTTGTACCGCCTCAAGATGGCCGTCCGACATGGTAGCACGATGCTTCCGCTTCCTCCTCGGCCCCGGTGTCTGCGGGTGTCGAGAGTCGCCATTGGTATGGCCGTTCGGCAGATCCTCCTCCGCCTGATCCTCCTTCTGCCCATTCGGCACATCCACCACCCCATCCGCAATCATCTCCACGTCCTCGCTGTCAGTCCCCGAGTGCCCATTTACCTGGCCCGCCCCATGGTCCCCCTGCACACCCATCTGTTCTCGCTTCCGCACTTTCCTCTGTCTCGCCTTCCTCCCTTTGACGACCCTGCCGTCGACCATTGCCTCGTTTCTCGTGAAGCACTTCAGCACATTCACATCTCCTTTGCCATCTCCATTTGGCAATTCGACGACAACGACCTGTCCAGAATGGACGAGACCGAGGACTAGTCGCTGCGAATCGGGTGTGAACAGTAAGGACGAAGAGCCGGTCCCGTGGGATTCGAAGGACAGGTGGGAGAGCAAGGGGGAGGAGGGGAGCGAGGGGAGGAAAGTGCGAACTCGAATGGGATGCAGCTCGGCAGTACCCGAAGCCTAAGGCATGTTGTCAGTAAGAAAACTTGATGATGTTTTTTGATAACGGACTGAAGCGCGAAGCCGAAAGAGCTTCGTCTCATAGAGATCCGAGAGAGCGAGCCATTCCCCATCATTCGAGATCGCAGAGGCAATGAGGTTCGTCCGGAGCTGCGAGTCGTTAGCACTTTTACACTTTTAAATTAAGCGCAAAGCTCAGATATACCCTTAAGTCCATCTCCAGCACCTTCTCCCAACCCAGCTCATCCTCCAATACCCTCCATATCCCTACAGACCGATCTTTCCGCCCCACCACCAATCTCGCTCCCCGACTCGCACAGATCCGCCCGTACCCGAAACAGCTCATCTTCCGCGTAAACGCCTCGTCGAAGATCATCTTGCTCCTCCCCTGCGATCTCCCTAAAGGATTCTTTAGAGTCTGCGCAAGAGGATTGGGCGATGCGGCGGGAGTAAGGACTAAAGACATGTCCCAACCTCCCGAAGCCAGGACCGGCGCGATCGAAGGGTTCAAAGGCTCGCGGAGAGGGGTGTAAGGCGGGAAGACGGCGAGGGCTCGAACATCGTGTACGTGGACTCGCTTTGTGGCGGTGAGATGCCATTCGGAGCCGGAGGATGTGGGGATGAGGGTGAATTGGCAGATCCGCTGGTCGGGACCGGAGGTGAAAATAGTGCGGCCGCCCTGCAAATATTAGCTGGACACTATAGATGGAGCAGGGGACGTACCGGGCCAATCGCCAAACACATCCCGTCAGCCTTATGCGAGCGAAACGTCTGCTTCTGAGCAAGGCTCGCTCCGTCCCAGAAGGTAACACTTCCCAGCGAATCTGAGGTCACAATGGTATGATCACTTCTCTCGTCATTTGTGACCGCCTCGCAGTACGAATCACTCACGGAAGCACGCCAACACCCCATACGATAGTTCCTTTCGGATCGTGCCTCCTACGTCTTTTCTCCCCATTCAAATTCTTCGCGACCTTCTCAGTCACAGCTCTCGCCCTGATCGTCACCCGTCCCTGCGCAGTCCGACTCGGATCGGGAGGCGGGGGTATGTCCCATTTCCGAAATGAGCTATCCGAGTTCCCGGTGATTAGGTATGTATCTCGCCATTCGCCATCGATCAAGCTCGGAACGCCCCATGCAACGCTGACGGTACGTATCCGGGAGGGGAGCGCATCTGATCGGAGTAATTCTATGGGAGGAGGTTCGAGTGGGCCGGAGGGTGGGATCGAGAGGAAGTGGACGGATGGGGAAGTGGTGGCCAGGCATAGGAGGGAGTGGGTTGGGGAGACGGCCAGGGACCATAGTGGTGGGGAGGGAATGGGTTGGATTGACTGAGGGGCCTCAGCAAAGAAAAATAAAGGCAGATTTAGCTTACGAGGACTCGGCCAGTCACCAGACATCGCTCGGCCAGGTCAGACGAGTCAGAGCCGGCCGTAAAGAGCCGAAGATCGGCAATATGGGGAACGGAGTAAGGCCTATGATGAGAGTTTGCCGGATCCCGAATGACAAGGGCCATGAGCGAAATCGTAGGATGAGTCAAGGTAGGCGGAAGAGTCTGGACCATCCATTCAGCGTATTCCTACCTGATGCCGAAAGCTGATCGTACCTTTCGTAACACCCAATTCCCCATACTCCTCTCCTCATCCCCTCTCTGCCACTCCCAAAGCTCGATCTCACCATTCTCCCTGGCCACTACGAGAGCGCCGAGCTCTTCTCGCCCAGGCACGACCTTCTCCTTGCCCTTGACTGAAGGTGGTAGGGGGAGAGGGGCGAAGGAAAGAGCTGTGATGGGTGAGGGTGTGTGATCGAGGAAGCGGATTCGATGAAGGAGGGTGGGAGGAGCCTGAAAAGGAGGTGGGACAGGCATTCTACAGGGAGAATAAAGGGGAGAGGGTGGACGTCGAAAAATCAAAGGTCACGAGAGTGGTTGATACCGTTTCGGATCAAAGCCACGTATGGATCGTTCATGCTTCCGTTGAGTTCTCCTTCCTCAGTGAATGGAACTAAATGAGGTGGAAACTACCGCCTGAGCCATTCCTCACTATGGCATCCACAAACCCCGAAGCTGAATCTCGACCAAACACAAACCCACCCTCACTTCTCCTCGTCATCGTCGACCTTCATCCCCTCTCGTGGCATCTTCTCTCCTCCCCTCCCGAACCTACTCCAGCCAACGCCACAGCTTCATCTAGCAAGGCCCCGCTCTCCCCGATCAGCATTACTGAATTCGTCACCGTCCTTATGGTGTTCCTGCATGCACATTTAGCGAGTCGGTGGGGGAATCAGGTGGTCGTCTACGGTGCAACCGGGGGAAGATCGTGAGTCCCCCTCAATAGAAGCTGAAGGACGGCTTGCAGTTTGAACCGGGGGCTCACACATGACAATTCAGGAAGCTGCTGTATCCCATGCGGCCAGGAAAAGCTGGGCCTTCGAGATATAACTCGAACTTGTATCAGCCTTTTCGAATATTGGATAGTCGGTTCGAGTCGAGCTTGCGGGGGATGGTGAGTGAGAACGAAGGAAGGATGGAGGAAGAGGGTGCGAAAGGACTTAATGGTGAGCTACGTACCACTTGCCGATGGTACAGCTTCGTATCGCTTTACCTTGGCAGGAGCTTAGCTCATATCGTCAACAGAGGCGCCAGCTTTGGTCTCGGCTCTGACGAAAGCATTATGCTGTGCGTCCCTACTTGCCAGGATCCAGACCATGCTGACCTTGTATACAGATATCAATCGGGCCGCGCCATCCATGTCAACCCAATCAGCCAACACCGACGCCTCTCAATCCGGACCCGATCGCCTAGAAACCCGAATTCTGGTGATCAACGCTACTCCCGGTTCACCCGCATCCACCTCGACAAACTCATCTGCTGTACCTTCCAAATCTGGTGGAGGACAGATACGAGGTGGATATGTTGGTTTGATGAACTGCGTGTTTGCGGCTCAGAAAGCGGTAAGCTTCCTCAACCAGCGACGGAAAGTCCCAAGTCTGACGGGTCTTGATACGCAGAAAGTCCCCATAGATGTCCTCACTCTCCCACCACCAAGCAGTGGTACCTCCCCACCAATTTTTCTACAACAAGCGGCTCACTTGACCGAGGGGATCTACTGGCGATGGAGTGGCCGAGGTGGACTCCTGCAATACCTTCATGTACGTTACAGCCCAAAGTATACTCCTCGCGATTCGAAGGGGAATACGAGACTGAAACGCATCATTTGCTGAGAAGGAGAACAGGCAGTCTACCTCCCACCTCCTTCACTCCGTCAAACCCCCTTTGCCGTCCCGCCACAGGACGCGGTCGATTTCCGAGCGGTATGTTTCTGCCACCACGACGTCGTGGACGTAGGTTTCGTATGTAGTGTTTGTCTGAGTAGTCAGTCTCCCTCTCCCTGCTTCTATGAGTAATGCTGCTGACGAGCGAGACTAGTCTTTTGCAAACCGTTACCGGTTTGCATGATGTGCAAGTTGGTCGCGCTATCCGCTTTATGTGTTGGCCGACGACTGACTGATTGGGACTTCCTAAGAACGAAGTTCCCGATCAAATCCCTACCAAATCTCAAAGCCCTCGCCGCAAAGATCCAACCAATACCGATACCCACTACAATACCTCCACCATCGATACGGAAAGGCCAGCAGGCGATTGACGGGAGAGAGGCTCCGCCCGCACGGACAGGCAAGGGGAAGAGAGCGAGAACGGGTGAAGCTATGCTGGTGGACTAGGCGAATATCGCTAGCAACGGCTCGGGGTGTCCAGAGTGATGGACCGAAGCTCAGGTATCGAACGATTGCCGATCCCGAAAAGACTGCCAGGCGGAAGCTGGCCGCACGTGTTTGAGACATCGCCAGGAACCGTTCGGCGACGTTGCCGTATCCGTCCTCCCCATCTACTTAGCACTTGAACAGATTGGAGGTTTTCCATCACTGTGTGTATTCTAATAGCGCTAACAACACTCCTATCGCTCCAATCACTGCCCTACCCCTGCGTTCAGTGAAGCCATTTGTCGAGGATAGACGGCTCCCCTTCATTTCATCCAGCTCTGCATCAGTCAGTATCTGTATTAAGAGCTAATCTCCCTCTTTATCCCTTACATCAGCCCCCCACCCCGCTTGGCCTGCGCGCCTGACTCGTATCTCAATCTACTCTCGTCAAGATGTCCCAAGCCGAGCTCGCGCAGATCATGGCCGCCCTCGAGCGTTTCGGCGAGAAGCAAGAGAAGCTCGCAGCGCAGGTGAGCTCCCCTCTCCTCCCTCTCTACTGCCGTCCCCGTTACCAGTCACGTCTCTCTTCCTTACTGACTTGACCAGGTGGAGACCCTCATCAAATCCTCTCCATCCCCCTCTCCAGCCCTCGCACCAGCATTCCACCACCGCGCCCCTTCCTTCCCGACCCTAACCCATCGACCGATTCCCCACTCCACCACTCCCCTCTCCAGCGCCATCGACGAATCCACCCCTTCGTCACCCCTCGCCGCCGGTACAGACAACATCCCATGTGGTCCCGCGCCTTCCTCACCCCTCCACGGTGGAGGTGTCGAAGCGCTTCGCGCGTCTAGACAGGGGAGTATCCCCTCGGCCAATGGAGGGAGCTTGCCGTATGGGAACCTGAGTCTGGCGGCTGCTAGTGTCGGGGGTGGTGCGCCGGGGAGTTTGAGTCCTCCCGGAGGTAGTGAAGGTGGGAGAGAGAGGGAGAAGGAGAAAGAGGAGAGGGAGAAGAAGGGGTTGTACCCCAGTCGAGTGGTTCTTACTAGTCAGTACTGGCTCTCTACTTCTACCCGATTGCTGCTACGGTGGTATTCCCGAGAGCCGCACTGACGATTGGTGATGCAGCATACCCGAGCCAAGCGGGTATCAACCCCATACCCGTACATTGGGGAGCTGGCCGTATGTCCTCTCTATGCTCTGGCAGTGCACAGCTGACGCGAAGCTTAGCTTCCGCCCGAGACCGCGGTCCCGTAGTATGTTCTCGTATCAAATCCAACCTCCCCATACGCAACTCGATTGGCGCGCATGCTGGCTCATACTCGATCTACCGAGCGCTCAGTATCGCGATGGGTCAGCTGAGACCGGATTGGCGGCCTGATTTGACCAATACGCATGTCAGTGGTGTCTTGAGCCTGCCCGGCTGATATTCCGCTGGACGGTGGTTGACACTCCTCACGCTAATATATTACAGCCTCCATTCGTGCTCCCTCCTCAATCTGGGTGGTTTGGTGATGGCACAGGTCGCAGCGAGGAGGGGAACCGGAAAGGTTGGCGGATCGTTTCGTTCGATCCGTGGGGTGCTATGTCACAGGAGATCTGGGCGAAGGTACGTGTCAGGACTGCTTCTCTGACCCGATGATGACATCGACCAGGAATATGCAGAAGGACTCGACGTCCGCCCGACAATCTCACAGACGAAAGCGCACATCAAGATCGAAGAGCTGGACGTCCTCGCTCGGTCCGGCGAGTTTCCCGTTGATGGGGACATCATCATCCGTTCCCCCGAACTGCCCGCCTTCCCGGGTGTAGACCAAGGCGTGGAAGTCAACTGCTTCAAAGCGGCGATCGATCCCGTCTGGTTCCTACCCGGCGTGGCTGAACGTCTCGAGATCCAGGAATCTACTTTACGACGAGCATTATTCGAGGATACAGGCGGAATGTATCCCGAACTGCTGACTCGACCGGATATCAAGATCTTCCTCCCTCCCATCGGAGGTATGACGATCTACATCATGGGAGACCCCGCCAAGCTCTCCGACCCGAATACCGAGATCACCTGTCGACCACACGATTCGTGCTCTGGTTCCGACGTTTTCGGGTCGGATATCTGCACCTGTCGACCGTACCTCATCTTCGGTATACAAGAGGCCATCAAGTGTGCCCAGCGTGGCGGCGTCGGCGTTATCGTATATTTCCAACGTGAAGGACGGGCTTTGGGTGAGGTTATCAAATACATGGTATACAACCGCCGGAAGAGAGGGGGTGACATGGCCGCCGAGTACTTCAACAATACGGAGAAGGTCGCTGGTGTGAAAGATGCCCGACACCAACAGCTCATGCCGGATGTTCTCCACTTTCTTGGGATTCATCACATCACCAACCTCATCTCCATGTCGAACCTCAAGTATGATGCTATTATTGCATCAGGCATCACTGTGGAGAACCGGTATGAGATTCCCGAGGAACTTATACCGGCGGATAGTCGGGTCGAGATCGACGCGAAGGTAAAGGGCTCCTTACTCTGGATAAGCCGAGAGGATTGAGGCCGTGGTGGCGAGGTGCTGATAGGATGTAGATCCAGTCGGGGTATTTCTCGAAGAAGGCGATGGACAAGGATACACTCAAGCAGACGAAAGGTCGGGGATGGGGTGAGTGGCAGCTTCCGTTGTGTCATCCGGCGTGTCTCGGATGGACGTTCATGATGGGTGGCTCTCGCTGATTGTCCTGCAGAGGATATCGTGCATTGATTGTGATCGGGGGTAGAGTAGGTTGGCCTGTTTGGTGACCTAGCTGTCCTCCGGAGAGTTCTACAGTCGACAGCTAGATGTGCAAGGTTGTCGTACCGTGGATGTCCAGCATATCGTCCTTTACACCAAGTCACTGATTTTGCAGGATTTTACACTGCATTCAATGTGATATGTGACAGATGCAAGATACGGTAGAGTCCATGAAGTAGAATACGAAAATGTCCACAAAGCCCAAAAACGACACGAACAGGGGTTAGGAACTGAGCAGGTGCACCGGGTGCACATCAGGGAAGCCGCCCCCTCCCCCCCCCCTCTTCCAGCGTCGGTACCTTCCACCTCACCCAAGAACGACTACCGCACCGAAGCATTCGACGTCACCTCCTCCACCTCCTCCATAACCATCACCTACACCAAACCCCGTCGAATCCTCAAAGGGCAAACCGGACGTCTATTTTTGACTCGGATAGCACGATCCTCTAGGTGGCAGCGACGGTGGATGAGGTGGATACATATGCGAAGATCGCGTTGACGGATGCGGATGAGGTCAACTTGGCGTTCTTTGACAAGTCCTAGGCGGGAAAAGGGGGCAGGGGGTGGGGAGCGGGGGAGGGAGGGCAGGACGAGTCTCATTCCCGTCGCGAACCATCTTTCAACTCTTGCTTCTCGGCCTTCCATGGACTTCATCTCAATTCGGTTCACCAAACATGCATTCGAGCTTCTTTTGATGTCCAAGGTCTGGGTCTGCCGCGATCTAAGGCACATCATCCAAAAGACCATCTTCATTCCGCGCCTTGTCCCGAGTCCCTCGTCTCCGACCCTTATCTCACCTCTCTCCCACATCGTCTTTTGGCTTGCCTCCTCTGTACCGCAGTACCAAGGATACCTCATCAATCCCGTTGGCACACTCGGCCAGACGTCACCTAGATATCAGAAATGCATGAATACAAAAATTCTCGAGAGCCAAAGCGATCCAGACTCCCATCTTTTGTAGGGATAATCACGGGATTAAAGACTGTAGGAGCACCAAAACCCCTGGCACCAAAACGCCACCAGTGGATCGCTTAATGCGACGTCGAACTGGTCCGCGCGCTCGATCCGCCGAAACTCGATCCCTCCGACACGCAAACCTGTACGAATACAGTCAGTCTCCAAACCCCATAGCGGCACCGATCGCAAGCAGGGGTGACCAAGCGGGAGAGAGACTAACGATTGGGAAGGCCCCTTGCTTGCCGATCTCTCCTGGTTCACCACCGCTGATAACTTGCGCCGTACCCCATGCGTCGTCGTACAGCCTCAGCACGCGGAGCTTCATCCCCGGTCGTAGGTCCAGTTCGTCGGGCAAAGAAGCTTGGTATCTGTATCAAAAAGGTCAATCTTTGTCCCGCAGGGTTCGAGCGAGAAGCAGGACTCACGGCCAGAGAACCGAGACCTCCGCTCCCGTCTCGATCCACCGATCCCCACTCTGATTCTCATCCTTGACCCTCGGCAATACTACCCCACTCGTCCTCTCGCCCGGTGCAGCGCCAGCCGCCAATCCACCCACGCCTGCACCTGTACCCAGCATGGCAGCGCTCTCGACCGATCCTTTACCGCCCGATCCGGAGTAGTACGTGTCTCCGCCCATTGTCGGGGACGAAGCAGCTGCCGCATAGTGGGAGCCTTGCAAAAAGCCTTTCTCCGAAGTGTTCCTGCCGTGAGAGTCTCGGTTGGACGCGAAGAAACCGCCGAGCACGCCCCCGGTGGCGCCGGCACCTGCGTCGCCCGCTGCGAAGGAGGAAGCAGAATCGCGGTGGTGTTGCTGCCTGCGACGGCGGCGCGTGCAGCGGAATAGGAGGAGGCCGAGAAGTCCGAGCAGCTGAGATGCCATCAGCCTTGATCCGACCAGGTAGAGATAGAAAGGCGAAACTGACAAGTACACCACCGATAACGGCTCCAACGATAGTACCCGCCAACTTGCCACCTATCAGATGGCTCGAGCTAGACGAATTGTCGTGTTGCAGACTTCCCGAAGATGACGGGGACGGGGAGGACGACGTGGCGGTCGAGGTGCCCGAACCTGTCGTCTGTGCAGGCAAGACATACCCACACACCGAGGCGCCGGAATCAGCTACGCCGGTCAGCATCGGCACTCCAATATGAAGCGGAAAGAAGCAAAACTCACATTGGTAACAACAAGGATCCGGACTGCTACCGGAGCAGAAAGTGCACAACTCGGTCGTGGCAGTCCCGAAACCGCACCGTCCCTCGTTAGACATCCCGCTGACACATGATGTCAAGTCTTTGGTCGCTAGACTGGTCCAGTTGGTGCAGTCTGTGAAGTCCTTGACGAGGTTCGTATTGCGGTTGCCGTTGGTCATGTCGGGTCCGGGACAGTAGTCGGTGTTGTTAACAAGAGAGTACTCGGAGGAAGAGTATTCGAGACAGGTGTTCTGGCAGACCATCTTTTGGGTAGTAGCGGCGGAAGTCCCATCTACGGGGACGAGCGGGGAGGAGGAAAGACCATAGAGAAGCAGGAGACATAGGTTAAATGAGCAAGTCAGGCGATAGTGAGGTGCGATCGAAGGTAAGAAGAAGCGCAAGCGACGCAAAGAAGCCATCATCAGCAACCCGCGCCTCCCCTTCTTGATCCGACATGACTCACTGTAGAAAGCCAGGCACTCCGAGCTCCACATCTCATTCACCCATTGCGAACACAGCACCGTCCTCTCCCATCGAATGACAGCGTTCGAGGCATTCGAACACCCCAACTCTTTCTGGAACTTGGTCTGCTCGAACTCGTATTGATTCTTGAAATAGTTCAGAGCGCCCGTGTCGAATGAGGTGACGTCGGTGACGGTGCTGAAGAATGGGAAGGCGTTGGTGAGGTTTGAGGGGGAGAGATAGGCGTAGGAGACTGGTGGGAAGAAAGCTTAGGTCAGCACACGTCTCTCCGATGGGACGACATGGTATAAAACGCACACCCAGGACAGGCGACGCTCCCAAGCAATCGTAGGCAACCATTCTGCATCTCTTGCGCGCTCGCTCGTGCCGTCAAGAGGACGAGAGTGGCGATGAAGGCGCGCATGATTGGAAGTTTCGGCGAAGACAAGGAGGCAAAGGAGCGGATCGACAGAAAGAGAGTCTCGCGGGAGGCACCAAGGATCGACGAGGTGACGAGTGGTGAGAGTACCGGCGCGTACTGCAGATCGATTCACTCGAAAGGGATCGGATTATCGGCTAGGTGGGAGTGCGGAGAAGGAGGTCTTTGAGTGGGGATTACGTACTCCATTTTTTTCCTGTTCCGCCCGTTCGGCGTCGAAGGAGGATCCCACGTGTTGATTCGAGGTGGTCCGCAGTCTTTCTCCTGGTAATCCTGGCCAGGAACCCGAGGAAGAAGCGGCGACCACCCTAACGGCAAGCTGAGCGTCTCAGGGGCAGATGACATTTGAATCGAGGATGGAACATTCAATTGGATCATCACCATCTTCCGGCTCTTCAGAGACCACATCATCCCTCAGAGTGTGATTGATCGCTCGAAACGAGGGCAACGGAAACCTTCTCATTCAACCGTCAAAACTCTTGAACAGTGTTTCCTCATATCCTACCTGACCTGTCCATGAATCGCCGAAATACCTTCACAGCACGCCTCGCTATACGGGAAGTTCAAAGACTACTGAACACTTCTCCAAAGTCAGGGCCTAATCCATCTTGGACCCATGATCAATGCCGTCTCCACAAGGTCATCTCTGCTCCCCTGTTCTGTGCCAGCTTCCCTCTTGCCAATTCAATCAAAAGATGTATGATAACCATGGGGACGAAGACGATGAGGAGGAAGATGGTGGTGGTGATCGTGACCGTGATGATGATGATGATGATGCTTGCCAAGCCTTCCAGTCACATAATCCTCTGACAGCTCGGGCAACGATTGGCGCGACCTTCGCTGTCCTGCGTTTGCGGTTGCATCTGGTCTGACAGATGCTGTCTCCAGGGTTCCGGGTAGTCCAGTCAGATTGATGCATACGACCAATAACGACTCGGCCCGCAATACTGGCCTCAAACGCGTTGGCGATCCTCCGATCAAAGGATGATCGGACGACACCTACGACGGCGAAGACTACTGCCGAGAAATCGTCCGGAAGCCGGAAACTTTTGGACGATCAGTATGAACGATGTTCACTGAAGCCGGTAAAGGCGCTCGCCCAGCGACTTATCCATGCATGGTATCCTACACCCCTCACGTGTACCCATCCAAACCCCTGGCACCCAAGCAGTCTCTCAATCCCTCAGCGGCTCCAGGAAGCTGCAGATGACCAGGCCAATCGCCCCATTCTCCGTGCTTCCGACCTAAACCATTCGCCTCTCAGCCTTTGTCGCTTCGAAATGATAAAAAGTAGACTCACGAGTACTCCATCATTGTCTACTCCGACCTCTGGATGCGGGAAGCTCGGTAATTCATCGATCCGCCCAACCTCATGGAACACGCTGAACCGCTCCATCAGCTTCCTACGATGTGATCATTGCGAGACACCCACTCAACGAGATCGCCCGGATCCATCCGCAAGAATCGAAGACCCCTGTACTTGCGGTTCCCCAACGCGGCAGGATCGCTAAGGGCGAAAGACTATCAGTCATGGGCTTGGGTGCACGAGGTAGGTTGACTGACAAGTCGGCAACGCAAGCACACTGGTACAGAACCCTCTCATTCCTCCATCCCTCCGCCGCATCAATCTCCCCTTCCCTAGCCCTAGAAGGCCTAGCTTCCTCCATAGATGGGCGCGGCGGGACTGGAGGAGGCTCAGTATCGACGTCGCCCAGACCGAAGCCAGAATGGCCATTGGACCCAGGTTGGGTGAAGTCGGGCGCTCTTGGCGAATTTGCGTACCCCTGTGGGTCGGAGGTCACTCGCATGCCAGCGGGAGTATTCGGCTTGGTCGGTGAGAGTCCCAGACCGTCGAAAATCGGCTTCGCAGGATCCGCACTGATCTTCGGGAGCCCGAACGAGTATCGATTGTTTTGGTCGTCTGATACATCCAGGGAAGATGGTTGAGAACCCTTATCGCGGGCGGTGTTGGGTTGAGAAGCGGGGGGATGAGCTTTCTTGGTGTTTGCTCGAAGCAGACCGAAGCGGGATTCCTTGACGGGAGATACATTTGGGGCTTGTTGGTCCAACAAGGAAATTGCGCGCGCACGATTCTGCGACTTGTTTTGGATGGGACTGCCAGACCGAGGGATATTGAAAGATCGCTGTGAACTCATGGAAGGGGAGTGATGCAGTGATTGGTCACGTAGGGGACTGCCGGATCGGCTCGTGGGTCGACTGCCCGGACGATTGTTGAAGCTGGCTATCCTGGATGCTACTGCACGAGCTAATCGTCAGTTCATGTCAATCCAGCAAGACTCACAAGGCAGGGTACATTGGAAATGGTCCATAGCCTCTGCATATGGATGCCAGCTCTCATACCAAGCCTTGATGATTCCTCGTCCATCCGACAAATCCGCCTGCTCCTCGAGGTTGATGACATCGCTCGCATTCGACACCCTCCGAGGCGGACGGGCATGCTTCTCGGCGAAAGCCGCGATCCTATCCCGCACTGTCGCATGATATCTCGCCTGTGCACCCGCAAAGCCAATCATAGCGATATCGAGGATCCGCATGTACCCTTCGAGGAAGGCAGGCAGCTCGTCCATGAGCTGAGCGTGAAGAGCGGTGAACTCTCGCGCATTATGCAAGAGAGCCTTGTCGATGGCTCTCTTATTGTCTCGGACCGTCACATATCTGGAATAGTCGGATATCCTGAAATCTCGCTTGGCGACCACTTTACGCGGATTGACGCTCGCGTCGAGAAGCTTGGCGAAGATCGGCATGACCCGTTCTTTGATCTCATCATTCTGACAATGCTATCAGCATACAACGTGGACATAAGACCGAAGTACTCACGAGTGCGGCCCACGCATCGGAATAGATGTCTTCGAGGACTATGCGGAATGCCGACAATTTCCAGTCGTGTACGTCCGGGAAGTCCAGCTGATACACCCTGAGCCAAGTCCCAATCAACTTATCCTCCACGACGCATAGCTCCTTCGCCGCCGCTGTCCAGAGGATCACTTCTTTTCCGACTTGGCGAACCACCTGCTCGCCCTCCTCGATCCTCTTGATCAGGTCCTTGAGAAGCGCGAACGAGGCAGGTGTGATCACGGAAGGCAGACCGACATCGCTACTTGTCTTACTCATGGCGTCCGATGCGGTGCCGTTCACCTTGTCCTTCTTAAACAGATTAAGGGTTCGACCTTTCGATGACGAAGGCCGCTGATTATTCGGGATTGGCGCCGCAAGCGGCCGTTTCGGTGCGATGGCCCTGGCGACCGCATCTTTCCTCCGCTTTGCCTCGTCGATCTCCATGGCCACTGATCGCGCCATCTCCGCAGCCGTCCGGATCGAGAAGTAATCGGGATGTACTGGCGTGGTGGAAGCGAGGAGGTCCTCGAATAGTAGAGGGTACTTTGTGATCCGCTGTACCGGCTTGATAAGCATCGAGTCGAGGTTCCAAGCTCGAGTCCGAGGCTTGACGAGCGCCCAGCAGTCATTGAGGTAAGCGGCGTGCGCAGGATCGGACTGCAGCTCGACGAGGCGGACGGACGCGGTGCTCTGCCTGGCGCAATAAAAGCCGTACAACGGTCGAAGACGGGGCAGCTGAAGTCAGCGGTGTCTATGCCTGTCAACCCACCAGTGAGACAAAGACTTCTCCCAGACGGTCCGTTCCCACTTCTCCTCCTCGGACTACGGCACCTGGACCCAACACCTCCTCGCCCGTAGCCGCCTCGAAAGCGGTCGCCAGCTCATCCGCAACGGCAGCCAACTGATCAAGATTGAGGAACACGTTCTTTGTATCCGCAGGCGAAAGAGGCTTCCCGATAGGTGGAGGCATACCACCGTACATACTCGACGTGCGAGAGCCTTGCCGCGGAGAAGGCTGTGGTGTGAACTGGAATGAAGTTGTCGAACCCGCAGCTGTCGACGAGTGCAGGGACGCATATGGCGTGTTTTCAGTAGACGACCTCTTGGATAAAGATGTCATCGGGACAGGCACAGACGCGGCCCAGGGCGGGTTCAGAGACTCGTGTCCGCTGCTCCGCTTCGTTCCGGCCGTCTGATAGGTGTAGACCGAGTTTCTGATCGAGGCGTCACTGTTGTCGCCTGGACTAGTGGACGAATCGGGGACTGAATGTTGTGAAGCCGGGCGAAGGTGGCGCAAAAGATAAGCGTCGCGAATAAGAGCAAGGTCATGCGCATGTGCTCGTTCCGTATTTGCGATCTCCCGGATCAGGTGAGACCGCTTGGACATGGTCGACATCGAGGAGGCCTGAGAGACCATATTCGGTGCGGTCGGAGAGCGTGTCAAGTCTGAGGACATGAGCGGTGCGGGAGAGGTGACCGATCGATCCGAGTGAGAGACAGGCAGATCATTCAATTCGAGAAGACTTGCAGCCTTACCGGAAGGACTGTTACCGTTCATCATCGGCATCGAGGGTGAACGAGGGGGCCGCATAGCTGAAGAGGGAGACATAGGGCTGATGTCCGGTGTGTGCCCATTTGCAGCGCCATTCGACCAATCTGAAGTGGTGCCTCCGCCAGTGTTTGCTGTGGTGGCGGTCGCCGGTGACTCTGATGGAATAGCTGGAACCGCTCTATCAGGCATCACGAGGCGAGGGAGGGCCAACGAGGGCTAATCACAATTAGCTCGGTCTCGTCTACTGATGATTTGCTCACTCCGCCGTCAGCGGTCTCGTCCGTGTCAGTCAGGCTGATCGAGTCATCCATGATCCTCCCATCCCTCTTTCGACCCCATTCAAACGACCTCAAGTGAGTCCTGGGGCCTCCCTCCTCGTGCAGACCTTCAGACCGCGGGGACATCGCCGAGTCCTCGCTCGTCGCAAAGCTTTTCGCCGTAGATGGAGCAGAGTCTTGTGAGTATACCGAAGGAACAGTAATCGCCGTGAACCGGATCTCGCCGCCGAAGGACTCCTCCGATCTTCCTCTGGGTGGGCGAACAGCTTGCGGATTTTCTTCCCTCGCCCCCGGCAAAGCTTCTTGCAGCCCCTCGGGCGGTTCTTCCGGTATGGGCTGCGGAAGATCCGGCGACATTGGTGTCCCGGGGATGGTCAGATTTGAGTCGCCCGACGCCGATCTAGGGCTTCGCGGTGGCCCGCCCTTCAGGTCCGAAAAGCTTGAGTTTCGTCGACTAAGACTTCGCAGCGGACTTTTTGCGGGTATGGGTGGACTGGGTCGAGCGGTTGAGGAGGTCCGCCGAATGGGTGCCGGAGTTGGAGTCTCGAGGATGAGGTTGGGAGATCTGCGCTTAACACGAGGCGATTGCGAAGCGTATGGATGGGATCGGGATATCGGGGACGCGAACGGAGACTGCCTCTTCAGCCTCGGATCAGGACGAGGTGAGGCTGGATTCGAGGGATACATCGAGCTCTCACTCCGCCTCGATGCAAGAGACGACCCGCTGGTCCTCGTGAGAGAGAGCCGGCTTGTACTCGCAAATACCTCGCCGAGCGCCACAGCCTTCGACGCTCTCCGCGCAGGACTCATTGGTGGAGTACATGAGACCGGAACATCTTGATCTGTAAACGGCGCCATAGAGCTCTTACGCGGCGAGATCTGTGGAGGCGAGGCGAGCGAGGCAGAATACCGGCGTTTAGGGATTTCGATATTGAGAGGGGAGTTCGATCGGGCATGGTGGAAAGTACGCGAGTCCTCGCTTGCTGACCCGCTTGATGCGAGATCTATCGCTTCCGGCACCGCGTACTCGCCCGTGCTCGATACCGAGGAGGAAGCGCCGAAACGACGATCGGTCCCATCCACCGTGCTTGATTCGCTGGGATACTTGCGATGGCTGGACGAGGATGACATGGATTTTTCGGAAGGTTCCAGATGATATGAGGTTCGCCGGCTTCCCTCAGCGAGAGGTAGGGCACTGAAGGATTTTCGAGGTGACGAGGCAATGCTGGCGGCGATGTCGGTGGAAGATTTGCGTCGGACGCGAGGCGATCTGGCGAGTCCTGGAGATCCGGAAAATGTTGGCCGATCAGGACTTGGCTGGACCACGGCGATGGGGACGGCTCTGTCGGATGAAATGGATTGACTTGGAGATTTGTGCCGACGTATGGAGGACGGTGGGGTTGAGTCGACAGAAGGCGCAGTAGTGGCGGACGATTCGGTATTCCGTGATACTGAGCTGCCATTTGAGGGTTTAGAGGAAGGCGTGCCATCGGTAGTGGAGATAGCAGAGACCCTACGATTGGAGGGACGAGGTAGACCACTAGGTGAGCGGCCGAACGGCCGACGTCTTGACCCGCCACCATCGCCTTCACTTGGTCTTCGTCTCTCGTTTGACCCTTCCGCCGGCACAGCTGTCCCTAGTCCCGTCGCCGCATTTCCCCTTTCCGTTCTGACCGAGCTCACCGAACCCCTCGCATCCCTCGAAAGCCCTATCTCACTTCCCGACCGCTCCGTCCTAGCTGAGCTGAATGACTCTCCCCTCTCCGCCGCAGTCCCCGTCGAATGACCCGAATCTCTCCGTACAACGAGATTCTGTCCAGACGGTCTTCGAGGTCCAGCTAGTCCATTGGTCATTACCATGCTCGACCGTGGAGATCCATTGGCCTTCGAGATATTGGGACGCGGTCCGGACATGCTGCCTCGTGGAGAAGAAGTGGTGGAAGATCCGGACCGCGGTCTTGCTTCGGCAAAGTCACTATATCCATTTACCCCAGGCGACCGCCTATAGCTGGAAGGTGGGGAAGTATCGGATAGCTCGACAAAGGCTGAGGAGGGGGTCTGGTATGCTGATGTGGAGGAGGAGAAGGATTGGTGTGAGTTGCTCAGTCCGGAGGAGGACGCTGAGACAGGCATGGTGGAGGTCGCGGTCAGGTGATGCTGGTATGTCTTGTGCGCGCCACTCTCCTTGGCAAAAGGCTAATAAGAATCACTCGGACGGAAGCCAGGTAGACGCAAGCTGCCCTCAACGTCACGCAGAGGTCGGGATTGCAAGGATGACCGAAGAGAAGCTTGAGGATCTGCCAGTCACGCGATGAGCATCACTCATCATCCCTTCCAATGCCGCTTCCAATAATCCTGTACTCACCTGGACGAAGCCTATTTCGCTTCCCCTCAGCTGCAACCACTCGCCGCGCCCGAAGACGGCGGAATCCGGTTGAAGAGTGAATGTAGAAGGGAAGCCAGTGGGGATGACCCCATATTGTGTACCCCACGCTGCATTTACGTAACCTCCAAAGAAAGGTTCCGCTTTCGGCCCCGGTTCCTGTTTCTGCTCTGCTCCGTCCTTTGTGCTTGTTCTGCCGAAATAACTAGTCGAAGCTTCTGTAGACACCTACAACCGTCGAGATAAGTTCGCGAGATGGTCAACGAGTCGCTAGCTTCGTCCTCCAGACCTGCTCCTCATGGAGCCGGACCATCGCGACCCCGACGAACGGTTGTCAGTGCTTCCTTGTTTCGTGTTCTCCCGGTTGACTTGGGCAGATCCCCGAAGAAGATGCAACGAAACTCCAATTCGGCGGTCAGCCCCCATGTTCCTCTCATCTCCTCTTCTGTCATTGACAGATCGTGCTCCAGAATTCGCAGAAGGGGACGCCCTCACCCCGACCGATGTCCACACCCTCCTCATAGCAGCGCGACAAGCCCCCGGCGTCCCTCCCGCTCCAGACAACAAGTCGGTCCTCCCTTCTTCCCCTCTCCTTCGGCCCTCCTTCTTTGCTCTTCCTCTTCCTACATGTACACCTCCGCGTTCTCGCTGATACCGGACTGCTAGAGTGTACCAATCGACCTTCGAATACGTGAGCGACTTCCAGAACGCCGGAATGGAGGTGGTCGAATCCATGCGGACGTGAGCATCCTCACCGTCGAGTGACCGGCATGCCAAGAGATGAACTGGCTGACTGAGCTTCGATAGAGCATTGAATGCTACACCAGGTTTTCTGAACAAGTTCGAGATCGCCCAGATCATGTACCTCAGACCGGAACGGGTGGAAGTGGCCGTCGCGCTCATACCCAGGTGAGCCGACGTCCCTCTAGGATCCGGTAAAGGATGGAGGATTGAGACGCTCGGGCTGACAGCGACGCTTGGGTGATGCAGTCTGGAGAGGTACGCGCAGGGCGATGAGAGTGAGGTGAGATTGAAGCAGATGTTGGATGATGTGAGGGGGATGGCGAGGTATGGGAATCGGCCATGATCGGGCGGGGTAGATTCATGGATTTACGAACGATGTGAATGACTGCTCATGAGACGCCGGAAATCGGCACTGAATGTCGAGTCGATCATAGGCCGAGGCGTTTGAGCTGAGATTAGGGATGCCTGCTGGAGTTGCGATGTCGGATGATGCTATGTTAGATACTCGATTCTTGATGCTTGTCGTGATTGTGCTGATTATCCTGTTTCCCTTGCTCCCGTTCAACTCCTTCCGTGTTGGGTTCCGCGTCATTTCTAATATCTAGGCAACCCAACCACCCCTCCACTTTTTACCCACTCCCCCAACTCCCTCGTAAACCTAATCTGACATCCAAGCCTACTCTCCCCCTCCCGAAACCCAATTGCGTAGCCCAGCATATCTACCTCCTCGTCAGCCGGTTCCGGTACTGGGGCGGGCGGATCTGTCGGGAGGTAGAGGTGACAAGTTGCGCATTCTACACGCCCCACTAATCAGCCCTTGTGTTGATCGGCAGGAGTAACCAAAAAAAGGCGTACCCAGATTCCCACCGCACACCCCTTCGAGGGAAGGGAGATCGTTCGCACGGCCCACTTCGACTAAGTTCTGCCCAATCTCTGCGGTCACGTCTACAATCTCCCCGTCGTAGGTCTTAAATCGGATCGAAACTTTCTCCTTCTCCTTCTCCACCTCCTTCCCACTCGACTTCCTACCATCGAGAGCAGAGTTGTCCTCGGAGCTCGCATCGACAGCACCCCATACAACTCGCTGCTGCTCCTCCCCCAAGCCATACCGTCCTCTCCAATGATTCCACATCGCGCTCCCCCTCGGTCGGCCCGTGAGGACATGCGAGAGCAGACTCGGTGCGTGCGCGAGAGTCAAGTTACATAACATATCCAGACTCGGCAGAAGGATCGCATTCGCTGCGAACCTGTTCCTATCAATGTCATTTCGGTCGGGAAGAGGGGTTGGACTCACTTGTGTCCGCCAACATGCGCGATCTCTGACACCTTCACCCGGCCCTCGACGCCCCGTCGGGCAATCTCCTCCCGTATAGCTCGGATAAGTGGGATCCCGCGATCGGAACATCGACAATCCCGTGATCCATGGGTACAGACGAGGATCTCATGCTGCCTATCGCCCTTATCCCGACCTCCACTCGGCTCTGGCAATCCCGCCTCATCCGGCTTGTAACCCAATCCTTCTAGCAGCCCCTTCTCACCAAGCGTCTTTGTCGAGAACTCGGGGAAAGAGAAGACTCGGCCATCGGGGTATAGCAGTCGAGCAGGGTATACCTCGTCCTCTGCGAAAGCCGTAGAAGAGCCGGTCCCATCGTAGATCGCATTCACTGCTATCTTTGAGGACTTGAGAGTAGTCGATGTGGTGGAGAGGAGGGAGGAGGTGAGCTCCAGTCGAGGTGGCCAGGATGTAGGGAGGAGGGGGATGTGCAGGAGGAGGAGGGCGCGGGAGGGTGGGAGGGATCGGGGGAGGACATCGGGGGCGGGGGCGCCGGACGGGGTGAGACCTATTGCCGTCGGAAGGGTTGAGAGGTGTCGAAGCTGGACCCGTGATTGTAGGACGCAGTGACGGAAGATGAGGTGGGGTCGGAGGATCATCCCATACAATTGGGTGATGTGATGGACAGAGTGCGACATTGGTTCGCCAGAGTGGAGGTTTACGGTGGAAGGGGTGTGGCAGCGTGGCGCATTCCCATTCTCGATGGGATGCCACTCGTCCCCAGCTCCACAAGGTGCACCAGAGGCGGACAAACGCGGTCGCCAACACATTGAGTAACGCGGTCGTGGTTCTCACCTGCCGTATGGGAGGTCCTGATCCTTATCGGATCCAAGGTGCAGGAGCATCACAGGGTATGACCACATGAGGAGGGATGACGGCACCATTCTGGCATGTCTTACAACAGGTAGAGTAGCAATACTGGGGTGACACGGGTTGCAGCAGGTCCTGGTTTGACACTTGATTGTATCCCGAAATCTGGGGAGGACGAGTGGTTATGAGTGTGAGAAACTATAACAATATAAGACTGAAGCATAATCCTTACAAGAGGGAGGATATGACTCTGATGGAGCAGAAGAGTGCTTCTTGTGGGCACGGATGGGTAATACAGTGGGATGGTATCATCAAGTTCTTCACTTGGGCACTGAGCAACTGTCACGTTTGCGGCGTCACAAGGGACGGACAAGAGCAAGGGTGGGTAGGTACCAGGTTGAGACTGGTGTTACCGAGCTTGTTAACAGGGACTACAGGGACTAGAGCTAGTCTTACTAGGTCAAGAGCAGGATTCAAGATGTTGACATATGATCCCAAGTTGCACTGAGGCCAACTTGAACTGAAACCATGGGATATACCTTGTTGCTGGGTGGCAAGAATCAGACTTGATGTATGGGAACAGCCTTTTGATCCTATCCTTCTATGGAACTATCACGGTGCTACGTCGACCAGCAAATAGGCCCGACGCTCAGCTCCTGTAATCGGCGACGGTCGTCTGAGCTTCGGCAAAGTTGGACTAGCCGAGTTAAGTGCCGGTCGAGTAGCGTGGGCTAGAAATGCAGAGGCTATGAGTAGGCTAGGTAACGATAGTGACTTTTAATCTCGAATCGCTGGTTCTCCCCGACTCTCAAGTCCATCCCTTTTATACACCGTCTTCCAGGCCTATCTTCGGTGATGGCGGCGATGTTCGGCGATGTTATGGCGGTGTTCGGCGATGTTATGGCGGTGTTCGGCGATGTTCGGCGAGATTATGGCGGGACCTGGATGTTATGGCGGTGTTCGGCAATGTTATGGCGGTGTTATGGCGGTGTTCGGCGATGTTCGGCGAGATTATGGCGGGACCTGGATGACGCCCTGAAGGACGAGCTCTACCGCATCCGTGGGAGGGCCCTCCGCCGGATGCCCCTCGGAGCTTCAATTCACGATCGTGACACCGTCCTGCTACTCGCTCGTTGTCGAATCAGAAGAGCCATGACGACCCGATGCTGCAGCTCGATCTCGCCGAGCTTGATCGGCGAGAAAAGCTTTGGCTCTGACCCCGTCATCTCGACTGACGTGCTGTTCAAAGCCGATCAAGAAGCGAGAAGACAGGTTTCATCGGGATCCGGTACCTGACTTGTAACTGCCGGCCATGCGGAAAGTTAAATCATCCCCCCCCACCTTCAACGTCGGGACGTCTCCTCTCGTCAACAATTCCGCTTCTTCAACTTCCTTTGTTGTGTTCCCAATAATCGAATAGATCCCCGAGTACTACCCGCCTCACATCACGATCGTCTGATGGTTCGCCATGTTGGCAAAGCGGCGCAGGGTTCGAATGGAGCAGTCGCGGCCGTGGACGGCGAGGATGAGGGGAACGAAGTAGGGGATTACAAGGTCCCGTGCGTTGCTTGTTTTGGGTCCGAGGTCACATAAGGGTCGAAGTCTCGACATGACACTGACAGCTGACTCTCTCTATGTAGGGATGACGATCAGTGGAAGGCGCTGAAGAGATACCGGTATGTCCCGCTTGTCCTGAAACTCCCATTCGGCTGACCTTGCACAAAGATCGTTCAAGTGTATGCATGCTTTCACGAAGGGGCATAGAGGCTTGTCTAAACTGAAAGCTCAGTACCCGGCAACTCACAGCATTTCGCCTTGAAGCAATTGTGAGCGATACCTTGTCCAAAAACGACATTGCTGATCTCGGGGCAGCGTGTACATTCGTCCCGGCCTATCCGAGACCGAGCCGAAGCCAAAGAAGAAGTCGGGCAAGCAGATTGAAAGAATAGGCAGCGATAGCGATGGAGCCTCGACGAATGGCGAGCCCTGGTGGATCGCGATGATCCAGGAGATCAGGGCGGAGGATGAACGGAATGTCTTTATGTAGGTGCCTTCTCTTGCTATGCTTCTCGAGGGCTGAGCCGGGGCAGATTGGTGAGATGGATGTATACGACGATGCAGCAGTTGCGCGACTCAGGGTGTGGAAGGCTGTAAGCGATTCTGCCCCTGTGAAGCATCTGGCTGACGGTTTTCAGCCCGAGGAAGATCATCGGCCACGAGATCTTTTTGTCAAACTTCTCGGACCGCCTACCTGTACACTGCGTTGAGGGTGAGCTCTACAATCTCGCGCTCGACCAGAAGATGATGATCAGCAGATACCGCACCAGTCGTCTTCTTCGACGAGAATACCCCCTCGCAGGATCCCATCACCATTACCGATGTGTTCTACCGATCCGAAATACGGAAACCAAATCCCGGAGATGCAATTGAGGTGCGATCTTCTTCGTACTTCATGCACTTAGCTGAGGTGTTCAGACTCGAGCGAAGGATGTTTCCCCCGCACAGCCGAAGAAGAAGAGGAAAGCATCGCGAAAGTCCGATACCGACCCAGAGCGACCGGTCCTGATGGTGAACACTCCTGACCTTCCTTGTCGTAGCGGTCGTTGATGCTGTTCCAGCCATACGCTGACCCATCCTGCATCTGCCGGAAACCATACACCCCTTTACCGCTCGAAAAACATCCTATGCTCTACTGTCCCCATCCCGGTGAATCTGCTTGCCATTCCGAGCTTTGGCAGCAGCTGATACATCTCAGCCTGTCGGAAGTGGTATCACAGAGCCTGCGTCGAGCGGGATCCTAGCTACCGCACTGCCGCCACCTCGGGACACCTCCTTACCCTTCGGACATCCGGCCTCGATCTTCTGCGACCAGCATCTGCTACTGCATGTGTGAAGACCGAAGCTCCTCCAACTCCTAAAAGCTCGAGGACAGCGATGGTGATTCCTGCCGACGTCCAACGCGCTGCGGAATCTTCAATTATTCGAGGAACGCTCGAGTCCGGTCTTGTTGGCGATGGGAGAAAGGTCCTCCTCGCCCGCACGATCATCGCCTCTGCCTCAGACGCCGACGCTCAAGATCGCCTTTCCGGCTGGCAGGAGGAATTTGGCGACGAAAATGCGAAGGTCGAGCCGAGGAGGGAGGTGTGGTTGTGCCTGGGGTGCAATGGACCCATATAACATCGAGGCAAGCAGATTGGTAATGCTCTTGAATCTTCGTGCCCATTAAAATATACCTGCATTGTCGGTCCAATCCTCAGTCTGTGAGCTGGTTGTGACATGAATGTATGCTGACTCCCGAACGATGATTTGTGCTCATGTGAGATCGACTCGAGCCCCAAGCATCCGATCTTTACGGAACTTCCTGACTGGCATAGATATTCCACCTCATTTCGTCCCCAATCGGTCCTTTTCCAGGCGACCTTCTCGATAGCAAAGATATGAAAGCTACTTACCTCCGCTTGATTTCACACTGCCCTCTGAACGCTGACTCGGCTCGAAGTCTCCAACCTAAATCGTCATCGTACTTGTTCCGTTGACTTCAGCCTCGGATCTCCCTGTAGCCCGCTGCTCGCCGCATGGAAACCGTCGCCTTCTCGTGACGGTCCATCGCCTCTCAGCCAGTGATTGAACTCGGAGCGATGCTGACTCCCACTCCAACGCACTGTTAACAGACCCCGGCGTTCACCGGCGAGACGTGCATCTGGAGTACCAGTTACTCAATGTTTAGTGGAGCGTCGAACGAATTGGAACTGCGTATCTTCCCCTAAGTTGCGGTAACGCTCGATCCCTCTTGCAAGCTTGAGTATCTATGGTGCGATGCTCGTTGCCACTTATCTCCCTCCACTACCTAGTCCGGTTTCCTTGGGGTGTCATCGGTTCATCCCCCTTAGTGATAGGAAAGGACGTGTCCCAAAAAAGAGAAGACTCTCCACACTGTCGAATATCGAAGCATAAACACTCTCGAATCGCCACACTGCCTCCTTAATTCGTAATTCCATAAATCCGTACCTCGCATACATAGTCCATCTCGACACCTGTGTTGGACTCATCGCTTCTACGT
>JAABUP010003032.1_pt1 | contig 30562 bp, 18 predicted proteins | sample 5559201 | NCBI WGS metagenome assembly JAABUP01 (sample SAMN10711887, study PRJNA513373) | rock metagenome | isolation source: Antarctica rocks | place: Antarctica | reverse complement strand
AGGCGGTCGTGACGACCCGCTGCCGGTGCACAGCGTAGAGCGCGTTGTAGAGCAGGGTGAGCAGCAGCACGCAGGGGAACGTCCAGATCAGGATGGCCAGCGCCGGCGCGGCCGCGAGGTAGTCCTTACCCTGATGCGGGACTTCCGCATCTCCAAGGCGACGGTGGGCCTGAGGCGGCAGCATCCCCAGACGCCTCTCTATAGAGATCATCCGAGGAAACCGGAGCGCAGGAACGCCAGGGTGTCACGACGCCGATCACGCCAAGCCCACATCCGTCGTATGCGTGACGCCTGCCGTGTGCCTCGGGCGCAGGGATTACATCGGTGGCCTGCGCTGAATGCCCCAGGCTGTCAGCGGCGTCTACTCGGCCGACTTCTTGCCGCTGCGGTATAGCGACTATGATTGCAGGCCGACCCAGATCTCGCCGTCAGCGAAGACCTCCTTCTTCCAGATAGGGACGTCGGCCTTGAGCGTGTCGATGGCATAGCGGCAAGACTCGAAGGCCTCGCCACGGTGCGGGGAGGCCACGGCGATGACGACGCTGGCCTCGCCGATCTCGCAGCGACCGATGCGATGGACCATCGCCACGTCCGCGATGCCCCAGCGCCGTTCGATCTCCGCGCCGATAGCGCGCATCTCGGCCTCGGCCATCGCAGGGTAGGCCTCGTATTCGAGGTAGCGCGTCTCGCGGCCGTCGTCGGACCGCGCGCGCACGATGCCGTGGAACACCACCACCGCTCCGTCACGCGCGTGATCCACGGCGCGGTACACGGCGTCGGCGTCGATCGGCTCGGTCGTTATTTTGTACATAAGTTCTCAGCCATTAGCTTTTAGCGATTAGCAGGTACGCCCAACCGCGCGCCTATTTTGAGGAACTGTTGACACCTCTCGGTAAGCAACCACAAAGATGCCACTCCCCACCGGCGACGACAACGCTCATTCTTCGTCAGCTAACCGCTAACGGCTAACAGCTTAGAAAAGGCCGCCGCTCATCGGCGGCAGGAACGCCACCTCGTCGCCGTCGCCCACGGGCGTCTCCGCCGTAGCGTACTCGCCGTTGACGGCGAAGCGTGTCACCCGGCGCAGCCCCTCGATGTCGGGACGCATGGCGACCACCCGCCTCCACACGGAGCCGACGGTCTCATCCGGCGCGGCGTCGAACGCCAGCGAAGACTGCCCCAGGCGCTCACGGAAGACGGCAAAAAGACGGACTGTTGCGCTCATGGCGTCATTATCGCACCTCAAGCCGCGTAGCGCGGCGAACTGAGGCGATGGCGTCGCTAGCTTGCCGATGATGGGGCGCCGCACGGTATTAAAGATCGTCGATGGTTTGGACGACACTGACACGGTCGACAGGCTAAGCACACGCTCCCGGCTGTAGCCCCGCTCGTATAGCCGTCGGGTCAGCGCCCAGCACCGCCAGACTGACCACCTGCCGCGCGTAGCGGTCGTATAGGCGATAGTTGTAGACGAACATGCGACGCGCGAAGTCGCGCTCCTCCTGGCTTTGCACCTCGACATGCGCGAGCACCCACGCGTCTACCCCATCATGTCGCCACACCCGCACCAGCTTGTCGGCCAGCCGCCGCCCCAGCTCGGCGTCGCGCACCAGCTGTTGCAACTCCTTGTCCAGAAACTCAAGGCGGCGCGTCCAGTCGATCGCGGCGTGGATCTCCGGGAAAAACAGGGCAAAGAAGTCTTCCAGGTACTCTTCCAGTGCCTCCTTCCACGGGCTGTCGAAGTCGATTGCATCGGTCGTCAGACGCCTACCTCTCTCTGCCTACTCCGGCAACCGGATCATCGCCCACTTTACCCCATTATAGCCCGTGATAACCCTTGTCTACGCCTGTACCAACGCCAGTCGTGCCCCGTGGGTGCTTCGCGTGTCGGGGCGCGCGGCGGCGAGCACACCCTCGGGCTCCTCGACGCGCACGCCGATGCCCCGGCCGCGTATACAGTCGACGGCGCCCTGCAGGTCCGCGACCGCCACCGCGACGCTATACAAACCCTCGCCGTGCGCCGCGAGGCCGCGCGCCAGCGGGCCGTCGCCGTCGAGCGGCGCGGCGAGGACGATGGCCCCCCGCTCTAACGGCAGGCGGATGGTGCGCGCGCCTAGCGTCGCATCCTCGCCTTCCTCGTCGTCGGGCTCCAGTCCAAAGGCCAGTGCGTAGGAGCGCAGCCCCGCCGAGAGATCGCGCACGGCCACCGTCACCTCTGCGAGGTGGGTGGCGCCGATGGGGTGGGGACGGAGCCCGTCGGGCTGGGCGATGTGTGATAGCCGCTCCTGGCCGGCGCTGTCGTGCTGGATCACGAAGGGTAGGCGCCACGGGTCGGCGCCGAGCCCGGCGTCGTCGTCGACATGGGCCATACGCCAGCCGCGCGCGGTCCCGTGCGGCCCCTCCAGGCGGCCGGCGACCGGGCCGCTTGCAGGCACGCCGCGCGCCCGCATCGCCGCCACGTCCGCCTCGATGTCGTCGCTGGCCAGGGCGAAGCCGATCGCCCCGGACGCACGGGCGAACATGGCCGTGATGGGCGAGCTCGCCGTTGTGCCCGGCGTGTGCCCCGGCAGGCGCGTGATCAGTTCGACGTACTCGGGGTCGAGCACGATCAGCTTGTTCTGCGTGCCCAACCCCGGATGCGCGCCGCCGGCGCTGACGGCGAACCCGAGCCCCTCCGCATAGTCGCGCGCCGCCCGCGTGAGGTCGGCGACGCCGAGGATGACGTGGTCGATATGACGCAGCACGGGCAACTTCCTTCCACTTTCGATAAAGATACCCTCGGCCGCACGCGGAAGAGCACGCCAGCTCATCAACCCGTGGCTAAATGCTTCCAGCTTGACTGTACGGAATAAGCCTGCGACTGCGGTCGCATGGCAGCGTGCGGCGACTGCGGTCGCATGGCAGCGTGCGGCGACTGCGGTCGCGCGACGTTGCGTACGAGGTTCGCATCCCGCGACTATTGTTTGGAAGCATTTAGGGTCGGGGGACTAGTCAGCCAGGAGATGGGGATGAGGGTATCTTTATCCTTATGCCGCCACCGCCCTGGGGCCTTTGGCGCGCAGGCGCAGCCCGCCGATGGCGGACCCAGGCACGACCAGCAACTGCAGCAGCACCACGGCCAGCAGGACGCCGCCGAGCGCGACTTGCTGCCAGGCGGTGTCAATACCCTTGAGGTCGAGGATGTTCGGCAGGATCTGCGTGATAAGCACCCCGACGACGGTGCCGCGCACCGTCCCCACCCCGCCGGTGAGCAGCGTTCCGCCCACCACAACAGCTGTGATGGCGTTGAGCTCGTAGCCCTGCGCGGCCGTCGGCGGCGCCGAGAGCAGGCGCGAAGCCAGGAGCACGCCGGCCAGCCCGGCCAGGACGCCGCTGATCGTGTAGATCAGGAGCTTGACGCGTTGCACTTGCACCCCGAGCAAGCCCGCTGCGGCCTCGTTGCCGCCGACGGCAAAGACGTGGCGGCCGAAGCGCGTGTAGCGCAGGACATAGGCCAGAAGAACGAAGACGACCAGCGCGATCATCGCGCTGAACGGTACCCCGAGCAGGCTGCCCTGACCAATGGATTGGAAAAGTCCTGTCCCGTTCGCGCTGACAGCCTCGGCCCCGGCCCCTGACGCGGCCGCGCCATGGTAGACCGCGGCGGCCTGCAGCGACACGCCGCGCGCGACCGAGAGCATAGCCAGCGTGATGATGAACGGCGGCACCCGCGTGTAGGCGGCGCCCAGTCCGTTGACGAGACCGATCAGCCCCGTCACGATGAGGGGCCCGACGACGGCCGGTACCACGCCGTAGAACGAGAGGGCCGCCGCGCAGAAAGCGCCGACGGCCAGCACCGAGCCGACCGAGAGGTCAATCCCGCCGCTTAGGATCACGAGCATCTGCCCAGCAGCCAGGATGGCGAAGATGGGAATCTCGCCCGCTAGTCCCTGAAGGTTCGACAGGGACAGGAAGTTGGGCGAAATCAGGGCACAGACGACGACGAGTATGACGAGCAGCACGGTCGCTATCTCGCGCTGCACGATCGACAGGATTTGCCCTGCGCGCGGCGGCGCTGTGGGCGACGGCACAGGGTCCGGCGTGGTGGCCTCTGGCTGCACAATCCCTCCTTTAACTCTCGCCGCCACCCTGCAGGACCACGGCGCCGGCAATGATGAGCCCCTGTACGATGAGTTGGACTGGCCGCGCGAAGCCGATCTGGATGATGATCGCGTTGAGCACGGTCAGGATCAGGCCGCCCAGGAGGGTGCGCCAAACGCTGCCGACGCCGCCCAGCAGGGAGGTGCCACCCACCACGACCGCGGCGATCGTCTGCAGTTCGAAGAATAGCCCGTCGTTGAAGGGGTCCGACGTGGCGTTGTAGGAAGCAAACAAAACGCCCGCCAGCCCCGCCAGGAGCCCGCTGGCCGCGTAGACCGCGATCTTGACGCGGTCGGCGGAGACACCGGAGAGGCGCGCGGCGCGCTCGTTCCCGCCGACGGCGAAGACATAGCGCCCCGGCGCAGTCCGCGCGAGGAACAGGGCCGCCAACAGATAGACGAGCACCACTATCACGACCGAGATCGGAATCGTCCCCACCACGGGTAGGGGGCCAAGTTGCGTGGTGGCGAGGCCGTTGAAGTCGCCGACGCTCAGGTCCAAGGTGTGACCACGCCCGCCACCGCCGGTGATCAACTGGGCGAGACCTCGCGCGGCGATGAGCATGGCCAGCGTCACCACGATGGGCTGGATGCGCGCCTTGGCGATGATAGACCCTGAGATGGTCCCCAGCACAGTCGTGAGCGCCATAGGCGCGAGGAACACCAGCACGAGGGGGTTGCCCGCACTGACCATCACCCCGGCCAGACACGAGCCGACAGCCAGCAGGGAGCCGACCGAGAGGTCAATCCCGCCGGTCAGGATGACAAATGTCTGTCCCACGGCGATGAGCGCCGTCGTCAAGCAGAAGATTTGCAACTGGGCACGGATGCTGTCCGCCGTCAGGAAGTTGTTGTTGATCAGGTCGGCCGCGATGAGCAGGAGTGCGAGCGCGCCCAGTGCGCCGAAACGCTGCAGTAAGACGCGCGCGCGCCTGCCCGTGGCCCGCCCCCGTGGCGCAGCCGGCGCAGCCGGCACAGGGGCTGGTCCGCTCGCTCCAGGCCCTGCCGCGTCAGGGCTTATGCGGGCTCCCTCCACGATGTGGACTCCTCCTGTCTCCATGCCTCGTGCGCCTACCTTCTCTAGTTACCCGATGACTTTCGGGCTTACCCTTGCGAAATTACTTTCATGATGCGGTCCTCGTTGGCCTCGGCGTGCGCGAACTCGCCGAGCTTGCGCCCGTCGTTCATGACAGCCACGCGGTCGCTGCCCTCGATGACCTCCTCGAGTTCGGACGAGATCATCAGGATGCTCATGCCCTGCTCACGCGCCAACTCGTCGATCAGCTTCTGGATCTCGGCCTTGGCGCCCACGTCGATGCCGCGTGTCGGCTCGTCGAGGATGAGCACTTTGGGGTTGCGGCACAGCCAGCGTGCCAGGATGACCTTCTGCTGGTTGCCGCCCGAGAGGTTACGAATTGGCGTGGACGGGCTGGGCGTCTTGATGTCCAGACGGCGGATCATCTCGTCGACGACGCGGCGCTGCCGCCCTGGATCGAGCACGCCAAGGCGCGCGAACAGGGGTAGCGCGGCGAGCAGGATGTTGTCGCGCACGCTGAGCGCGGGCACGATGCCTTCACTCTTGCGGTCCTCCGTGACGAGGGCCAGCCCGGCGCGCACGGCGTCGCGCGGAGAGCGGATGCGGCGCGGCCGCCCGTCTACCGCGATGGAGCCCGCATCGGCGCGGTCGGCCCCGAAGATAGTGCGCGCCAGCTCGGTGCGACCCGAGCCAAGCAGCCCCGCCAGGCCCACGATCTCACCCTTATTGACGCGCAGGCTCACGTTGTCGGGCATGTGCCCGCGCGTGAGGTGCTCGACGTCGAGCATGTTCTCCTGATTCGTCGTCGCGGCGGTCTCCGAGAAGGCGGTCAGGCCCTGCACGCGCACCTCCTCAGGGTCGCGCCCCAGCATCATAGCGACGAGGCCCAGCGTGTCGGTCTCCGCGATGGGCACGGTGGCCACGAGGTGGCCGTTGCGCAGCACCGTCACGCGGTTGGACAGCGCGAAAATCTCCTCCATGCGATGGCTGATGTAGACGATGCCGACGCCGCTCTGTTGCAGGCGGCGGATCACGTCGAAGAGCACGCGCACTTCGGCGGTGTCAAGCGACGAGGTCGGTTCGTCCATCACCACCAGCACCGCTTTGAGCGAAACGGCGCGCGCCAAGGCCACCATTTGCTGCAAGGCGACACCCAGGTTCATGACCGGCACGCCGAGATCGACCTGCACACCGAGCTCGTCGAGCAGCGTCTTTGCCTCGCGGCGCATGCGCGCCCAGTCGACGCGCCCGAAACGACCGCGTGGCTCGCGCCCCAGGAAGATGTTCTCCGGCGCCGTCATGTAGGGCACCAGGTTGACTTCCTGGTAGATCGTGGCGATGCCGGCGTTTTGCGCGGCGGCGGGGGTACCGAAGGACACCTCGCGCCCCTCCAGCGTGATGCGCCCGCTATCCTTGGTGTACGCTCCCGTCATGATCTTGATGAGCGTCGATTTCCCCGCGCCGTTGTGGCCCACCAGCGAGTGCACCTCGCCGCGCCGGACATCGAAGTCGACGCCCGCGAGCGCCTGCACGCCGGTGAAGCCCTTAGTGATGCCGCGCATCTCGAGCAAGAGCGATGTGTCGGAGGTCAGGATCATGGCGTCCTTCGAGGGCAATCGACCGTCTCATGTAGTATGCAGTATAAGGCCTGTAACCGTGGTCGCATGGCAAGCTATCGGCGCCGCGTCGCCAAGGAAGTTTGTCATAGAGGTGTATTGCATGCGCCCGAGCCGCGAAGGCCGGGCGCATGCAATACACCTCTACATTGCCCTCACGCCACCACGTTCGGCGTCGTTTGCCGTTCGGGGACTCCGCGCGCGGAGAGAGCGGTCACAGATTGATGATGCGCTGTTAAAATCCGGTGTTCAGCAGCATCGCGGCGTTCTCTTTGGTGTAGATGTGGTCCTTGACGGTGATGGACGTCGGGATTTTCTTGCCCGCGAAGTACTGGTCGATCGTGTCGAAGGTGACCGGCCCGAAGTGCGGGTCGGACTGCACGATGACTGAGAAGACGCCGCTGGCGACGTACCCGATGCCGCGCTTGGTTCCGTCAATCGCGCCGATGTAGATCTTCTTGGTGACCCCGGCCTGCTTCAGGGCCTGCAGCGCGCCCACGGCCATGTCGTCGTTGTGCGCGTAGATCATGTCGATCTTGCTGCCGTACTTGGTGATGAGATTGCTCATCGCTGTCTTGCCGTCGGGCAGCGTGAAGTTGCCGTCCTGCGCGGCCAGCGACTTGAAGCGCGACTCTTTGTCGATGACGTTGTGGAAGCCGGTGTGGCGATCGATGGCCGGCGAGGCGCCGGTGGTGCCGAGCAACTCCACATAGTTGAGATTGCCCTTGGTATTCTTGACGAACCAGTTGCCGACGCGCTCGCCCTGCACGATGAAGTTGGACTCGATGGCCGTGACGTAGTCCGTGCCGGCCGTGCCCGTGCTGGTACGGTCGATCTCGATGACCGGTACACCGGCCTTGATTGCCGCCTGCGTTGCTGCGCGCAGGGGATCCTTCTCGCGTGGGGTCAGCACGATCAGATCGCACTTGGCGGCGATCAGGGTGTTGACGTCGGTGACCTGCTTGTTCGTGTCGCTCTGCGCGTTGGTGAACTGGTAGGTGTACTTGGACGCGCGCTTCTTGGCCTCGGCCTGCATGCTGTTCGTCTCGGCCAGGCGGAAGCCGTTGTTGAGCTCGCTCTGCGAGAAGCCGATCTTGTAGGAGGACTTCTTCATGGGGTGCGCGGGCGTGACGTTGGGGTTGGTCGCGGCCAGCACGGAGAGGGCGTTGAAGGGGTCCAGGACGCTGGCGGCGGCGGCGGCGGAGAGGCCGAGCCCGGCGGCGGCGCGCAGGAAGTCGAAGCGGTTGATGCGGCCGGCGCGCAGCTCGGCGGCAAGTTTGTCCAACTCACGCATGTCTTGATCATCCTCGATTCATGTCATAGTACGACGACGTGGTCGCTATTAATGCGGCGTACGCGATGGGTACGCGATAAAACGGCCCTGTTTGGCGACATGGCAGGCACGGCGAACGCGGCGGCAGGTCCTCAGGGCTGCGCGACCGGACATGACGTGATCCGGGGGCCAAGCCGGATCGACGACGGCGACGATGACGACGATGCTTGCGTCCCATCTCCAGGATCATAAACTGCGCACGCCGGGCGCTACCTATGATCGCCTTCTAGCGTACGGGATCGGCCCCCCGCACTTCAAGGCAGGAATCGCCGGTTTGGGTCCCGAATATCCGGGAAAAAGGCGCTACGAAGAGGCCACGATCGCGTCGACCTGCTCGCTCATGGCGCGGACTGCCTCGGCCGGCGTCTCACGGCCGAGCATAACAGCCTGCGTTTCGCTGATGACCGGCGTGGGCGCGCTCTCGGCGAACAGCCGCGTGTGCGCGATGAGGTTCGGCTGGTACACGATGGATGGGAGCTGCGCGACGAACGGACGCAGGTAGGGCCAGATGCGCGTTGCGCGCAGCCGCGCGCGAGCGCCGTTGTGCGCCGGGATCTGACCCGCCTCGGCCCAGTCGAGGGCACGGCTGTTCAGCCAGGCGATGAAGCGCATCGCCGCCTCGACGCGGCCCCGATCCGATGTGTTGACGACGCCGAGCACGTGCGAGTTGGCCCAGACGGCCGGCCGCGGGCCGATACGCGGCGCGGGCGCCGTCACCAACTCGACCCCCGCCCGCCGCGCCCCCTGGATGTACCACGGCCCCTGCAGGTACATGCTGACCTTGCCGGCGATAAAGTCGGCGTCGACCGGCCCCTCACGGGGCATGGCGACGCGACGGGCGAGGATCGCGTCGCGCAGGAAGGCGAAGGCCCGTACGCCGGCGGGGCTGTCGGCGAGGCAACGCGTCCCCGCCGGGTCCATGAAACGACCGCCAAATTGGTAGAGCAAGCTGTACCACTGGCGGAAGCACTCCACGTCCCCCGCCGGGGCGGCGTAGCCCCACCGCCCCCGGGTCGCATCGGTCAGCCGCGCCGCCCAGCCGTGGAGCTCCGCGGCGGTCCCCGGCGGACGCCGCGGATCAAGGCCGGCCCGTCGCGCGGCCCCCGCGTCGATGTAGAGGCCGAGCGGGTGGATGTCGAGCGGGATGGCGTAGAGTCCGCCGTCGACGTGGCACAGGCGCCAGGGGGGAGGGAAGAAGTCGGCGCCGTCGGGCAGGAAGCGCTGCGCCTCGCTCTGTATATCGCGCAACATGCCGCGCGCGGCGTACTCCGCGACCTCGGTAGCGTGGATGGACACGATGTCGGGCGGCATGCCACCCTCGAACTCCTGGCGCCAGCGGTCGAAAATGAGGTCCCAGTTGTATAGGGTGAGCGTGACATGCGCGTCGCGCACGGTGCTGTTGAAGAGGCCGACGAGGCGCTGCATCATCGCCCCGTCCGGCCCGGTCCACCCGCCCCAGAAAGACAGCTGCGTGATACCCTTCCCAGCGGTGGGAACTTCGCGCGAGCGCAGCATCGCGTACGGCGCCATAGCGACGCTCAAGGGAAGCCCCGCGCCGGCGCGCAGCAGGTCGCGCCGCGAGGGTTGAATCAGGCGTCGCACGTGGCCGCGTCCTCGAGCAAACTGGCGGCCGGCCCCTGCCGCTGGCGTTCGCGATACTCCGCCGGCGTGAGGCCGGTCGTCGCGCGAAACATCGTCGCGAAATGCCTGGGGCTGCCGTAGCCGACCCGCCCGGCGACCTCATATACCTTGAGGGGCGAGTCGGTCAACAGCGCGCAGGCGCGCCGCATGCGCGCGTGGATGATGTACTCACCGAGCGGCTCGCCCGTCACCTCTTTGAACAACTCGCCCAGGTACTTGGCGTTGAGGTGCGCGCGGCGGGCGAGCGTCGTGATCGTCAGGTCGGCCTCGAGGTGGTCCTCGATATAGGCGCGCAACTCGGCGATCGCGCCGCGCGGCGCCAGGCGCCCCGACACGGCGCGTACAGCCCCCGCGGCGCGCGGCGCCAGGAAGAGCAGGCGCGCCTCCATCTCGTCGGGGTCGACGGTCTCGCGCAGGAGCGAGCGCGGGTCGTGCTGCGCGTCGAGGATCGCATCGACGCGCACGCCCTGTTCCTGCACGCGATCGATCAGGAGCACGACCATCTCGACCCACAAGGCGCGCATCGGCCCTGGGGCCAGGCGCTCGCGCAGGTAGGCCATGAACGCCGCGGCCGCGCGCGTCGCGTCCGCGGCCGCCCCGTGCGTCAGCGCGTCGAGGAGCGCGTCGCGATGCGCGCGCGGCAAGACCGGCCAGCGCTCCGCCCGCGTCGGAAGGAGCTCCCAGCAGAGCAGGGGCTCATCGCTCGCGCCGGCCGTGTAGTAGTCGGCCCGCGCAACCGCCTCGTCGTAGGCGGCCTTGAGCCCGTCGACTCCGGCGCACGGGCGCGCCACGGTCAACAGCGCCGTCCACCCTGCGTCGCGCAAGGCCGCGCGCAACGCGCGGGCGGCCGCCGCGGCGGCCGCCCGCGCCCCGTCGTTTCCGCCGGACGCGCCCTCACGGCCAGGTTCGGTCCCCCAGCTGTTGGGGCCGTCGAGGGGAAAGAGCGCGCAGTAGTAGCCATAGCCGTCGAGGACGACCGTCGCCCCCGGCGCATGAGCGCCGCAACAAGCGGCGAAGTCGTCTTCTGGCGCGGGGTGCGCGGGCGACGCGCCGTGCCCTTTGAGAGGATACACCAGGATGAGCCCCCAGACGCCGTCCGACGCGCGGCACGCGGCGAGCGCCGCCGCGTCGACGGGGGCCCCGTCGAGCAGTCGCCGCACCAGCTGCTCCCTGGCGATGCGCGCGGCCTCCAGGCGCAGCCACTCTTCCTGGCGCTCCGCGGCGATCTGTGCCTGCAGGAGCTCCAGCGTCGCCAGCAGTTGCTCCGCGTCGACCGGCTTGAGCAGATACTCCGCGACGCCGAGGCCGATGGCGCGGCGCGCGTAGGCGAAATCGTCGTAGCCGCTGAGGATAATAGAGCGCACCCCCGGCCGCGCCGCGCGCAGGCGCTCGATCAGGTCGAGCCCGGAGAGGCCGGGCATACGGATGTCCGCGCATACAATGTCGGGCAGGGTCTCCTCGGCCAAGCGCAATGCCTCGAGGCCGTCGGCGGCCACCCCGACGACGGTGATCCCCGGCGCCTCGCGCCGGATCAGCGCGGCAAGTCCCCGGCGTACCAGGTCTTCATCATCGGCGATAAGCAAGCGAAACATCCTCGTTCCTCTCTCTTGTGACCGGAATAGCGCCCCGATCTACCCCGGTCTCGGCGCCCTGGGCGCGTGGGATGCGCAGCGTGACGCGCGTGCCCTCCCCGGGCGCACTGGCGATGCGCAGGCCGTACGCGGGCCCGCAGTACAGCTTGAGGCGCTGGTGCACGTTGGCGAGCCCGATGGAGCGCCCGCCGCGTCGCGCCTCATCCCCATCCTCCAGCCGCGCCCGCACCGCCGCGAGCTGGCCCCCGTCCATGCCGGCGCCGTCGTCCTCCACGGTCAGCGCGAGGTCCTCGCCGTCGCGGACGCCGCGCAGGACGACGCGTCCGGCGCCGGGCCGCGGCTCCAGCCCATGGTAGAGCGCGTTCTCGACGAGGGGCTGCAGCGTCAGCTTGGGCACGAGGCAATCGAGCAGCGCCGGGTCGACGTCGACCTCCATAGCGATGCGCTCGCCGTAGCGCGTGCGCTGCACCACGAGATAGTGCCGCACGTGCTCCAGCTCGGCGTCGAGCGGGATCAGGGTGTCGGCCGTGGAGAGCGTCAGGCGCAGCAGGCGCCCGAGCGAGGTGACCATGCGCGAGATGTCGCGGTCGCCGTGCGTCAGGGCAAGCATGTTGATCGACTCCAGCGCATTGTAGAGGAAATGGGGGTTTATCTGGTTCTGCAGCGCGTGCAGCTCGGCCTCACGCTCATGGATCTGCGCGCGCAACACATCGTCAACGAGGCGCCGCAACTCGTCGAGCATGGTGTTGAAGCCGTGCGCCAGCTGCCCGACCTCGTCCTCGGACGGGGCCGCGATGCGCGCGGTCAGGTCCCGCGCCTCGACGCGCCGCATGGCGGCGCGCAACTGGCGCAGAGGCTGCGTCAAGCGCCCGAGCACGAGCGTGGCGCAGAGCATGCCGGCCAGGATGCAGAGCGCGGCCACGCCCAGGATGAACGCGCGCAGGTGGGCCGCCCCGGCGAGCAGTCGCGCCGTGGGCACGACGCCGGCGACGATCCAGCCGCTCGCCGCCGAGGTGTCGCCCGTGGCCAGGAGCGGCTGCCCGGCCAGGTCGAGCTGCAACCGGTCGGGGCGCGCGGGGGTGGAGGAGCCCCGACGCGCCGCGATGTCGCGCGCGAGCGTGCGCGTCGTCGCGTCGGGGTAGATAGGATAGACGACGGCCCCCGCGCCTGTCGCGATGATCAGGCGTCCCTGCGCCCCCAGGCTGACCCGCTGCGCCACATCGGCCAGCGTCATGGCGTCGAGATCGATGCGCACGACGCCGAGCCGCTCCCCACGCGCGCCATGGAGGGCGCGCACGAGGGAGACCACCTTGCCCGTGGTCACCAGGATCATCTCCTGCCCGCGCGTGGGCAGATAGACCGTGTGCGGGTCGGCGCGCAAGGCCCCCCGGTACCACTCCGCGCGCGTGCTGAACGGGTGGGGCTTGAGGTCGCCCGACGCGGTCCAGTGGAAAAGCGTGCCGTTGCTCGTGGCCACGTAGATCCCGGCGAGGTCGGGGCGGCTGTGCCCCAGCGAAGAGAGCTCGGCGCGCATGACCTCGACGTCGTCGTAAGCGGGCGTGCCGGCGGCCGGCCCCGTCTGGTAGCGGCGCAGGACGCGCCGGACGCTCGCGTCCAGGAACGGGTAGTAAGTCAGGCGCTCGGCCTGCCGCTCGTAGTTGTCCAGGTTGGCGCGGACATCGCCGGTGAGCTGGGCCGAGAAGTTCTGCGCGTTTCCCTCGATCGTCGAGGTCGCGGTCCCATAGGCGGCGAGGGCCACGACCAGCAGGGGAACGCTGATGAGGGCCAGGTAGGAGAGATGTATCTTGGTGCGCAGGCTGGCGCGCCGCCACCACAAGGCCGGCATCGGCCGCCACGGAGAAGGGGCGCCGCGCGCGCGGAAGACCATGCCTATCACATCACACTACCCTGTATGACAGTCGTTGTCGTACTCGTACGGGCGGCCTATCCATACTGAACTGGCGGCGGTTATATCAGGGCGCCGGCCAGTGGGTATGGTAGCAGAAAACGCGCATAGGCTATAGCAGGATACACCACGCCACCACGTTCCGCCACGTCTTTGGCCGCCTTTACCCGGACATCCCTGACCAAAACCGGCGATTCTTGCCTAGACGCCCGCTGGACGCGATCCATACACTGGCAAGTAGTATCGCCAGGTGCGGCATCAGGTGCGGCATCAGGTGTGGCATCTATAGCCGGCGTGGCGATGGTAGCGCCGCGACTGGAATGCGCACGCGGCACCCGTAAAAACATGGACCCGTGCAGGAGGAGTACAGAGCACGGTTAGCCAGGTCGCGATCACCCGGTAGAGGCAGAGGCAGTAGCACGACGGGCTAGCGCCGATAGAGGCAATGAGGGAGAAAGAATCCAATGGTGGATGAGCAAGAGCAGCAGGCCGCCACGTCGGGGCAGATCGAGCGCGGCGATTTTCTCAAGTGGGCCGGCTTACTGGGGCTGACGCCCGCGCTGGCCGAGGCGCTGTTCCAGCGGCAGGAAACGGCCTACGCGGCCGAAACCAAGAGCGCCGCGGCCGCGACGACATCGACGTCGACCTTCACACCCGTCCGGCCGCCCGCCACGCCGCTGGTCGTGCGCGCCCCCTACGTCAACACCTGGCAGTTCGGCGACAACCTCGCAGGGCAGTGGCCGAAATTCTGGAACGGCGTCATCAAAGCTATCGCAGGGATCATCCGCGTCGACGGCGCGCCCTATGTGTTCATGGGCGACCCCCGCGTCGACGGGAATCCCATCCAACTCGTGACGCAGAAGGATCTCACGGTGACGCCTACGCAGTCGATCTACACGCTGCAAGCCGGCCCTGTCACGTTGACGCTGACCTTCCTGTCGCCCGTCGAGGCCAACGATCTGCGGCGGCTCTCCATGCCGCTGAGCTATATCTCCGCGCGGGCCCACAGCAACGACGGCGCGGCGCATCAGGTCAGCCTGTATGTCGACATCTCGGGCGAGTGGGCGCACCCCAACACCGGCGCCCTCATCAAGTGGGACCGGCAGCAGGCGGCGACCATGCGCGGCTCCCTGACGGCGCTGACCGTCACGGCGGCCAACCCGACGATCCTGGCTGAGAAGTTCGACGACAATAATTTGTACAGCGAGTATCCGTCGTGGGGCGTCGCCACGCTGGCCGCTCAGGACGCGCCGAATGTGACCTTCCAGATCGCGGCGGACACGGTCGCGCGCTCCAACGCCGTGTCGGGGGGACGGTTGGACAACACGATCGATGCGGATATGCCCCGCGCCATCAACGACCGCTTCCCCGTCCTCGCCTTCAACAGCGACCTCGGCGCGGTCGGCGCCCAGCCCACCAGCCCCTTCACGCTGATTATCGGGCATATCCGTGAGCCCGCCGTGAACTACCTCGGCCGGCCCCTGCCGCCGCTCTGGCGCGCCTACTGGCCGCGCTGGCAGAGCATGGTCTCCTTCGCCTTCGACGACGCCACGTCCGCGCGGGGCCGCGCCAACACCCTCGACGCCAAAATCGAGTCCGACGCGATGGCCGCCGGCGGCGCGAACTATTATGCCTTGTGCGCGCTCGCCCTGCGTCAGGCGTTCGCGGGCACGGAGCTGGTGCAGAGCCCAAGCGGCGCACCCTGGATCTACCTCAAGGAGATCAGTTCCGACGGCAACGTGTCGACCGTCGACGTGACCTATCCGGGCTGCCCGGCGTTCCTGTACATGAACCCGCGCCTGATGAAGCCCCTGCTCGACCCGATCTTCGACAACTGCGAGCGGCCCGTGAGCCGGGGCGGCTGGCCCAAGAAGTTCGCCATCCACGACATCGGGTCGCACTATCCCAACGCCACCGGCCATCCCGACGGGGACGAAGAGGACATGCCGGTCGAAGAGTCGGCCAACATGCTGATCATGACGGCCTCCTACCTGTTGCGCGTGAGCCGGAGCGAGGCCTCGGCCTACGCGACGCAGCACTACAAGATCCTCAGGCAGTGGGCCACCTACCTCACCAGCGACAACGGCTCCGGCTCCGGCAACTCCAACGCGCTCGACCCGCTGTTCCAGAACCAGACCGACGACTTCTCCGGCTTCATCGGCCACAGCGTCAACCTGGCCCTCAAAGGCATCCTCGGCGTCGGGGCCATGAGCGTCATCGCCGGCTTCGCCGGCCAGACGACCGACCAGCAGACCTACGGCGCCCTGGCGCGTCAATACATCCAGCAGTGGGCCGACATGGCCCAGGACCCCTCTCAGGCGCACCTCATGCTCACTTACACCGAAGGGGCTCAGGGCGGCAACGGCGCGACCAACGGAGCCGGGACCTGGAGCCTCAAGTACAACGCCTACCCCGACAAGCTGTTGGGCCTGAACCTCCTATCCGGCCTGAAGCCGAACCCGGCCGGGGGCGACCCGAACGACGAGCCTGTGCTGCAGGAAGAGGCCGCCTGGTACAAGACGCAGGAGGACACCTACGGCATCGCGCTGGACAGCCGGCACACGGTCGCCCCCGGCAACCAGGGTACCTACACGAAAGGCGACTGGGAGTTGTGGACCGCCGCCTCGACCGACGACGCGACGCTGCGCGGCGACATCGTCCGCCTCCTCTACGCGTTCCTCAACAACACCCCGTCGCGCGTGCCGTTCACGGACTTCTACAACCAGCACACCGCACAGCAGGCCGGGTTCCAGGCGCGCCCCGTCGTCGGCGCGATGTTCGCCATCCTGACCCTGACCGCCGGCACGGTGTCCGGGCCGGTGGCGCCCACGCCATCCGCCGACAAAGTTGGCCGCACCGCGCGCCGCTAGTGTGCTGGCGCCGGCGCGGCTTTTGTGTCGCGCGCCTGGCAGGGTTCGGGCGCCGGCGTGTCTCGAGGCGATCACGATGTGCGAGCCCGTATATACGGGGACAGGCGCGCTCCCGGTCTGGCAGGAGATGGGGCGCGCAATTAAGGACGGGAGAGTAGACCAATGACTTTTGCTTCGACTAAGTGGCGCGTCCTCGCGGCCGCCGCGCTCGTCTTGACGACGGTCGGCGCGCTCGACGCGCCGGGGCGGACCGCCGCGTCTTCGGCCCGGCCGGCCCCCGCGTCCCACCGCCCCTCCGGGCCGGCCGTAGCGCCGGGGCGCGCGGGGCGGCCCGGGGGGACGCGCGCCGGGACGACGCTGCGGCGCGTCGCCGCCGCGCTGTCCTCCGGCTTCGAGATCAATGGAGGGCAGACCGATCGCCGCGTCACGTTCCTCGCCCACGGCGGCGGCTACACCTTGTTCCTGACCGCGACCGAAGCCATCCTCAACGTGACCACGCGAGCCGCGGCCGCGGGCGCGGCGAAGGTGGGCGCGGCGTCTGGTCGCCCTACAGGCGGGGACGTGGTGCGCCTGCGCCTCGTGGGGGCCAACGCGCACGCGCGTATCGCCGGCCTCGACCGCCTGCCCGGCGCGAGCAACTACCTCATCGGGCGCGACCGGCGCTCCTGGCGCACGGGCGTGCAGTCCTACGCGCAGGTGGCCTACCGTGACATCTACCGCGGGGTCAACCTCGTCTACCACGGGGCGCGCCGCCAATTGGAGTACGATTTCGTGCTCGCGCCCGGCGCTTCCCCCCGCGCCATCAAGCTGGCTGTAGCGGGCGCACGGGGGCTGGGACTCGACCAGGCGGGCAACCTGGTCTTGCGCCTGCCCGGCGGCAGCCTGAGCCAGGCCCGGCCCGTCGTCTACCAGCAAGCGCGGGGCCGGCGCGTCGCCGTGTCCGGCCGCTACACGCTACTGGGCCACAACAGGGTCGGCTTCGCGATCGGGCGCTACGACGCCCGCCAGCCCCTCGTCATCGACCCCGTCCTGAGCTACTCGACGTACCTCGGCGGCGCCGCCGACGGCAGCGACAGCACGGGCAGCGACAGCACGGGCGCCGCCATCGCCGTCGATGGCGCCGGCGCCGCCTACGTCACCGGCTCGACGGGCTCGACGAGCTTCCCGACCACGACCGGCGCCTACTCGACCACGACCGGCGGCGCCACCGACGCCTTTGTGACGAAGCTCGGCCCCACGGGCGCCATCGTCTACAGCACGTACCTCGGCGGCGGCGACAACGACGCGGGCTACGGCGTCGCCGTGGACAGCTCTCAAAACGCCTATATTACGGGCGCCACGAGCTCGACCGACTTCCCGACCACGACCGCCGCGTACTCCGGCGCGGCCGCCGGAAGCTCCGACGCCTTCGTGACGAAGCTCAACGCGAGCGGCAGCGCGCCCGTCTACAGCACCCTTCTGGGCGGCGGCGACGTGGACAGCGGCGCCGGCATCGCGCTAGCCGGGCCGGACAGAGTTTACGTGACGGGCTCCACGAGCTCGGCGGATTTCCCGACCACGACCTCCTACCGCGCCGGGAACAACGGCGGCGCGGTCTTCGTGGCCAGCCTGAACACGGCGGCAAGCGGGGCGGGCTCGCTGGCCTATAGCGCCCTCCTAGGCGGCAATGGCTTCGACACGGGCGCCGGCATCGCCGTCGATAGCGCGGGCGACGCCTACGTCACCGGCGCCACGAGCTCATCGAATTTCCCGTTCACGGCCGGCGCCCACGCCACCGCGAACGGCGGCGGCGCCGACGCCTTCGTAGCGAAGCTCGGCGCGGCCGGCACGCTCGCCTACAGTACCTACCTCGGCGGCGGCGGCGACGACCGCGGCCAGGCCATCGCCGTGAACGGCGCCGGCGACGCCTACGTCACCGGCTCGACCAATTCGACGAACTTCCCGCAGGTCAACCCCCTGCCGGCGGGCGGCGCCGGCTCGACGGGCTGCGCCGGCCTCAATAGGAGCGGGAGCGCGGACGCCTTCGTAACAGAGGTCAACCCCGGCGGTAGCGCGCTCATCTACAGCACCTATCTCGGCGGCGGCGGCGCCGACTCGGGCTACGGCATCGCGGTCGACGGGTCGGGCGACGCCTACGTCACCGGCTCGACCAATGCGACGGACTTCCCGACCACGACCGACGCCTACACGCCGACGAACAGCGGCGGCGCCGACGCCTTCGTGGCGAAGCTCGGCGCGGCCGGCAACCGGCTGCTCTACAGCACGTACCTCGGCGGCGGCAGCGACGACCTGGGCTACGGCATCGCGGCCGACAACGCGAACAGCGTGTACGTGACCGGCCAGACCTACTCCACGAACTTCCCGACAGCCGGCGCCGCGGACGGCGACAACAGCGGCTCCTCCAGCGCCTTTGTCAGCAAGATCGGCGGCACGATGGGCGAGCCAGGCGGCGGCGCGGCCATGGCCACCAGCACGGCGGTCCCGGCCTGCACGCCGGCTCCATCGACGGGCACGGCCACGCCGGCCCCGGCCAGCGAGAAGGGGCGCTATACGTTCGACACCGACAGTCCGATGACCACGACCGTCAACGACTCCTCGGGCAACGGCCACAACGGCACGCTCAAGGGCGGCGCCACGATCACCGCGGGGGGCGCCCCGACGACGGGCGGGGGTAACGATCCCTACGCCCTCAGCGTCAACGGCTCCGACGCCTTCGTGGACATCCCGGGGCCGCTGGTGAACACCGCGCAGAGCTTCTCGGTGGCGGCCTGGGTGAACCTCGCCAACACGAACGGCTTCCAGACCTTCGCCAGCGTCGACGGTACCAACGCCACCGGCGACAACAGCATCAGCGGCTTCTTCCTGCAGTTGCGCGGCGACAACCACACGTTCGCCATCGCCCAGATCGACACCGACGCGCCCGGCCCCGCCACGCATGCCGACTCGACGTTCCTGCCGAGCGCCAATACGTGGTATCAGGTGACGGGCGTCTACGACGGCGCCGCGCACCAGCTCCGGCTGTATGTCAACGGCCAGCGACAGAGCGCCGTCACGTACAACGGCGGCTTCACGGCCACGGGAGACACGATCATCGGCCGCGGCAAATACGGCGGTAATCCGGGCGACTACTTCGGTGGCAAGCTCGACGAGGTTCATTTCTATCAGGGCGCGCTGACCGACGCGCAGATCGCGGGCCTGGCCGGCGTCACAGCCCCCGCCACCTCGACGAGCACGGCCACGACCATGCCGACGGCCACGCCGTCGGCCACGGGGGCATCCGCGCCGGTCTCGACCCCGGCCACCCCCGACACGGCCACGGGCGCCCTGCAGGGGAGCCAAGATATGGCCCCGATCTCCCCCACGTCGGTCAACCTGACCGGCGAGGGGACGGCTGACTGGATCGAGTGGGGCGACAGGGACAAGGCATCTACTGCCCCCGACTACAGCGGCGACTACAACCGCAAGGCCGGCGTGGCGCCACGGATCAGTACCTTTAACCCGGTCGGCTACGGCACGGAGAGCCTGTCCGGCGGCGGCGGCACGGTCCTGACCTGGAGCGACGGCTCCCCCGTGCAGAGCGGCGTGAACAACGGGCAGGGCGTCTACGTGTCCGGCGCCGGCAACAATCCGCCCAGCTCCGGCAGTGGCTTCCAGTTCACCGCGCCGGCCGACACCTCGACGCGGGAACTGCGCATCTACGTCGACGCGAACAAGGCGCGAGGACGGCTAACGGCATCCTTGAGCGACAACAGCGCGCCGGTCTACAGCGACGACTCGCTGAGCAGCACGGGCGGCACGGCGGCCGGCGTCTACACGCTGTACTACCGCGCCGCCTCGCCGGGCCGGACGCTGACCGTGGACTGGCAGACGGCGGTCGGCTACGGCGGCGGCGTGGCGCTGGAGGCGGCGACGCTGCAGCAGGTCACCACGATTCCGCCGACGAGCACGCCGCCGCCCCCTTCGCCGACGGCCACGCTGGTCCCGCTCACGCTGAACGCGTACTATAAATTCGACGAAGGGACGGGGATTACGGCTACCGACTCTTCGGGCGCCAACCACACGGGCACGCTGATGGGCGACGCCGGCTATGCGGCGCCGGGCCAGCCAACCAATAACGACCCCTACGCCCTCAGTACCACCAACAACGGCTTCGTCGACGTGCCGGAGCCCGTGGTCAACACGGCCGAGAGCTACTCGGTGGCGGCCTGGGTCAACCTCAACGACACCAACGGCTTCCACACGGCGGTCAGCATCGACGGCCAGCACATAAGCGCCTTCTTCCTGCAGTACTGCGGCCAGTGCAACACGTTCGCTTTCGCCGCCCCGGGCAGCGACGCGGTTGGCCCGTCGTCGATTCGCGCCCAGGCCACCATCAGCGGGACGCCCAAGATCGGACAGTGGTACTACCTCACCGGCGTCTACGACGCCGCCAACCAGGAGATCAGGCTGTACGTCGACGGCGTCCTGCAAGACACCAAGCCGTACTTCGGCGCCTTCCAGGCAACGGGACACACGGCGATCGGCCGCGGCAGGTTCAACGACAACCCGGTGGACTTCTTCCCTGGCAAGATCGACGATGTATGCCTCTACCAGGGCGTGCTGTCCGACGCGCAGATCGCGCAAAAAACCTGTACGCCGTCCACCCCCGCGACGGAAACACCGACCGGCACGGCGACGGGGACCGCTACCGGCACGGCGACGGCCGGAGCAGCGACAGGTATCGCCGCGACCGCCACGGATACGGCGGGCACGCCGACCGGCGCAGCCACGGTAAGCCCTGTCGCCACGAGCTCGGCCACGGCGGACGCGACCGCCACGAGCACGAGCACGAGCACAAGCACGACAGCGCCAGCGGCGACCAGCACCAGCACGGCGGCTCCGCCAACCGCGACCAGCACCAGCACCAGCACGGCGGCTCCGCCAACCGCGACCAGGACCGCTACTCCCGGGCCGGCCACGGCAACCACGACCGCCGTCCCGCCGACCGCCACGAGCACGCCGACGGCCGCGCCGGTGTGCCAACTCTTCGCGCTGCCCGTCTTCGACACCGTTCCGCGCGGCGGGACCCAAGCCTTCCTCGTGGACGCCGCGCCTGGCTCCACCATCACACTCACCATCCGGGCGAATTACCCGGCCCGCGCGACGCTCTACACCGACAGCAGTCTGGTCGGCGACGACTTCGGGCGCGACCTCACCGGTGCGCGCGTTTCCGGCGGCTACCGCTACACCTTCGGGGTCGAGGCGTCCGCCCTGGCGCTGCTGACCTTCGCGATCCCCCGCGACGCGCGCCAGGGCACGGTCGTCACGCAAGTCGCGGCCCACGAGCCCTGCGGCCTGCTCAAGGCGGTCGCGACCTTCGAAGTCCGTGGCAGGGTGAGGGGATCGGCCACGGCGGCGCGCCCCGATGAGCGTGTGGTGGCGCTGGAGATCGCGCTCCCGCGCGGGGACGCGCTGCCAGCGAGCGTGGATAAGCTGATGCGGCACGGCGTGCTGCGCGTGGTGACGCGTGGACAGGGCGCCACGGCGCGTCGTGTCCTCCTGCTCACCTATCGCCCGCGCTCACGGCCGGCTCCCGCCGCCGCGGCGCATACGCGGCCCCACACGTTGTTCGGGGTCGCGGTCGGGGCCAAAAGCATAGGTTGAACTGCGCGGAACCGTGGTCATGGTCCTCGCAAAGCAAGGGCGGCCCACCCCCTTCCGCGCGCGCGGGAGGGACGGGGCAGGTTTTTCACGAAGGAGGGGGGAGGCATGGAGGGCGCCGCCCTCCGTGCCTCCTCTCGCGCGCAGGAGGGGATGGGCCGCGAAGCTGCTCACCCCTCCGCACAAAAAACCTGCTTCTTGTAAGAGTGATGAGCCAGGGGGCATAAAAAAGCAGGGCGCGCTTACCTCCGCCGGTGGCGTCCCAATCACCGGCATCGTCTGCTATCGCCCTGCACTTCTATGCTACGACACGAGTATGAGAAAACTGTAAACAAGCTGTAAAATCGGGCGGCTAGTCGAGCTTCGACCCCAGGGTCGCGGCCAGCCCGGCTTGCACCTCGCTCTGCGGCGCCGAGTTGAGCAGGTCGACGACCGTAAAGGCGTAGAGCTGCCGGCTCTTGTCGGTGACCAGGGCCAGCGCCTGCGAGGTGCGCGCGTCGCCCGCCTGCAACGTCACGTCGGCCTGGGCGGCGAAGACGTCGTGCCCGTCGATCTGGCTCTTGAAATTAAGGATTTTGACGTTGGTGACCTTGTCGAACTCCTGCTGCAGCACCAACGCGGGGAAAGCGTGCAGGTCGGAGCTGCTGGGGACGGAGCGCAGCCCGACGCTGACGACCGAAACGGCCGCGCGCTTGGAGGGTGAGAACATGATCAGGCTACTCGGCCCCGTCGCTGCGCGTCCCTGGGAATCTTTCTGGAAATCGAGTTGCCAGCCCTTAGGGACCGTCAGCCGCAGGTGCGCATAATGCACGCGCTTCGCCTGCAGCGCTATACCCTCGCCCACCACGTGCAGCGTCGTCGTGGCCTGTTGCGTGGCGCCGCGGTAGGCGATCGACCCGGTGTAGTAGTAGGAGCCGACGGCGAGGCCGCGCGTGGGCAGCGCCACGTCGTCGTAGAGCGCCGTCCGTCCGTTGCCCAGCGAAAAATCGCGACTGTACGAGAGGATGCCGCGCAGCGCCCAGGTGGCCCTGACGCGCGCCCGCGCATTCCCCACCAGGCCCGTGACCGACACCACGATGCGCAGCCGTAGCGTGGCGCCTAGATTCGCCGTGGTGACGCGCTGCTCGCGCCCACGGTTGAGCGCGGCGACCTCGACCGCCACGAGCCTCACGCTGGTGACGTGCGGCATCGCCGTCGGCGGCACAGGGGTCGCCGACGGCTCCGGCGTCCGCGTGGGCGGCCGCGGCGATGGGCTGGGGATCACTGTCACCGTAGGCGGCGGTGTCGCCGTGGGTGGCGGTGTCGCCGTGGCGACCGCCGTGGCCGAGGCGACGGGCGCGACCGTGCTCGTCGCGGAAGATGTCGCCGTCGGCACGGGCGAGCTAAGGACGACGGGCGTGGCCGTCACGGTGGCGGTCGGGGTGATGTCGGCCGGCGAGGCCAGCGGGGCCAGCGCGGCCAGCGCGCCGGGGCCGCCCGACAGGCGGTCCCCGGGGGCCAGCGCCGCCGACCGCATCCGCGCGCCTGTTTGGCGTAGCGCCGCTGCAAACCCAGCGCGGGACGTCCCAGCCGCCCCCACCATCCCGGCCGCACCCACCGCCCCATAGGCCGGTATGCCGGCCAGGGCCACGACGGCCAGCAGCGCCGCGACGGCGCCCCTACGTCTTACCACGTTCATACTAGATCCTGCTTCCCTTCACGGCATCACTGCGACGCGGACGCCAAACACCCTCGCTAGCGGACGCCAAACGTCCTCGCATAGTGGTAGCGTACATGGAAAGGCGACTACGCGCTAGCGCGGCTATCCAAACATCAGGTCCCGCAAAAGGTCCACGCCCGTTGGAACCGCCGGCGCTCGCCGCGGAACCCGGTACAATAGAAACCATGACCACGACCGCTTTGTTTATCGCCCTCGAAGGGACCGACGGCTCCGGCCTGAGCACGCAGACGGAGCGCCTGGCCGGATGGTTCCGCGCGACGGGGCGACCCGTCCACGCCACGAAAGAGCCGAGCGGCGGCCCGGCCGGTCTCCTACTACGCCTGGCCCTCGCCCACCGGCTCGGGTACGGGACACAGGGGGCCGCGCACGATAGCGACGGTGATTTTCGCCCGCTCGACGAGGCGACGCTGGCGCTGCTCTTCGCGGCCGACCGCATGGACCACCTGGCCGGCGAGGTGCTCCCGCGCCTGGAGCGGGGTGTGGCAGTCGTTTGCGACCGCTACGCGCTCTCGTCCTACGCCTATCAGGGGCTCGGCGTCGACGTGGATTGGCTGCGCGCGCTCAACGCCCGCGCGCGCCCCCCCGACCTCACGGTCTTCATCGACGTCCCGACCGAGGTCGGCGTGGAGCGCATGCGCGCGCGCGGCGTCGTGGAGCGCTACGAGCAGCGTGAGACGCTCGTGAGGGTGCGCGACCACTTCCACCGCCTCATCCCCGCGCTCCAGGCCGAGGGACAGCGCATTGCCGTCGTCGATGGGACCTTGCCCCCGGACGCGGTGCACGCGGCCATCGTGGACCGAGTAGCCGGTAGCCAACCGGCTACTGGTTACTGACTATCTACTGGCTACCGGCTACTGACCCAGGTCCACCAGCGCAATACCCGGCCCTAACAGCTTGAGGCGCCGCGCGCCGTTGCGTACGAGGAACATCAGCGCGTTGTCGACCGAGCTGCGCGCGGGGACCTGCATGCCGAGCGGCGTGAGGTGGTAGAGTTCGCCGGCCTGCGCGCGGAAGTCGCTGTTGATGATGTACAAGTTGGGATAGGAGAGGCCAGCGTCGTCGGTCAGGGCGAAGTTCTCCAGCCGCACGTGGTGCGGGCGCGTCAGCAGGTTGGATAGCCGCAGCTGCACTGCCACGTAGTGGTGGCCGAACGCCGGCTCGTCGATCCCTCCCGGCAACGCCGGCAATGTCGAGACACCCAGCACGCGGTAGGTCCAGTTGCCGTCGCGCACCGTCGTGTCGCGCGCGACCCGCCGGATCAGTGGCGGGGCCTGGCACGGCGCCGTCAGGGCCGCCGCGTTCACAATACCCCCATACGCCGTCGCGGCAATGACGGCTGCCAGGCCAAGCGGGGCAAGCCCCGTCCCGCCGCGCGCGGTTGCCGCGCGCGGCGGGGCGACGACCCGCGGGGTGGGGGGCGCCTGAACCGCCACGCCGCCGGGCGCCGGCGTCCCCGCGTACGCAACCTCGCCCGCCGCGCCCGCCGCGCCCGCCACGCCCGCCACGTCGAGGCGCGGCAGCGCGGCGAGATCGAGCGCAAAGGCTGCGCTATGCTCGTACCCATGCCCACGGCCGTTCCCATTCCCGTTCTTGCGGCCGTTACCGCCGTCGCCCCGCGCTGTACCGTCGTACGCCTCGGCCGGTGCGCGCGCGCCGCCCCATCCGGGCGCCTCGGCCAGGCTCAGCAGCAGCACGAGCGCGCCGCCGCTCGCGACCAACAAGCCCACCAGCGCCACGGCCAGCGCGATCACAGTGCGCTGAGACCACCACGGATAAACGTGGACCCACCAGAGGGTGAACGTATTCCAGTTGGCGTCGAAGCGCAGGTCATCGAGGTCGGTGAGGCAAATGTTGGCCTCGCGCCCGTAGATGTGGAAGCCACACGACTCGTCGGGGTTGGAGAGCCGCTCGGCCGCGGGGTGCTGCGCCAGCGGCGCCTCGTCGACATATTTCTGCGTGATGTCGGCGATGCCTTCCAGCGAGATCAGGATGGGCGACTGCTCGGGCGACCACCAGTAGTTCAGGTTCTGCCCCCAGTTGTGGTTCTCCACCTGGTCGTAGTGGTAGCCGTAGATGTAGTGCCAGTGCCGCCAGTAGCTGACCGAGACGGCGGAGAACTGCACGAGGAAGGAGAGGGCCAGCGCCCCGACGAGCAGGCCGCGCACGGGCCGCCGGTAGCCCCGCCAGCGCGCGAACACCTCGCCGAGCGGCAACACCAGGTAGGGCAGCGTCGCGTAGAGGTAGCGCGGACCCCAGGCCGGGTCGCCGTGCCAGTAGTTCACGTTGCTGTAGAACAGCAGGTACACGCCGCAGATGAGGGCGCACAGGAGCGCGGGCAGGGGGAGGCGGCGCCGGAAGGGGCGGGCGGCCAGGGCCAGCAAGAGGAGGGCGGGGGCGTACCAGAGCAGGCCCTTGCCGGGGCTGACCAGCAGGTTGGGCAGCCCCAGCCAGGGCGGGTAGCCGAGCGTGTGGTCGGGCTTCGCGGGGGGGTTGGTGAGCAGGGGCGAGCCGAAGCGGACCGCGTCGTAGACCGCGTTGACCAGTATCCCGGGGAGCGCGCCCAGCGTGTAGAGCGCGAGATCACGCGCGAAGGGACGCCGCCATGCCCCCGGTCCGGGCTGCAAGCGCCGGTGCAGCAGGAGCAGATACACGGCGAAGATGGGCAGGACGATCACGCCGGCGACGCGCGTGACGAAGACGAGCCCCGCGGCCAGCCCCATCGCCACGAGCCAGAGATCGCGCGTACCTACCTGGAGCGCCGGCTTCCGGCCGGCATACCCCTGTCCCACTTTCGACAGTCGCCTGTCGCCTGTCGCCTGTGTAAAGCGCAGCGCGGCGTAGGCGGCGGCCAGGAGGAACAGGCTCTCCATGGTGTGCTCCTCGCCGGAGAGCACGTCGGGCCAGAGTGGGGCGCCGAAAGCCAGCAGCGCGGCAAGGGTGAGGGCGACGCGCCGCGGGTAGGCCAGCAGGCGCGCCGTGGCGTAGAAAAGCACGGCGAGCAACGCGCCCAGGATGGGGTCGAGCAGCTTGCACGTCAGCAGCACGATCATCGGCGCGCTCTTGGCAGCGCAATCCGTGTGGGCAAGGCCGGCCAGGCGGCGGCCGAGCAGGTAGAGCGGGACCATAGCCGCGCTTTGGCCCAGCGTGTACTGCGTGTACATCTTGCCGCCGACGCCCACCCCGGTCCGCCCGTCCTCGCGGTACGGGTGGATGGCGAAGGTGTTACTTTCGACGATGGCGCAGGTGACGGTATAGCGGAGATACCAGTCGGCGTTGTGCGTCGGCTTGTCGACGTTGTAGGAGAGGAGATAGCCCGACAGCACGCAGAGGAAGAGCAGCGATCCAACCAGCCAGGGGCGGGTGAGCCGCGCGACCAGCCGATGCGCCGTGCCATACGCCGCCCGGACGTCCATCCGTCTCTCTAGCACAGGTGATCAGTCCACGGGGACGGCGAAGGCATAGAGCGTGACATCTTGCGCGCAGTCGGTCCTCTTCGTGGAGACGTTCTCCCTTCTCGACGTCCCATCTCGTGCCTTTCGACGCCGCGCTACGGGCGCGTTCGGTGGACAGCCTATGAAAGAGCCCCCCTGACGCCGCGGCGTCAGGGGGGCGGGGTGGGCGATCAGGGACTCGAACCCTGGACCTCACGGATGTGAACCGTGCGCTCTAACCAGCTGAGCTAATCGCCCTCACATCTACCGAGTATAGCATATCCTCATTGGTCGGTGACCAGTGACTGATGGCTCACAGGGGCAGGTCTTACACCTACCCTCGGGCGCCCACGAGAGGCGCCCCTACGAACCACCAGTCACTCGTTCACTCGTCGGTACGCTGGGAAAGTCGTGCCCCGCCGGGTGAATCCCGGCTGCTTAAGGGCTGGTACTAGCGCGAGGTTGCGCGGCGGGTGTAGCTGTACCCCGCCACCTGCTGCACCGGAGAGACGCGGACCGCCCCGACGAGACGCGGTCCCCAATACCCGTCGTACACGCTGTCCACGTGCACGCCGACGGAGAAGTTATCCGCGCCGACCATCTGGCCGCCGCCGATATAGATAGCCGCGTGCGAGAGCCCGGCATGGAACGTGTTGGCGAAAATCAACACGTCGCCGGGGACCAGGGCGCCGAGAGCGACGCGCGGGTAACTGTAATACAAGCTCCCGACGTCCTCGGGCGTGTAGTATCCATACTGACTGAAGACCCAGTGGACAAAGCCTGTGCAGCTGAACCCCGTGTAGGGTGTGTCGCCCACGTATGCGTAGCGATACCCGACGTACGAGAGGGCCGTGCCGACGAGACTCGAGCCCGAGAGGCGGGCGGTAGAGGGGGAGTGGGTCCGGGGAGAGGAGACCGCATGCGCATGCGGCGTGAGGACTGGGGTAGTGGCGCACGCGACGGCGAGGGTGCCGGCGAGTGTTAGGCTGATGAGCGTCTTGGTCAAAAGGTTTCCTCCCTATGACGAGCACGTATCCCGCGGCCGCAGGGTCCCAGCCCCCTTAACCGGCCACGAAACACAGGGACAAGGCTAGCACACCTTTCTTCTCATTGTCAAATCTGCCGCAACAGCGCAACCCTACTGCAGATGTCGGCGGATCGCCGCGAGGAAACGCTCGTCGCTCGCCTCCAACTCTTCCTGCGCGCGCGCGTGCTCCTCGGCCAGCCCGATCAGCCCGTCGAGCGTCTGCCCCTGCAGGCGCGCCAGCCGGCCCCCGAGCCCCTGCCGCCCCTCCTCCAGCGTGCGCGCCGCCCCGACGAGCGCCGCCACCTCGGCGTCTCGTACCTCGCCCAGCAGCGGACGCGCGGCCCCGCCGTCGCGGGCGCGCGATGTGCGTTGTGTGGACACGCGGGCGCGCGCCGGGCGCGCGGGCGCGTCGGCCTCGTCCGGGGTCTGCGCCGGCGGCAGGCCGCGCTCGCGCGCCTCCAGGTAGGCGGAGTAGCCCCCCGGAAAGACGCGCACGACGCCGCCCTCGGCCGACCAGATCGTCGTGGCCACGGCGTCGATGAAGTAGCGGTCGTGCGACACGAAGACGATCGTGCCATCGTAATCGCGCAGCACACCCTCGAGGGCGTCGCGCACCGCGATGTCGAGGTGGTTGGTCGGCTCGTCCAGCAGCAGCATGTTGGCCCGCCGCAGCGTGAGCCGCGCCAGGGCGACGCGGCTGCGCTCGCCGCCGCTCAGGTCGCCCACCTTCTTGAACACATCGTCGCCCGAAAACAGGAAGCGCCCCAGATAACGACGGGCATCCTCCTCGGCCATCGGGCGCGCATCTTGGACCTCCGCGAGCACCGTGCGCTCGCGCCTGAGCCCCTCGTGGCCCTGCGCGTAGTAGCCGACCTCGACGTTGGCGCCCCAGGCGAACGAGCCGCCGAGCGGCGGGAGCTCACCGACGAGTGTGCGCAAGAGGGTCGACTTGCCCGCGCCGTTCGGCCCGATCAGGGCGATGCGCTCGCCGCGCGCCACCTGCGCGTTGGGGAGCGCGAGCAGACTCTTGCCGGGGTAGCCGACGCGCAGGCGCACGGTCGAGAGCGCGATCTCTCCGCTGCGTGTGTCCGCGCCGAGCCGCAGCGCGGCGAGCGCGTCGCGCCGCCCCGGCACCCCTTCGATCCGCTCCACGCGGTCGAGCCGTTTCTGCCGCCCGCGCGCCTCCCTGGCGCGCTGCCCCACGCCGTTGCGCCGGATGAACTCTTCCGCCTTTGCGATCTCTTTCCGCTGGGCCTGGCTCTGTTTCTGCTGGCGGCGGTAGCGCTCGGCGCGCAGGTAGAGATAGCGGCTGTAGGGGGCGGGGTAGCTCTCAGCCTTGCCGTCGATCACCTCGACGGTGCGCCGCGTCACCTTGTCGAGGAAATAGCGGTCGTGCGAAACAACCACGAGGCCGCGCCGCCAGGCGGCCAGGAACGTCTCCAGCCACTCGGTCGTCTCCAAGTCGAGGTGGTTGGTCGGCTCGTCGAGCAGGAGGTAGTCCGGCTCCTCCAGCAGCAGGCGGGCCAGGCGCGCCCGCGTGCGCTGGCCGCCGCTGAGGGTGGCCGCGGGCATGTCCCACAGCTCGCGCGCGAAGCCGAGGCCGCCGAGCACCTGCTCCACGCGGCCCTCGTAGGTGTAGCCGCCGCGCTCCTCGAAGCGCGCCAGCAGGTCGGTGTACTCCTCCAGCACGGCCGGGTCCCACCCGGCGGGGTTGGCGCCGCGCTCGCCCAGGCGCCCCTCGAGCGCGCGCAGGCGCGCGGCCCCCTCGCGCAGGTCGCCGAAGACGACCAGGAGGGCCTCGCGCAAGGTGCGGTCTGAGCGGAAGTTGGCTTCCTGGGGCAGGTAGCCCAGGCGCAAGCCCCGCGCCACGTGTACCACGCCGCCGTCAGGCTTCTCGCGCCCCGCGACGATGCGCAGCACGGTCGATTTGCCCGCGCCGTTGGCCCCCACGAGTCCCACGCGCTCGCCGCACTCGAACCCGACGCTCAACCCGTCGAGCACCGGTTTGGCCCCGAACGCTTTACCGACATTCTGCAAACTGATGACCGCCACGAAGATCTCCCACAGGCGTACGACCCCGCCCACACGGTAAACAGGCGCCGCCCGCCGGAGCGCCACCCTTCTCCACTGTACCATCAACGAATCGACCGTCCACGATCGGATAGGATAGGGTACAGGGTCTGTGCATTGTCGAGGGGCCAAGCCTGTCCGCCGGCACGCCTCGTGGATGGCGGGGGTCTGGGGGGAGGCATCTCCCCAGGTTCCCCCGGAGGGGGCGGAGGGGGCGGAGGGGGCGAGAGGAGCCAATTAGCCAGGGGCGGAGGGGGCGATAAGGGGCTTGGGCAACTTTTCACAGCCCCTGAGATAGGGTAGGGTGTGCGTCGAATTAGGACTCCAGGAGGAGTAAGGAGGGCGATACCTTTACGCCCTCCTGCGCGCCGCTTACCCTGTGCCCCTCTCTTGACGCCTTGCGGATCTGGCCTCTCTACGACAGTAGCCGGGCGTAGCGGCCGACGAGGGGCACGCGCGTGAGGATCGCACGCTCCGCCGGACCCAGCACGCGGGTGACCTTCAGGCCCGCGAGGACGACGACGATGCCCGCGGGCAGCCC
>JAABUP010003031.1_pt1 | contig 30564 bp, 29 predicted proteins | sample 5559201 | NCBI WGS metagenome assembly JAABUP01 (sample SAMN10711887, study PRJNA513373) | rock metagenome | isolation source: Antarctica rocks | place: Antarctica | reverse complement strand
CCATGAACACCGCGGGCGCCCACAGGTCCTGGATGGTGGACCAGGAGAAGCTGTGGTCCTTCACCTTCTTGATGCTCGTCTGCTCCGTCTTGGCCATCTGGGCGCTGCCCGAGACCTGCGCGCGCGCGCGTCGTAACTCAGGGTGTTACTCGAGGCCGCAGCTCAGGGTGGCTCAGGCCTGCCCGGATGCCGCGCCTGCGCCGGGCGGTAGCGGCCAGGCCAGACTGCAAGCACAGCGCGGTGGGCGGCGCGCAGCCCTGCGCTGTTCAGGAGGCCGCGCGGGGCGTGCAGCGGACAGGGCAGGGCGTGCACGCAGGCGGGCGCGGTGCTGCTGCGCCTGCAGGCGCGCGCGCGCGGGGCGGCCGGGGCGCGCGGCGCGCACCATGGTCTTAATGGTGGTCTTGAAGGGCTTGTTCTGCTTCTGCGTGATGAGGTTCCGCAGCACCTGCGGGTCACCCCAGCCCGTCAGTCGGGCCGACAGCGACCCGCCGCTTGACAGGCAAAGCTCTGGCCGGCCACGGATGTGCTGGGCTGGCATGGGCGGCCGCGCGGCAGGGGGCGCCCTGCAGGCGCCAAGGGACGGCGCGACGCATGGGGGGGCGCCAGCCATGGGGTCAAAACTGTGCAGCCACAGAAGTATACCCTACACTAGCCCTGAGCCGCGCCTGGAAGTTGGCCTTGACGAACGAGTACCAGAAGATGTGCGGCGTCAGCGACTGGAAGAACATGTCCTGGAAGCCGCGGAAGCTGCGCACGCGGCTGTACAGCACCTGCGGAAAGGGTTAGGTTTAAGGACAGAGCGGTGAGAGCGCGTGCGGGCTGGGCGGCGCACGGGCGCCCTGGACAGCGGGCAGGCGCGCCCGCCGCGCCGCGCCGCACAGCGGAGCCATGCAGGCGCTCGGTGGCCTCTGGATCAGCGCAAGCTCAGGGCGCGGCCGCCTGCGTCACCCCGGCTGCCTGGGCATGGATGAAGTGGTCGACCCGGCCACAACAGAGAAATTATAGGTAATCAATGATCATGGTCATATGAACTCTCTCGCTGCCGCGCATCGCGTGCGCGGGGGCGGCGGGGGCGGGCCACCTAGCGAGCACGCGAAGGCCGCGGCGCCGGGCGGGGTTAGGGGAGGACAGGGCAGGGCCGGGCGGGGCCGCGCGCACGATCTGCTGCATGCAGAAGTAGAGCGTGAAGGCGAGCGCGAACACGCGGTTGAGCGCGATGGGGAAGATGCCGACCAGGATGGCCAGGATGGGCACCAGCAGGAACGTGGGCGTGTACACGGAGCAGGTCAGGTAGTGCCAGGTGACGGCGTTCCACAGGATGCGCAGCATGATCGGCTGGCTGGAGTCGAACAGCGTGCAGTCGCGGCTGAACGTGTTCTGCAGGTTGCCCTTGCACCACCTGCGCGGCGCGCGCCGCGGCCGGCCGCGTGAGCCGCCCGTGAGCGTGAACAAAGCGGCCCGCCCGCTCGTACGAGGGTCGGGCACGAGGACGGGAGGCGACGCAATTGCCTCCTGTGCCGGCGCGCCCACCAGACGGACATCCCTTCATACACCATGCAGGGCAGGTAGACCCAAGCCCTGCGCCCGGGCGGCGGCGCGCCCCGCGCATCGCGAGCGCTGCATGAAGACGCCGCGCACGGTGTTACTGCAGAGGACAGGCAGTCAGACCCGGCCAATGCCCGGGCGGGCGGCGGCCAGGCGCACCGCGAGCGCTGCATGAAGACGCCGCGCACGGTGTCGGGCACCTCGCCGACGGCCAGGCGGTCCGGCAGGAAGTAGCCGGTGTAGCCGTGGCGCTGCAGCTCCACGCCCAGGCGCACGTCCTCGCCCAGCGTCCAGGACGGGTACCCGCCCGCCTGCGCGCGCGCGCGCGCGTCAGCGAGCTAGACCAGGCTCCCAGGCGGCAGCGCGCCAAAGGAGGCTCCCAGCCGCCGCCAGAAGAGTGTGACGTTGCTGCGGTGTCCTCCGGACATAGGGACCCGATGCGGCAAACATGCTGCAGCGCGCGGCCAAACACAGCGCGCGGCCGAGCACAGCATGCGGCCCGGGCGCGCCTTGAGCAGCGCGCGCGAGCGCACGACGTAGTTGGTGCCGGTGCACATGACGCCGCCGAAGCCGTCCACGATGCCCGGGCAGGTCACGTCCCAGAACAGGCGGTTGGAGTGGCAGAAGATGTCGGTGGCCGGGTTGTAGTTGTGGAACTCCTGCGCGCGCGGGGGGGCCGCTCGGCACACTCGTTTGCGTCGGGCCGCAGGCGTAGCCCGGCCGCAGGCGCAGCGCTGCATGCGCATGCATTCATGCGGCCCAGTGCAGCTTTGCGCAAGCTGCCCGCTCAGGCTGCGCTTCAGGAATGTTGCAGCCCGACACGTGTTGTTTATTAGACACTCTGCTTGGAGCACCGTTGCACAGAGGCACAACCCCGGCTTGCTGCCCGGCTTGTCCCCACGCTCACCACACATGCGCATGCAGGTGCCGCGCAGGGGCGGGGGCGGTGCGGCCGCGCGGGGCGGACCTGCGGCGCGAGCACCATGGCGTCGCGCTCGGTCTGCAGGTAGGGCAGCGTGCGCTGGTAGAAGTCTGACCGCAGCACCATGTCCGCATCCACAATGCTCACCACCTGCGGCCGAGCAAGGGGTTAAGATTCTGTGGCTATGGCGCTGGTCACAGCATGTAACAGCACGCACGCTTGCATCGGGGTGCATCGGTGCGGCATTAGGTCGCGCCCTGGAGGCAGAGGCGCGCCTCGTGCGAGCCGGGGTCGACGCCGCCGGGGTACAGCACGTTGGACAGCGCGTTGTTCAGGTTGCCGGACTTGCCATTGACCTCGCCCGGCTCGCGCGGGTGGCCGCGGATGTACACGACCGGGCACCCGGCCTCGCCCGTCCGGTTCAGGCCCTCCACCCAGGCCTCCTTGCCGGCGTCCTTGCCGTCGTCGCAGAGGTAGATGGTGCGTATGCAGCCCTGCGCGGCCGGCGGGCGCGCCGCTCAGCAGGCGCCCCGCGTGCGCCTGCGGCCGCGCTGGGTGCCACGGCAGAGGCTGGCGTGAAGGCTTGGAGGCATGCTCATTCAGTGAAAAGGCAAGGACCTCATGCATGTAGCCATGCTCTCTGTGTCAGGCTGATGTGCATGCAAAAGCATGCGAGCGCCGCCATGTCCTCGAGGCCCCCCCCCCGCTCAGGCACAGGCGCTCTCCGACGCGTGATACCAGGCCCGGCGGCGACAGCGCCGGGCGCGGAGCCCCCGCGGCGCGCGCGCCTTGGGCAGCGTGGCGTTGGCGACCGCCAGCAGCGTCGGCCGCACGATCTCCAGCGCCTCCGTGTAGCACGGGATGAGCACGCGCACATGGAAGCACTCGCTGACGGGCACCGTCAGCGGGTCCGCGTACTTGACCTGCGCCCGAGACAGGGCATGTCAGCGGCGCAGCGCGGCGCGGCTGCCGCAGCGCGCAGCATGCTTGCCCGGGCGCAGGCAGCATGGGACGCGGGCAGGCCGGAGGTTTGTGCATGCGGCAAACCCTGTGGGATACAGGGCAATGACGGCAGCGGCCCCCTGGAAGAGGCCATATGAGCGCCGAGCGGCCGCGTCCTGACCTGCACGGCGCGGACGGCTGCAGCGCGCGCGCGCCTGCCCGGACGCAGGCATGGGACGCGGGGCGCGCCGGGGCGGCCGCACGGCCGCACGAGCGCCGGGCGGGGAGGGGAGCGCGTGTCCGGCGCGCGCCTTCTTGGGCAGCAGGTAGATGAGGTGCGGCAGCATGGACGTGGCCGCCAGCACCTCCACGACCAGCACAAAGATGGAGTAGCCGAGCGCGCCGGTGTCCAGCGTGAAAGCGATGCGCACGTAGAAGTAGAACACCATCGCGCTCAGCAGCGCCAGCGACAGCAGCGACGACGGGATGCTCACGCCGCCGCCGCTCTTCAGCACCACCTTGCGCGGCGCGGCCGCCGCGGCGCTCGCGTCGGTCTGCGCGCGGCCCCGCGCGCGCGCATGAGCGCCCAGCCCAGAGGCGCGTCTGTTCCCTGGGGGACGCGCGGGTGTGGCACTGCAGGGAATGAGCGGCCTGCGAGGGCGCGCCCGCCAGACCTGCTGACGCCGCGCGCAGGAGCGCGGAGGGTAGCGAGTGCATGCTGCTGCACTCTCAGCCACGCAGGCGTCGGTGCGCACCCGCCGCGGTCCGCACGCCACGTCCGGGCCGACGGACACGTGCGCCGAGCGAGGCAGCCGTGTGCGCATCGGGGGGGGGAGGGGTGGCTGCGGCGGCGGGGCGCGCACCAGCGGCTGCACCTTGGCGCTGCCCATCAGCCCGCGCCCCTTCTTGCTGGCGCGCGTGGCGCCTAGCTCCACGTCCCAGCCGGCCTGGCCGCCGCCCGGGGCGGCGGCGCGCGGGGGCGCGCCCGCGGCGACCGCGCCGCCGGCCGCGGCGTTGCCCACGGAGGCCTCGCTGCCAGCCACGCGCGGCGAGTCGTCGCGCTCGGCGGCGCGGGGCGCGGCCGCCGGCTGCCGCGGCGCCGCGCCGCTGGCCGGCGCCGGCGGCGACGAGTTGCCGGACGAGGACGGCGACGCGGAGGAGCCCGGCACCTGCGGGCGCGCGGAGCGCGTGGGCGAGCGGGGAGGGGCTGTCTCGTGCTCTACTCCTCCGCGCTCACAGAGCGCTGGGCCAGGCAGCACACGCGGCGAGCACAGGCACAGACGCTCCGCAGCACAGTTCGCAGCCAGGGCCTGCTAGCAGACAGGCGGAGCGCGGCCCACTGCGGCACCTTGAGAGCGCGCAGCGGCGCCGTCAGCGCCTCCGTTGATCCCACTGACGGCATTGACTGCATCGCGCTAGGCGCGGCAGCGTGCTGGTTGCGAAAGAAGTTCATCACGGGGTGCCGCTCAGCGCGCGGCGCGCGTGGCGCTGCCTTTGAGGCACAGGAGCTGCGCTCCTGCGGGCGCGCACTCCAGGCTATGAACGCCCGCCGCACAGCTTGAGTTTGTGCGGCCGCTTTGCCGCTCCGGGGGCTCCAGGCAGGAGAAAACACGTTGGGCCGAAGCGGGCGCCTGCGCGTTGCTGGCGCCAGGCCTGCAGTGCTGCGCTGTGTATCAGCCGCGCAGGCGCGCGGCTGCAGCACAAGCTGGCAAAGTGGTTTTTTGCAAGCCGTGAGCTGTGTGTACGCAGGTTGTTGGCTTTGGTGACACAAGGGCACACGCACCTGCTCCCCACGAGCAAGCACTGCAGGGCCGGTGAGAACAGGCAGCCCATCACACGTCCGGCCTCGCTCGCCGCCGCACCTGGCGCAGGAGAGCAGGCGCCCGCTATTGCAGAAGCATCGGCCCTCCGAGGTGCCCTCGCCGGAGAAGCCGCGACAGGAGCCTGCGTCCCGCGGCACTACCCCCTTTCAGCACGCACGGTTGGCAAGCTGGTGGTCGCCCCGCGCGGAAACGGGCTGGCGTGGGTACAGCTGTCGGCACTCCATTCCGCGCGCCTGCGGCCGTCGCTGCCGTGCTCCACGAGCCGTTTTCGTACCTACTCTGTACGCTGTTGACCCACAGAATCGTGGAGCAGCATGCAACGGAGCAGGACAACGCCGGACAGAACGCCCCGCCCTCGCTCAGGTCACCGCCTGCCAACAACGACGATAAGCCTTGCCAGGGCGCCGCGTCCAGCCGGCCGGCCAAGCAGTGATGGCAGGCCAGCTAAAGCTGTCACGCAGCCATGCCCCGCCCATCCCTGCTGCCGCTGGCAGAGGTGTTTGCGTCCCCTCAGCCCAGTGCTCTCCTTCTGGGCTCCGTGCCTCGGCGCCGCACCTGCAGCAGTCCACGGGTCCGCACGCGTACTCCACCTGATCCTCGCTCAGCGTGCTGGGACATAGAGCACTGCCAGCGACGATACCACTCCTTTCGAGACCCAGACCCTCTGCGGGTTTCACTTAATTGCACCTGGGCAGCGATGGACACAAGCTGGCTGCGCTTAGTGAGACAAAGAACTGCCTTGACCACACGATCATCTTCTGCGCATACTTTGCGTGATTTGAACAAGCAGGTTCGCCCACCATACATATGCCCCTGGTGTTGCAGGTATCAAAAGTTGCCTACTGATGCAGTTTGCTGCGCCTTTATTTCTGGTCAACGCGTAAACGAGCCAGGAGCGGCTCACGCACGTCGCGTGTGCGTGCGCAGGAGCAGCCGGGAGCGTGTGCGGGGTGCCCGTCAGTCGTCACCATGGACCTGGGCTTGGAGGGCCTCCCCGAGGCGCAGCAGAAGGAGCTGACTCAGAGGATAGAGGAGATGCAGGTGAAGGACAGGTGCGCCGGCAGCCTCGCCTCCCGGCCCGGTCATAGCACGCGTCCCCAACGCGTGCAGTATCATCGTCGTGTGCGCACTGCGTTTAGCACGGCCGGCCGGCCGGCGGCTTGTGGAACCTCCGGGGTGGCCTGTCTTGGCCGCGCGCTCGAGCGCCTGCCGCCGCCGGGCGCCGCGGCCGAAGGCGGCGCGCGTCGCGCGCAGCCTGCGCATGTACAACACGCTCGTGGAGCGCTGCTTCGTGGACTGCGTGGACAGCTTCCGCAGGAAGGACCTGGAGTCGGCGGAGGAGAAGGTGGGGGCCGGGCCCCTGAAGCCGCCACGCTTGCCCTCCGGCCAGAGGAGTCACGGAGTCAAGAGTAAGGAGCAGTCAAGTAAAGACTGACTGTGTGCCTTGCAAGCGTCAGCAACGCGTTGTGTATGTGTGCTGCAAGCGCACGTGCAGGGAGCAGCCGCTCGGTGTCGGCCCGCGGGTGCGCTGAGGCGCGCGCGCGCCGCGGGGGGCGTGCAGTGCGTGCAGAGGTGCTGCGAGAAGTTCATGAAGCACTCCGCGCGAGTGGGCATGCGCTTCGCGGAGCTGTCCAGCGAGGCCGAGCAGCAGATGCAGAAGATGGCGGGCCGGTAGCGGAGCGAGGGGCTGTCCAGCGGGGCGCGCGCGGCGGTGCGAAGGAGGCCGCAGACCTGGCGGCCGCAGCGAGTTAGTCGCGTCTGGCGGTGCGCGAATGCATTGCGCGCGGAGGGAGGGGCCGCAGCAGGTCGGGGCGCATCGAGGCGGGCGGCAGCGAGCAGGCGCGCGAGGGCGCGGCCTTTCTGGTGCTGGCGAGCGGGTGGCTGGGGCCTTGCGGTGGGCTCTTGCATGCGCGCATGCTGTGCCCGGCGTGCTCGTATGTGAACAGGCGCTCAAGCGCGGAACTGCTGCGCGAGGTCGCCAGGTTGTGGCCTTTGCCAAGGCGTTGCAGTGGGCTTCCGAGCTTACTCTGCACTGAGAAGCCTTGCTGCACTTTGCGCATGTGTGAGTCTACTTCCCTATGGCATGCCGTCCGTCTGGGCGCACAGTGGCAAACCATCAGCACACATTACATGCTTCGCTCTCGAAAGCAAGGCCGCTGACTGGCTCGCCTCCGCGTTGCTGCGCAGAGCGCTGCAGAGCCCCGCACCAGTTGAAACTGGCAAGCCTTGCGCACACGGGAAGCTGGGGCGCCGATGCACCAGCTTCTCCCTATCTTCACGCGCTCCTACAGCCTAAACAGGCGCACCCACACATGCAATGCTCTGGCTCGGCCCTCTGTCACCCGCTGGCGGCGACAGCGACACGCAGGCGACTGGAAAACATGCAGCACGGACATGCGCATGCAGCGCGCGACCCTGCGCGGCAGCCACCTGACACACCGCGCAGGCAAAGGAAAGGGTAGTAGGGTACCCTACCCTATACTCGGGGCTGCTCGCGCATGGAAGCGCGGGCCTTGGCAGGCTGCGCCCAGGCGGTACAGAACAGGGCGCATCTCAGATCAGCTCACGCGCCCAGCCCGCCCACCACCGGCCTCCCCAGCGCTGCTTTGCCCTCACCCCCGTGCTCGCTCCGGTCGCCATCTAGCGCGCAGCGGCGCTCCCTCAGGACGCTCCCTGAGCCCTGCTTCAGTAACCTTGCGCTGCAAACTTCAGACAAGATCCTGACCCATGCACCAGCGCCCCTGCGCGCCCAGCAGAAACCCCGAAACACAAGGCCTTGCCTCGCTGCCACAGCTGGGGACGCCGACGCGACCGGCATGCCTCCACTTCGCCACGCACTTACCACGGCCAGATGTAATGTACAAATGCGCTGCCCGCTTGCCCCCCCCCCCCGAGCATCGGGTGACATTGACCAACATACAGGCTGGCTGTACCCCAGGCTCATGACAAGCCCCAAAGACTACATGACTGCACTTGAGTAGCAGCCCCTCCACGACTGACCCGGCTGGTCAAAGCAGGGCGGTCAGACGCGAGCAGATTCCCCCCGCGCAGCCAGGTCCGGCAGCACTTGCGCATGCGAGCACGCAAACCCGGGTCACATGCGGACTCTAGCAGAAAGTAAGTACGCACGCGAAAGCGTGCCGGTACGGGCAAGGCCTCACCAATGTGCAAGGCAAAGCACTACCGTACCACAAAATGATTATGAAGGCATATCGCAACTAACACTGCATGTGCTGTGCCAGACACTGAGTGTGCAGGCAGAGCACTTGCGCACATGCCAGCATGGCTGCTTACTTCTGTACTTGCATACAGTACAGCATGTGCAGTGCCTCACACGTAATGCAAGGCACAGCACATGCGCATAGCAAAATATTGCCTGCTGAGTGTGTTGTAAACCCCAAGCTCACGCGAGCGTGCATGCCCAGCGTGTGCGGTGCCTCGCGCAGCATGCCAGGCACCATGCAAACCCGCTGCTCGTCTGGTATACTTCTGTTTGACATTGTTGTACACATACAAGCACAGGGAGTGGCAACTGCTCAAAACGCTTGCTGTCATCAGCCAGGGGAGCACCTCCGTCAAAGTAACAAGTGCATGCCGCTCTCCATTGCTGCCCCAATGCAGTCCCACCTGCATATGCAGCCCAGAACTGCAGCGCGGGGGCTATCTCACTGCACTCGTTGCAAGGCATGCCCGGCTCTCAACCAAGCCATGCGGCGCCGTTATGTGTCGCTAAAAAAAAACTAGCGACACCTGTGCGCACAGCTCAGGCGCGGGGCTGCATCAGCGCCCAATGAGTTTTAACAAATTTCCACGTCACCCTGCCGCTCCCACGCATCGGCAGCCGCCGCCGGGGCGCGCGGCTGTGGGGAAGGGACCGCCGCTGCATGGCGCGCGGCGGCGCACGCTCCGGCGCCGGGCACGGGTCACCCGCCGCCGCCCCACAGCAGCGACAGCTCTGTGCGCAGCTCGGAGGCGATGACGCCGGCGGAGGGGCGCCGCGCGGGGTCGCGCGCGAGGCACGCGCCGAGCAGGGCGCCCAGCTGCGGGGGGCAGCCGGCGGGGGCCGCCAGGTCGGCGCGCGCGCCGAGCTTGCAGCGCATGATCTCCGCCTCACTCAGGCCCGCGTACGGCGTCTGCGCGCGGCATGCCGTTCAAATCAGGATGACCAGCGGCACTTGTGTCGCGGGGAGGCAGCCTTGCTCTGCTTTCAGTAAAGGGTGTTAGCGTTTCGCGGATGCGGCATGTCAGCCTCACACAGGCCTGCGCATGGCGTCTGCGCGGCGCGCGCAGGTGTGCCAGGCAGCCGACCCATGCCCGCATGGCTGCGGCATGCTTGCCGGCCTATGGGGGGCAGAGCGGCCTCATGGGCGGGCCTGGGCCTGGGCGTGGGCGGTCAGAGTCCCCCAGGCAGCGCTGGGCTCTCCATGCCGTGCTGCATGGTAGGGTTAGGGTTAGGTTGTGTGCGCATGCACCAGAAGCTCAGGCTGCCGGAAGGGTGCAGCGCCAGCGCCCCCGCGCCTGCCGGTCGTGACCCAGTGTTGGGGTGACGCACGGCAAGCAGCCCGGGCATCTCTCAAGGTTTCCGGCCTGGCGTGAGCTGCCCGCCGGGAGTGGCGCGCCTGCGCGGTCCACATCTCCCACAGCAGCACGCCGAACGCGTAGCAGTCCGCGGCCGGGCTGACCGCGCCGGCCTCCAGCAGCTCGGGCGGCTGGTATGCCAGCATGCCGCGCTGCTCGGACGTGATGGACGGCCGGTCGTCCGGCAGCGGCAGGCACAGCCCGAAGTCCGCCACCTGCGCGCAGCCGGGCAGTGCCGCGGCTTATTGAAGATCCGTGGGCGGTTCACCGAGCGGCGTTGGCCACTCCATACAACTCAGCCGGCAGCGGGAGGCTGAGCACGGGCCTGCCGCCAACATGTTACCAATGCCAAGTACGGGTGCTCAAGCAAAAGCGCTCGATCCCGCGCTGCGCTGGCAGATTGTGCACGCTCGCAATTGCTGCCTGCCCAAACCCTGCAGGCAGGCAGCGTGCTGCCAAAGGCGCGCCTTGGCTCGCAGCCGCCCAGCCTGCTTCGCGCCGCCGGCGTCCACGGCCGTCAGCAGCACGTTGCCGGAGGTGATGTCGCGGTGCACCTGCACGAGCGCACGCTTTCAGGCACACACCCTAGACCTACCCCTAACCAAGGCTAAGCAGTCCCACGCCCTCCATGGGTAGAGAGCCGACATCGTGATGCTGATTGGCGGACCAAATGATGACAGGGTGCTGTTGATGTCATCGGTCCTTGCTTCCACACGGCAGAGCTAACAGTGGTGCCTGACACAAGCCACATGCATGGCACTGGGCGCAGCGGCGCCGCGCTGCAGCCGCGCACCGGCGCGCAGCGCGGGAGCAGGGAGGGCGCCGGCAGGGCGGGCAGGCGCATGCAGGCGCCAGGCGGGGCGCCCGAGCCGGCCACGCGCCGGGCGCGCGCACCAGGCGGCGGCCGTGCAGGTGCTGCAGCGCTGCAGCCGCGCACCGGCGCGCAGCGCAGGAGCAGGAGGGGCGCCGACAGAGGCGGGCAGGCGCATGCATGCGCAAGCGAGGCGCCTGAGGCCTAACCCTAGCATAACCCTAACCCTAGCGCATCGCGCACCAGGCGGCGGCCATGCAGGTACTGCAGCGCCTGCGCCACGTCCAGCGCGGCCTCCAGCAGCGGCCGCGCGCGCGGCCGCCGCGACGCGGGCTCGTGGAACAGGCCGCGCTGCAGCGCCTGCCAGACGGTGCCTGCGGTCCGGCGGGCGCGGCGTGTCAGCGCAGCCTGCGGGCGCGCCCGCCTATGCGCGGCGCAGCGACTTGCCTGCCATGCGCGTGGGAGCAGGCGGGGCGCGCCCGACCTTGCAGAGGCGCCTGCATCATGCGGCAAGGTATGAGCGGAGGGCGCAGGCGTGCCGCACGAGGCCGCGCACCATGCACCGGGACGTGCGGACGCATGCGCTGATCGCGGCACACGACCCAACTCCACCAGACCGGTGCTCCCGCTCCAGCACAATAGACCCCGTAATAAACCCTACCGTCGCCGCCTCAGACGCGCCGCCAGCGGCCTCGCGACAGGCTCCGCAGCCGCGGCGGCGCGCACCGGCCTCGCAGAACTCCATGACGACCATGCCCCGGTACGACGCAAACTCCACCAGCGGCGCGGCCTCGCTCGCCGCCGTCGAGCCCGAGCGCCGCGCCGCGCGCATGCCGCGCGCGCCCGGCCGCGCGCGGCCCGGCTCAGAGCGCCAGCCGCTGGAGGACGTGCTGCTGGGCGTCTCTGGGATGGACCCTGTAGATTTCCAGTCCAGGGGCGCCTGGTCCTGGCCGCCGGCCCCCGCCGCAGGCTTCCCGGGGCCCGCTGCGGGCTCCCAGTCGCCCGCATCCCCGGGCGCCACCTTGTCCCCAGTAAAGAACGGGGACGCCATGGTGCCCGCGTCCTGTGCCGGGTTTTCCCAGACGACCGACGTGTCGAAGGCCCCGTGGCCGGGCCCGCCGCCAGCATTGGGGCCTCCCGCGCCCTCCTGCTGCGGTGCATGCCTGTCGCCGGACAGCCAGTCGCTGCCGGCGCCCTGCGGCCGCGCACAGGCGGCGTGTTTGATTGACTCCCTGGCACTGCGCCGTTGCGTGCTGACACAGCGTGGCCCTGCTATCCTGCAAACATGTCACAAGCATCCCGATGCCCGCCGCACGCGTAAGGTAGGGAGAGCCCAATCCGCGAAAGGGGCGCTCCAGCTAATTCTCACCCTCTTTTAAGTGAGGTGTGCGGCACAAGCATTGGCACACAGCAATCCATGCAGAATGCATCTCGAGTGACCAGCCAGGCACGCCTGCGCTGCGCACGCGCCTGCAGCTTGCTCCACAGCGCGCGCGGCCGCAGGCGGCTGCGCAGCGGCTCCCGGCCGCGCTCGGCCGCGGGCGATGCTGCGGCCGAGGATGCGTGCGGCCAGGACGCCGCCGTGCGCGGCAGCCCCTTTGCGGCCCCGTGCCGGCCGCCCGCCCACGCCGCCTGCTGCAGCGGCTCTGGCGCGCTGCCGGCCGGCTGCGTCTGCAGGGCCCCGCGCGCGGGCGCGCGCGCCGCCTGCCGAGGCAGCCAGCAAAAAGGTCGTGAGCTCTCCAGGCGCGGTGGTGCGAGCCTCGCCCGCCACCTGCTGGCCGCGTCAGGCGGCCTGTACTTGGGGCGGGCACGCCACACGTCTGCACAGCGCGTTTTGCAGTCATGCGGTCACATCAACAGCCAGTGGGCGCGTCTCCGCCACAGCAGCCCCACATCCCCTCTCCAGTGCCCGGCCATCACCGCCAGACGGCGCGCCGCCGGGGTACCCCACGATCTCTGCATGCACGAAGGCGCCTGGCGCGCCCGCGGGTGCGGCACGGCGCTCACAGGGTTGGGGACAGGGCGCCCGGCGCGCCTGGGAGGGCAGCACGACATAGCCAGAGCCCGGCGAGGCGGCGCCGGCGCCGCTGCCGGTGGAGCTGGCGCTGAGCCGGCCGTGCAGCGCGTCGCGCTGCGCGTCCACCTCCCACCACCACGCGTAGAACTTGACCTGCCGCGCGGCGGGCGGGCTCGCTCGCTTTTTGCTGTTTTCTAGAGGTGCGAGCTCGCCGCGCTCGCCGGGTGTGTGCCGAGTGTATGAGAGGCCGCCACGGCGTGCGCAGGAGGTCTGTTCAGGGGGTCTGTGCCGGCCAGGCGCCGTGCGTCAGCGCCCCAGGCCGCCGCACTCCGAGGGGCCGTGCAGCGGCGAGAGCGCTGGGCGGCGCACCACGCCCGGGTGCGACAGCGACAGCGGGTTGATCTCGCTGAGCGGCGCGTGCGCCTGGTGCTCGAGCAGCTGCATCACCTTCACGGCCACCTCGCTGCCGTCGTAGCGCCCTGCGTGCCAGCAGCCCTGGCAGGTAAGCCTAGAAGCATTCTTGCGCGTTGATTCCCTTGGCACAGCTGCACGTCTGCAGCCCTGCTGGCACGAGGCTGCATGCGCCTCATAGTACAGCTTCGTGCAGTGCAGGCGCCAGACTGATGCAGGCAGGTGACAAGACATCCTGCAGAGACTGCAGGCCGCGGCGCCGCACCGCGGTACACCTTGCCGTGCACGCCGCGCCCGAGCTCCTCAAACAGCTCGACGCCGTGGCGCTTGCCCAGCGCGAGAGCGGCCGCATCCCGGCACGCATACTTGCCCGTCGGCCAGCGGCCTGCACAGCGCCGCTGCGTCAGCTGCGGCCCCGCTTCACAGACAGCGGGCTCTGCGCCTTGCAGACCAATATAGAGCCTTTCTAGGCACTAGTAACGTATCTGTGCCTGCGCACAGGCACGTTCTCACGTTTGTTCAGCTGAACGGAAGCATGGCTGGGGCATGCGCACGTCACGCAGGCGCGCCGCACCTGTGAGGTTCCCGAGGGAGGCGGCCGCTCTCCAGCGCGCGCTCCGCAGCGCGGCAAGGACGCAGACAGCCACGGCAGCGAGCGCCGCCAGCCACACGAGCATGGGTGGCCGCCCCTCCGCTGTGCGTGCCAGAGTCTGCGGGCCCCTGCAAGCGCGCGGCCCCAGGCCTGAGGCGGCGGCCTGTGTGAGAATGCACCAGGCGCACGAGCCACTCAGCCACGAGCGACCCAAGAGGCAGGCCGCGCTCCTACTGCGGGCACCGCGCGGCAGCCAGAATGCCTTGCCTGTCCGCACTCCCGCGGGGGCGCACACCTCTGTCGCTACCTCCTGAACAGACCTGAGACTCGGGTCGAACAAAGGCTCCCCAACATGGGCATACATGCAGCGCGGACCTGTTTGCACCGGGCAGCACGCAAGCGCGCAGCTCTTCTTTTTGCGCTTGTTAGGCAAGCAGCGCCACAGCGTGCACTGCCAGACGCCCAGGCAGCCCGCCTGATGTCGGGGGATGCTCACCGAGCGGCGGAAGTTTCCGCAACAGCCCGCGCCCAACAAGGGGCCGGCGGCACGTTGCAGCCTGCCCAACCTCCAGCGTGCCAGCTCCTGTGCTTTTCAGCCGGTGTTCGCCGCCCACGAAGCTGCGAAAAGAGATAACGCCGACCCCAACAGGCTATGGCGACCGGACGCAAGCTCCTCACATGGCAGCTCAGGTAAAGCAGCTATCAGTTCGAACAGACGCGCGTAGACGTTCAGCAGCGATCTACTTGGATTGTACCCAAAATTGTACGGCGAAAGCCCTGTGAGGGTATGCTGTGCGTGAATGGCCTCCAAGGCACATATTGCATCCGGATGGTGGCCATGGCTGCATGACGCTGTCTGATATCACCAGGTGGCATGGCATGCCTCATGGTTGGACCATGCCTTGCACACAGCTGCTCCGCCTCCCCAAAAAGCACACGCCGGTGCCGGCTGCCTTACCGGCTGCCAGGTCTGTTGCACCACAGCAGCCTCCTCACCTACAACGCTGCACTCCAGCCGCAGCGCATCTCAACAGCAGCGCCGTGTGAGCCTCCACCCCAAGAAGCTCCAAAAGCGTCGCTTTTTGTATTTGTTTAGTCAGACGTCAGTTGTCGTTCAGGGCTGCTCACGCATGAGCCGCCACTCCAGACACATCACAGTGGGTACACATGCATGTGCAAGAGTGAATCAACACGATCATGTGGATAACCACCGCCGCGGCGCGTCACTGTCCAGGCACGCCCGTTAACAAGGCTTCGCGGTCGGTCGCCGCTGCACACTCAGTCGTCCCTGCTCGAGGCATGGCCTGTGCGGGTACTGCTTGGGCGCCGCCACGCCGCATGCAGGCCCCAGCACAACCCCTTTGTGCCCAGCCGCGCTGCGCACGCAGCACTGCATGGACTAGCTGCAGCGCACAACATGGCCCTGAACTGTCACGGATGGAGAGGCGCACATGCACACACACCCACCCACCCATCCCTACTCTGTGCAGCGCCCTGCACCACCCCCGCGGGCAGTCACAACACACTGTCTGCTCGGCCTCCAGGCTCACTTGAGCTCTCTGCCTCGGCACCCATGCGCAGCCGCCGCCGCCCTCACGGCAGCCCGCCCCAGGACCCCTTCTTCTTGTTCGCCTTGGCCGCCGCGGCGGCCGCCTCCGCGGCCGCCTTGCGCTTGGCGGCCTCCTCCTGCGCCTTGCGCGGGTTGAAGATGCGCTGCACGCCCAGCGCCACCTTGGTGCCCGAGTCGATCGGGTCCAGCGGGTCCTTGCGCATCCTGCGCGCGGCCCCGAAGGTATCATGCGACACACTTACGTCAGGCGCCATGCGAGGAGCGACTGCTGGCGCAGCCTGCTACACAATTTGCGCACGTGCAACCATGCCTCTCCCATCAATGTTGTGCACACTGAGCACAGTGCAGCACTGCCGAAGTGCGGCTGATCACAGAGGTGCGTCATCACACTCCCGCATTGCCGATAGGGATGCATGCTCGGCAGCATCGGCACACTGCTCCGCAACACACACGCCACGCCCCCAGGAGGCGCGCAAAAGCCCTAAAAGAAGCCCTAAAGGTCGCACGCGGCGCCCCGGCGCGCGCCTGTGGTTGAGGCAGAGCGCGATGATGCGCTGCACGTCGGCCGGCGTGACCTCGGCGCGGCCCTCCAGCGCGGCGAACGCGGCGGCGGCCTTGTTGACGGTGATGTCGCCGCGGATGCCGTCCACGTCCAGCAGGCTGCACACCTCGCTGATCTGCAGCCGCAGGCCGTCCGACAGGCGCACCTGCGCGCAGCCGCCGGCTGCGCCTTCAGTGGTTTAGCAGGTTCTCGGGGGCCTGTTGGTCTCTCGTGCTGCCGGCGTCCAGAAAGTGAAAGCCTGGAGGGGTTGCGCCACTATACGCACCTCGCCCAAGCGTGAGTGCAGGAGCTTGCCCGCGATGCAAGCTCCTGCATGTCTGGCCTATCCCGCGATATTTGAGACAATTGTGAACGCCGTCATCATTTAGCCCCATGTTTGGAAGGGGCTGCCGGCCGCAGCTGTGGCGGCACTCCTTCAGGTCAAATGTGCCACTGCCGAGACTGGTGAAGCACGTGTTCTCGGCGCGGCTCTCACCACTTTCACCAGGAGCAGAGCAGGGCACCCCATAGGGCCGGCTGCCGCCCTGTCGAAGCGCACATCATGACCAGGCGGGGCAGAGGCAAGAGGGGTCGTGTCGCGGCAGCGGGCGCCCGCATGCAACCCCACATGCGCCCTGCACGCGCGTGTGGCCCGGCGCCGCGCCTGCTCCAGGCGCTCGGTGGCGGCGGTGAGCCGCGCGCGCAGCGCCGTCTGCTCATCCTCGGCCGCGGCGCAGAACGCGTCCGGGTCCTGCGCGCCGGCCTATGGGCTCAGGTATGGGGTTAGGCTACTAGGTAGGGGTACCCCTGGGCTGTCAACACAGCTGGCGAGCCAGGGAGGTGCGGGGCTTTCCAGTACCCCAAGAAAGATATCCCGGGACAAGGCCGACATGCGCGGAATCAGAGTGAAGTCCCCTGCAGCTCACAATATGACACCGAGCACGCCAGGTACTCCGTGGGCAACACGGCACCACAAGCGCGTGCACAGAGCAGAGGGCAGTGCATGGCTGGCGTGCCGCAGGTGGCGGCAGTGCAGTGCCCATACCTGACTATGAGATGCTAACCTTGCGTACGAGCCAGCGGTCGCCGTGCTGAAGGGAGCAGAGAAAGGCTGAGCGCCGGCGCGGGCGGGGCCGCGCCTGGTCAAAGGCGAGCCGGTCGAGCACCATGCGCGTGCGCGACGCGATGCTGGGCATGGTGGTCACGATCACGCTCAGCCCAAAGCGGTCCAGCAGCTGCGGCCGCAGCTCGCCCTCCTGCGCTCGGCGAGCAACACTTTCCTCGGCACTGGCGTCCGAACAGGCCTCCCATTGGTTTCAAGTCCTAGCTTCTTCACAGAAAAAAGCAAAGTGTGCGTAGTCAGGAAGTACCATCATAACAGCGCCTGCAACACGCATGGTAAACACTTGTGGGCCACAGATGCGTAGCGACTTTTCGAGTATGCACGCCATCCGGCTCAGTGCTCACGCTGATGATCCTGGAACACCTCCAGCAGAGCACAGCTGCTGGCGGCGCGGGACGGCGGGCCAGGGCGCGCAGGGGCTACCATCGGCGCGCGCCTGCGGATTGCCAGAGCCGATCATGATGAAGCGCGCGGGGTGCTGGATGCTGACGCCCTCGCGCTCCACGGTGTTGATGCCGGAGGCCGCGGAGTCGAGCACCACGTCCACCAGGCCGTCATCCAACAAGTTGACCTCGTCCACGTACAGGATGCCGCGGTTGGCCCGGGCCTGCGCGCGGCGGCCGCAACCCTAACCCTGACCACAGCGTGGTATGGTGGAGCACCACGTCGGGAGCACGGCTGCGTGCATGCAGGGAATGCCGCAGACTGCCCTGGCTGGCCCTTTCGCGGCTGGCGCGCGCTTCGAGCACGGGACATATGCGACATGCAGTCACCCTGTTCATGCTCGCACGTCCGCACACAGGGCGGCCATCATGCCATACAGGGCCGCCATCATGCCATGCAGGGCGGCCATCATGCTATCCTGGGCGGCCATCGTGCTGTGCAGGGAGGGCGCTACCAGCAGGCCCGGCTCGTAGGCCTTGATGCCCTCCATGAGCGCCTTCTCGATGTCGATCGTCCCGCAGATGCGGTCCTCCGTCGCGCCGAGCGGCAGCTCCACCTGCGCGCCGCCGCTCGTCAGGCGCCCGCTTCGCTGAGATTTGCGCACACGCTCACAGATATTTGCGATGAAATGTGATGAAAAGGTCTTGTGTTCAAAAGTCTTGAGCAACGCGTGCGCAATGACACGCGCTCTCAACCCAGCACTCGAAAAATTTTGGTGGTTGTCGTGGTGGTCTGCGTCCCTAACTCAGCAGCGTGCGTAAAGAAGGCAGCGCTGGAGACAGCAGCAAGCAGCACTGCGGGCGGGCGCGCTTAATGCTGGCAGCAAAAGGCCAGAGAGCCCGCAAGCATATGGGGGCGGGCAAGACCGAGCACGCACCAGCGGCGTGGGCATCTGCGCGGCGAGCAGGCGCTCGCCGGCGCGGTGGCGCCGCAGCGCGTCCGGGCCCATGAGCTTGGGGTCCGTGGGGCTGGAGTTGAACGGGTCGTCCGCCACCACGGTGATCGCCGGCAGCAGGTCCACCATGGCCCTCACCTGCGCGAGAGCGAGACCCTCCAGGGTCTGCACCAAGCCCCAAGTCTGCAGCACCAGGATGCTGTGATGAGGTGCACGTAAGCAGCCTGCATGGGGCTGCGCCCGTGAACAGCCGCAGTGGGCTGATATATGCATATACCTCTTCACTCGTACAAGCGCGTCTATAGCAACACCAGTAAAAGCCCACACACGGCAAATCCCACGTGCATCCCAAGTGCCTACACTGATGGAGCCACCCTTGGCGCGGCGGCGGCGGCAGGGTTCACGCCGCGCAGGCGTTGCCCGTGTGGCCCTGCTGCGCCTTTGCTGCAGGCCTGTTCACGGTAGAGACAAGCAACACGGGCCCGGCTTCCTGCTGCTGCGGCTGCAGTGAAGCAGTGGATGCTGACAGCAGGGCAAACCCCTTGGACGCTGTGTGCGCGAGCACGCACGTTGCAAACAAGGCGCTCGAGACCTGGCACCTAGCGCGCGACTCGCAGCACACTACCACAAGCCACACGCCGTAGACATGTGCTTTAGGCGCACCGCGACGGACTTGCCGGTGCCGCGGTCGCCCATGATGAGCACGCCGCCGACCGTGGGGTCAATCACGTTGAGCATCAGCGCGAGCTTCATGTCCTCCTGGTCGGCCAGGCGCACAAACGGCAGCGCCGGCATCTTGCTGCCCTTCGCAGCGGCGGGCCGCTGCGCGACGGCCGTGCTGGCGCGCGTGACCGCAGCGCCTCGCCGCAGGTGTGCGCAGCCCGCCCTGCCGCGTCTCCGAGCAGCGGGGCTCTCTGCCAGCCGCAATGGCCGCTGCGCGCCAGGCGCGTGCGAGGCGAGCGCCGCGCATGGTGCGTGCAGCGTCCGCCCGCCGGCGGGCAAGCCCATTGGTGGCGGGCTGTGTGCCAAGCACTATAGTGTTACTTCGGCCTGCTCGTAGTGCAGGTGTCGGCGGCGCGCAGCCGGGCTATGAAAGCGCTTGGTACCAAGAGCTTGGAAACCAGGCTGTAGGCTGTGCACTAGGCGGGGCCAGGTGCTGTTGCGTGAATTCTGATCAGGAAAAGTAAGCTCAGCAGGCACACAAAACAGCTCAGAAGCTAGTAGAGTTCGTACTTGCTTGATCTGAGGATGAGGTAGGGCCTGCCAGGGTATTTTAAATCGTTTGCATGTTTGCTTGAATGGGCAGCTGCAGCCTACCTAAACAGCTTCTGGAGTCTCATACAAGCCATGTGACAATTAGCGTAGCACATGGCATATGAGGCTGATGCCAGGTGTGGCAGCGTAGCGCAGAACAAGGCACCAATGTGCCAAGGTGGCACCGCTCTCGTGTCCAGTGGTCGCCGTGCAAGGCACTTTCAACCGCCTTGCCTGCCAGTCCATCCCACTCTTCAGGTGCAGACGGCTGTGCCGACATAGCACACAGGAGCGCAGGCGCGCGCTGCTCAGGTAAGCTGCGTTGGCTGTAGGACACTTACTCTCGTCCTCCCTCCGGCGTTACAACCAGAGCCCATCAGTCTGCCTGTGTCGGGCCGCAGTTCCCGCATAGGAAACACGTGCGTCTTATTTTGCGGCCAGGCCACACCTCAAGCGCCTGCCTGCCACTTATTGCCAACCTCGGGATCTCAGTTGCTGACCACTGCAGTTCTGACCTACACGTCCACCTGGATCGTGAGTATGCCAGCTTGCGCAGCATTTTCACCCAGCACTCAACCAGCGCTCCTCCAGCAGGCTGAGCGCGAACTCGCTGACTGGCACATGCTCACAAGCCAGATTAGGGCGTGGCCCCTCTCCAGGGCGCGACGCCGTGGGCGCTGCCCCGACCCCAGGCCCGCCGCCGCCCGCGCCTGCTCCGCCCTCGTCACCGTCAGCGCCCAAGACCGAGCGCCCCGCTGCAAACGCTAAGTTCGCGCCCGGCCCGCCGCCCCCAGCAGCTGCTCCATCATCGCCTTCATCCGCGGGCGCTGCGGCCCGCGGCTCGCCAGCGCTAACGCGCGCCGGTGCGCCCGGGCTGGCGTCAGGGTCGGGGCCTCCAGTCGCACCCGCCGCCTCCGCGCAAGCTGCAACGGCGGCCGCCAGCCGCTGCTGCGCAGCTGCAAAGGTGCGCTGCGCCGCAATGCGCGCTGCCAGGCGCGCGTCCAACTCAGCGGCGGCAGCGGCGGAGGCGGCGGCGGCGGCGGCCGCCGCACCCTCGCGCTCGGCGGCCTCGCTCGCGGCCGCCTCCAGCTGCGCCAGCAGCGCCTGTGCCGACGGCGCGGCGGGCACAGATCACCAATAGTTAAAAACAGCTTACAGATTACCAACAGCCTGCTGTGCCAATGCTGAGCAGACTCCCGTGCTGATGCTGTCGGCACAGATTACCAGCACATTCCCGCTCCTGCGAGGTCTATCTGCGGCATTCGCACGTGGCCCCACCCCTCGCTTCCCTCGCCTGCTGTTGAAACTCGTCTGCTTTATTCAAACCCTGGGGCGGTGCGCGCCTGGCGCTCCATGAGCACGGCCTCCTTGGCGGCCAGCGCGGCGGCCTTGGCGGCGGCCGCGGCGCCGAAGCGCTCCTGCGCGCGCACGCGCGCGCGCCATGCGCCGCCGTCGCCGCCGCGCCCGAACACGCCGAGCGCGTTGGGCTCGAACGCGCGCAGCGCGGCCTCTGCGTCCGCATTGGCGGCGGCCGCGCCCGCCAGCGCCGAGCTGGCCGCCTGCCGCAGCGCGGACACAGCTTTAACCGGTGAGCATCCCCACGGGAAGGCGACCTGCACGGCGCGCACTTAAATGTCCTTTGCTGGGGCAGTCCACTGTGGCGCGGTGCACGCCCGGCAGCGCCGTTCACGGCACACGTGCCGTCGTCTCGCTGCAGCCTCGCAATGGAGCCTGCTCGGTTGGCAGCGTGGTTGCTCATTACATCCATGCGCTCGCGCTGAGGTCCAAGGTGAGGTGTAACAAAACTCTGGCGTGCAGGGTTCCTGGGAGCGCACCGCCACGCGCTGCTTGGCGGCGGCCAGGTGGCCCTCGGCCGCGCCGCGCGCGCCCAGCAGCGCCTCAGCACGGCGCTGCACGGCTCCCAGCGCGCGCTCCGCGTCCGCCGCGGCGCCCGCGGCCGCCGAAGCCGCCGCCGCGGCGGCGCCCAGCCGGGCGTCCTCCTCCTCGGCTGCCCTGCGAGTGGCAGAAGCAGGCTCGCCGCGTCGCGGGCGCCCATGATGCTGGCGCCCGGCTGCCTCAGCACGCCGCAGCAGCGCCGGCTGTGCCGATGTAGGGTGCAGCGCATGCACACAGAGAGCTGCTGAACGCGCCAGGGCTGACACTACACGGGTGATTGCTTTGGCTGGGTCCTGCTGCCTGGCGCACCATGGCACCACGGCAAACAGCGACAGCGAGGCACCCGCAGAGAACCCTCCCTTCTAGACGCGCACCCCGTGCGCTGGGCGCACCGCAGCGCCGCCTGCAGCGCGGGCAGCAGGCCCGGGTCCACGGCGCCGGCGGGCGCCGCCCGTGCCGGCTCGGCGCTGGCGCCGGCGCCGGCCGGGCCGCCGCCGGGCGCGCCGGCCTGCAGGCCGCGCAGGCGCTGCTCCGCGGCCGCCGCAGCCGCCGCCATCGCCGCCAGGGGCATCACATCGGCCTGGCGCAACGCGCCAGATAAGTGAGCATGCAAGAGCCCGCTTCAACCCGCTAGGGGCCCCACGTCTGGCATGCACTCCCCAGGCGCTCGGTAGCCTGGGGCCGAGCGGCAAGTTCGAAAGATAGCACCCTGACTGCGTCTTGTCAGGCTATGGCGGCCGAGAGCACAACCCTGCTCTATCAATCAGCAGTCACTTTGTCACCTCCTTGCTCACCCTAGCATGTCGCCCAGGCCAGGTAGCTTCATGCATAGGAAGACTCACTGTGAATGCAGAACGTGGTCTGAATGCATGCACGCTTGCGATCTTTCGCTCGTCAGACTGCGTCAGACTGCGCAGAGGTGGGCGGTGCGGGGCCCCCTGCTCACCGTGGCCACTGCGCCAGGGCTGTCGGGCATCGCCTCGCGGTCGCCGGCCTCGTCTAGCGCGATGTCGGCCGCGGGCCTCTCGAGCGCGCCGGCCTCCACACACCCCGCCTCCTGTCCCGACGCAGAGCTTTCAGCACCAGCACGCCATGCAGCACTGCGTCCTGGAGGCAGTCTGAGTCTCCTTGAGCACCGTTCGACCCCCGATCAACCTTCCTGTCCAGAGGACCACCTCAAACCTATACAGCATGCAGCACTGCCTGCGGTCCTTACGCAGCTCCTCTGCACGCAGTCTGGTCAAGGAGGCTGCATTGTCGACGCGGGCCTCAGCCCTCAGCCGGCCAACGCAAAAGCTGGCTTGCATCTGACTTTGCCGCTACCTGGCTCAGTGCTAAAGCACACAGGAGGCTGAAATTACGACACGCGCACCTGCGCCGCCTGCTGCAGGCCGTCGCCATCCGGGCTCTGCAGGCCGGCGACCAGGCCGCCCTCGGCCGTGGCGGACGAGTCGCCGCTCCAGGGCGACAGCGCGTCGCTGCCTGTGCGCGGTCAGCGCCCGCTGGGAGCATGCGCATGCAGTAGTTGCATAATAACAACGCGGGATGGCAAATCCATCAAAGACTCCAAGGCCAGGGTAACTGCGAGCCCGACCCTAGAGGAGCACCAACGTAGGACACACTCTGCGTCGGCAGTGCTCCTGCAGAGGAGCGGGGGCACATGCATGCATGTTGCTAATCGCAAACTTCCGGTAGGCCGCAGACTGCACACCAAGTGATCCATTCATCCTCAATCCGTCAGCATCTGTGTGTGAGTACATGAAGGAGATAACAGACCCCAATGAAGCAAGCACCACGCTCACGAGCTGTACGGGGTGCCTGGGCTGCGTGCGCACCGGCGCCCAGCAGCCGCTCCGCGCAGCCCAGCATCTGGTGCAGGCTCTGCGCGACGGACACAGGCGTCCCCGCCAGGCCCTCAGGCGGCGCCGACACGGCACGCATGGGGCTCTGCGCCACGAGCGCCGCACTCAGGCTCCTGCTCGGTGAACGCTTTGGGTTGTTGCGCAAAACGAGGCTGCTCCGCAATGTGTTGGTGCTACATGCAGGCGCTGCTCTCAGCCTCCCGCTGGCCCATCCTGAGGCGCTCCGTGAGGCACCCGGCCGCATGCTGAGGAGACATGCCAGCTGCCACAAGAGCTGAGCTTTTCCCGGCCTCATGGGCAAGGTTACGCTGATTTTGCGGCAGCCCTCTTGGATCCCGCGGCCTGGGTTCCTTGTTTCTGCAGCCCTGTTTTTGCGCAAGGGGCCTACCGTTTGCCATGCTCGCAGATAACGTTTACTTGCATGCTTTGCCTGTCATGTTTAAAGCACAGATTAGCCATTCACTCCATTGCGGTACACCCAGAGCATGCTGGGGATGCACGATTCGACACATAAGCCCGCCACATCTGGTTCTGAGCCGCCGAGCTCGGGCTGAGCTCGGGCGCGAGCGCATGCCAGTGCTCAGGCGGCAGGCAGTGGCAGGTAAGCTGCGGCCCGAAACGGGCGCGCACGGGCAGCGCGGGCGCCGGCGCGCGCACGGCGGCGGCGTCGCGCGCGCCGCGCAGCTCGGCCTCCAGGCGCGAGCGCTCCTCCTCCGCGCGCCCCAGCAGCAGCGCCGCCACCTCCAGGTCCTGCGCGCGCGCCAAAAGCCCTCAGGGCCTGCATAACCCCGCAACCCTGCGCCGACCCACGCGGCCTCGGCTGCAGGACCCGGGGTCCTGTGGTTCCCCAGCGCGGACGCTCAGCTTTAGAGTAGCTTGTAGACTCTGGCAGGCCTCACGCTTGCTTGCACCGCCTGAGGCTTGCTCGGCGGGCCTTCGCGTGGGGGCTGACCGCCTGGGCAGCCCGGCCAGCTGCTAGGCAGGCGGCGCCGGCCGCTCGCTCAAGCAGGCCCGCGCCGCAGGCGGCACGCGCTTCATCGGCGTGTACCTGGCGCGCCAGCTCGTGGAGGCGGGGCACAAGGTCACGCTGCTCACACGCGGCAAGAAGCCCGTGACGTTCCAGATCCCCGACGACACCGACGACGCGTACGCGGCCTACAAGGGCGCCGTGCAGCACATCGCCGTCGACCGCCAGGACACGCCCGCGCTGACCGACGCGCTGTCCGGCAAGGGCTTTGACGGTGCGCGCCTGCTGGCGCAGCGCTCGGCATTGATAGCCAGGCTTGCCTGCGCAGCCGTCCTCAGCGTGCACACTTTCACAGCACAGCTGCGGCTGGGCATGTTTAGGTGTGGGCTTTCTCTGCGGTGCCGCGGCAGCTGCTCTGCAGCAAGATACCCGCATGCCCGCCGCCGCCGCGGGCTGAGCGCTGCGGGCGCCGGGGCGCGCAGTCGTGTACGACATGAACGGGCGCGAGGCGACCGAGTGCGCGCCCATCCTGGACGCGCTGCCGGACCTGGAGCAGTACATCTTCTGCTCGTCCGCCGGCGTCTACCTGAAGGTGCGGCAGCGGTAAGTGTACGTGTAGGGTTACCGTGTACCTGATGGTGCGGCGCGGCGCTGGCCCTGCCGCGCACGCCGTGCGCGTGCGCGTCCACCGCCCGCGCACCAAGAGCGCGCGCTGACGCGCGGCGCGCCTGGGGGCCGGCAGTCAGACCAGATGCCCCACCGCGAGGAGGACGCCGGCGACCCGAAGTCCCGGCACAAGGTGTGCAGCCCTGCGCGGTGCCTGGCTTCGTGGCGGCCCATGCGGCCATGTCATGAGGGTACAGATGCATGCATTGTCGTAACCTGGACCCCACGAAGGCGCCGGCTGCCTGGCCAGCCCTGCTTGGCTGGGCATGGCCGTGTGTTCATGTCACCTGACAGTCTGGAGGGCGGCGGCTGGCTGCGCTTCACAGGGCAAGCTGGACACCGAGTCGCTGCTGAAGGAGCGCGACGTGAACTGGACCAGCGTGCGGCCGGTGTACATGTGCGCCTCGGTCCTTTCTCTGCTGTGCATGGTAGGGTTAAGGCGGGTGCGGCCAGTGTACAAAACGCCTCAGTCTAACAAATCCCAAGGATACCCAGCTCGAGTCTGCTGCGTGCACTCCGCTGTCCATGCAGCTGCTGCTGCAGCCGCCGCTGCTGCACTGGCACGCGCCGGCAGGGCCGCTGACGCGCGCAGCGCCGGCCGCGCAGCTACGGGCCGCTCAACTACAACCCAGTGGAGGAGTGGTTCTTCCACCGCATCAAGGAGGGCCGGCCCATCCCGGTGCCCGGCAGCGGCCTGCAGGCGCGGCGCCCCTGCGCCGTCGCCGCGCCCTGCAGCTGCATTGGCACGCCTGCACACTTGGCACCTAGAGCGGGTAGCAGAGTCTGCATTGAGGGGCTGTACACCGGCACTCATGCGAGGGCCTGGTGCCTGTGTGCGTGCGTGTTTTGGAACCCACTTGCACGGTCACTGTGACCCTTCATGGACGTCTCTTTCATGTGCTGCAACAGCTGCACGAGGCCCTCCCCGGCCCGCCGCGGCCAGCGCGCGCCGCCGCGCAGGTGACGCAGCTGGGCCACGTGAAGGACCTGGCGACCGCGTTCGCCAAGATCCTGGGCAACGCCAAGGCGGCGCGGCAAGTGTACAACATCTCCGGCGAGCGCTTCGTGACGTTCGACGGCATCGCGCGCGCGTGCGCGGAGGCCGCGGGCGCGCCCGAGCCGGAGATCATCCACTTCAACGCCAAGGAGTTTGACTTTGACGGCAAGAAGCCCTTCCCGCTGCGCGACCAGCACTTCTTCACGTCCATCGACAAGGCGCGCCCTGCCTCAATGCTGCACTATGCGAGCCTGCTCGGTGCGCGCAAAGGCCAGCGGCCCTAGCCTTGTGCAGCTGTCACAGCACATGCACAGCGACATATATTAGGGTCATTGATAACCGTGCAAATGGGTTTCCAAACCACACACATACAGGTACAAGGCCCTCGCATGATCGCCCGTGTGTACGATCAGCCCCATGCAGACGCTGCCGTCCGCCTCTCAAATTCACATGCATGGATGGCACGAGCTCGCGGCTGATGCGGTCGGCGGGCACGTGCGCAGGCGGAGCGGGACCTGGGCTGGCGCCCCGAGTTCAGCCTGCTGGACGGGCTGCGCGACTCGTACGAGAAGGACTTCGGGCGCGGGAACTTCCGCAAGGCCGCCGATTTTGCCACCGACGACCAGATCCTGGAGAAGGTCAAGGGCAAGGTCGCGGTGGCTGCCTGAAGAGGGTGTGGTAGGGTTTTGCCTGCGGCAGGCGCCGAGCGGCGCGCGCCAGCGTGCACCTCTGAGTTACAGGCCTCTGTTGAGGAGCGTGAGCGCGTGCAAAAAGAATTGTAGTGAGTCCCCATGAGCGGCGCGCCCGCCTGTGCAAAAGGCGGCGGGCGCAAATTTACGCGCGCCAGCGTGTTGTCCACTCACGAGCCGCTGTTGAGGAGCGTGAGGGAGTGCAAATTTAACTGCAGTAAGTTCCCATGAGCGGCGTGCCCGCTTGTGGAATGAAGCGGTGCGCGCCAGCATGCTCCTCCAAGGCATAGGCCTCTGTCGAGGAGCGCGAGGGCGTGCAAAAAGTTGCAATGAGTCTCAACGAGCGACGCGCCCGCCTGTGGAGAAAAGCGGCGGGCGCCGAGGGGCGCGCGCCAGCGTGCTCCTTCAAGGCATAGGCCTCTGTCGCGGGTCGTGAGGGCGTGCCAAAAGAAAAAGCAACGAGTCTCAACGAACTGCGTGCCCGCCTGTGACAGAAGCGGCCGCATCACATGCGGAGGAGCACCCCGCGGCCCAGGGCCAGCGCCGCGAATGTGGCGATCGAGTAGCCCAGCGTGCCCATCAGCAGCGCGGGCACCAGCGACAGCGTCCAGCCCTTGGCCGCTGCCATGCCAGCTGCTGTGGCTGGCCCTCCGACCTGGCGCAGCAGGCTGGTCAGCATGCCGGCCGCATGAGCAGCAGCACAGGAGTGCAACACGCGGGAGCGCACGCAGAGCCTGCTTTCTACTTGCAATGTCACGCACCTCCTGGGCTCAGCTTCCCGCATCTGCGTGCGCAGCTGTGCACCGCTCTGCAGGTAGCAAAGACAAGCAGCGCACTTGCGCGCAGTTGTTGCGCATAGCGCGCGCCACAGTCTTGCAGCTCCTGGCCCTCATGTATGCTCATGTATGCGTTGTCAGGCATGAGTCAGGCAGCGGGGCCGCCGCGCGTGCGCACGTTGGCGTTGCTGGCGAGGAGCAGGTCGCGCAGGCGGAAGCCCGCCAGCCGGCCGACGCCCAGGGTGATGGCCAGGTGGACGGAGATCTGGACCAGACAGAAGAGGAACAGCGCGGGCGCGGTGCCCATGACGGCCGCCAGCGAGCCGTTGGCGCCGACCGCCGCGAAGAACACCTGCGCTAGGGTAGGATTAGGGTTCGCGCGCGCTCGGACGGCCCTGCGGGGCGCGGCGCGGGCGGCGGCGGGCGCCGCGCGCGCGCGCGCGCGCCTGCAGGATGATGCAGGCCAGGCCCTCGGCGCTGGGCACGAGCGGCCGCAGCGCGCGCGGCGCGGCCGAGGCGAGCGCGACCGTGAGCGCGGTGATGACGGAGATGGACGCGCCGGCGACGCCCAGCGCCGCCGCCAGCTCGCTGCCCGCGCAGCAGAGCGCCATCGCGACCGCCAGTGCGCTCGCGCCCTCCAGCACCTGCGCGCGGCCGGCCCGTCAGCGCGGCCGCAGGCCCGCCCGCGCCGCGCCCGGCCCTGGTTAGGGTTAGGGTTGGCGCCCTAACCCATGCAGGCCACAAGGGCGCGCCTGGATGCCCGCGCGCTGCGGGGCCGCGCCCCCGCTGCCGCCCGCGTCGGCGGCCGGCGCGGGCGCGCCGGCGGCCGGCGGGTCGGGCGGCAGCGCGCGCGCCAGCTGGAAGATGGTCGAGAAGTAGAGCACGCAGAGCAGGTTGTCCGCCGCCAAGCCGGCCGCCTGCGCTGACGCGCCCATGTCCAGCGCGCGCGCCACTCCGACGTAATTTACTGCGCCACCGATGTGCCTCGCTGCCAACGCGGCGGCGACCTGCACGCGCGGGCATCAGGCGCGCGCGCGGCCGTGGGGCGCCCAGGAGCGCAGGGGTAGGTGCATTCTGTGGCGGAGCACCTCAGAAGCAGCGTGGGCGGGCGCATGCCTTCCAGCTGTCGCCGCCCAGGGACGCCAGCGGGAGCAGCTTGTAGGCGACCAGCGTGCCTGCGGCCGCGCAGGCCACGTGCGAATCAAATCACTCAGCCCAGGCGGCGAGCGGGCCCTGCGCGGCGGGCGCGGGCGCGCCGCACCGACGACCGTGGCCGCCGAGCCCAGCAGGAATGCGAGGAGCAGCGGCCCCAGCAGCCGGACGATCCGCTGCAGGTCCGCGCTGAAAAGCAGCAGCGGGATCGACAGCGGCAGCAGGGCGCGGTTGACCACCGCGTACGCCTGGTGCTCGCAGGGGATGAGGCCGCCGTTGGAGAGCAGCAGGCCCGCCAGCGTGCTCACGAGCGGCCTGCGCCGCGGGCCGGCGGCCGCGCTCGCGGCGCCGCGGGAAGCTTCCGCGAGCGAGCCGCGCATGACACGCGGCGCATGCCGGCAGCGAGCGCGGGCCCGCGCCCGCTCAGGTTCCGCCCGAGCGCCGTCCTCTCGGCCCTGCGCGCCGCGCGCAGCCTGAGCGAGCACGCCTGCGGAGGGCGGGGCCCGGGCGGGAGCCTGGGCGGGCGAGCGAGCGCGGGCGCTCGACGCGTCAGCCCGCGCTGCGCGAGCCGGCCGGTGCCGGGCGCGGCGGGGCGAGCGGCCGCGCACCAGAGCCCCGCCGCCCCAGCCGCGCTCAGCGCCGTCCACACGCCAAAGTCGGTGGTGAGCGGCAGCGCCAGCGAGCGCGCGGCCAGGCGCGCGCAGCGGCGCCTCCGCCGGCGTGGCCTGCACGACACGCCCGCACTGCTGTCTCCGTGCTGGGCCAGCCTGCGGAGCGGCAGGCGTCCGGCAAGCGCCGGGAATGACTCATGGCAGAGCGCGGGCATTGGGGGCGCCGCGGGCTTGAGGCTGAGCGACAGGCTCAGCAGAGCACGAGCCTCTCTGGCTCGAGCCGAGGGGCCTTCTGTCCGCTCTCCAGCATGCACATGTGCACAGGTTCGCATCTGTGGAACCTGGCTAGGGTAGCCTGAGCCTCACATTCGGTCGGTACAGCACATTTGCAGGAAAGCGTGCTCCGTCGACTCCGGATGGAGGATCCACCCGAGGCCGCGCAGGAGGCAGCAGGGGAGGAGAGCGCAGAAAGGTACGCCGGGATACTGCCACACCAAGCCAAGGCCTCTCGTGAGGCAAAGGCCGTGATCGTTTCCCGTCCGGCAGAGCGGCGCCAAGCGGCGAGAGCAGCGGCCGTCGCCTGTTCCTTGGGGGCCTGCCGTGGCCTGCGACAAAGGAGATCCTCCTCGAGCACTTTGGTGAGTATGGAGAGGTGGAGGAGGCGGTGCGCACACCCTGGCGCCCCGCAGCGCCGCCGTTGCCAGCGCCCGGAGTTCCCGCCTGCGTCACGCGAGCCAGCAGCCTGCGCCAATCCCACCCCTGGCAGCAGCAGGCGCGTGCGCTGGCAATGCCGCGATGGGCCATCACCGCGCAGGTCGTGATAATGGAGCGGGGGACCAACCGGCCGCGCGGCTTCGGCTTTGTGACCTTCAAGGAGGAGGCCAGGGCGAGGGCCGCGACCGCAGAGGAACATATTATTATGGGGCGCAAGGCGCGCACCGCGGGCCCCGCTCGGCCGCAGCGCCGCGCCGCATCCCCGCCTGCTGGCCTGCGCGTGCGGCGTCCCTCCCGGCAGCGCCGCGCGCACGCAGACCCGGCACGCGCTGCTGGGCGTGTGGGCGGTGCTGGAGTGGAAGTGAGGTGGCGCGACCCGCCGCCCTCTGGCCGCGGCGCGGCCCGACGCGCTGCCCTGCGCGCGCGCAGGTCGACGTCAAGAAGTCCGTGCCCCAGGAGGTCAAGCCGCGGACCAAAAAGGTGTTTGTGGGCGGCTTGGCTGCCGGGACCACCACAGGTGCGCCGGGGCGCGGCCGCGCCGTGCCGATCGCCCCGCTCAGCGACCGGCCGCGGGGCCCCGCGGCGCGCACGGCCCTGCGGCTCGCGCACGGGGTGACGCGCGCGCGCGCGCGCAGAGGCGCTCACCGAGTACTTTGGGCAGTTTGGGGAGGTGGCCGACGCGCAGATCATGCTGGACCACCAGTCCAAGCGCAGCCGCGGGTTTGGGTGCGGCCCGCGGCCCGCCCTGCGCGCGCCCCGCGCCCCA
>JAABUP010003030.1_pt1 | contig 30564 bp, 36 predicted proteins | sample 5559201 | NCBI WGS metagenome assembly JAABUP01 (sample SAMN10711887, study PRJNA513373) | rock metagenome | isolation source: Antarctica rocks | place: Antarctica | reverse complement strand
TTTGCTGTTGCTGCCCCAGGGGCATGTATCAGAAAAGCAGGGGTGCAAGTTTGGGCGCAAAAGGTGTGCTCACCTCGTTCTTGACATGGAAGGCGCCAAGCCAGGAGATGACATCCATGTTGGCTGGGAACATGCGATGAGCGTCCTGATAACACCTCACTGCCTCAGCTTCGTCGCCCAGCCTGTAAGACCACCACCCTGGTGTTGAACCCTGCTACTGCTGTCAACACCTAGCATGAAACGCCCCTGATGGTTGAGCGTGTGTGACGCTTTGACGCTTTGCCTAGCAGCATTTAGCAGCCTTGTGTTCACAGGACAGATGGCGGGACTCAATGAGGATATGTTGCACATGTATGTGTCGTCTTTTTTGTGATCAGTCTCTGGGCATATGCAGATACCCAACTGAAGCCACCATAGCAGCAGCTTACAGACACAAACTTTCTGCACAAGCTGGTGCTGATTATGGATGTGAGTCATCTGCTGAGCTGGCAATCAGCCGTGACATGGCCTGAATGCCTTGATACCTGGCATGAAGCCTGCAGGCTGCCGCCCTAGGAGGCTCCCGTTATGATTGCAGAAAAGCGTCATCTTTCCTTTCCTTGTCTTACCTGGCATGAAGAGCACCCAGACGTGCAAGCACTCCAGGGTCTTGGGGAACTCTCATGTTTAGACGCTCAAACCACTCCAGTGCACCATGAGGGTCCCCCATCAGATCATACACTGCTGCAATCTGCACCATCAGTCATTTCATTCAATACCTTACAGTCTGGGTTACCGTCTAGGGTGTCGAGCCAGTTGTGACTCATTGGACATCCTGGCTTGAGACCATAGGTGCACCATCAGTCAACAGCTGCTCTCTTGTCACCTAGAGCTGCCTAGTCTGCAGCTTGGATGAGACACCTGACGGGGTCACAGTCATACCAAGAAGAATCAAGACTCTTATGTGCTGAGTCAGCTTGGAAGCACTAGTACGCAGATGCTGACAAATTTTGCATGTTTCAACCAGACTTACTGAATATGCACACACCTTCTGCGTGATGGGTTCATCTGTGTGCATACCAGCAAAAGCCTGAACGAAAGTCTGCTAAAGTCATACAGATGTAAGCTGTTCAGGCTAAGCACAGCACGAGCACTAAAACTGATTTTGCATCTGTTCAAGCTGCGTTGCAGGAGCAGGCATTCTGAAGAGGGCAGACCTGGAACATGGCAGCCGTGTCCTCTGTCAGCATGGCATTCAGCGTCTTGAAGGCTGTCAGAGCATCATCTAGATTGCCCACTCCCTTGCTGACTAGGCCCAGGTTGTAGATGGCTTCCATGCAGTCAGCTTCCAGGCTGACAGCGTCCATGAAATGGGCTCGGGCGGCCATCAGATCGCCTGCTCTGGCAGCGATGTTGCCCTGAATGCAAGACACAGTTTCATGTCAGATCCACCTAAGCTTTGAAAGGCTGATGTCAAGCAATATCTTCACACAGACATGATAGACTGAGAGGATTGTCCAATGTTGCCAAACTCCCACAGCATGTGATGCAGAGTGTTGCATGAGCACAATTTTGATCTGTATGTACTCAAGGCACATTTCCCTTCCCTTCTCTGACCTCCCCTTCCCTTCCCTTCCCTTACCTTTCTGCCCTTCCCTTCGATTCCCTTCCCTTCCCTTCCCTGACCTCCCCTTCCCTTACCTTTTTGCCCTTTCCCTTTGGCTGCCAGCAGGCATTGCATTTGGGTAAGCTCACCTTGTTGACCAGAGCCTGTGCGCTGTACTTGTCAGTGGTAACAGCCAAGTCTGCGTAGCGCTCAGCACTGGTGGAGTCCCCCTCCAAGGAGTACAGGAAGGCCAGGTTGGTGGCGGCCCGAGCCTTCAGCTTGTGCTCCTTCCTCTCAAACTCCTGCAGCACATTTCATTTTCTCATGTAATACCTTACAGTCTGGGGTGTGGATCCAGTTGTGACTCATCAGACGTCCTGACTTGAAAGCGCTGGTGTATGCACCAATTTGCAGCCTTGCCAACAGTGTTTGCCATGCAGCCGATGTGAATGCGTCATGCCCACAGCCTGGGCTTCGTGAGCAGACTGTTGCTGCCTCATAGAGATCGTTGATGTATTGCTTGACAGAGTAAGCTCACATTGCTCTGGAGCAGGGGCATCAGTTCAGATGCGCATGCAAGCAAGTTATGTTCTGACCACAAGCTGAGAGCATGGTGCAAGGACCTGTAGCTGGATGTCTCGGGCAGCCCAGTATATGACTTGGCTTCTCATTAATTTACACCGATTTGTAGTCTTTTCTTTCTTTTCTTGCTGGATGGCTGATGCAGCGCACACCATCTGTGGCAGAGGGCAGGCAGTCAGGGCAGGATGTGGCCTACCTTGAGGACAGACACGGCATCACCAAAGGCTTGGTGGTCCAGAAACCAGCCTGCTTTGGCAAGGGCCACTTCACTGGCCAGGGCAGAATGCTGCGCTCCTGTCAGGGCTTCTATGCACCAGTCAAAGCCTGGCACAGGGCCGGACCTCTCTATGACTGGCGAGATGAGCCGCGCTGCTGTCAAGATGTAACTGCAACATATCAAAGCTCCTTACACATCATGTTTGCGCATGACACAGGCGCCTGGCAAGGAATGCGTACCTCAGCTGGAACTCAGCTTGCAGCAAGGTTCCTTCACTCATCAAGTAACAGCTTGAGAAAAAAAGGAAAAGAAAACAAGAAACTACACGCGGCATCAACTTAATGAGAAACCAAGAACCAAATAAAAGCTTGATAGATCTCCAGATGGCTCGATGACCATCAGGAAACATCAGTTCACCTAACAGGTGCCAGTCATGACTGTGGTGCCCACAAGGCTTGAAGCAGCAGGAATGCACGACGTAGGTGAGTGGTGCAGAGGCCGGTACCTGTGCATCTTGGCTTGCCTGGCGCGCATCTCCTGCCTCAGCTCATCATTCAGTAAGCTAGGGCTAGGCTGCTCCTCACCATCTGCCTCCTCCAGGTCGTTGCTTGGCACAACCTATAGAAACAGGTTACACGGCTGCTCATGAGAACCAGGAATGCTACACTGTGAGATGTAATGCAATGTTGTCATACAATGACGTCAGCAGCATTACTTGCTTTTTGTACTAGCGATATCCAGATGCCATCCTTGTACGGTGCATCACTGAAAGAGCAGAATGGGAACATTGAATCGTAACACTTGATGTGAATGACAGCGGCAAGATTGGCACATCAGCTTCAGGCAGTGCATGGCTAGTACTTTATGGGTTGCTTGTATTGCATGCAAAAAGACATGTGATAAACCTCTACAGCATGCAAGAAGACTTGTGCACGACCTCTACAAGCTTTGAGAAGGCTTGCTTCATCATCTCCTTGTCACCCAGAGCAAAGGTGCACAGCACCAGGTTGAAGGCCGCCTGTGGATCAGGCTCTGCATCCAGCACCCCATTCATGGAATGCATGGCATCCTGCAGCACAGCACAGCTGTCGCTTGTGTCTTACCTGTGGAATGCCTTTCGGAGTTGCCAAACATGTTGCAGAGCAATGTTGCACAAACGTTGCACAGCTGTCGCTTGTGTCTCTCATCCATGGAACGCCTTTTCAGATTTGCCTAACACTCTGCAGACTGGTGCCAAACAGATGAGCATGCTGATACAACTCAAGTGCTGGACAAAAGCTCTGGCTATACATAAAGAGAAGATATCAGGCAAGTTGGTCTGCCAGGTTGGTGTTACGACACTCCCTTCATATGACTCAGTGCTGCACAAAGAATGCTGTGTTATCACACCTGGTACTGGCCAACTTTCATGAAGGCCACGCCGATATTACGCAGGATCCTGTTGCGCACACTCCTTGAGGTGAGCGGCACCTGGTCAAGGGCCATGCGGTACATCTTGATGGCTGATGGGTATTTCTGCTGCTCAAAATGGATGTTACCCATGTTGATACGTAGCAAGTGAGCCTGCATACAATGCAATGCAATCTTGGGTTTGTGAAGATACTACAGGTGACAGTAATCTTGGAAAGTCAGTGCAGCTGAAGAGCCTGAAGCAATGCATTAAGACACATATGTGAGAGCATGTAGGAGTCTGCTTCTTTAATGTGTCTTCCCTCAAGCAGAGACAAGTTGTAAGGACAGGCACCTTGTGTTGCTTATTGCCTTGTGAAGAAGTGCTAGCAAACACTCACGTGAACCCACATGTACAGGTAGCTTTGATGCCAATAAGGACACCTTCAGGAGGTGCATCCTGGTCATGCACCAATGCAGGGTTGTGGCATTATATGACAGGTCTCACAGCTACTCCGCCTTATCGCAGCATCATGTACAACAGTCCAAATGCTCACCTGTGGAAACTGCTTGCTGCGAACAATCTGTGTGAAGCTATTCAGAGCCTCAGAGTAAAGCTGGGCAGCGTGGTATGCCTCAGCCAAGTTGACAGCAACTGCATAAGTCAGATCTGAGTTGATCTGCTCCAGCAAGCCAAAGCGCTCTCGCAGCTTACACACTGCTCTCTCCCTCTTGCCAGCCTCTTTGGCTCGCTCCAGACCTGCATGACACGCAGATCTGTTGAACGAGAATGTCCAGTTGCATAGACATGGCACAATGCGTACGCTATGCTTTGGTCAGTGGGGACACGCAAAAGTTGTTGAACTCAAATGTTCAGCTGCATAGATATGACCCAATGCGTATGTTCTGCTTCGATCAAGAGGCAGCCAGACTTGACTGCTGACGTGTTTCAGATGCAAACTGCTGCAAAGATGCAGGCAGTGCTGGGGATGACTGTTGTTGACCAGACGACAATTGTGTAAGCAATATCTGTGGGATGACACTGCCTGCTTTGGAAATTTCAGCACATTGTTACTGCACCATGAGTTGGTGCTCTGCTGGGTATGTGGCAGGCAGTGACCATAAGTAAACGTCGTGTTGACATACATGTGCAGCAGCTCTTGCTGACAAGTGTACGACTTGCACCTGACAAGTAGATCTGCATCAGTCAACAAGATTGCTCTGCATATACGATGATGAACACCTGAGGAAGACCCTGCCTACAGCTTATGTATGCTTCCCTTTGGCTCCTATTGCATGTCTCAAAATGCTGCCCAATGGCTCTCATTTCTGCACAGCAGGTGTGCTTACCTGCTGAAGCATCCCCTTTAGCAAGGGCCTCTGCGCTCTGTTCCAGTGCAGCATGCACTTTGGCTTCGGCCTCTAGGCACAGCTCCTCAGGGGAGGCTTGCAGTTTTGCATCCAAGGCGTTGGCTGCCCCTGAGGCTGCCTGGTTCAGGGGGTCAAACCTACCCCTTGGGGTTGACCGGTATCCTGCTCCCTAAGCGCACACTTTAGCTGATGCTGTTTGACTGTGTAGTGACTTTTGGATCATGTATGCGCTGTTGCATGGAACGCCAGCTGCAAAGCGAGAGTATGCTTATGTAAACTGGTTGCTATGGTGAGCACACTGTGTCTGTGTGTGTTGTGTGTATTCACTGCGCCTGTTGCTGCAGAACTGCTGCTAGGGTTGCAAGCACTGGACAACATGCAAACGGCTGCAATGCAGCAATGCCGTTGCAGTCTCACTTTATTTGATGTCATAGGACGAGCACCGCTGTCGCCAGAGGAGGCTGTGCCAAGCCTTGCTGTGCCCGGGGCAATAGCTGTACCAAGCCGCATCTGTGCGTAGGAGGGTGCCACTGCTGTCCCCAGACGCATCTGGCCAGCGCTTGGGCCAATTGCTGTGCCAAGCCGCATGTGTGCGTGAGAAGGGGGCTGATCAAAGGCTGCGCCAGACCTTGAAGCTGGCCGGAAGAAGGCTTCTGCTGCCAAGACTGCATTGCAGACGTGCTGTTACTGCCATGCACATGACCTGAAAACCTCTGTTTTTACCATATGCATGTGACAAATCCCACCTGCTGAAGCAGTTCCTGGAGGACCAAAGCTTGCAGGAGCAAAGCCAGCCTGCAAAGGTCAGCATAAGGTGAGCAAAGCGTTAGGCACAAGCACAATATTGCTAAAGCTCATTGCGGTCACGACAGTCGCACCGCCAGGGGGCCATCGCCGCCATAGCCGCTGTACAAGTCATCATCTGCCTGTATACAAGGTGTGATCAGTCTTGCTTTGCACTTCTCAGGGTGACCCTTGCTGAGCACATGCTAGCTCACCATCTTGATTGCTGACCAGATTGTCCCTCGTATTCTGATTGACAACAAGAAGCTGCCTCAACGGAGTTTGTGCAGTGAAGCGATCATAGTGGGAAAGCCTCTTGAGATTCAAATTCACAACTTGAGCTAAGTTGGAGGAGACAGCTATGCCAAACGCGCATTTGACCGAGATCGACTATGTGTGGTCGCTCTTAGCCCGCTCGGTGCACAGCAAGCCAGAAGCCAGCAAGTCCCAAGTTCAGGTGCAGTGCAGGCATTAAATTACTAAAGGTGAGTCAGTCAACTGAGTTGACTGAGCGTGAGCGCTCGCATGTCTCTTGACTGGTCGCTTGATACATGTTCGCTGAGGGCCATGAGGTCCCGGCGAAAGAGGTTTGCAACATACGACAGTGACTGCATATTCTGAAAGCCTGTCACCAGTGTGGGCGTAACGAGTCAGATGGCGTGACGAGTCAAAAAGTGGTTTGGCCACCCTGTCATCCTAGCCAGCAGTTCTGCACGTCATGCCGTAGGTGAACTTAAGAAAGTGCAGACATGTGGCGAACGCCGTCTCCAAGGCAAACAGACCAGTCAGGAGAGGGCTTGTACACCGCTGCTGCCAGCTACCACAGCAGTAGCAGCAGCAGCAGCAGAACGGTTTTCCAAGCTTTGCGTAACCGCTTTCCTTACGAGGGTCAGATTTCACAGTACCTTCCTCCACATGAAAGGCTGCTCTCCTGCTCCTGACCCAGATATGCTTGTGTGCCTTTGCAGGCTTCTTGCAGGCATGTGCAGTGTTACTTGCTATGCTGCTTGTCTACGGCGCCTTGCTGGCAGCCATTGGTCCAGATGCCAGGCTTCCAGGCTCCGTCTGGACTGTCTGTGTTGTCTGGATCTGTGCTCAAGCTGCAGGTTTCCTGGTCTGTAAGGTCTGTTTGAACATCTGCTCCTGCCCTTCACTACACATTCTAGTTCACGTAATGTCAGGGTGTGAACATGCCAGCGCCTATGCAGGTAGGACTGCCACCTGTAGTTGGCATGGTGGGCATTGGGTTACTCCTGCGCAACATTCCTGGTGGAGTACTCGGGGTGAGCAGTCATGCAGCATGGTGTGCCCTCAGATTGCACTATGCCTGACTGCATTTCAGCATGCTGGTCACTATGTCTTGATGGTGACAGGCCCTGGTGATTGTGACAAGAAATCACTTCTCAGAGTTTCTGTGACTGACAATGGATTGCTGATGCAGAACCTGCCGTTCATGTGGTCTGTCAAGCTGCGTTTTGCTGGTCTTGTCCTGGTGCTACTGCAATCTGGTCTGACATCACTCCCAGAGGTAGGATCAAGGCTGCTCTGATCAAAACCCTGTGCCAAGGAAATTCTGCATGATGGTTCCGACCAGCTAATTGTTGTGAGCCACACATACCAGCATATGTGACATGCATGTGTACAGTGTTGTACATACCTAACCCAAGCAGCAAACATGTGTTGAACAAACAAGTGCACGTGTAACAATGTTCTGTTGCATGAGTTTGTACAGATTGTTGCCCAGACATGGCATATTTCACCCATGCAGGGACCACTACAAGCCTGACCATAGAATCTGTACACCATCATCACTTCATTCTAGTCTATCACAGCATATGTGCAAGGCTGAGCCTAGCCTAGTTGAGCTCAGTGTCCCTCATTTTGATCTGAATCGGACTACATCCACTGAACAGACTTAGCGAGATCTTCCCAGACAGTACAACAAGCTACGGTGCAACAAGCTACAGTGCAACATACTACTCTGGATCTCACGATTCAGTGCCAAGAAGGGCTGACGTCAGCCATTTTGCCCATCTGGTGCAGGTGTCAGACTCAGCAGGGCAGCTGCCGGTCTTGGCCCTGGCCTTGCTACCCCTGATAGCAGAAGCCATTGCTCTGGGTCTATGCCTAGGCTTGTGGCTCAAGCTGCATGTCTTCATGGCTATTGCCGGAGCAATCATTCTGGCAGGGGTCTGTCCAGCACTCACAGGGGCTGCCATGCATGAGTGGCAGCTCTGCAGGCTAGGCACCAGAGAAGGTGCAAGCCTTTCACAACAGACTTCAGTGTTACCTCTATGCAGCCTCTGTGGAGCATGGGTGCATTGCCCCTGGCTGCAATCCTGGCTGGCAAAAGTAAAGGGACTGTTTGGCTTCACCTCACTGTGCCCCAGAAAACCCTGTTGCTGCAATTGGGATCTGCAGATTTAGGAATGACACAGATTGCGGGCTTACCAAGCATGCTGGCAGACAATGACTGTCATGGCCCCTGAGATTGTTGCATCATGATTGAGGGGCAGTATGTCTCACACTCAGACCCTGTACTGGCAGTCAGCACACCATGCACTGGTTTGCCTGAGAAAGTGTGTCATGGTTGGAAGCATGTGTGAGTAACAGTCAGACCCTGGTCTCAATGCTGACCTGGAGCATGATCCCTGGCGTGCAGGCATTCCCGTATGGCTGGTGTCTGCAGCAAGGTGGAACGTCTTCTTTGCCATTGCTGGCTTCAGCATATTTCTTGGTGAGCCCGGTGCTTTCCTCAGTGCATGTTGCGCATTGCTGTCCCTAAATACAGGGTACAATCATGTAACATTGACATACTGCAACAGACTACACAGCGCAATCCCAAGGTTGCATGTACCTAGCATTGTACAGATTGTTGCTGGCATTCACCTGTTGCTTGCATGCAGCACATCTTGCTTTTTAGTACCCAATAGAAGCCGCATCAAGCAGCAATTAGCAGTATCTGTGATTGATGTAATCAGTGGTGCAGGTCTGGCTGTCCCACACCAAGACTTGGGGATGCAGATTGCTCATGGGCCTTTGAGCATTGTGATTGGACTAGCAGCCGGCATTCTACTGGGGTTTGTTTGTGCCCTGACGCCAGTCTGGAGCAGCCCCCTCAGCAGGGCTGCAGCCCTACTGGTAATGGGGGAGCTTGTGGCATTCTGTGGGTGGGTCAACAAATCACATCTGATCAATGGCAGCTTGCCAGGCTTTTTGAATCAATGTCTCATTCATGTGGCTTTTGAGTGTGCTGTATTTAAGCAGCCGAGTCATTTCATGGCCTGGCATGCCATGATACACAATGCTATGCTGTGTCATGCTGTGCTGTGCTATGTTGTTTCATGCTGTGTTGTGCTGTGCTATGCTTTGCTATACCACGCTGTGCATCACTGCGCTATGCTATGGTGTGTCACACGAAGCACTCCATTGCACTACATTGTGTTCCTGTGAGGGGCTGTCAGAACGTTGTCAATGTTAGTTCAATTCAGTACAACCACAAGACCAACTTTGCCTCCCCGGCCTGGCTGACTAGCTCGGCAATACAGCCTGCTGACAGCCTGCTATTTAGGGTGATGTCACAAGTTTGCATGGCCAAGACAGCACCAGGCCAGTGTGCTTGAGGCATTGTTGTAAATTCACCAAGCAATGCATGGTTGCTACACATGCTACAGCATAGCTGCAGTTTCTACCTCTGCAACTGCCTGTCTCAGTAGATTCAGCTTGCAGGGTGACTTGGCATTTCCCTGCTGCTGGGTTCATGGGGGTTCTGGCCATGTCTGGCCTGACAAGCCTCATCTGGCAGCGCTCAAGCCAGTCCAACCTTTGTGATCAGATTGCCCCAGGTACAGACCAACTTGAAAACAGCTTCACACGATCTATACTGAACAATGGCATTGTAAGTGTGGCACAGGATTGCCTATATCATCAAGATGTCATGCAAATGCTGCATCATGCAATGCAATGCAACACTTGCACTGTAAAGCAATGTAGTGCGTGTGAGTTTCCAGCCCAATACATATATCTGGGCCTCTGTGTATGCCTTGTATTTGCACCGTAGGGGCGTCAAAGAGGAGCAGCGAGGAGGTTTGGGCTGTGTTGGAGATTGTCTGGGCTGTAGCGGTTCAGCCCTTAGTCATGGGTCTGGCTGGTGCCTCCATTCACATTGACACTCTGCCCTCTGGCGTTGCCCTCAAGGCTCTTGCTGTACCTGCCATTGGTAAGCATGGCAACAACATAACCGTTCTTGCTTCATCACAATGCTGCAGGTTGTGTACTTGATGACACTGTGTATGTGGACTGCATTGTGTGATGAAGCATGCTTGCAATGCCCATACTGAGCATCTGAGCACATCTCCTGACAAGGCTCCAGTCCACATCAAGATTGCAACTCTGGGCTATGTCAATGGCAAAACATGAAGCTCATTGGTATGTGTGCTACATGCAGGCTTGTTCACGAGGCTCTGCGCTGCTATGATGACATTGGTGGCCTGCAAAGCTGGATGGGGTGAGAGCACTGCGATGGCTTTGGTTTGGGTATCTGGGGTGGGTCCTTGTAGGCCAGCTTATGAGTGCAAAATTGAAAGTTGACAATGAAGCAGAGCATATTGCGTGCATGGTGGACATGGCAATATGTGCCTTGATTCCAGGCAACTTGGCTTGTTGGCCAACTTCGGCATACATGTTGACACATGCTGGCACCTCAATCTAAGCAGCTGCCTCCTATCAATAAGCACAACAAATCGTCGGAGCATCTGTTAGCCACTTGATAGACATGAACAGAGCGGAACAAGTGTGTGTAATCATGGCAGTGAAGCTCTTACAGCAAAGCTGCTTGTGCTCTTTGTTGCTGCTGATCTCAGATCTGACTATCTGTGCCAATGCCATGTCAGCATCACAACAAATAATAAGTATTATTATAATTATAATAACAACCCTGCGTGTCTTGCAGGGCAGCATTCAGGCGACATTAGCAGCAGCCCCTCTGGAGCTGGCACATGTGTACAAGAGTGGTGCTCATCACTACACAGCTTGGGCAGAAGCCATCACTGTTGTTGGGATTTACAACATCCTCCTAGGCGCCACAATGGCATGGCTATCAGCTGCTTTCTTGGGACCTGCCTTGCTCACTAAGGTATGCGTGGTTTCTAGGTCAGTGTTGGCGGTCTTGTCGTGTGCATGCATACAGTTGTATAACCAGCACTAAAATTGCAGTCAGAAAGCCAAGAAGAAGTCATCATTAAATAGCATGCTTGCTATGTCAAGAAACGCAGCTCAGTTGGCCACAAAACAGCGGCTGACAATGTCTACTTGTGTGGTGAATACACAGGAAGAAGAGGAGTTGCCAGTGGTGGCTCAGCCAGGGTCCCCAGAACCCAATGAGAACAACCCCTTCCTCAGTGGCCTCCAGCAAAGCGGGATTTCCATCACAGGTATGACAACTCTGCTAGCGCTGCCAGGCTGCCGCTTTGGCTATGCAAATTGTTTTTGACTCAGCAAGCTTTGCATGGTGTAATGGACAGTTCTGTCTGCCTGGCAACCTGCAGCATGAGTCACAGATGCTCTGTCGGCTGATATCCTGATGCGGCTGTCATGCCTTTACTTTTCATGATCATGTCAGAAGAGTGAAGGTACGGTGACAAATCTGATGCTTTGCTGTCTTACAGGGAACCACAACAAGGACCTGCCGATGCAATTGCTGCGTAAAACTGAGAGTGTTGAGGTGCACGGGAGACATGGTAACCCTTTCTCGGATGATGGCAGTACTGAAGAACGGCATGACAAGTCACCCCTGCTTATTGGGTCAGCTGACTCCAGCTATAACATGGACACTCCACGCAGGTGTGTCTTTGTGTCTGAGCCTGGAAGGTACTTTGAAGAAAGTTCTTTGTAGAAGACAGCACCTCACAAGTTAGTTGTGCAATGGTGTGGCACACTGATCTGTTGCTATAACCTGCTGTTGAATGTACAAGTGTTGCCCTATACGTGTTGAACCTCTGATGGTGAAGCCAGAATGCAGCAGCATCGCAAGCACCTGACAAGTTGTTCGTTGTGTGCAGGGTGCCTTCTCATAATCCTTTCACAGCTCCTGCTAGGAATGGAGACTATCACACCCTGCATTCAATCCGCAGGATCACAAGTGGAGAGTCAGCAGGCTCACCGCTTGGTCCTAAGCGCAGCAGTCAATCAGTACCAGCTTTGGTGCGGCCAGCAGGCCGAACAACCAGTGCAGACAGTCACGATGAGCATCTGACTGTTGAGGACAAGCGAAGGATCAGTGAGTCATTCCTGTGGGAAAATGAGCCCATGAGTGCTGCTGCTATGCTAGGAGGCCACCACACAGACTTGGGCAGGTCTTTCAGCACGAGGAGGACAACCTCGTCGAACGCTTCCTTCAATGCGGGTAACGGCCTGGAGGCTGAGTCTTGCCTGTGGGAAAACGAGCCTATGAGCGCAGCTGCTTCTATGCCGTTCAAGGTCGGTCCGAGGCTATCTTTGGACCGTGTCTCAGAGGTGTCAGAGGTCTTGACAGAGGGCACCGAGCCTCCGGCTTCGATTGATCTTGCTAAGCCTGAAGTGCCTCGTTTAGCCATTCAGACGCGGCGGCACTCGGTGACCAGTACTCAGTCTGGTGTCCCTATCTGGCGTCCACACCGCCCAGCACCGCCACCACCTCCACAAAGGGCAAATAGCTTCCCCAATCATCGGCAGAATGAAGTCTACTTGGAGTACGAGGTGACCAGCTCCTTGACACTGAAGGAGACGCCACGCAGTCAGCGTAAGCATGATATGCAGCGTGAGCTGTGGGAGAGCCAATCAAAAGCTGCTGATGGCACAAAACAGGCCAGTGCTGTTGCCCATCATCACCGCACTCCTGACTCACTTCGTGTTTCGTTTGCACCATCCCCTTCTCCCTTGCAAGCTTTGGATCCAGCTGCTGTGCTGGCCAGTCCAGAGGCTAAGATGCTTGTGCCAGTGGGGCAGCCAGACCTTCTGGTAGTTAGCTCTGATGTTGCAGAGGGTGCTCATGACAGCCCTGTACTAGTGCCCTTGTTAGTGTCCTTGCTTTCAGCAGAGCTGGAGACCAGTCAGCCACCCATGGCTTTTGTAGAGGAGCCTGTAGGTTTATCAGGCTCTGGTGGAGCAGAGAGGCAACTGGCACACCAGAGCAGCTCTGAGGAGACTCCCTTGATGTCCAGAAGAGCTTCTGCTGTGACACTATACGAATCTGCACACTCTGGAGCACTGTCTGAGGGCACGGACAGCATTGCACACGAAGGACAATGAAGACTCTGTTACATGACGTGTTTGACATTGTTTCTGTTGTGACTCACAATGAACTTCTATTATGTCTGACACTGTTTCTTGTGTGTTCAAGATGGTTGCTCTTCTGTAGGCACACCAATTTTGCCCATGACTTGATCAGCTGATAAGGTTATAACAGTATACAGCCTAAATTTGCCTTCTGCATTCTCATTTTGTTGTGTAGCCTGACATGTGGGCACTTCATTTACATTGTCGCACAGGCCACTACTAGGACAGGTCAAAGCCACACCAAGAGTGCTTTTACTTGTAGTGTAGGGCGTATATGGAGTGTTTGCTGTGGATATTTGGTTCTGTTAAGAAAAGCTTGCCGATTTCTCTCTATGTACCAATCTACTTACGTGTTATGTTATGCTGCATATGCTGAACGTTGATGCTGCCAAATTGTGCAAGCAGCATGCAACACAACAAACACCATTCAACCTAATCAAGCTGCGATAAAACACGACACACTAGCAACACAAAGCCACGACTAAGCCTTGACATTCTCAACTGCATCCTTCATGGCCTCGGCCAGATACTTGCAGCTTGAGCCTGACAGTCCTGCCATACTGATGCGCCCATCCATTGTCATGTAGATGTGGTACTTCTTGGTCATGTGCTGGACTTGAGCCTGCAGGTGTCACGAGCGCTCAGCTACTAGTAGGGCATAGCCAGCTGTTTGGACATAAGCATGCAGGGTGCCTGAATTACTGACAACTGCATGCATGCACATTTGATGTTGAGCATTGCCAAGCGAGCATTGCCAAGCGAGCATTGCCAAGCCGGCATGCTGACAAATGTCACATACGTGCTGTCAATGGATGAGATGCACCATAGGCAACCAAGTTTCATGCTATCTCCTGCATACATGGACACAAGACACGCATGCTGTGCACACGTACTCACCTTTGTGAGACCTGTGTATGAGAACATGCCGATTTGGCTGATGATGTGGTCCCAGGTGCCCGGGGCACCAACCTCTTTCAAAGCTGAGTGCAGCTTTTCCCGCATAGTGATGATCCTGTCTGCCATGCCCTTCAGCTCAACCTGCAACACATCCATTGGCATCCAGGCACTGTCTAACTTCAGCCCTTTGAATCTTCAACAGGTGCATTACTGCATCCGTGACATCAAAACCTCAGAGATCATCTGGCAATAGCTGTGTCAATAGAAAGCGCACTTTCTTCAGCAACAAATTTCATGTGTGAGATAGCGCAGTGATGAAGACAGGGGCACACAAAAGGACAATGTTGAACTCCAAAGATGCTGACCTTCCACTGGCTGTATAGCTCAGGGTCTGACAGGATTGCAGTCACAATAGCAGCGCCGTGTCGTGGAGGGTTGCTGTACATGGGCCGGATGACCTGCACCATTGCAAGATCATCAGCTATCTGCTGAAAACATGATGCAGGAACCTCATCCGATATCAAAGAAGTCATTTGATTAAACTAAGGACGCAGCATTTGTCGAGGGAAAGTACAGAGCTACTGGTATCTTCCTTGGCCAACGCACAGGGACAAAAGCAATGTGCATGAATGACACATGACTGGCTGGTATATTCGAGTAGATCAGAGTGCTCACCGACTTCAGCTGACTGTCAACTTTCTTGGTGGTTTTGGGGTCTGAGGTGATGACTGTCAGAGAGCCTATCCGCTCGCCATATAGCCCCATGTTCTTGGCATAGCTCTGCACAGCAAGAATGCACAAGAATAAAGGTGTCGACACTGAGCAACACAGCATGCGTACAAATGATCACAAAAAATATGAAAGGACACTGTGCTGACTTTTCAGTAGATACATGGCATACAAGAGGGCAATGGAGGCAAGCAGCAACTGGTACAGTCTCACCTGGGAGAGAATGAGCTCTACTCCAGCGTCTGTAAACATACGGACTGCAGTCGCATCCCGCTCAAGATCACCGCTTGCAAAGCCCTGCAGTTGCGGTGTCACCATCAGCTTGGCAGTGATCTCTCAGTTGCACTAAAGCAACCACATTGTGCACACAGTGCCAGTGTGTTCAGAAAATGTTTGTCAGGTAGGTACAGGTGTTGTGGAGCAAGGCATGTTTTGTGAGATTGACATAGCACAGTTGCGAGAGGCACAGGCTAGCAGCATGCAGACTAGCAGCAACATGGCAGCAGGCAAACACAGCCCTGACCTGGTAAGCAGAGTCAAAGAAGGGCAGCAGCCTCCTCTCTTGCACCACCTTGAGAACACCCTGCCACTGCTCAGGGGTGGGGTCTACCCCAGTGGGGTTGTGAGCACATGCATGCAGGAGCACCACTGAGCCTACTGGAGCACTGCTCAAGTCTTCACACATGCCCTATGCAGATACACTGATGTCATTTGTCTCCTTTCACGACCTGGCCAGTTCTTGTGCCTCAGTCATGCCATATGTAGACCGACTGCTTGCAACATATGCTGCTAACATGTGCTGAGAATGGTGTCGTCAGCAGATGGCCTTACAGTCGTGCCACGTGAGGCCTATTGTACTGCAAGGCCACATGTGGCACAATATACGCAGCAGATGTGTACAACAGGCATGGTACAGCATGTTTTGACAGCTAACTTCTACAATGTAGCATCTGAGCAGTACAGGCAGGCTGTATTCATGTTTGGCAAGACAATGGTGGGCAGCAGCTAACAGTCACCTCAAAGTCTAGGCCACGTGTGCTGGGCTTGTAGTACCGGTAGTTCCTTATCTGAATTCCGGCAAGAGGGAAGATCTTGTTGTGATTGGCCCAAGTGGGGGAGGGAATGTAGATCAATTTCAAGGGGTAGTGAAGCGCCAAAAACTCTGCTCCCACCTGTGGTTGAGGAATTCACACTGAAGTGCTGTTTCTGTCACGTGAGAAAAAAGCACAGCACACGCAAGTTTGCTGTCACGTGAGAAAAAAGTGCAGCACACGCAACACTGAAACAAACTATAGCAAAGAGTGTGCCTTGCAGGGAGGTAAGAGGTGCGTGCCTTTATGCAACAGCCAGACAGACAGCACAAGCATGTGAACATTTCAGCACTCACACTCAGCTGCACAGGCTGGCATAACTCTGCAAGCTGTTCAACTCGGTCTTATTGTCAGCAGCGTTGGCTGACGCTGTTGTACATCATGCCATGAGGGCATGCGTCATGTGAGGTGATAGATGCTATTGACACAAGGTCAGCTGTGGGCAAGCAGACATTTTTGGATACACACCCGCAGAGACCCTGTGCCAGACAGGCTCTGAACTGTGGCTGCTCTGCCTTCTTGAAGTGCTTTGCTATCAGCTCCAAATGCCAGCTTGGCACTCAGCTTGCAGAAGTCAGGATTGCCAGCAATGCCTAGATACTCCTGCAGTACAGCTTGCACAAGCAACATAAACATTTTTGTAATGAATGCAATACCTGCATGTGCCTCAAGCGCAGTACGAGTCTGCTTGATGAAACAGAAAGACCTGATTGCACATGGTCCTACCTTGTTAGCATTTGGGTCATTTACCACTTTCTGCTCGGCCTTCTTGACAGACTTCAACACCAGAGGTTTGCCTTCCTGTCACACATGTACTGCTAGGTTACAACAAACGACACAGGGAAAATGGACATATATCACAAGTACAGTCAGTTTGCTGAGTGCAAACCTCTGTCCTGTAGGCTCCAACACCGAGATTGAGCTTTTTTGAGTCGTTGTCAGCCTTAAAGGCCTCGGTGATGCCGAGAATGGCGTCAGGAGGAGCCTGCAGGCGATTCAGTTTCCGATCAATCAGAGTGAGACCCGCCAGCAGACGGACAGCAGCACAAAGCGAATGATGTACAATATAGTTCATGCTTGCCTGTGGTACGTGACTCCATACGCTAGGTTCAGCACGCGTGGGACTTAAGCTAAGTCCGTCAGAAAACGCGCTGTGTTCACTCTGAGTAAGGTGCTGTTGCAGTATATTCAGGCGTCGATCAGCGGCGTTCATCTCTGAAAAACCTTTACGCTAATTTATGCCTTCGCTACTTTGTTACACAGGATAAGTTGAGGCTTGCAGCGACAAACCTTGCAATGCTTCAGTCGATGAGCAACAAAGTCAATGCATGCTGATTTGCACGATGCCATGTCAGCTTGGCCATGTCACTGTTACGTGTAAGTCAGTAATGTCCTACCGTACCGTAATACTCAAATTTGACTTCTGATTTACACACTGCTTTGCCAAAAGCAGTGTGTTGGTGAGAGAAAGAGAGAGATAAGTCTCAGTCGTGAAGCCTTTGCGTGGCAACATCTAAAACTGTATCTACGTCCCCTCGATCGAACTGCATCTCGGTCTTTCGGATCGCGCGACCGTTCGGAGCAGCGTTCGGAGCGACGAGGGTCCTCGCGTGCGCAGGCCACCGCACTCGATCGCCGCTACCATCGACACACGTCGGAACTTTCCAAAGCTTCCAGCACGGCGTTAAACACAATGTCGAAGGTTTACCAGCAGTCAGTTGGTTTAACCAAAAAGCACGCCAAACTCAGGTGGCATGCAACGCACGTACTATATTGCACTTTGCGAGCAATCACTTTATTTGTTCGAGAGCACATCAGCAACATGATGTGTCTTCAACGCGCAGGTTACGAGCTTGGAAGACGAACCTACTACAAGTGCTACAAGCCGTCCTGTTTGTATTCGTGATCTGGGCAGTTGACAAAGCAATCACGTACAGTCGTGAGAGAATGCCCGCATTTTCTCAAGTGCACAGCCCCTCTGCCACTGCTGTGGCCAGCATTCCTGACTGCACACAAAATCAGTACCTCAAGGCATGTTCCCACTTTATGAATCTTGCAAGCTGCTGTTTCAAGGCTCTCTTGCTTTTGACTGCATCTTCCTGTGCCAGTCTTGACTATGCTGTCACGTGCTGGCTTGTGCATGGTCAGCATATCAGCCATTGCTCTATGCTTCACTGCATGCCCACTTTGTATGTGCAGCTTGTGTTTGCCATGCGGTGTTGTCATGATGATGTGTTGTCTGCAGCAAGGAGCAGAATGTCTCACCTTCCTGTACACCCCAAACAATGACACCTCTGTCAACAGCATTGTTGCTGCCATGCGGTCCAATAACAGTCCGGCCATTCCAGACTCAAGAACCAAGGGCTTTGGGTCTATGTCAGAGGTGATCAACACACCACACTCATAATCAAGCTGAGCCTGTGACCACTGCAATCAGGCGGAAGCCACCAATATAAGCACATTGCACATCACACTACAGTCTGCAAGCTGCCGGTTGTCACAATTGTGCCTTCTGCCATGTAATGATAGCAAGCCATGTTCAGGCAGCTCCTGAGGTGGCATGCTGTCACCGAATATGCTTGAAACTGAAAATGCGAAAATCTACATTTGGTGTGTCAAACATAATATGCTGTGCAGGCAGATGCATATTTGTTTGCTAATTCTCAGACTACGCTGGGCGCAGTGCACTTCAACATCACTGATGCACAGGTATGTAGTGCCACACTGTAAGCTTTACAGCTGCCTGACAGGCAGCATGTTGTGTCAACTATGATTCATGTGCTGGCTGTTCCAGTTTCAAACTAGCTACAAGTCTGCAGCCTTCTTTGGTGGTTATGTTGCAGCATATCAGCTTTACCTTGCAAAGCAACAGCAGCACAAACTGGTTCAAAGGGCATTACCAGGACCCCAATACCTATTTCCAGCTTCCTTTGCAAATGGCAGCAGAAAGAGAGACAGCACGCCACCTGGCCAATGGTGAGTCATCTTCTTGCACGTTTGGCAAAAGCCTGTTTGCTCAACTGCTGATATGACACTTTGCACTCAGTCTGCCAATGACAGAAGGCGTTTCTGATTTGCATATGCAAAGTCTCACAGTTGCACAGGCACAGATCTGCCCCTGATGTTCCTTCAACTTACAGGAAAATACTTACAACAAAACACTACAAGGTGTCCTGATTGTCATGTCTACCATTGAAATTACTGCTCTTAGTGGTTGGTTCACGATGCAGGCACCAACCTGGGCTGGGATGTCAGCTACACCGATTTTGCGCATCCAGCTTCTCAGTCAGCCTCCGTAGGTGAGTAAGCTATGTCTGTCCACATGATTGTGCATCATGAGCACCAGAGTGTAGCACAGTCCTCTCGCGATGAGTGTCATGTGCAAATGTCCTTCTCAGTTCCGTGCATCATCACACTGTGCACTCGGCAGTTTGAGTGTTTGCCATTTGCTTAGCAGAATTGCCTCTTCTTTGGGCCATTTGGCACCTCTGAGTGAAGAACTAGCACATTGCAGCTGTTTGTGTGTTGATGCAGTGGGTAACATTGCTCCAACGTTCTTCTTCGCGTCCGCCATGTTCAACTTCGTGGTGCTTCTGCACAACCTGGTAAGCTTTCAAACGTCCACATCACATGCATCATGTGGACCACAACCACCAGCTATTCCACCACACAGGCAGCAACACCTCATACAGTAACGACTTACTGAAATTTGCATGAGCTGTTGCTGCCTATGTGGTGGAATAGCTGGAATGTTCTACATAACCTGTGAACATGCATGATCCAGTAGATTGCAGTTGTGCTGATAGTTGCATTCTTGTGGAGCAGTGTCAGTGTTGTCAGCAGTGAGTAGCTGATCTGATTCAACATTCATGCCACTGGTGCTCTCTGAAAGGCATAATATGATTGCGCCCTCATCATTGCTCCTTGAGTAGCTGATCTGGTTCAACATTCATGCCACTGGTGCCGCTCTGGAAGGCATAATATGATATTATTTTGCAATGAGGGCTCGTACAACATGGCCTACTTCACAAAGCCTCTGCATCATTACATGACTGAAGCATGATTTGACATCATGAGTGCGTGATTTAGAATCAGCAGTGAAATGGCGGACCTGATTTGGTAGCCTGTTCATGCTTGATTGCTGTGAGCAGGTTGGTGAGAAGGAGTCAGGGGTGAGGCAGGTGATGAGTACCATGGGCCTTCTTACCTCCCCTTTCTGGCTCACCTGGGCCCTCTTTGAAGGTCAGCTCTCATCTCCACTCTACTCACATCTGCTTCTCTTTGCACCTTGTTCTGCATGCAAAATGGGGGAGACATTCTGCTGGTTGTAGCAGGCAGCAGCCCTTGACATTAGCAAAAAAGAAGTTGCTCAAGAAACTCTTGTCAACAGTTTAGCTGCCTGTTGTTGCATTGTCCTGGCAGTATCAACATGACTTCTGCTAATAATCATGGTTATAATGATTTAAATAACAGTAAATGACTAAAACACTTTCCAGGGCAGGACTTCTGCTGATCCCTGTTCTTGTTGCCACTTCTGTAGGTGTTCAAGCTCTGGTATCCACCCTGCTCATCTTAGCAGCTTCCTATGCCTTCCACTTTGATATCATGTGGCAAAACAGCTCCTGGCTCAGCTTCCTGCTGCTGTTGCTGACCAACCTAGCCTTGGTGTCCTTCTGCTTCTTCATCAGGTGATTCAACCACACAGCAGACCCCTGCCTCTGTGACGGTTTATATCATTGCTGCTGGGCATGCTTCTACTTGTGCATGCAACCCCTGTACATGTGCTTCTACCCATTCCAAGCTAGATGGTATGTTTGTGCCTTTGTGCTCAAGCAAGCAAGCAATCTCAAAAGGCTGCCTCAGCTCACTTGGTGAGGTGTTGCATGCATCCTGTGCAGTATCATCACAACTCAGCAGTGCAGAAGTGCTAGCTAGCTTCCACCTGCTGGGTGCCCCCTGTTCTGTGGTGGTGACATGCCATCTCCATGTTGCCCCTTGCCACTGATTGCATCCACTTGGTCCCTGACTACATGCACTGGCAGCACTTCTGTGATAGCCAGCAAGATGGTGTTACCATGCTGAGTGCTGACTCTGCTGTTCTGGGCAAGACACAGCTGTGCCAACAAACGCTAGCTTGCTTGAGCAACCCCTGCATCATGCTGGGGTGGTGGTGATCGCACTTCCTGTGCTGTTGCTGCTGAGTCTGGCTACCCTCTGACTGCTATGTCTGTCCGTGCAGCACCTTCTTGAGGCACAGCAGCGCAGCAGTGCCAGCTGGCTTTGGTCTTTTCATTGTGGCCTGGGTCATGCTGCTTGTTGTTGCTTTTGGGTTCCCCTACAGCACCAACTACAGCGGCGGCCTTGTTGCGCTGTTCTCGCTGTTCCCTTGGACCATTCTGGGGAAGGGCATAGGAGACTTGGCGTCTGCTACCACAGGTATGGGCCATCTTGGTGTTGACCTGCTTGAAGCTAGAAAGGCATATGTGTTGTAACCATGTGCTGACATGCAACAAGTGTCACTCTACAAGCCATGTGGCTGTTGTTACAAGCAGCGCAGCACAGAAGCATGTCAGTTACAATAGAGCCTGGCATCAAATGACAGCATCTTGGCTCCTCATCTCGTTCCACTACTTGCAGGGGATGGTGCAGTGGGGATCAGCTGGTCCCACAGGTACTCGTATTGTCAGTCCCAAACCCCCTCTCCAAGCCAGCAGCAGTCCCTGGGATACTATACCACCAGCTGTGTTGCTCCTCTGCCCCACCTGTTCTTGTTTGCAACTGCACAGGTATGATGCGAATCATCATCTCTACACTTGGACAGTCTATTTCTCACAGGCAGACATGAGTGGATGAGTCAGCTGCATGCATATAGCTTGCCCTGTGCTACATGTCCTTTGACACATGATCCTTGAAGCTGCTGCGGGCGGCCTTACTATCTCACAGCACATACCCCAGACAATGCATTCAAGTATCTACTACAGACATTGCAGAGAGTTAAATAGTGTACTTCTGATGTGTCATGCTTCTGTTCTTTGATGCATGCAGTGCGTTGGATACATGGTACTGGCTGTGTATTTGGACAAGGTGCTGCCGGACAGGATGGGGGTGCGTCTGCCCTTCTGGTACCCCCTCCTGCCATTCTATTGGAAGCCTACCAAGGTAATCACTTTCCCAACTCTACTGGTCAAGGTCTTGTTCCACAAGTGTTGCAGACTGCATAGCTCATTTTGCCCAGGTGCATTTTTCAAGGTAGTAATAGTGTGAGAAAGTCTGCATGTGTGTATAGGCTGTTACAGCTTTCAGACATCCTCTTCGTGTTTGTTATGTGTGGCTATGATACCAGGGTATGTACAGTACGGTAAAACTATACCTCAGGTACACAGTACTCACATGGTAACTACATAATACATAAAGTGTGGTCCATTTATGCGACACAGCTTGCTGTATGCGGTCATGTTGTACAGAATGCAACAAATGCTGTCAGAATTGCAGCCTGTCTGCATGGGAAACAAAAGGTGTGCAAACCCCTGGATGCAATGACATCTGGAAGGCATAGATCCTGTAGGAAGCTCACCAGGCTCAGGTGTGTTCTGCAGACAACCAGTCCACAACGTGCAGCTGAAGCATTGCAGCTGGCTGCTCAGGAGGAGGACTCATCTACAGATGCAGACGTTGCAGCAGAGCATGCAGCCATGCAGGCTATGTGCGCACACTGGATCTCAGCTCAATCACGTTCTGTGCAAACAGCCAACAATTGCAGCCATGGCAAGCCTGCACAACATTTACAGCTGCATGGTGGCTTGAACAACAGCATGGTTCAGTGCATTGGTCACAGCAGCAGCAGTGGCAGCAGCTGTGAGGATGCAGGGCACTTGCAGGCATGCCTTGTGCCCTCAATCAGTGCAGACTTGAGTGAGAATGGAGCTGTGGTGCTGCCAGAGGCTGGAAGCTGTGACAGGGCTGCTGGGCAGCATCAGGATGGCCTGAAAGCTGCAGTCACCAAGCCGGCACCTGAAAGGTACATCATTCGTCTGTCTGCCTCATGTGGGTGACCTATTGTCCATGACAGCGTGCATGCAGCATTGGTCTGCAGTAGTGCTAAGAATGATGTAGACTGACACTGCGCTTGAAGCAGCACATACTTAGCTCAGAAGCATTGTGGACTTGAGATGAGTTTTACACCTTTCAATCTGTGCCATGCTAAGATGTTGGGCTTTCACTTTACTGAGTGCAAATTAGCAGAAAACAGCACGTAGCCTTTCCCTTTGTTTTCGGCTCAATTTGCTTGTGCATTTGGACTAATGCATGCTATTGGTATAAGCTGGCAAACATGCATATACATTTACATCTCTCTTATGCATCAGCGTCAAATGACGCTGTCACATTTGAAGAGTGAGTGTGGGTGCAGACAGTGCGCAATCAGCATGTTTGGATTGCGGCGGTCTTTTGTGAAGCGGCCTGCTCTCTGGAGGCTTCTGCTAAAAAGGGAGAAGAGTACAGAAGCTGTGGCTGTGAAGGGCAACTGGCTGGGCATTCAAGAAGGTCAGCCTTGTCAGCTTCTTTTGCCATAGCATGACTTGCGAATTGTTATTTTTGCTTGATCCTTGGAGTAGAAAGTGCAGTGCAATGCATGTGCACGCACTCCACAGGAACCCTCGCTGGTACAGTTGCGCAGACAAACGCACGACATGGACATCGCAAGATGACAAACTTTCTGTCATCTTCGTGGGAAATAGAAGGCCTTTCCTCGCCTGATCACAAGTGTCCACGCTTTGTGGCTGTGCCATATTTTCTCTTGACTTTGTACAGACTTGTTTGATGCTTGGCATGCACAGAGTGTCTGCTGCTGCCTTGTTGCTGCAGGCATGGTAGCAAGCTAGGTGTAGCTGAAGGCAGGTTGCCAGATGCATGTTGCTTTTTGAAGTGCCGTATGCGCAGTGTGCACAGCATGCAAAGCAGGTTGTGATGTTGCTGCAGGTGAATGTTTCTGTCTGCTGGGTCCCAATGGAGCAGGCAAGTCCACCACCATAAACTGCCTGGCAGGTGTCCTCCCCGCCACAGCTGGGGAAGCGGTGGTGCATGGTAGCAGCATCACCCACCAGGGGGGTCTGGACAGGGTGAGGGGGCTGATGGGGGTCTGCCCCCAGTTTGATGTGCTGTGGGACAACCTGACTGGCAGAGAGCACCTCATGCTGTTTGGTGCAATCAAGGGGCTTGACAGGAGGCAGGCTGAGAAACAAGCTGATGCGCTGCTGGATCAGGTAAGGCTGCAAGAGCAGTTGTGCACAGCTGTGAGTTGTCAAGAAGGCAGCTGCTGTACATGGTGCTGCGTGGGGTGACAAGTGTCTGGCAGCTGTTGACATGTCAGATGTGAGGCAGCTGTTGCATGTCAGATGTCTGGCAGTTGCTGGCTGAAGTCAATGCAAGCAGCTGCAGCTCTTGGAGACCCCAATTCTGCTGCAAGCTTCTCAAGAGCTGCTGAAACAGACAGTTTCCAGCCAAGTTGAGGAGCAAGCCCTGCAAATTAGCTCATGTTCTGGCAAAATGCATTCTGAGAATACACGTTGCACAAGGGTGGGATATGGTGCAGGTGAAGCTGGGGGCTGCGGGGGGGGTGAGGGCTGGTGCATACAGTGGAGGGATGCGCAGGAGGCTCAGTCTGGCAGTGGCTTTGCTGGGCAACCCCAAAGTGCTCTACCTTGATGAGCCTACCACTGGTACATTCACGCATGCACTCATTCGGTCGTTTGGTTGTTCACACATTCATGCAGTCATGGATTCACTCACTCGCTCACTCACTCACTCACTCACTCGATTTGTTTGTTCATTCATTTCTTTATTCATACAACAAACACGGTCACCCTTCTTATGAGGGACAGGCAATACAGTCCTGAATAGCTCCTTGCACAATCACCGACATGCCAACAAGGAGTTGCACTCCTTCAGTCATGCATCACAACCACCAAAAGGGCAACTTGAGTCCTGACAGTGCCATATGTTGAATGCATGTTGACACAAACATACACACTCAGCAGCGCCAGACAAAGTTATTGCAGTTTGTCAATCACAAAAATCATGACACTCTTTGTATCATAACTTTACAATCAGCTCCTGATATTCAAAACAAACATCCTGATCAATGTAACGATGACTGTTAATAATAATAATAATAACAATGCTTTCCAGCTCATGATGAGCTAGGTACGTGCGGGACTGTTGATTCCAAATATGTCTGTGATCTTTGAACCCAAAAATAATTGCTGTTCTGTTAGGCATGGATCCCATCTCACGCCGGCACCTGTGGGATCTCATTGCCTCAGTCAAGCAAAGATGCGCCATCATGCTGACAACACACAGCATGGAGGAAGCTGACATTCTGGGTGACCGTATTGGGATCATGGCTCGGGGACAGCTGTGCTGCCTTGGCACCGGCCTGCACCTCAAGCAGAAGTATGGGTCTGGCTACCGCCTCAGTGTGCAGGTTCAGCAGGTATCGTACATCTGGATACCTCTGAATAGTACTACTATAACTTGTAATATATGGTATACCAGATGGTATATACCAGCCGCAATACTATGGTGCTGTAGACTCATGATATATCAGGTGTTGTGCCCTTGGTACTGCACACCCAATGCAAGCATGTCATGAGCATGCTTTTGTCTCCAAGCAGCTTGTGCTCCTGTGTTACTCAAGTCTTGATGCCATGGTGCTTTGGCAGAGACACGGCACAAATCATGATGAGGCTGCTGTTGGATTTCAGTATCCATAGTCGAGCGCTGTACACATGATGCACATTCTGGCATAAGTGTTGTGTCAGGCTACACATTCTTGATAGGGTGCAAAGCATGCCAAGTCTGAGGAGAAAGATAGCCAATTTGGCTGATTTGCAGGATGTGCACAGCAGCAGCAGCAGTCAAGAAGACAGGCTGCAACAAGTTGCAGCTTTTGTGCAGCAGCACACAGGAGCAGTTCTGGTGGATAAGCTAGAGACACACCTTCACTTCAAAGTGCCAACAGAGGCTGAGCCAAAACTGACTCACTTTTTCGCCAAGATAAAGGTCAGATGCCATGTTGAAAAGCGCGCAGCAGATGGCCCTACTGTGCTGCTGACAAGTGTCCAGCTGTTGTCTACTGCTGCTGATTTGCAGTGATGATGCCCTTGTTGCAGCTTGGGCAAATCTAGATACGTGATGCAATGTTATGCAGCTGTTTGTTTGATAAGCTGGACCCAAAACACGCTCTCTCGTATGCATGCTCTCATCTGTCTACAAAGGTGGATTGCACACATCATGGCACAGCATTGTTTACATGATGTGAAAGCATCTATGCCATTCAGGAGGAGAAGGACATGCTACATATTGGAGATGTGCAGCTGCGATTAACTCCACTGGAAGAAGTGTTCATGGCTGTTGCACGTGAAGCTGAGATCAAGCATGCTGAGCACATGCATGAGACCACTGAGCTCGTGCTGAATGAAGGCACTGTTCTTCAGGCAAGTGCTTCAGTGTGGGTAGACAGTATTAATAGACCAGAAGTTGCAGCTTGTGAGTCGATGAAAATTTGCAGTTCAGATGCTTCCTGCACAGATTGTCAATGAGATGAACCTGCTCCAGCAACACATTTTTCCAGAGGCACCAGATGGGATGAAGAATGAAGCTGTACTGATCCAAACTGTGCATCTGTTGCTTGTGCTAGTTGACACAATCTGTTGTTGTTTGAATTCTTGCAACCACAGAGGTGATTGATAACTGTACAGCAAGAGCACTGCATTTTCCAATATCATTTGCAAATAACGATTACCTGTTGTCCCAGGTGGCTATGGGAGCTTCTCATGCAGTTGCACCAGATGGGCAGGTTTACATACTCAAGTGGGTTCAAGATGATAATGGTCGCCTTCACCTGCAAGACCACAAGCTTGATACTTTGACAGATTACGGAGGAGGTCGTGATTGAAGAATTAGACAGGTATCAAGTCTCGGGTGCCGTCCAGGTAGCGCATGTTGTGTACATGATGTTTTGTACTGCTAGGCTGCGCCATGTCGAGGCACTCAACTGATGTCAATGGTGGGTAGACATGGGATAACCTAAACAGAACTCTGCTGTGAATGAAGAGGAGATGATGTCCATACAAGCTGTGCAATGCATGTAATCTTTGTTCTCCCGTGAGTGCTGATCTTCCTTCTGATAGTTGTTGGTGATGGGTAGCAGCAGGGGCTTGTGCTGAGCAAGCGGCAGAACATTATATGACAACGCAAACCTAAATATATGTGATGCAATCGACCACGATAGGACGCAGCACTTATACCGTGAACGGTGCGCAAGGCATGCTTTGAGACTTCAAGTACACATAAACTGCGAGGCCTACTGTGAGGCCTATTGTCTTCTTTGCACCCAAAGTCGTCCACGGATGTGTACGAGCACTGGAGCTGACGCATTCAAAGCGAACAACACTCACCAGCGAAGCATACAAGGCCACAACCAGTTGCTGCTGCCATCCCTCGCGGCCCTCTCAGTAGCACTGGACCTGACAGTAAAGTCCAGATAATCGGGCCACACCAGCAGGCGGTGCATGCTGCAACAGCAGGTTGCGTCGTTTGAAACAAGAGATTGCAACGAGACAGCAACTGTGTTACAGCGATAGAGTTTCTGGCGGCGGGCAGTATGATTTTTGGCAAATTTGGATGTCCCTGTCATCAATTGCCCCTAAATACTCTTCATTAACTACTAGCCGAATTTCAAATTTCTGTTATAATCCAAATTAGCCGGACTCTGGTTTCAGGCGCTGTGTGAGTGTGTGCAAAAGGTAACACCCTTTACCCTTCTGCTCGTTAACTGCTGACTCTACCGCGTGATTCGTTGCACAGCGCAGATATAGTACATCGACAGCACGGGCGGGACGGGGGTCCGCGCAGTCGAGACTCCCAGCCTGCCCTCTGCTTTCTTCAGTCACTCCCTACTTGGAGTGGGATTCTACGACCTTGACCATGTATTAGGTCCTCAAAAGCAGGGTGTTGCACCCTGCATTCCGCGTCTAGTCTATCTGTGCTAATGCTCTGTCTGAGCCGCACTGGCATGGCTCCTAGCCGGAATTTCTCTTCCCACTCTGATTTGTCACAAATGGCAGTAGGAGCTCCGGAGCCAATTAAGGTGCAGGTCTTTGTCAAGGGGAGATTGGAGCAGGTGATTTACTGCACCACTACATCGTACACTTAGTCCTCCACTTCCAAAACGACCTCTGAGCGCGTCTTGTCTGCGTCACAGTCACAGGGGAAGTGGAGTTACAAGGGAGGAAAGAGATTGTTTCAGAGCGTCCCAGTTGGATATGGCTATGCTGATCTGATGTACAAGATGTGTGAAAAGTTAGCAAGTGACATCTCCATGAAGTATTTGGCCCCAGGGGAGGAGCTGAGTCCCGACAACCTGATATCCGTATCTGATGATGATGATGTGCAGGTAACCAGTTGCTGCCACCTGTCCTGAACCTATACACCAGCAATACATTGCTTGCATTGTTGCCCAATGTAGTGCGTGCAATGCAGCAAAGGCAGTGGCATGTCTCATCATAATGAGTTGTGCAGGAGATGTTTCAAGAGTACTGGAGAGGACTGCAGCTGCCTGATACTTCACATAGCTTTAGGTTGACACTGATGCTGTTTGATGCCCTTGACGATGCCCTAGACCCCGACGAGTACGAGGATGCAGAAGCAGCATGGGTTAGCACCAGGTAACAGCAGTCATGGGCATGCATACCACAGTGCATGCATGAGGCATGTCAGTATCCTGCTTGTGTGCTGCACATGGTACTCACAGTGAGGAGTGCACAGAGTAAGTTGCATTGAGACTAGCAATGCAATTCCCCCAGAGCTTCTATGCTCAGGCGACTTGAATTTGCACATAGTCTCTGCGCTTTTTGCTTCTTGCCTGGGATCAGACTACTGCTGCCAAGAATGCAGGTTGTGCACAAGTCAACGCAGTTTTTGCTCATCGTTCATGCCGTTATGGCTCAATTACAATCATGTTGCAGTGCCGAGAAGGCTGCCAGGGAGCAAGGCTTGTCCCAGAGCAACAGCAGGGCAGTGACAGCCGATTACAACAGCTTGAGCAGCGACAGGAGCAGCGTGAACAGTGCAGCAGCAGGCATGCGCATAGCCTCCCCTTACGATGCATCTGTCTGGGTCCAGCCTAGTGACACCATACTTGAGGACATAGCAGGCAATGAACTAGATGCTCAGGACGCCTCGTATGCATTTGAGCAGCTGAAGACCATCAAGCAGAAGCCAGGCAAGCCAGCATTTCAAGCCTATGTCAAGGCTGGATACGAGGCCAATGAGCACAGTGGCAAGGACAGGTACAGCTATGGTGCCAAAGATGGCTATAACAAAGAAGGCTACAGCAAGGATGGGTACGGACAGGGACAGGACCAGCGCTATCACACCCAGGCTGACTCATATGGAGAGGAGGACTCCGGCAGGTCTTTGGTGATGAAGGACAGAGACCCAGTGTCAGTCCTGCCCAGCCACCTTTACAGCACAGATGATGAGAACTCCACTCAGCACGCGATTTCGGGCAGCAACTCAGCACAGACTCAACCCAACACCTCCATGCACATGTCTGGCAAGGCAGCCAGCCTGCATCTACCCAGCATCTCAGACATCTATGCTGTCATTGGCGAGAACCAGAAAGCAGGCGCTATGCCACAGGACCCACTGAACGGCGTGTCTGTCTGTGACAATGGAGGCAGCATCCATTACCAGGAGTATGAGCCAAGCAACTTAGCATCAGCAGTGCCACCACAAGGCAGGACTGCTGGAGGCATCAAGCCTGGGCTCAAGCCAGTCAACAGCACTTCACCCACAGGCCTTTTTGGGCAGCAGAACGGAGGTTTAAGCCAGCAGGACGCCTACTTTACAGCAGACTCTGCATTTGTGAACCCGGTTAATGATGGGCTGGTGTATGGACGACCAGGTATGGTTTTTCCCCACTTGCTTTGGGTAGCAACTGTTGTAATTTGTCTAAAATGTGGTGCAGCTGTTCCTGTCAATCTTTGTACGTGCATTCAATGTCTTAGCTGGTTACATGGCTGCCATTTGCACAATGCCAGGCATGCATTAATGTAGTCTCGCACCACTCTGTGCGGGACTTGTTTTTGTGTTTCTCTTTGCTGTCTATAGCAGTGCCACACTCACTGCCCTGGTACATGGAGGCTCAGCATGCCCTTTGCACTACTACAGCATCTGCTGTGTTGCTGTCAGCTCTTATCATGCACTGGCATCATGCACTTTTCTAGGCAACCTGACAAGAGCTAGACAAGCTGCACAAATAATATGGCAAGCTCAACCATGTTGTAGGTCACAAGGCAGACACATACACAGTCTTCACATGTTGAATCAGCATGACTAGCCACATAGCGCAAAAGTGCTGACACTGGTACAGTGTGTGGCCATACTGAGCCTGCTGACTCAACACATGTGTTTCATCACATGGAAAGCAGTTTTCATTGACAAAGCTCACATTGACAAAGCTCACTTGGCTTCTCGTTAAATCGACGCCGAAAGTTTTGCCTTTCCCTTCCCTTCCCTTCCCTTCCCTTCCCTTCCCCTCCCCT